>Ga0208016_100014_pt1 | contig 180003 bp, 155 predicted proteins | sample 28_taG_FD_184102 | JGI IMG/M metagenome (GOLD analysis project Ga0208016, IMG submission 184102) | Marine viral communities from Cariaco Basin, Caribbean Sea - 28_WHOI_OMZ (SPAdes) (version 2) | ecosystem: Environmental > Aquatic > Marine > Oceanic | place: Caribbean Sea: Cariaco Basin...
CCCTTTGCTGACGACAATAGCGCGATGGCCCCACCTGATCCCTTCCCGAACTCAGAAGTGAAACATCGTAGCGCCAATGGTAGTGTGGTTCGCCCATGTGAGAGTAGGTCATCGTCAGCTCTCTATTCTAGATTTGCCCCTTGATACTAACGTATCAAGGGGCTTTTCTTTGTCTAACATTTGAGAATAGCTGAAACTTATTGACTGGAATTCCATCCTGCATATATGTTTTTGAAGCATATACTAGGTATTCGGTTATAATAATCTCTCCGTTAATATACAATAAAAATTTATAGCGAATTTACTATGAAGTTTGGCTTCCTTATTGATCCTAAATCATTTGAATGTGATGGGTTCAAAATAGCTCCCGTTATAGAGTTTGATTCTGTTCTAAATAATTTCTATAAGACAACAAGCGTTAGTAAGGGTTGGTTTTATGGACCGAAAATAGAACTTGTACAATCATTTCGTGAAAAGGAAGATTTCGCACTTAATCCGCCAATAGTTCATGAATCATTTTTTCACATGAGCCCTACACATCGAATGACATCAACTGAAAATTACTCTGATGACCATTTAAAGTTCCTTACTTTAGGGTATGGGTTTTTACAAGGATTGTATCTTACTCCAGAGAACTATTCGTATTTAGGGCGTACAGCTTTTAAGCCTACTACGTTAAATGGCCTACTATTAGGGGATAGTGACTATATAAATGGAATGGAGTGTATAAATCGATTTTATATCAATTCAAATGAGGAAAACAGAAATCAGATGTTTGCCTGTATTCATTGGTATTTGATATCCCAAAGCTATGAGTTTGCATGGGATAGGTTTGATGCGCAATACAAAGTCCTAGATGGTATATATAAACTATCAGGAACAAAAGCTGATAGTCACGCAGCCCGTCCAATAGCACTTTCTGAAAAATACAACTTAGAGTTACCATTATGGGCAAAGTTGATTACTAAGAAAGAAAGTAAACTTAGCAAACAACGAAATGAACTATTTCATGAGGCAAAGTATGGTGGATATCCAATTGGATACTCTTATCCAGAAGAGAATTATAACCTTGAGTTTAGGTCTTTTAATACAAAGCTCATTGCGGCCGCTTTAGGTATAAATACTCCGTACTTACAAGCAGAACCAAAAAACCGAATACTAGGAATGTGGAATATTAAATCTTAACAAAAGTTTATACTAGAAAAGTATTGCTAAACTGAAAAATTCTAAGTATCTAAAACAACTCACCCATCTCAAAGTCTTCTTCAAAATCAAAACCTAACTGCTCGTTTTTACGTAGCCGCATGAGCTCAATACGCAGCTTACGTCCTGCGATAAGCCTTAGCACCTCGCGTTGCTGCTCTGTTGTCATATGATGCCATCGTTGGCGCTCGGCTCGACTGCGCAGGCAGCCAAAGCAATAGCCTTTTTTATTGCTTTGACAGACACCGATACAAGGGTTGTCAATGTCGAACAGCTCAAACTGTTGATTCATGGCGACTCCATTGCGATTACCGTCATTCCTTTGACTGGCACAAAACGATTATGACCATATTATTATGTCGCAAATACCGACTAATAGTGTGCCGTTTTATTGTTATTATTTTTGTGCATCGGGTGCTATGCTTAGGGTCACTGGTCTATATAAGACAATCATAACAAAATTAATAAGTGAGATGATACGTGAACCTGATTTATATCCATGGACTGGACAGCGATGCGAACTCGACCAAAGGGCTGTTGTTAGAAAAATATTGTCAGCATCATTATCCTGACATCACGGTGCTGCGTCCTGATTTGAATAAATCGCCTGCGCAAGTGCGTGAGCAGCTGTTGTCATTGATAGAAGGGTTAAATAATAGCAAAGACGAACAGACGGAATCGTCCAACACGGTATTGGTCGGTAGCTCGTTGGGTGGTTATTTTTCCACTTTAATAAGCAATCAAATAGGTTGCCCTGCATTGCTGCTAAATCCAAGTATTCAACCTCATATCACGCTACAGCGCTTTTCTGATCCTTCAGTGTCTGATCCAGATAGCAATGATGAGTCATCGGATGATAACGTCCTGCATAAGACGGCTGGTGGCTGGCGTATTACGCCGTCAGATTTACAGTGGTTTGCAGACCATCAGATATCTCAAGTCACTTATCCCAATAAAGTTGCCGTACTGCTGAAACAAGGTGATGAGCTATTAAACGCTGAATTGTCTCAGGCTTTTTATCAAGGGCAGGGTGCATCGGTAACCGTACAAGCAGGCGGCGATCATCGCTTCAGTGATTTTGGTGAGCAGCTACCGATGGTGATAGAGAGGCTACGAGAGTTGGTAAAGTCTTAGATAGACGACATTATATGACGTGAACAATGGACTATTGACCTTAACGTCGCTGTTTTTCGTTATAATGGTTTTATAGAGTTAAACGCACATGAATAGTTAAGGATGCATTTGTGAGTCAATATAATGCGCAATCGTTAGAAGTTTTAGAAGGGCTTGAACCTGTTCGTCGTCGCCCAGGTATGTATACCGATACCACGCGACCAAACCATTTGGCGCAAGAGGTCATTGATAACTCGGTGGATGAAGCGTTGGCGGGTTATGCCAAAACTATCAAGGTGCAGCTGCACAGTGATGGGTCGCTGTCTGTCGAAGATGATGGGCGCGGTATGCCGACTGATATTCACCCTGAGTTTGGTCAATCCGGTATCGAGCTGATTTTGACCCGTTTGCACGCGGGTGGGAAGTTTTCGACCTCTAATTATGAAGTATCCGGCGGTTTGCATGGTGTGGGTATCTCTGTCGTCAATGCGTTATCCACACGTGTTGAAGTGACGGTATGGCGTGATAGTACTCAGTTTGATATGGCGTTTGAAAATGGCGCACCCGTGACGCCGTTGACCGAGGCGGTCAGCTCCAACAAGCGCAAACGTGGTACTAGAGTACACTTTTGGGCCGATGGCAGCTTTTTTGATACGCCCAAATTTAATGTGAAACAGCTCAAGCACAATTTAAAAGCCAAAGCAGTTTTGGCCGCGGGACTAACGATTGAATTTACCGATGATATTAACGATGAAAAGGTCGTTTGGCAGTTTACGGATGGGGTGGTCGAGTATCTAAGCGAGCAGTTAGATGGTCTTGAGACATTGCCAGAAGCACCGTTTTATTATAATTATGATGCAAAAGCGGGCGAACGTGCTGCCATTACCTTTGCGCTGTCTTGGTTGCCTGAGGGTGGCACACCAATCCAAGAAAGCTACGTGAATCTTATCCCGACGGCTCAAGGCGGTACGCACGTCAATGGTCTGCGTACGGGTATCTTAGAGGCGTTACGTGAGTTTTGTGATATTCATAACTTGCTACCGCGCAGTGTAAAGCTGACCGCAGAAGATGTGTGGGATGGAGTGAACTATATCTTATCCTTGAAATTCTCTGAGCCGCAGTTCTCTGGTCAGACCAAAGAGCGTCTATCGAGCCGCGAGGCTGCTGGTGCCGTACAGACCTTGGCAAAAGATGCCTTTAGCTTATGGCTCAACCAACATGCGGATATGGGTACGCAGATTGCGGAATTGGCGATTAATAAAGCAGGTCGTCGCCTAAAATCAGCCAAAAAAGTCGCTCGTAAGAAAATCACTCAGGGACCAGCGTTGCCGGGTAAGTTGGCAGATTGCCGTGGTGATCTTCGTGATGGCGCTGAGCTATTTTTGGTAGAGGGTGATTCGGCAGGCGGCAGTGCCAAGCAAGCACGTGATCGTCACTATCAAGCGATATTGCCATTACGTGGTAAAATCCTAAATACATGGGAAGTGTCCTCAGACACGGTACTATCAAGCCAAGAGATTCATGATATTGCTATTGCGATCGGTGTGGATCCTGCCTCTGATGATCTGTCCGAGCTGCGCTACGACAAGATATGTATCTTGGCAGATGCTGACTCTGACGGCTTACATATTGCAACGCTGATCTGCGCGTTGTTTGTGAAGCATTTCCCTGCGCTAGTGGATGCCGGTCATTTATTTGTGGCCATGCCGCCGTTGTACCGAGTAGATGTGGGTAAAGAAGTCCACTACGCGTTAGATGAGCCAGAGCTTGCGCATATCTTAGCCAAGGTACCAGGTAATAAAAAAGCGCAAATTACCCGCTTTAAAGGGCTGGGTGAGATGAGTGCCGAGCAGCTACGTGAAACGACGATGAGCCGTGATACGCGCAGGTTAGTACAGCTAGATATGGATGACATGGTATTGACCAATGGTATTATGGATATGTTACTAGCGAAAAAACGTGCCGCTGATCGCAAGTCGTGGCTTGAGAGTAAAGGTGATTTGGCTGATATTTCTTAAGAAGTAGCAGTGAGTTTTAAGAAATGTATGTATAAAATATCGTAATGGGTCATTACTTATATTTATAGTTAAGCACCTTTTGCCATAGTAAAAGCACGCAAAAATCAGCCTCGCCTTATAGGCTTAATGTTATGATGTCAGTATATTCATTATATTATACTGTCATGATACCAAAGATTTTTAAACGCTCTAAGTCTGATGCTGCTCCGTCTACGCGCTCAAAAATACTGCCGAATCTTAGTAGAGAGCAGGTGGGTGAGAACGTGCCTAGGCGCGGCAATAAAGTATCGCCCATCATTGGCTCGTGGTTAATGAAAACAGCAGGATGGCGGACGGTCGGTGAGATACCTAATATCTCTCAGGCCGTGGTATTGGCACTACCGCATACCTCTAATGTCGATGGGGTTTACGCGATTCCTAGCTTATTTGCGCTGGATTTGAAAATTAGTATCATGGGTAAGCACACATTATTTAAGGTGCCTGTATTTGCGCAATTATTGAATTGGATAGGGGTCATTCCTATCAATCGTAGTGATAAGGGCTCAGTACTACAAGCCAGTATCGATAAATTTAAGACGGGCAAGCCGCTGTTTTTGGGATTAGCACCCGAGGGGACACGAGAATATACCGAGAGCTGGAAAACGGGGTTTTATTATTTGGCCGTTGGTGCTGGCGTTCCTATCTTGCCAGTTGCATTGGATTATAATACTAAGGAAGTGCGTTTTTTGTCTCTGGTCCATCCAACTGGCGATATCGAAGCAGATTTACCCAAAATCTATGCTCAGTACCAAGGCGTGATGCCGCGCCACCCTGAGCGCTTATCGCAGCCGCTACAGGATATTAATAACGCAGCCGAATAAAGCTTGTGGCAGCATTATTGGTACTGACCTTAATAAATTTTTATAATTTAGCTCCAAAAATAAAAAGCCCTTGATATTAAATTATCAGGGGCTTTTTTAAATAAGATCGCTTTAATATTTATCCATCAGACAGCCAATATACTAAAACTGTGGCTGCCCATTAGACGCGCTGACACCACCATCAACTGGTAGGTTCACCCCAGTAATCATAGAGGCATCATTACTGGCTAAAAAGGTAATGGCGGCGGCAATATCTTCTGGTGCTGCCAAACGTCCAAGCGGACAGCGGGCTAGAAACTTATCTATTTTACTGTCATTGTCTTGAATGGCAGTTGTCATATTGGTTTTGGTCACGCTTGGGTTGACGGCGTTGACACGCACACCGTCAGGGCCATGATCCATTGCTAACGTACGCGTCAAGTTGGTGACGCCCGCTTTGGCAGCGTTATAGGCGGCCATGTTCCAATCACCGCCCATACCTGAGAGAGATGAGACATTGACAATATTGCCTTTGGTGGCGATTAGATGAGGCATGGCGGCTTGGCAGACATAAAACGTGCCATTTAAATTAATATTGATAGCCGAGTGCCAATCTTCAGAGGATAGATTTGTTATTTTACCTTGAATCGCTTTTCCTGCGTTATTTACCAAAATATCAATCTTCTCAAACTTATCAATCGCGCTGCTAATCATTCCTTGTACTTGGCTTTGTACGCTGATATCACAAGTGACACATAGGTAGTTGTCGGTATGAATCCAAGTATGATCTTCTGGGAACTCTGCTGCTGTCTGCTCTAATGTTTCAGCCGTACGTCCTACCAAAACGACTCTCGCGCCTTCCTCGGCGAAGCGAATAGCAGTTGCCCGGCCAATACCTGAACCTGCTCCAGTAACGATGACGGTTTTTTCTTTAAAACGCTTCATAATGCTCAATCCTTGTTATTATATAGTGCTTATTAAAATTCGATAAACGTACCTGACATTGATACGTGAGCGCAGCTTATAACTATAAGATCCACGCACAAGCATTGCTGCTTTAATATCATCATAACAAGTCATTACGTTGAAAGCGACTGTGTCTGATAGTGCTTATGTAGCGTAATTTTACATTCGTAAAAATGTTGAAACGCTGATAACTATATTTATAAATATGCCACCATTTTAATCAGCCAAAATGCCATTCATCACATATCATAAGATTATAAAGGGCTAGAATCTGTGTCTCATTCGTCTACTACAATATCCGATGGGGGCTATCTTGCTAGTGAGCTGGCCTGTTACTTACAGACAGCAGCGGTAGACATCGCTCTGGCTGGTATGCAGACTATTGAACAGCAATATGATGCTCGCTATAGCGCTCGCCACTATCATTACCAGCTCTCGGCGGGCAAGCTGCAAATGCTGGCACTGACATTATATTTGCCAATGAGTACAAGCTCAGCTGATATCGAGCGAGCACGTATGACTGCTATAAAAGCTGCGCTGGCATGGCATAAATCATCATTGTCTCAAAATGAACATGCTGCAGAGACTCATGATGTTTTGATTTTTGATATTCAGCTGACTGATGATGTAGTGAATGGTCATAAGAAAGATGCTGATAGTCAGGACAGCAAGCAATCAAATCACTTGCAACATGCTTTTGGTGCTCGTTATTTTTTGGAGGATTTGGTTGTAGACATGAGTGAGGGCGGGCAGCAATTGCAAGTCTTCAGCTGGCACGACTGGCATTCAATACTGATCGCGGTACAAACACCCTGTGAGTTATGGCGATTTTTGAATTATCACTTAGAGCAACTACAATATTCGGCTATCAGCCATGTCCCAAGTTTTGTATCAGAAGAAGTGTTAGTCGCTGAATTTTTGCAAAGCGCCTCTTTATTCACACCTGCGATCACAGTAGACAATGCACTTATCAAGTACGATATTCAGGATAAACCCAATCCAGCATTGGTGGCCATGGCGCTTGCATATAAAAATCAGAGCACGACTGCGCAGATGTATCAACAGCATATGCAGCAGGCAGCCACGCTATGGTCACAGCTCAGTACACAAATGATAGCAGCATATGCTGATAAGCAGACATCTAGTAATGACCAAGAATCATCAACTGAGCCGCTAGGGTTTCGTTGGCAGCAGCAACTATTAGATGAGTCTTTATTTTCGCGTCATGAGCTGATCCGTACGCTATATAGACATCCTAAGCAAAGTAAGACGCTGCAACAAGATGGTTATATCGTACATCAGCATTCCTACGAAAGCTTGGGGCGGCATTATGTACTGATATTCTATGGACAAGACGCTCAAGCAAAGAATAGCAAAAATGCTATTCAACCGAATCTAGCAAAAATTGCACAGGATGTTGCGACTCGATTGCCAATAGCAGAGCTGCATCATATCGTTGTACTCGGTATCGACTTTATTACTGAGGCAAATGAAACGTTCATCGATATTGACGTGTGGATTCAGTCAGTGGACGCGATGACGCAAAGAGAGCGTCAGCTAACAAAGCAAATACAACAATTAAAGAGTAAAAAGTCGCATCAAAATACGCAAGAGGCAGAGAAGCAAACCGCTCAAAACTCTGAGAGTCATCTTCAATCTGACAAGTTGCCTCAAGTACGTCTAAGCCTTACTGTACCGGCACGAAAGAAATAATGAGCACGTAACATATTTTGAAAATCGAGCTGGGTATTCTGCTAGAAGCTGCTGTAAGCCTAACTTATACTGACACTCACAAAAAAAGACAGCCTAGGCTGTCTTTTTCTTATCTAAGAGTAAGTAATGATTGATACTTATTTATTGATGTCATCGTTAAGATCGTTACCGGGAAGGATTTGATCACTGTTATATATATCATTAGTATCAGTATCTACGCGAGGAGTGTCAATCACATCAGTACGCAAGCTAGTCGTTGAAGTGCTAGCAGCTGAAGGTGTGTTGTCACGCACTGAATCAGCAACTTTTTCTTGCGTTGATGAGCTTGGCTGCAGCGTAGATTTTGCTTTTGCTTCGTCGCGCTCACGATCCATTTTATCTTGCATTTTACGTAGGAAACGTGCGGCTGCTTCTTGACCACCAAGACCAAATGATAGGGCAAAGGCGACGGCGACGGCACCTAGCGTTAGGCCAAATGCTAGATTCACGATTGAATCTGCAATACCCATTGCTTTTAGACCCATAGCAAGTACAAGGCCCATAATCAATACACGGACAATGTTTGCTAAGAATTGTGAGCCTTGCTCAGAACGCTCAACAACACCTGCAATAATATTGGCAAGCCAGAATCCGATAAACAGGATAATTGCACCTAAGATGATGTTAGCGCCAAATGCGATAAACATCGTAATAATAGCTGATATAGGCTCAAAACCTAGTAAATCAGCAGCTGCGATAGCAGCAAATAGCATAGCAAAGAAGATAATCGCATAAGCAACTAAGTCAGAGATTCTCTTGTCACCCATAGTCTCTTGCAAGCCAACTTTGGCAGGCATTTGATTGATTTGAGTATTTTCAAGCAATCCTTTGACGATATTTGCAACCATACGTACAACATAAAAAGTCACAAACAAGATAGCCACTGCCATGAAGATGTTTGGCAGTGCTTCCATGATTTTGTTTAGCATATTGGTCGCAGGGCGAGCAATAACGTCAATTTTTAATGCGTTCAAAGCAGCAATAATCGTTGGGATAATAACCACTAAAAATGCTAGCGAACCGGCAATATTAGGTAGGCTGTTTTGTTCACTTAAGCCAGCTTTCGTCGCTAACTCTTGAACATTAAAAGTAGAAACAAGGTTGGTCACAATGCCGCGTACGACTTTGGCAATGATATAACCAACGACAAAGACCACACCAGCGATTAGGATGTTAGGGATAAAGCTGAAGATTTTGTCGACCATATTTGTTAATGGCGCAAACAAACCATCAAGCTCTAGCTGACCGAGTACCATGGTCAAAACAACCAATAAGATGAACCAGTAAACCATATCAGCGATGGTGCTGCTCATCGGTTTTACGCCTGCTTGTGCACTTAGACGCTCGTCCATTGTTGTTTTAGAAAGCGCCGCATTGATGGCAGTGCGTGCGACAGTGGCGATAACCCAACCAATTACACCAAGCGCAATCGCACCGATGAGGTTAGGGATAAATGCCAATACTTGATTAACCATATTTGCAAATGGTGCCGAAATTGAGTTTAAGTTTAGTTGGCTAAGCGCCCCTGAAATAGCAATGATAAAGATAAACCAAAAAACAATCTTGGAGATAATTCCCTCAAGATCGTAAGTTTTACCGGTTGAAGAGTTCATGCGTTGATTAAGATTGACTTTAGAGAGCACACCGCGCACAAGTGCTGCGATACCGAGTGCGACCAGCCAACCAATGATAAATATCAAAATAGCGCCAATGATAGAACCGATAGGCCCACCAAGATAACCGTTAAAAGATGTGTACATTGGGTTCATCTTATCCTCCTTGAATCATCCTATAGGTAACACTCAAAAGTATTGTTAGTACACTCACTGTTGAATGAGACAAATATATAGATGGTTTATTATAAATAGTGTCTTTAAATTGAGTTATGCGAAGATATTATAATTTTCGAATATAGGTGATTATCAAAAGTATCAGGCTGGTTTTTAGTTATCGCTTTGCTACTGACACTCATATATCAATGATAAATACCAACATTCGATTACTTATCTCCTTAACCAATTTAGCTTAGCCTATGTATTGATGGATTTAAAGATAGAAAGCTTTACCTGCCACTATATTTGTGTGATAACTTGTTATTATAATAGGAAATATTAACACAGACTGTACATTCGCCCGATAATTTCATGTAAAGCGTGGTTCCCAAAACTAAGATTTGTTATTATAGAGCAATGTGACATCTCGCCACTATTCTTACAATCAGAGAGTAATCTATGAAAAAAATCACTACTTTAAGCATTAGCGCCCTTGCTAGTGCTATGTTGTTAATGACAGGCTGTAGCACCAATAACGGCAGTCAAGAAACAGCTGCTCAAAGCGTTTCTATCACTGAACAGAGCTCAGCAAGTGAAAAAGTGGGCTATAGCTTAGGATTCATGATGGCAGAAGGCAATAAAGAAGCTGTCAAAGACTTGAACTTGGATACTTTTGAAAAAGGTTTCCGTGATGGTTACGAAGGCAATGATTCAGCATTGACCCAAGAGCAAATGCAAGAAGTATTGATGACGTATCAAAAAGAGCAAGAAGAACAGTTCGCAAAAGACATGCAAACCAAAGCAACAGAAAATAAAACGGCTGGCACAGCATTTTTAGCAGAAAATGCGAAAAAAGAAGGCGTGAAGCAAACGGATTCTGGCTTGCAATATAAAGTATTGAAAGAAGGTACAGGTAAATCGCCAAAAGCAACTGACGTGGTGGAAGTGAACTACGAAGGTAAGTTGATCGATGGTACCGTATTTGACAGCTCTTATGAGCGTGGTGAGCCGATTGAGTTCCCACTAAACCAAGTAATCGCTGGCTGGACAGAAGGTCTACAGTTGATGAAAGAGGGCGGCAAGTACGAGTTCTATATCCCATCAGACATCGCTTACGGCGAAGCGGGTAACGCTGGTATCGAACCAAACAGCACGCTTATCTTTACGGTTGAGCTATTGAAAGTAAAGTAATGCGCGGTTGAAGCATTAATCTATAAAAAAGCCTTCATAATCATTATGAAGGCTTTTTTATGAGCAAAGGTTTTATATCAGTTTGACTATAAACTATAGGTTTTTTTGAAAGACTTTAGAGTTGCGACCATTGTGGTACTTCTCCAGACGTGCTGCTGGCAAGGCACTTGCCTCAACTTCTGCAAAGCCTTGCTCCACGAACCAATGCGCGGTACGAGTGGTCAATACAAAGAGTTTATATAAACCATGACTGCGCGCTTGCTGCTCTAAAAACGCGAGCAAATCAGCACCGCGGCTGCCACTACGATATTCAGGGCGTACGGCAACGCAAGCGATTTCTGCGGACTCTGCATCTAACGTATGTAGCGCTGCACAACCCAAAATCATACCATCACGTTCGATGACGCTATAGTTGTCGATCTCTTGCTCTAAGCGTTCACGTGAGCGGCTGACTAAGATGCCTTGCTCTTCTAGAGGGGATAACAGCTCGATAAGGCCAACGACGTCATCGATATTGGCACGGCGAATTTCTTCGTAGGGATCATGGCTAATCAGTGTACCAGAACCGTCACGAGTGAATAATTCTTCTAATAGTGCACCGTTTTTGGCATAGGAGATGATATGCGTGCGATGGACACCTTGACGGCAAGCCAAGCTTGCGCAGTTCAAGAAATAATTGATTTCACAGTTCAAATCACGGTCACGTAAGAAGCGATCCACTTCGTTAGGAATCATCTCATGTAGCAAACGATCACCATCATTGATACCTGCTTCTTCGCCCAAAAATATTAGCTTATCAGCACCCAGCTCAACCGCAGCGCTAAGCGCAACGTCTTCAGCGAGCAAATTGAATACTTCACCCGTCGCAGAATAGCCCATAGAGCCTAAAATCACGATATGGTCATGCAGTAGATTGTTTTTGATGGCCTCAACGTCAATAGAGCGCACTTCGCCCGTCATTTGATAATCAATGCCTTCACGAATGCCATAAGGGCGCGCCGTGACAAAATTGCCTGAGATGGCGTCAATACGTGAGCCGTACATTGGGGAATTGGCCAGTCCCATCGACAGCTGTGCTTCGATCTGTAAGCGAATCGCGCCAACCGCTTGCAGGATAGCGGGCATTGCGGCACGCGGCGTGATACGAATGTCTTGATGCAGTGGAGATTCAATATTATCGTCTTTTAGGTTTTTTTCGATCTGCGGTCGCGCCCCGTGTACCAATACCAGCTTGATACCCAAGCTATGGAGCAAGGCAAAGTCATGAATCAGCGTGCTGAAGTTAGGATGATTGACCGCTTCACCGCCAAACATAATCACGAAGGTCTTGCCGCGATGCGTGTTAATGTAGGGGGCAGAGTTACGGAACCAATGGACGTATTCAGGGTTAATCTGTGGCATGGAACTAGTAGTCATAATGGGAGCAGTAGTCGTTAGAATAAGAAAAAGGGCGTAGCAAAAAAATGCCTAACGCTAAAGATTTACCATAGCAAAAAACGCGGTTATGAGCTATCTTTTATTTCAGCTGTGTTGAGGTCTTTTTATTGCCCATCAGTGATATACACAACCTCAACACGGGGTTAATGTACACACAAATGCTTTTTGCTATGCTAAGCGCTATTGCTTTACTGTCAATGAACGAAGATAATCAATAAAAATAATGAATCTGATTCTTTTAATTATTGACTATGTGTTAAGACAACTCAGTTTTTGCCATCTGTGCTTTACCGATATATCAATCAGGGATAATGAGAATTATGAAAAAAAGTAACCAATTTGCTAGCCCATTTAGTGCTTGGAGCGGTCATCGCTTATTTCACGTTGTTGCCGGTACGCTCATCGGTGCGATGGTAGTCACGCAGGCATCTGCCATGCTGCCGACACCAGAGCAAGCAGTTGATAGCTCAATGGCAGTTCAGACCAATACAAATGCGAGCAGCAACTCAAGTGCTCAAGCGGTCAATAGTAAAATCACAGCATCGTTGGTCAGTGTTGATGCCAATGGTCAAGAAGTACTCGTCCCTGTCGATACAAATACTCGTTTGCAATCAGGTAATGTATTGGAGTATCAAGGATACTTTACCAACACCAATGCTGATCGCGTCCGTAAGATGACGGTCACCATGAGTATTCCAGATCAAGTAGAATTGCTTGGTACAGTGGCACCTGAGTTCCCATATGGTAGCGTCGATGGCAATAACTTCGCGCGTATGCCACTACGTACCAAGGTAGACAACCAGCTACAAGATGTCGCACTAAAATATTATAAAGCGGTTCGTTGGGATCTTGAAGGTGTCGGCTTGAATGATACTGTTGCAGTAAAATATCGCGCGCGTGTTAAATAACGCTGAGACCTTTATAGTAAGAAGTTCGCCAGATATTGATGTTTATTATTGATAAAGCACCACCGTTTATAACGGTGGTGCTTTTTTATGCATTGTATCTAATGTCGCTTGAAGCTCTTGATGATTACACAATAAAGTTAATTAAAGCGTCGTGTATTTGCTAGTAGATTTCTCTCGAATCAACTGTTTGATAGCGTTGATTTGTGGCGTCGTGGCTTGTGCACCTGCTTCTATCAGCGCACGACGCTGTCTGGTATCTATTGAGTTGTTACGACCGACATTTGGCGTAATGACAATATCCGCGCGATCTCGTTCGCGGCGTATTGATGAGGAGCGATTGGTAGTGGATACGATATTGGTTTCGAGAAAGCCCCAAAAGTCGCTTAATGAGCTGATGGTTAGTGCTCTATTATCAATAGCGTTATTGTTTTGAGTAGCAGTCACATCAACAGCGATAACAATATCAGCGCCCAAGTCGCGTGCACTATCAACGGGTACGAGGCTGACCACGCCACCGTCGACGTATTTTTTGCCGACTTTTTCTGGAATACGCGGGGCAATAAAGATATTAGGCACGCTACAGGATGCTTGGACAGCAAGCCCAGCATCGCCAGTGGTCAGCACGGCTTTTTTTAGAGTGTTTTTTTCTGCTGCAACGGCGGCAAAGGCAATTGGGAAATCTTCTATGACTTGTCCGCGAACTTTTTCATTCACAAATTTTTTGAGTTTGATGCCTTCGACAAAGCCTTGATTGGACAGTGTGAAGTCCGTCAACTGGCTATCAGTGGTTGTCAATGCCAATTGCTCAAGCTGTACGGGCGTGTAACCACTGGCATACAGGCTACCGATTAAACTGCCGACACTCGTGCCGACGATCAGTGTTGGTTTAATGCCATTCTCTTCTAATGCCTTTATCACACCCACATGAGCAAACCCTTTGGCACCGCCGCCGCCCAAGACCAAGGCGACACTAGGTAACTCTACGATAGGCTCTGGCGTTTGAGGTATTTGAGCAGTGGGTGTTAGGGTACTACAAGCACTGGCACACAACCCAAATATGGCAAGCATACTAAGACGTAATATACTTAAACCTTGATAAGACGGTCGATACAGAGCAGAGTCTGACATAAAAAACACCTTATAAAATGACCGTAGTTTATAAAAACCATGATGCAGAAAAACCATGTTGTAGAAAATAAGACAGCTACTATTTATATGATAGATGTAAACAAGTTGTCTGAAAGGGTTTTGCAGTCATGACGGAATAGCTTAGCATAAGTCGTTGACTGTTCAGCTATAATGAGATGAATCGATGTTTATATTTTGCTGTTTTTACGGGTAATTTTATGACAATCTTCCTTAGGTGAGTTATATTTAAAACAGTCGACGACGCAGATAAAAATAATAAATAACCTTGTTAGGATCTTTGATGCCAGTATCGGTGAATGTTTCTTCAGCCAATTCAGCAGACCATATGAGGCCTGACTTGCCACTCTCGGCGTTAGATATGCCAGTGACGGCGCTGGCAGGTGTCGGGACAAAGGTAGCCGAGCAATTGGCACAATTGAATATCAAACGGATATTTGATTTGCTACTGCACCTGCCGCGTGATTATGAAGATCGAAGTCGACTGGTATCGATTGCAGAGGTGGCGCACGGACAGTCGGCTATGATTACCGGACGCGTGGTCCATGTCGATACTAAACGTAGCGGCATGACCGTCACTGTGGACGATGATACAGGCACCATAGCTTTGCGGTTTTTCAAAGTCTATCGTGGTCTTGCGCAGACCATGAATCTGGGGACACGGCTACAGCTGTTTGGTGAAGTCAAAGTCAGTCGTTACGGCAAACAAATACACCATCCTGAATATCAAATTATCACAGATAATATAGCCACGACCGATACGGGTCTACAGCCCATTTATCCTAGTGTGAAAGGCTTGCACCAAAATAAGCTACGCACTTTGATCAAACTGGCCCTGCAAACAGTTCGTAGTCAAGGTCTACCGATGACGTTGTTTACGACTGAAGACTTCACAGTCGTGGCTGACTTACCATTAGTACCTTTTGAGCCAGCCAAATCTGTACTGCTAGAGACAGACTTTCCAGAAGATATTTTTTCGACATTGGCGCGAAGTGTGCCTGATAATATGATTGGCAATAGTGTGAATAGGCCTGATGCGTCCGTTTATAACGTCAATAATGATAGCCATAGCGCAGCTGCTCGCATCGCTCATAGCAATGTTTATAACTTAACGATATTTGAAGCGCTAGTACTGCTACATACACCGCCCACCTATACCAACGCAAGCCAGCAATATAAACTGTTGACCCAACTGACTGCGCGTACTCATGCTGCCTGTCAGCGCTTGATTATCGAAGAGCTGACTGCGCATCAGCTTAGTTTACTGTACCGTCGTCAGCAGCTGCATCAGCATAAAGCGCCTAAATGTACGACCCGCAGTCCGCTGGCTGATAAGCTATTTGGTGCATTGCCGTTTGATCTAACAGGTGCACAAAAACGAGTGATGAAAGATATCACCACTGATATGGCAACCTCTATCCCGATGCTACGACTGGTACAAGGTGATGTGGGCGCTGGCAAGACTTTGGTTGCAGCAGGAGCGGCGGGTTATGCGCTTGATAGTGGTTGGCAGGTAGCAGTCATGGCACCGACTGAGATTTTAGCAGAGCAGCACCTCGTGAACTTTAAGCAATGGTTTGAGCCGCTAGGTATTGGTGTTGGTTGGCTCGCTGGTAAGCAAACGGCCAAACAGCGCCGCGAAGCATTGGAAGCGGTTGCGGAAAATACGGTACAAATCGTGGTCGGTACGCATGCGTTGTTTCAAGAGCAAGTGCAGTTTGCCAAGCTAGGCCTCGTGATCATTGATGAGCAGCATCGATTTGGTGTTGAGCAGCGCATGGCACTGACCAATAAAGGCGTGGCGAATAGTACACCGCATCAGCTAATTATGACCGCTACCCCCATTCCGCGAACGCTTGCCATGAGTGTTTACGGTGATATGGATACCTCTATCATTGATGAGCTGCCACCGGGACGTACCCCAATTACGACGGTGACCATCGATCGTAATCGACGTGACGAGGTGATCGAACGTATTGCCGTGAATTGCGAGGCAGGCAGGCAAGCGTATTGGGTGTGCTCGTTAGTAGAAGCATCTAGCGTGCTCGATGCACAAGCAGCTGAAGCCACGTATGAGGACTTAAATGAGCGCTTAGACATTCGCATTGGATTGGTACATGGCAAAATGAAATCCGCTAATAAACAAGCCATCATGCAAGCGTTTAAAGCAGGTGATTTGGATTTGCTCATTGCCACAACCGTCATCGAAGTGGGGGTTGATGTGCCCAATGCGTCGCTTATGGTGATCGAAAATGCGGAGCGTCTAGGGCTTTCACAATTGCATCAGCTTCGCGGGCGCGTTGGGCGCGGCTCAACTAAGAGCTTTTGTGTGTTGTTATACCAAAAACCATTATCAGAAACAGGCACAGAGCGTTTGAACGTGCTACGCGATAGCACCGATGGTTTTGTCATCGCTCAAAAAGACTTAGAGCTGCGTGGGCCGGGTGAACTGCTCGGTAAACGTCAGACAGGTAATATTGGCTACTATTTAGCCGATCTTATCCGTGATGAGCAGTTATTTGCCATTGCGCAACGTTTGGCCAAGCACTTGATTGCAGACCCTACCAGAAAAGCAGATGTCAGCCAATTGATCCACCGCTGGATGCCAGAGGCAAGTCGTTATACCAATGCTTAAAATGACTATTATTATATACCATTTGGATATCTAAAACGTTTGACTCAATCAATTGATTGATTAATAATGACCCATGACAAAATTATCTGAAATTGACTTTGAAACCGCGCTTGATCGAGTCGAATCTGAACCTAATAGTAGCGCCGCCTCCATTTTACGATGTGCCGAAGCGCTGTTTTCGGCTAAAGGCTTTAAAGCGGTTACTACTCGAGATATTGCCAAGGCTTCTGGCAAGAATATTTCCACCATTCACTTTCACTGGCAAAGCAAACGGTCGCTGTATGAAGCGGTATGTAGAATGCATGCTCGTCAGCTGTTGGCTTTTGTATCTCAAACGGAAGCCGCGATTGCAGATAGCACACTTGAGCCCGCCCAAGCGTTAGAGCAGTGGATCGATAAAACTTTGGATTTACTGATTGAGAATCCAGCGATTGCTAAGCTAGCGTCACAGAATATCTCAGTACAAAATAACCCAGAAATGGTGACTTTGTTTGAACATGACATTCAAGTATTGGCACGGTTTCAAGGCTATCTGTCTACATTTCTTGGCCCCACTGACGATCATACTAAGCCATTGCGCCTGTTCACCTTGCTTTATTTTACCATCGGTATGTTTACTGACTCGTCACTACAACAAGCCACGCTTGGCGGGTCGGTTTATGAACAACCAGAGTTACAACAACAGCTTAAATCGTTTGCAAAAAATCTCGCAATGAGCTTGCTGCAAAAAGATAGCGCACCAACCACTAATTCATAGGCTGTTCTGACTAGTGGCTGTCCAGTGATTGTTTTTGAGTAATGGTTTAAGTGAACGTTTAAGCGCTGCTTTTATTATTATCCGTATTTATAGAGACCGACTATGAGTGACTTTAAAGACCCTGATAATAAGCAAGAACCGACTAGCGGACAGCAAACCAATATTGAGATACCTCAACACGCTGAGCTACCACCGTATCGTCAATCTGATGCCTCATCTAAAAACTCTCCTGCAAAAATGCCATTATGGTTGTTGCCAGCATTGGTTGCGGTGCTTGTGATTGGGGTTGTGCTTGGTAAGTATTGGGGCAGTAGTGCAGATGAGTTACGAGATGAGTCGGTAGCCTCTAGTGGTGTGGCAGGTGGCAATGAAGCTGATAGCACTGCGAGTACGGAGCAGTCTGTCTTGTCAGTAGAAACCGTTAGCCCAAGCCAAGATGATATCGGTCGCACACTTAGCGCTGATGGCACCATCAACGCCAAAGATATCGCTAATGTCAGTGCAAAAGTCAGTGGTGTGGCCATCGAGCGTGTATTGGTCGAAGAGGGCGACCGCGTGAGAGCGGGGCAAGTGCTCGCCATGTTTGATACCGATGCGATGGAGCAGCAAGTGCTGCAAGCTGAGGCAGATGTGGCAGAGGCAGAAGCCACACTTGCCAACGCCAGCGCCGATGCGGCCCGCGTATTGCCACTCATCGATATTGACGCCATTAGTAAACAAGAAGCCGATCGCTATCGTACCTCTGAGGTGCGTGCCCGCGCAGCGTTGCAAGCGTCCAAAGCCCGTTTAAGTAATCAGCGTTTGACGCTTGACAATGCCACAGTAGTCGCCCCTGTTAGCGGTATTATTAGTGAAAAAATGATCGAGGTTGGGCAGGTCGCAGGTGGTGATCCATTATTTACGATTATCAAAGGCGGCATATTGGAATGGCGAGCAGAGTTAGATCCGAAGCTGATTGGCGATATCAATATTGGCACACCGGTACGAGTCGCTCTACCGGGTGATGATAGTGTGATGGGACAGGTGAGCCGTATTGCACCGACGGCAGATAATAATCGCCAAATCACGATTTATGCGAGCCTCGCGGCGAATTCAAAAATCCGTGCTGGCATGTATCAAACTGGTGAGTTCCTGCTCGGTAGTGCTAGCACGCAAACGATTCCTAATAGTGCTATCGTCAGTAACGATGGCTATGACTATGTGATGCTAGTAACTGGTCTGACCACGACAGACGGTAAGTCGATGGGACGTATCAAGCAGCAACGAGTAACCTTGGGCGAGCGACTTGGTGAAAATGTCGCCGTACTAGAGCCATTGCCGAGTGACAGCCATATTGTGAAGCAAGGCGGTAGTTTCTTAAATGATGGAGATTTGGTGCGTATCGTTAATGGTGTGAGCCAAACCAGTACCGCCGTCAATACAGCAGCGCAGGCACAGTCATGAGTCTAAACGTCTCCGCTTACTCGATCAAAAACCCGCTCGTCGCAATTTTGCTATTTGTGCTCCTAACATTGGGCGGCATCTATGGCTTTATGAAAATGAAGGTGCAGCAGTTTCCGGATATCGATTTGCCCGCTGTGGTAGTAACGGTAACACTACCGGGTGCGGCGCCCTCGCAGCTTGAAAACGATATCGCTAAGAAAATTGAAAACAAACTGACCAGCATCGAAGGCGTAAGTCATATCCGCACCACGTTGCAGACTGGTGCTGCGACAATGGCGACCGAGTTTGTGTTAGAAAAAGACATTCAAGAAGCCGTCGACGATGTACGCTCGGCGGTGGGCGAAGTACGCGGCGATCTACCCGCTGCTGCTAATGACCCTATTATTACCAAGGTATCTACCGCAGGGTTCCCAGTAGTCACGTACTCTGTGGCTTCTGACAATATGAGCGTAGAGGATCTGTCGTGGTTTGTGGATGATACGATCACCAAGCGACTCTCTGATATACCGGGTGTTAGTACCGTTAGCCGCGTTGGGGGACTACAGCGTGAGATTACCGTTGCCGCTGATCCAATTGCATTGAGCGGTCTAAAACTATCGATCTCGCAACTCTCGCAACAAATCGCGGGCATTCAGCAAGACAGCTCTGGCGGAGAGGCAGAAGTCGGAAATACGACGCAGACTATTCGTGTCCTTGGTGCGGTTGAGCGGGCGAATGAACTTAACGATGTACAAGTCGCAGTTCCCACTGGCGGTACGCAGGCGCTTGGACGGATGGCAAAAATCACTGATGGCGCAGCCGACCCAAGCTCGATTGCCAAGCTCGATGGTAAAACGGTGGTGGCATTTAACATCACTCGCTCGCGCGGTGCCAGTGAGGTCGATGTCATGGCGCTTGTCGATGATGAGCTTGCCAAGCTGACTGCTGATACTGGCAATATCAGTATCGAAAAAGTCTATGATCGCGCGACGCCCATTGCTGAGGATTATGAAGCCTCTCTACGGATGTTAATCGAAGGCGGTCTGCTGGCCGTGGTGGTGGTGTTCTTATTTTTGCGCAATATTCGAGCGACGATTGTTGCCGCTGTTGCCTTGCCTTTATCCGTGATTCCTACCTTTTTGGGCATGTATCTCTTTGGCTTTAGCCTCAATATCATCTCGCTACTGGCATTATCGCTCGTCATTGGCGTACTGGTCGATGATGCGATCGTTGAGGTCGAAAATATCATACGGCATTTGCGTATGGGCAAGACCCCTTATGAAGCGGCGATGGAAGCGGCTGATGAGATTGGTCTGGCAGTGGTAGCAACGACCTTTACTTTGATTGCCGTGTTTTTACCAACAGCCTTTATGGGCGGTATCGTTGGACAGTTTTTCCGTCAGTTTGGTTGGACGGCGGCGTTATCGATTTTTGCATCGCTTATGGTGGCGCGTTTGATTACACCGATGATGGCGGCATACATACTTCGACCTGAAAAAAACCACGTCGAGAAGCAAAGCGCGATGATGGGGTATTATCTCAAAATCGTCTCATGGACATTGCATCGTCGCTGGCTGACGATGGGAGCAACGCTGGTGCTGTTTGTGGCATCGCTTGGTCTGGTCAAGCTATTGCCAACCGCATTTATCCCTGATAACGATATCGATCAAACGAGAGTGGCGATTGAACTGACGCCTGATGTGGCATTAGAAGATACAGAACGGGTGGCAGCGCTTGCCAGTGCTCGTATTCTAGCCATGCCTGAGGTGACGAATATCTTTACCTCGGTGGGAGAGGCGCAGGCGTCGATGGGTGCGTCGGATGGTGGCGGCGGTAAAGCTGAAAATATTGCGGGCTTAGATATTGTGCTTGCCCCGCGTGCAGAACGAGGCACCAAGCAAGAGATCGAACGTAAAATTAGCCAGTTAATGACCGAAGTGCCGGGTGCTCGATTTACCGTTGGGCTATCAAGTGGCGGGGAGAGTGGATATAATTTTTCATTGACCAGTACCAATCCTCAACTGCTCGAGCAGACCGCCCAGCAAATCATGACGGAGATACGCGGACTGCCAAGTGCAGGCGCGGTGACCAGCGATCGCAGTTTGCCACGTCAAGAGCTCACGGTGACGCCAGATAGACTAGCGATGGCTGACAAAGGGGTGACGACGCAAGACATTGCGACCACGTTACGTGTGGCGACTGTTGGCGATTACGAGCAGCGCTTGTCTAAGCTCAATCTTGATACCCGTCAGATTCCCATCGTGGTGCGTCTACCCGATGTGGCCAAACAAAACGTCAGTCAGTTAGAAGGCTTGTATGTGCCGAGTACCATGCCTGCAGGGCAAGGGGTACGTGTGGGCGAGGTCGCAGCGTTAGACTTTGGTACAGGGCCTGCGCAGATTAGCAGGTTGGATCGAGAGCGTGCAATTAGCATCACAGTGCAACCAGCAGATGGCGAACTAGGCGATTTGGTACAAGCGGTCAAGTCTGTGCCAACGATGCAGCAATTACCTCCTGCGATTACCATCATCGATCAAGGTCAAGCCGAGAACATGGCGGATCTGTTTAGTGGGTTTATCATTGCGATGTCGGTGGGTGTGGTCTGTATCTTAGGCGTGCTGATCTTGCTATTCGGTCGTTTATTGCAGCCATTTACTATTTTGATGGCATTGCCGTTGTCGATAGGCGGCGCGTTTGTGGGTTTGGTGATTACCAATAGCAGTCTGTCGATGCCGTCGATGATTGGCTTTATTATGCTAATGGGTATCGCAACCAAAAACTCAATCCTACTCGTCGATTATGCGTTGATTGCTCAGCGTCGTGGGCTCGCGCGTTTTGAGGCCATTATGGATGCCTGTCGCAAGCGTGCGCGGCCCATTATTATGACCACCATTGCGATGGGTGCGGGCATGTTGCCACTGGTCTTTGGTTGGGGCGATGCGGATCCTACGTTTAGGCGTCCTATGGCGGCAGCCGTATTGGGTGGTTTGGTCACCTCAACGCTACTCAGTCTGGTAGTTATCCCAGTGGTTTATACACTGATGGATGATGTGTCAGGCTGGTTTGCCAAATGGCTGGTGCCACATGGCAAACAGCGTGATATGAAGTAGAGAGTCAAATGGCCGTATCAATAGGAAGAACGATATATGTGGAACACAACCAATGATCAATATACTCTCTATTAGGTCGTACACTCGTCAAACCCGCGGGCACTCTCATGACTTTCATCAGATTGTTTTGCCACTGCGAGGTGTGATAAACATTGAAGTGGCAAGCTATTGCGGTAAAGTAACGCCAAGCGAATGTGTCATCGTCAAAGCCAATGAAACGCACTACTTTAATGCCGAAGAGAATGCCAAGTTTATCGTGGCTGACACCGAAAATTTACCATCGCATATTCTGCATTCAGAACACATTGTTTTTTCAATCAGCGCGCCATTGTTGTCATTTTTGGCGTTTTCGGAGAGTCAGTTAAAGCATCAAATCAATCCTAAGATTGAAGCGTTGATGTTCGCGACCTTTTATAAACTGTTAGAAGAGCAAAAGCTGTTTTTTCAATACGACCACAGAATCAGAGAGGTCGTGTTTTATATCACTCATAACCTCTCAAAAACGCTCACCATAGACGTGTTAGCCAATATTGCTTGTTTGAGTCCCACGCAGCTCAAAAAGAACTTTAAGGCGCAAACCGAGCAGACCTTGACCGAATACATCACCAAACTTAGAATGCAAAAGGCACAGGCTCTACTACTACATACAGATTCTCCCATCGCTATCGTCGCTGAGCTAATCGGTTATACCGATGTCAGTGCGTTTAGCCGCCGATTTTCACAGTATTTCGGTGTTGCACCCTCCACACTAAAACACGTCTAACCAGTCAACAAAACCGTCCAATCTGCAAAGTCTTTCATATCCAGCGCTCTATAATAGTATCATTCACGATAACTTTTGAGATGACCGCTATGTTGCAGATTCAGTCGGGTTTGAGCGCAGTATTATGTGTGGTAGTCGCCAGTATCCTTTGGGGAACGACAGGGACCGCTTCTGCTTTTATACCTGACGTGAGTCCGTTAGGTATTGGGGCATTCGCAATGGGCGTAGGCGGTATTTTATTGGTATTGAATGCTAAAAAGCACTTAGTCAGCGATAAAGCAAAACTACTGTCTCAGCCGAAAGTGTTACTCATCGGCAGTCTCTGTGTTGCCATCTATCCTTTGGCTTTTTATTCCTCTATGCGGCTCGCGGGTGTGGCTATCGGCACCGTTATCTCCATTGCGAGCGCACCGTTTTTTACGGTCATGATGGAGCGTCTGATCAGCAATAAGCACATCACTAGACGTTGGAAGATAAGTTTTGCCTTTGGCACGGCTGGTGTTGTCTTGCTAACCTTAGGAAAAATGCACTATTTGGACGTAACTGTAGCGTCGAGCAATCAGGTATTGGGCGTATTGCTCGGACTGATTGCTGGCTTGACCTACGCTACCTATTCATGGTCAGCGCGCCAAATGATAGAAAATGGCGTCAATTCCAAATCAGCCATGGCAAGCATGTTTGGTCTGTCAGCCATATTACTGTTGCCATCATTGCTATTTACCGGTGACAACTTATTTTTAGATATTAAACATATCAGTGTGGCGTTATATATGGCCATCGCTCCGATGTTTTTAGGCTACTTGCTTTTTGGTCAAGCATTAAGAGTGATTGAAGCGAGCCGAGCCACACTCATTACATTGCTGGAGCCCATTGTAGCGACCATACTGGCTATCATCATCATTGGAGAAGCCTTCTCTCCTATCGGTTGGCTCGGGATGGGACTCATGGTGATCTGTCTGTTATTACAGGTCATTAAAACCCCAAAGCCAAAAATATATCCAAAAGGTCACAGAATACGTATCAGATGAATATGCAGGTTGAAATGGCTGAGCGCTCACTCCGAGGACTTATCGGCTATTAAGTATGGGTCTCTGTATTGGCATCGTCCTAATTTGTTAAGTAGGGTGGTTTGGATGAACTACTCTTTGCTATAGTCGGTTTAGTTAATGCTATCAAAGAAATTTTTTATATAGCCAAGTCTATATAAATCCGCTACATCGTCATCCTCGCTAAGCATACTAATGTATCGCTTGCGCTCGGTTTCCTTGTATCGAAATTATATTGAACTGACTATAGCTTATATCGATTTAAGACGTAAACCAGTCTCCATACCTATCAAAAACAAGGAATAACGATGATTAATGCATATGCAGCAAAAGAGAAAGGCGGCAAGTTTGAACCTTATGAGTATGACCCTGGCACACTGGGCGACCACGAAGTAGAAATCGAAGTACATAGCTGTGGTATCTGTCACAGTGATCTGTCAATGTGGCAAAACGAATGGGGTATGACCGAGTATCCGTTTGTGGGTGGTCATGAAGTTGCCGGTAAAGTCCTAGCAAAGGGCAAACACGTCAAGCATCTGGAGCTGGGTGATAAAGTTGGACTTGGTTGGCATAAAGGGTATTGCAACGTTTGCGATTTATGTATCGATGGCGACCATAACCTGTGCCCTGAGCAAGAAGGGACGATCATTGGCAACCATGGCGGCTTTGCGGATAAAGTACGCGCAAAAGACACCAGTGTCATAAAAGTCCCTGAAGGCTTAGATTTTAATGCAGTGGGACCACTGCTGTGTGGCGGTGTCACCGTGTTTAACCCACTTATAGAGTACGGTATCACACCAACCTCTAGAGTAGCCGTGATCGGTATCGGCGGCTTAGGTCATCTTGCGTTACAGTTTGCCAATGCATGGGGCTGTGAAGTGACGGCGTTTACTAGCGAGTCGAAACTGGAAGAAGCAAAAGAGATGGGTGCTCACCATTCGCTGAATTCAAGAAAAGATAGCGAAATTGAAAAAGTAGCGGGTTCTTTTGATTTAATCATCTCAACCGTGAACGTCGATATGAATTGGGATCTTGTCGTCCAGACTTTGAAGCCAAAAGGCAAACTACACTTTGTTGGTATAGTAGAAGCACCGCTTGAGATATCGGTCGCGCCAATGATTATGGCGCAAAAAAGCCTATCAGGCTCACCCGTTGGCTCACCATCGACCTTGCGAAAAATGTTAGATTTTGCGGCGCGACATAATATCCAGCCAGTAACTGAAACCTATAAAATGTCTGAGATTAACGAAGCGTTTGAGCGCTTAGAAAGCGGCAATGCTCGCTATAGAGTGGTGTTAGAAAGAGAATAAAAATTGCTAAAAGCTACTAACCTCCAAAGGTAGCTAGTTTTTATTATAGTAGCGACAGGTCATTTTATAGATGGCGTATCGCTACTATTTTTTTGTCTGATATAAATTTTTGAGGCTATTTTTCTTGTTCTATCTGAATTTTTCTATAAAACTTGCGGCAGGTTATGGCGTTTCATTCATGGCTTCTTAGTTAACCTGCCAATATAGGGGCTCACCGTAAACCTCAGAAAAATAATCAATCAAGGTTCTGACATTCAACGATATGTGACGCGTATTGGGGTAGATAGCGGCGACATGCTGAGGCGTCGTCTTAATAGCAGCCTCATAGTCAGGCAGCAGCTTCACCAATTTACCGCTCTTAAGATGATCACCGATCAACCAATCTGGAAATAGTACAATTCCCATTCCTTTGAGCGCTGATACCAGTAACGACTCTGCATTGTTTGACATGAGCAATGCAGGAGCGGCAAATGGTGTCCAGTCTTCATCTTCTGTTTTGAAAAACCAGCGATTGGGTCCTGAAGAGCCCTTATAAACCAAGCATTTATGATGAGCCAAGTCAGATGGCGCTTGTAGGGTGTCATGCTTATTTATATATGCTGGCGCGGCTGCAAGGTGATAGGTTTGCTCGCCAAAAATACGCGCATGAAAGGTCGAATCATTTAAGGTGCCAATGCGAAAAATAACGTCGGTGGCATAATGATGAGGATCCACAAAATCATCGGTGAGCGTCAAATCTATCTGCAATTTGGGATAGCGATGACTCAGTGCTGGTATCCAAGGTGCGATATGCCGTTGACCAAAAAACACTGGGGCGTTAATTCTTAATAAACCACCCGGTTCTAATGTCCTGTCTTGCAACTCCTTCTGCGCCGCATTCATGCTTTCGGTCATCGCATGTGCGTAGCTCATAAACACGCGCCCCGCCTCAGTAGGAATGACGGCGCGTGTATTACGATAAAAAAGCTGCTGCCCTAGCGAGTCCTCTAGTTGCTTGATGATACGAGACACTTTTGAGGCAGATACTCCTTCTTTTCGTGCCACGACAGAGAAACTCTGGGCATTAAAGACGCTGATAAAAAATAGTAAAGTTTTTATGCTGATGTTGTCAACGTTATTCATCTGTGCAACTTATGCAAAAGTCATTTCTACATTATAGCGTTTTTCGTGGGTATAGGCTGCGGTAAACTACGTGGCATTGCTCATTGAGGGTTGTTTTATGCAGATTTTATTAATACTGGTGGTGGTTTTAGGTGGTATGGGGTTGTCGGTCGAGGCTGGACTGCTTGGCCCCCTAGGCAGTCAGGTGGGTGAGCTCTGGGCGACGCTCAGTATTTTTGGTGTTGGGGCCGCCTTGACGTTCTTTTTGATGCTGTTTTTTAGTCCACGAGAGAGCCCCTCATTTTTCTCACAGCCGCCGTTGCTACTGATTGGTGGCATTTTAGGGCCTGTTTATGTGGTGGTGCTAACAGTCGTCACACCCGTCATTGGGATTGCACTGACGATGATTGGCATACTTGCAGGTCAGGTCTTTCAGAGCTTGATCATTGACCACTATGGGCTGTTTGAAACCGAGGAGCGCAAAATAGATATTAGACGAGTGATTGCGTTAGGTTTCATTATTGCAGCACTTGTTTTTATGGCAAAGGGGTAGACCATATGATGCTTATTTTAATGATTGTATTAGCGATAATTGGTGGTGCTACTTTGAGTGTACAAGCGGCATTGAATGGTCGGTTGGGTAGTAATGTTGGCGTGTTCAAAAGTGCTTTTTTGACGTTTTCTGTTGGTGCCGTGGTGACCGCGTTGCTTATTTTCTTCTTTGAGCCAAATCACGCGGTGACGTTGATGGATGTACCTAAATGGCAGTTGCTTGGTGCATTGTGCGGTGTGCCTTATATCGTCATCATGGTGGTTGCTGTGCAGCGTATTGGCACAGCTGTGGCTACGGTAGCGGTAATCTTTGGTCAGCTGAGCATGAGTGTGCTCATTGATAACTTTGGTTGGCTCGGCAATGAAGCGATAAGCCTGTCAGGAAGTCGCATTAGTGCGTTGGTTTGTCTAGCAGTCGCGCTGTATTTTATTTATTCGAGTAATAAGGCTAAGCCCAAAGAGGTCAGTTAAGTCCGTTTTACACGCTCTTAGAAGTATAAAAATTTGAAAGCCCAAAACCCCTGCTACTCAATTCAGTGTAGTAGGGACTATGTATTTTAATGACTAGAATAATATTTTATCACTCGTCTACAAAATCTAGCGGTATATTCCTATTGGTCTTAATCACTGACCAGTACCTTCATTTCTCACTCCTTTATATACTCAAATCCTCTTTCGTCCAGTAGTCAGAACTACGATTGTTCAGCTACATTGCCTTTCAAACTGCTGCTATAATGAATTTTATTCATCTTATATTAAAATAGTATCGTTTTTATTCATGTAAGGATTTGGGTATGATTCACCCATACCGACATTTTGTTCTATTTGATATTAAGGTAGTGAATCGCCATGACTAAAGAATTTAGCTGTTCCATTAAAAGTATTCGTTTCGATGAAAACTATCAGCCTGCTGACAGCACGCGTCTGACGACAAACTTTGCCAATCTGGCACGCGGCGAGCAGCGTGAGGATAATCTACGCAAAACATTGACGATGATTAACAATCGCTTCAACGCGCTGGCGCATTGGGACAACCCGAATGCCGACCGTTATTCTGTCGAAGTCGACATCATCTCTGTAGACATGGATATTGCGGGCAATGGCGATGCTTTCCCTGTTATCGAAACGCTAAAAACGACGATCATCGATCACAAAGAAAACAAGCGCATCGATGGCATGATTGGCAATAGCTTCTCATCTTATGTGCGTGATTATGATTTTAGTGTTGTACTCCCAGAGCACCGCGACCAGCAGTCAGACTCGCTCACGCCCGCAAATTTTGGCGAGCTACATGGCAAACTGTTTCAATACTTACTAAATTCAGAAGCCTATAAAGCCAATTTTGATAAAAAACCAGTCATCTGCTTGAGCGTCTCAACCAGCAAAACCTATTACCGCACTACCAATCAGCATCCGGTATTGGGCGTTGAGTACCAGCAAGACGAGTACTCCTTAACCGACGACTATTTTCACAAAATGGGCTTAACCGTGCGCTATTTTAAGCCTGAGGGCAGCGCCGCGCCATTAGCGTTTTATTTTGCGGGTGATTTGACCAGCGACTATACCGATCTTGAGCTCATCAGTGCAATCAGCACCATGGAGACCTTTCAAAAAATCTACCGTCCTGAGATTTACAACGCCAACTCAAGCGCGGGTCAAGTGTATCAACCCAGCCTGAACTACCAAGATTATTCATTGACGCAAGTGGTTTATGATCGCGTCGAGCGCAGTCAAATGGCGGTCAAACAAGGCAAATTTACCGAGACGCATTTTATCAAGCCTTACCAAGATATTCTTGAAACATGGGCGGCCAATTACGCTGTAAACAAGAACGTCGCTTAAAAAATCCAAATATAAAAGCGCACGCTACAACACCTAAAATAGAGAACATCTGAAATAGAGAAGATAATACGACATGACTTTATTATTACCAATATCGACCGCTGGCAGCTTGCCAAAACCTTCTTGGTTGGCAGAACCTGAGAAAATTTGGTCGCCGTGGCAGCTTGATGGTGAGGAATTGCACCAGGCAAAACAGGATGCGCTGCTGGTGTCATTGCAGGAGCAAGTGCGAGCAGGCGTCGATATCGTCAGTGACGGCGAGCAGACCCGTCAGCACTTTGTCACCACCTTTATTGAGCATTTAGATGGTGTGGATTTTAACCAGCGCGAAACCGTACGTATCCGCAATCGCTATGATGCCAGCGTACCGACAGTTGTGGGTGCCGTGAGTCGCCAAAAGCCCGTGTTTGTCGAAGATGCCAAGTTTTTACGTCAGCACACCGACAAGCCGATCAAATGGGCGCTACCTGGGCCGATGACTATGATTGATACGCTGTATGATAATCACTATAAAAGCCGCGAAAAGTTGGCGTGGGAATTTGCCACTATCCTCAATCAAGAAGCTAAAGAATTGGAAGCGGCGGGCGTGGATATCATTCAGTTCGATGAACCTGCCTTTAACGTGTTCTTCGATGATGTCAACGACTGGGGTATTGCCACCCTTGAGCGTGCTATCGAAGGCTTAAAATGCGAAACGGCGGTACATATTTGTTACGGCTACGGTATCAAAGCCAATAACGATTGGAAAAAAACGCTGGGTTCAGAATGGCGTCAGTATGAAAAAGCCTTTCCGAAACTGCAGCAGTCAAAAATCGATATTGTCTCGCTTGAGTGTCAGAACTCGCGTGTACCGATGGACTTAATCGAACTGATTCGTGGTAAAAAAGTGATGGTCGGTGCGATTGATGTGGCGACTAATGACATTGAGACGCCTGAAGCGGTCGCTGACACCTTACGTAAAGCATTGCAATTTGTAGATGCCGACAAACTATATCCTTCGACCAACTGTGGCATGGCACCGTTGTCGCGCCAAGTGGCAAAAGGTAAGTTACAAGCACTGAGTGCAGGCGCAGAAATCGTTCGTCAAGAGCTAGTAGGCTAAGCGGACAATCAGTAATAATCCAAATTTGGGGTGTGAGTGATGAGTGAAGCAAGCAGTTTTAGAGACGCCATGTCATTGCTGACGACGGCGGTCAATGTGGTCACGACCGCAGGCGATGCAGGCGAGCATGGATTCACTGCCTCGGCGGTGTGCAGTGTCAGTGATAATCCACCGACCTTGCTGGTCTGTATGAATCAATCATCGCGCTCGCACACCCCTTTTGTGGACAATAAAGTCTTGACCGTCAACGTACTTGGCGCGCAGCATGAGCACCTATCTAATGTTTTTGCCTCAAAGCTTGAGTCAGATGAGCGCTTTACCCATGGCGCGTGGCATACCTTAACAACGGGCGCGCCTGTGCTAGACGATGCACTCGTCAGCTTTGATTGTGAGATTGAGCAAGTGCAAGCCGTGGGTACACACAGCGTCTTTATGTGCCGTGTGGTTGCCATCAAGCATTCTGAGCGATCGGGTGAGCCAGATGAGAGTTTGGTCTATTTTAATCGTCGCTATCACTCGGTTGGTCAAGTCTGTCAAATTGACATAGCTTAACCATATTCTTCAATCCTCCAACCAAAAGTAACGATTCTGTGGAACTTATTATTTTTTTAATCATTGGAGCGGTAGCAGGGTTTGCAGCGGGCCTGTTTGGGGTGGGCGGTGGCACCATCATCGTACCGCTATTATTCATCGTCTTTACCCAGATGGATTACAGTCCTGATACGGTCATGCATCTGGCGCTCGGCACCTCGCTTGCCACCATCATCGTCACCTCTATCAGCTCGCTCATGGCGCACAATAAAAAAGGCGCGGTCATGTGGCCTGTTTTTAAAAATCTCACACCGGGCATGGCGATTGGCTGCTTTTTTGGGGCAGGAATTGCAGGCGCGATCTCAGGCGGTCATCTACAAATCATCGTGGGTACCTTTTTACTGTGGGTCGCCTTTAACATGTTTACGGGCGGCAAAAAGCGGCTAGGTTCTGATGTCAGTACTGGCGATACTGTATTACCATCAACACCTAAGCAGCTAGCAGCAGGGGCGGGCATTGGCGTAGCGTCTGCCATTTTTGGTATTGGTGGCGGCAGTTTAACGGTGCCATATCTTACGCGTTATAATGTGGTGATACAAAAGGCAGTGGGCACGTCTGCTGCTTGTGGTCTGCCGATTGCGATTGCTGGCGCGCTTGGCTTTATGGTGTTTGGGATGAAAGAACACGTCAATATCCCCAACGCGATTGGCTTTGTGCATATTTATGCATTTTTGGGTATTAGCATCATGAGCTTTTTTACCGCAAAAGTGGGTGCAAAAGTCGCACACCAATTATCACCGACATTACTAAAAAAATGCTTTGCAGTGCTACTTATGATTGTGAGCTGCTTCTTTTTGTATAAAGGATTGATTTAATAGTTTGAATTGGTGCATTAAAAGATACCGCGCATATAGCAGGTTAGTAACCTGCTTCATTTAATAGGCGATACATGTCGCACCCGTTTTGATCACCATTATCACAAGCTTTCCCAAACCATTCTTTTGCTTGAAATTTATCTTGACGAACACCTTTGCCATTTTAATAAAGTAAACCAAGATGATATTGGGCCGTGACATAACCCTGCTCAGCTGCCCTTTGATACCAACTTACAGCTGTAGGGAAATCTTGACGAACATTTTTGCCCTCTTGATAAAGTAGACCAAGATGATACTGGGAAACGGCATGACCCTGTTCAGCTGCCTTTTGATACCAACTTATAGCTATAGCCAAATTTTGACGAACACCTTTGCCATTCTGATAAAGTAAACCAAGATGATGTTGGGCAGTGACATAACCTTGCTTAGCTGCCCTTTGATACCAACTTACAGCTGCAGATAAATCTTGATGAACGCCTTTACCCTCTTGATAAAGTAAACCAAGATGATACTGGGAAATGACATGACCCTGATTAGCAGCCCTTTGATACCAATTTACAGCCGCAGTCAAATCTTGACGAACGCCTTTGCCTTCTTGGTAAAGCAAACCAAGATGATACTGGGCAGTGACATAACCTTGCTCAGCTGCCTTTTGATACCAACTTACAGCTACAGGTAAATCTTTATGAACCCCTTTGCCCGCTTGGTAAAATGAACCAAGATGATACTGGGAAATGGCATGACCCTGCTCAGCCGCCTTTTGATACCAGTTTATAGCCGTCGCCAAATCTTGACGAACACCTTTTCCCTCTCTATAAAATGTACCAAGATGATATTGAGACGTGACATGACCTTGCTCAGCTGCCTTTTGATGCGCTTTGGCAGCTATAGTTAGGCTTTCACCAAGATAAGATCTTTTTTTTCTATTGTAAAAGAAAAGTTTCTTTAGGTATTTAAAAACCATTGTTTATTCTTAAAAGTAATATTGTTGGTATTAGAAAGAAAAATACTAATCGAGGCAATTACTTTCAGTAGATTGACATGTTATTTAGCCAAGATAAAATTACTATTTTAGTATAGGGTTCGATACTATTTTCTCAAAAATAACCGTGTATACTAACAAGTATCGAACGTAAAAGATATCTATTGATATAGTTGATCAAGAGAGTAGAGCTATTGATTTTATTGAGAAAATAAGAGTTGCACAACGTTCAGAACGGAATCGCCTTTTAAAAAGTATTTTAACTTTACTAAAACCTCATCTTATTAATGTCGGTAGATCAAAGTTGAAATCGCAAGTTCTAGTTAGCTAAATACTCATCACTAGAATAAGAAATTCGTACTGTAAGAACTGATTTATTTAATCCAAGCTTTTGTTTAACTTTTTAGCTATCCATAAGAGTCCTCAAAAAGAATATAGTTCCGAGAAATGATTTAATCTGACCAAATCAAAATACTAGAATTAACAAATCCCTGTCTGAGTATTAGGTTTTCAGACATATTATCGATATTTTCATTTCTTTAAAACGTTAGCGCCAAATAAAATTTATGCTACTTAATTTTTAGCACACTCTACCCAAGAAAACGCTTCTAAGATGCGCATCCATTGATCGTCCAATCCTGCTTTTAGCAATAATGGCTCACCAGTGACCGGATGGCTGAGCGCCAACGTCTGAGCATGTAAGAGCATGCGCGTACAGTCATAATGAGTACGAAAAAATCGCGTGTGCCGTATATCACCATGGCTGGTATCACCGATAATATGATGGAATACATGTCTCATATGCCGACGCAGCTGATGCTTTCGTCCCGTCTCGGGTATCAAGCGTACAAGGCTATAGCGGCTGGTGGCGTGCTTTTTTGACACTGCAAATGGCAGCTCAATCTGCGCCAAACTTTGCCAGTGAGTCACCGCTTCTTGCGCGGGTTTGTCTAAGTTGGCAAACTTATCAGCGATGGCGTCGGGCTTAAAGCTAAGCGCGTAATCAACCGTCCCTTGCTCTGGCATAAAACCGCGCACCACGGCCAAATACTGCTTGGTAACCTTACGTCCAGTAAATGCCTCGGTCAAGGTGCGAGCCACGCCTGAGCTTTTGGCAAACAACAATACGCCTGATGTCGGCTTGTCTAACCGATGCACTGGAAACACATGACAACCGACTGCATCACGGGTGAGCTGCATGGCAAAGCGCGTCTCGCCTTTATCCAGCCAGCTGCGATGCACCAATAGCCCAGCTTCTTTATTAATCGCTACCAGATGTTCATCTTCATAGATAATTTCTATTTGGTTCGCGGTGTCGATTTCGATTTCCATGTGTTCAATGCCTATACTGTAGAGACTAGAACCATATAAATGATGGATAGTTTCTTACTTCATTATTCAAAAAAAATCCTTTGCCACCTCGTTGATACAAGATAGCAAAGGATGAATCGTCACACAATAGCATAATGGGTAATTTATTAATGAAAATTATAATAAAATCAATAACTTATATTACTCGACCGTCACTGATTTGGCAAGGTTACGCGGCTGATCGACATCAGTACCACGCATCACGGCCACATGGTAAGAGAGCAGCTGTACGGGCACGCTGTAGACGATAGGGGCAAGTGTCTCGCAAACCGCTTTGACATATACCACATGTAGGCGGTCTTCAGCAACGATTTGGCTATCTTCACTCGCGAAGACGAACAGCTCGCCATGACGGGCATGTACTTCTTGCATGTTGGCTTTGAGCTTATCGAGCATGCTGTCTTTGGGTGCCAGCACTACAATTGGCATGTCCTTGTCAACAAGCGCTAGCGGGCCATGTTTAAGCTCACCTGCGGCGTAGCCTTCAGCATGGATATAAGAGATTTCTTTGAGCTTCAATGCGCCTTCTAGAGCGATAGGGAACTGTAGACCGCGCCCTAAAAATAAGCAACTTCTCTTATCTTCAAAGTGCTCCGCCATCGCTTTGATCGGAGCATCAAGGTGCAAGCTGGCATAGAGCTGACCGGGCAGTTTTTGTAGCTCGCCAAGTAAAGTACTTAGGTTTGCGCTGTCGATACGCTGCTGTACTGCGCCTGTTTTTAAGATCAATAGCATGAGTGCGACCAGCTGGGTGGTAAAGGCTTTGGTCGATGCCACACCAATCTCAGGACCTGCAAGGGTCGGCAAGAATATGTCTGTCTCGCGAACCAATGATGAGGTCGGTACATTACACAGCGCTAGACTCACTAATCCTGCTGGGTTTTGCTTTTTGATGTCACGCAGGGCTGATAAGGTATCGGCTGTTTCACCAGACTGAGAGATACAAATCACCAGCGAGTTGTCGAGTACCACAGGATTGCGATAGCGGAATTCACTGGCAACCTCAACAGAGCAGGATAGGCGCATCAGGCTCTCGAACCAATATTTAGCAACCATCCCCGCATGATAACTAGTGCCACAGGCGATAATTTGTACGTGCTGTACGCCTGATAGCTGCGACTCATGACGTGCTAAAAAGTCATCACGCAAGGTTGACGCTTGGCGATTATCAATGGCCATTTCAAGCGTACGCGCGACGGCATCTGGTTGCTCATAGATTTCCTTAAGCATATAGTGCTTGAACTCGCCTTTATCAGCATTATGCTGCTTGGCGTCGATTTCATGGACTTCGCGGCTGACTTCTTCGCCATCGACATAGACTTTAATACTGTCACGGGTCAATTTGGCAATATCGCCTTCTTCTAGGTACATAAAGCGGTTGGTGACAGGCAGTAGTGCCAGTTGATCTGAGGCGATAAAGTTTTCACCAATACCGACACCGATGACCAAAGGCGAGCCTAAGCGTACCGTGACCAGCTCGTCTGGTGTGTCCACGTGAATGATGCCTAAAGCAAATGCACCATGCAGCTTAGGAATCACTGCGCGTACCGCTTCTAGCAAATCATTGGTTTGCTCATAAATGTCATGAATCAGATGCGCTACCACTTCGGTGTCGGTCTGTGAGGTAAACTCGTAGCCTTTTGCGATGAGTTCTTTTTTGAGTTCAGCATAGTTTTCGACGATACCATTGTGAACAACGGCAATCTTACCAGATACGTGCGGATGTGCATTGCGCTGTGCAGGTTCGCCATGCGTGGCCCAGCGAGTATGAGCGATACCAATATGCCCATCAAAAAAATCGGTGCTGGCTTCAACCGCATCGACCAAGGCTTGAACCTTGCCCACTTGACGCTCACGATGTAGCTCGCCATTATGGATGATACTAAGACCCGCTGAGTCATAACCTCGGTATTCTAGACGCTTAAGACCTTCAAGCAAGATATTCGCAATATTGCGTTCAGCAACTGCGCCAACGATTCCACACATGGCTTTTCCTTAAATTTGTTTTTTAATAATTCAATATATGATGGTATAAGACTAGTAAGTGTCGTTAGCTACCAATGCTCAGTTATTAGCTCAAAAGTATGATGAAGCAGTACCACCAAGTTTGCCGTACTGCTTAGGTTTACTCAAGTATGACGGCGATTGATCAAACTTTCGATAAATCAGTTATTTTTTAGTCGGTCGTTGAAAGTCATTTTTCTGTACCTGACGTGCACGGCCAAATGCTAGAGCGCTACTATCAACGTCTTTGGTAATGACAGAACCTGCAGCGATGGTAGCCGTATCTCCGATGGTTACTGGCGCGACTAGGCTCGCATTGGAACCAATAAAGGCATTATCTCCAATGATAGTCTGCGACTTGTTGACACCATCATAATTACAAGTAATGACACCTGCACCGACATTGACGCCTGTACCGACAGTTGCATCACCAACATAGCTTAGGTGATTTACTTTACTGCCTTGACCGATTGTTGATTTCTTAATCTCTACAAAGTTACCGACTTTGCTGTTGTCAGACAATACCGTATCAGGACGCAGGTGTGCAAAAGGTCCTATGTCGACACCAGCTCCGATGTCAGCGCGATCAATCACACAGTAAGGCTTAATATAACAAGCATTGCCTATCTGAGCGTTTTTGATGACGCAGCCCGCTTCGATATAGACGTTGTCACCTAAGGCACAGTCACCTTCAAAGACCACATTAACGTCAATAAATACATCTTGACCAGCGGTTAAGGTACCACGAATATCGACACGAGTAGGGTCGGCAAATTGAACGCCCGCTTCTTGTAAGTCGGCGACTATCTTGCGTTGCCACGTGCGCTCCAGGTTTGCAAGTTGTTGTCGGTTATTAACCCCTTCAATCTCAAACGTATGCTCAGGCTCAATCGCCGCAATCGTAATACCATCAGCGACGGCCATTTTGACGATGTCAGTGAGGTAATATTCTTGTTGCGCGTTATTGTTAGAGAGCTCTGGCAAATACTTATGCAGTAGTGCATTGTCTACGCAGTAGATACCACTGTTAATTTCTCTAATGTTTTGCTCGTCAGCATTGGCATCTTTTTGCTCGACGATGGCTTCAATGTTACCGTTTTGGTCACGTTTGATACGACCCAACCCGAACGGATTATCGACAGTCAACGTCAGCATAGACATACCGTCAGTATTGGCAGCTTTTAAAGCAGCTAATGTCTGGCAACTGACCAATGGCACATCACCATATAAAATGAGACTTTGCCCTGATTTCGGCAAATCAGACAGTGTCATTTTGACCGCATGACCCGTTCCTAACTGCTCAGTTTGAGCAACCCAAGTAAACGACGACTGCGTATATTGGTTAGTAATCTCTGATTTTACCTGATCACCGCCAAAACCATGGACAATGATGGTTTCATCAACAGTGAGCTGATGACAAGTATCTAATACGTGGGCCAACAATGACTTACCAGCTAGAGTCTGCAAAACCTTTGGCTTTGCCGACTGCATACGTGTGCCTTTACCAGCAGCTAAAATAATCACAGAAAGAGGAGATGTCATAATAAGCCTACAAATGTAACAAAATATAATGTTGAATTATAGCGTAAAAACTTGCACATAAAAAATTATGACGTGCAAGCTTTGTAACTTGAATAACCAAAACCTAAGCAAGCAAAATCAAATGAGCAAGAAGGCTAAACCGAAGTAATTATTTCTGCGGAACAATATCAAAAAGACATAAACATCATCACAATGACGTAAATAATCAGCCAAATCACTGCTGCCATAATCCCTGCAATAATGTCATCCAACATTACCCCAAGGCCGCCCGCAACCTTTTTGTCTGCCCAGCCAATCGGTGGCGGCTTTAAAATATCAAATACGCGAAACAGGATAAAAGCGGTCGGTAGCCAGCCCCAAAACATCGGCAGCATCATTATCGATACGGTGTTTTCAGACGTAGAAAATACATAGGACAGAATATAAGATAATGGCAATAGGGTAATCCACATGCCAGCCCATTCATCCCACACAATATGCGGATCATCGTGTACCTGCATCAACTCAGATGTACGCCCGCAAATCCAAACACCAACCAAACACGATAAAATCGTTAGCAATAAAAAGGGGATAAAACCCAAGCTCATCAGTGGCACACCCACAATCAGACCACCAACCGTGCCCCACGTACCGGGCGCGCGTCGAGGTAGGCCGCTGCCCAAACCTAGTCCGAGCCAATAAACCATGCGGTCAAGCATACTGGCACCGACTGGCAGAGGTGGGCAGTCATTTGCTTGTCGGATATCAGGCTTAGATAGGTGTTGATCAGTCATGGATTAGCCTGTGAAATGTTGATAACCGGTGAGATTGGGCCACGTAGAGAAGGGTGCAGATTGCGTCGGTGTGACTGGCTGATTTTGATAAAACAGTTCAAGACGTGAGTGATGAGGCGATTTGGCGTCTGTCGCAATAAAATCTGCGAGCGCAACGACTTCTCCAATACAAGTGACAGGCGTATTGGCAACAGGTGGTTCAATATGTGCAGGCAAGGTAAACGCCAATTCGTAGTCATCGCCGCCCGCTAATTGACATAACAAACGCTCAGATAACTCTACTGTGGCTAGTGACTCGCTACTCGGTAACTGGTCTAAATGAATACGCATACTAACTGAGCTTTGCTGACAGATATGTCCAAGATCTTGATAAAGACCGTCAGAGATATCGATCATCGCAGTTGCACCAGTTTTTGCTAATGCTGCACCCAAAGCGATGCGCGGCGTCGGCATGTGCAAGCGATGCGCCAGTTCTATGCCTTGTGCGCTGTCAGGATGTTGTAAGGCGAAAGCTGCATCACCAAGGGTGCCTGAGACATAGATTTTATCGCCAACTTGTGCCCCTGAGCGATAAACAGCTGGTGTACCTGCGGCAAGCAACCCTTGCGCACTAACACTTAGCACTAGGCGCTCGCTACGGGTAGTATCACCGCCAATCAGCGTGACGCCAAACAGCTGGCAGGCATGAAACAATCCTTTGGCAAATGTCGTGAGCCATTCATGATTTGCTAGACGCTCAGGCAATGCCAACGCTAGCAAAATACTATGCGGCGTCGCGCCCATCGCTGCAATGTCTGAAACATTAACCGCGACCGCTTTATAACCAATTTCAAACGCAAGCTTATCTACTTGTGCAAAGTCAGCATGAAAGTGACGCCCTTGAACCAGTGTATCAATGCAGCTAACTAAGCGTGATCCTGCTGGCAATGCCATCACAGCCGCGTCATCACCGATACCTTTTTCGATATCCGTTAGTGGCGCATGTTTGGCCTGCATCTGTGAGAATATACGCTCAATCAGCTCAAACTCGTTCATAACTAGTCTTAGTCTTTGGTATCGTTAGCGTTTTTCTTGCTCGCCTTAAAGTCACTGATATTGGCACTGGCTTTACTGGCACTACTGCGTTTGACATTGGCTTTGTTGGCGCTGATACGCGGCTTATTTGATGCAGTCGGTGCATTATCGATCGCGCTTTCTGTTTCAGCAGCCGTTTCGATATTGTCAGCTACCGTTACTTCAGCCGAACTCGCTTCAGATTGTTTAGCCGCCGCTTTTTGTGACGTACGTAGATTGGCATTGGTGTCTGCTTGTACCTCTAAAGCACGCAGCTCACCAGCCATTTTATCCAGTACCGCATTGATCAATTTATGAGCGTCAGTCGCGCCAAAGTGATTATTTAGCTTCATTGCTTCATCAAGCACAACCTTATATGGAATCTCCATACGGTTTTGTAGCTCGTACGCACCAATGAGCAAAATAGCATGTTCAACCGTATCTAACTTATCAACCTCACGATCGAGATGCTGGCTGATAAGCGCATCTAACGCTTCAATTTGCTCTGGGATATCGCGCATCATTTCGTGATAGTAGCCGATATGGACGGTGTGCATAGCGTTGGTTGCGCGCGTGCGTGCCGCGATATCATGCGGTGCATTGTCTTTCCAGCCAAGCTTGCCATCTATATCAAAGCGGCGGTCGGTGACGAGCCACTCGTATAGACCTTGCATGGCAAAGCGGCGTGCCTTACGGATAGCAGTGTGACTGGTCTTATAAGAAGACTCACTCATGTCGAATGTTTGATCACCTGCACTACTGCTCGCTATACGGGTAGCTTCAGCTTGATTGGCTTGTGCGGTTTTCGCAGCGCTGATAGCGCGCTTGAGTTGGTCAGTCATAGGGGGTCTGTACCTAAATTTTTGAGATGATACCCAGTCAAAATATAAATTAACAAAGTAGCTTTTTAGCTTTGTTTATTTAAAACTTCAAAGGGTATAGAAATACGGCGAAAATTCAAAAAATAGCCAATTATTTTGATAGCTGGCTTATGCTATGGAGTGCTGCTATTGCTCAATAGCAGCACCAGTTAAACTAATAAATTTGAGCTTTAAGGCTTAAGCTTCATCGATATCGTCGTCGATGTCTAGCTGTGACAAAACAGCAATCATCTCTAGCACAACCATCGCAGCTTCAGAGCCTTTGTTACCCGCTTTCGTACCAGAGCGCTCAATGGCTTGCTCGATGCTATCAGTAGTGATGATACCGTTGGCGACAGGGATATTATAATCCATTGCCACAGCACTCAAACCTTTGGCCGACTCGCTGGCTACAATATCAAAGTGCGGCGTGCTGCCACGGATGATTGCACCCAATGCCACAATCGCGTCAAAACGGTCAGACTCCGCAGCGCGCTGGGCCACAAGTGGCAGCTCGAATGCGCCAGGCACACGGATAACAGTAATGTTGCTACCCAATACACCATGACGGAGTAGGGCATCGATTGCACCATCGACCAATGACTCAACGACAAAACCATTAAAACGACCAACAACGATACCAATGCGAGCGTCAGTGTTCTGATGCAAGTTACCATCGATATGGGTCACGTCGTTGCGCTGCTGTTGTAAATTCGACATAAAAAATCCTTTGCTTAATAAGCGTTCAATTGAAATATAGGCGTCAATAAATAGCTAAATAGTCTGATGCGCTCAATCGACTTGGCTGCCTATTGCTTTGGCGTTGCTCTAGTTAATTGAACGAAAATAAATGGTTAGCGCTATGATAGCATTTTTTTGGGTTTTATTTGTATATTACGAGCGTACTAAAGACGCATCTGTATTCCCTGCGCTGCCATATATTCTTTAGCCTCTTGTACCGTATACTCACCAAAGTGAAAAATACTGGCGGCAAGTACGGCATCGACGCCGCCTTCTAATACGCCTTCTGCCAAATGTTGCAGGTTACCAACGCCACCTGAGGCGATGACGGGTACATTGACGCGGCTCGTAATTTGCTTCATCAATGCCAAGTCGTAGCCTTTTTTGGTGCCATCACCATCCATCGAGGTGACCAGTAACTCACCAGCGCCTAGCTCTGCCATTTTGCTCGCCCAAGCAACGGCATCGATACCGGTTGGTTTACGACCACCGTGAGTGAAAATCTCCCAACGTGGCACGACAATGCCATCGACGTTGATGTCAGCGACACGTTTGGCATCGATAGCAACGACGATGCATTGATTACCAAATTTTTGCGCGGCTTCACCAACGAACTCCGGCGTAAATACGGCTGCTGAGTTAATCGCCACTTTGTCCGCGCCAGCATTGAGCAAATTGCGGATATCAGCGATTTTACGCACGCCGCCGCCAACAGTCAGCGGAACGAATACCGTTTCTGCCATGCGCTCAACCGTATGATAAGTGGTATCGCGCTCGTCATTGGTCGCAGTAATATCCAAAAAAGTAATCTCATCAGCGCCTTGTTCATTGTAGCGGCGGGCGACTTCGACAGGATCGCCTGCGTCTTTGATATCGACAAACTGTACGCCTTTGACCACGCGGCCATTGTCAACGTCCAAGCAAGGAATGATACGCTTTGCTAACATAGGGTCTTTCACCTTATAATCAATTCATAGGCGCTAGTCTAGCAAAATCACTGCTATTTCAGGCAGGTTTTCGCAAGATTATTACGCTTTTCACCATCGTTTTATCATGCGCGGTACAATTGCTGTCATTACCGCAGAAATTTATCCTATTTAACTTCTTATCCAATTGCTATAAGTGAGATGTCATGTCCGTCTATACCCAGTTAACCGATGATCAGTTTGCCGCCTTTTGCCAAAGCTTTGGCGTGTCGTTTGCCCGCGCGATTCCGATCACTCAAGGTATTAAAAACTCAAACTGGTTTATTCAAACGACTGACGATGTAGATGGTACCTACTCTTATGTGTTTACTTTATTTGAAGAGCGTCCGCCCGCTGATATCGAAAAAATGGCCGTTATCCTCAATCAATTAAATGGCAAGCTACCAGTCGCCGCGCCGCTAGCCGTTATTGAATCAAATAGTGCTCAGGCGGATGGCGACATCGATGATAAACGCTATGTCATCCATTATGAAGACAAAGCGATTACGCTAGTGCCATGCCTAGCAGGCTCACATCCCGAGCAAACCACGCAAGCGATGTGTCACGATATCGGGGCGGCATTAGCGATGCTGCATGAGACGCTGCAAGCACTGCAACCAAGCGCGCAGTACGGCGTGCCTTTGTATCCATGGAGCGAGGTGCGCGACCGTGAAATGCAGTTTATGCCAGGTGACGAAGCCAAGCTCATGAGTGATATCTGGCGCTCTTATTCAGAATTACCACTGGCCACTTTGCCAAAAGGTCTGTGTCATTTAGATATGTTCGCTGACAATACCCTATGGAATCTGCAAAAAGGCGAAGCGCGTTTGACGGGTCTACTAGACTTTACCGAGGTAAGCGTTGAGCATTACGTGATGGATATTGCCATTACTATTAATGACTTTTGTACCACGTGGGGCGTTGCAGAGCAAGGCGAATCTGTGAACTTTGATCGCAGCAAAATGGCGGCATTCTTACAAGGTTATGAATCGATACGCCCACTAAACAACGATGAAAAACGTGCACTACCTGTTATGCTAGCAAAGGCCGCAGTGATTTTCTGGTTGTTACGCCTAAATGTGATTCACTACAACCGTACCGAAGGTCGTACGGGTGATAATATCATGGTCAAAAACCCTGACTTGATGAAACGCTTGGCTGCTTATCATTGGGCACATGTTGAAAAGTCACAAAATACGGTATTTGTACTATTAAACAAACCAGACAATCAGATAGTCGGTGTGTTTAGCAGTATCACGCAAGCTGAGCAAGCGCAGGAAACATTAAATAGTAGTGAGTTCGCAATCAAAGAATATACGCTGGATCAATTATCGTAAGCGTTGCTTATTCATTTATTCTAGTATCAATGTTAGTACTAATTTTAGTACCGAAACCTTAGAGGCGACCCCATGACCGATCAAGTTGATAACTGGCACAAACTGGCGCGCTTTGATACCAATATGCAAGGCGAGCTGCATGCCAATCTATTACGTAATAACGGCATAACCGTGTCCTTGCAGCCGCTCAGCGCGATCCCTGGTATGAACTCGGGTATCGTTCTCTGGGTAGAAGGCACCGACTTGGCAGAAGCTCAACGTATTTTGGATACCATCCCAACTGATGGTGCCGCTTTGCTTGATGAGATGAGTGATGCTGACTTTGATGCGCTATCTGCCAATCAAAGCAATGCTACTCAAGGTAACTCAATAATAGACGACAATAACGGCGGTACTCTATAAATGTGTCAACTCTTAGGAATGAACTGTAATATCCCAACGGATATTGGCTTTAGCTTTGCAGGGTTTCGCAAGCGCGGCGGTATGACGGACAGTCATGAAGATGGCTTTGGTATTGCCTTCTTTGAGCGTAGCGAATGCAGCAATAATGACAAAACCAACGATGAGACGGCAAATGACTCAACGGGTCTGCGTTTGTTTCATGATAATCGTCCAAGCCATCTGTCGCCAGTCGCTGATTTGGTTAACAACTATCCAATCAAAGCCATGAATGTCATTGCGCATATTCGTAAGGCGACGCAAGGGCAGAACTGTTTGGCAAATACCCATCCATTCGTCCGTGAAGTCTGGGGCGAGCAGTGGGTGTTTGCGCATAATGGGCAGATGAATAGCGAATTTATCAAACGCTGTCAGCGCTTGCAAGACAATGGCAATGCCTCACATTGTCAGCCAGTAGGCAGTACTGACTCTGAGATGGCATTCTGCTATCTGGTCAATCGTCTAAAGAGCAGCTTTAAATCGCGTCCTGATGACAAAACGCTGTTCAATTTTTTGACCACGCAATGTCGCTATCTGTCCGCCAATGGGTTATTTAATTGCTTAATATCCAATGGCAGGTGGCAACTGGCTTATGCAGGTAGCTTACTTTTTTATCTCACGCGTAAAGCACCGTTTGGTGAAGCCAAACTCGCTGATGATGATATGGCGATTAACTTTGGTGATGTGACCACAGACACGGATAAAGTTACGATTTTGGTCACTGTGCCATTGACTGAAAATGAGAAATGGCAGCAGCTCGCCGTTAATGAATGCTTAATCTTTCAAGACGGCGATGTCATTTATAAAGACAGCCCAAGCCAGCGCAAGTTTTTGACCGTTGAGGAAGGCATTGCGATTGCACGGCAAGTTGGGGCGAGTGTTTAGGAATAAGTGTAGCAGTCAATATTAACATCGATGAAAAGTAACGAGCGATTATGGTCTACAATAATCTTTTTCAAACGTTAGAAAAAATTGATCAGGCATCAACAGAAGAAGCATCCAATACAAAATATGGTTTTAATGTATTCTCCCTCTTAAGAAGAGAGGATGAAGAAGTGGGTCTACATTCTAAGTTTTTAACGGAGCTTTTAAGTCCAACAGGTAGCCATGGTATGGATGCCTTTCAAAAGCTATTTATCGACCAAGTAGTGAACGCAGCCGTTGAAACTCAAGACTGGGAACGTCTGCCACTTTGTCCAAATCAGCCCTATACGTGTCAAACTGAAGTGGCTATCAAAAACTCTGGTCGGATAGATATTGTTTTAAAAAACAAAGAAAACATCATCGTTATTGAAAACAAAATCAATGCTTATGATCAAAAAAAACAGCTCCAACGTTATTATGAAGCTTGTAAAAATATAAACTATGAACCAGAAAATATCTATATCTTATATTTAAATAAATATGGCGATCCAGTTAGTGCTTATAGTAAAGGGAATTTAGAAGACAGTGATTTTGCGCAAATCAGCTATAAAGAGGATATTGCCAATTGGCTAGATGCTTGTGTTGCTGAGGCAAAACCCTATCCACATATTGAGCAAACACTATTACAGTATAGAAGGCTGGTGGGTAAACTAACAGGTGATACAAGGTCGGCAAAAATGAAACAAGCACATATTGAACTGTTATATCAAAAAGACAATTTTAAGCTGGCGTATGAGCTGAGTGAGTCGCTTGTCAGCTTTCAAATTGATTTACAAAAGCATTTTTGGCAAGAGTTACAAGAAGTATTAAAGAAAAAAGGCTATGATTTCAATTTTTGTGATGAGAATCTACAATTGTGTGATAGAAATAAAAAAATTAAGAACTACTATAAACCTCAGAAACCATCTAGAAAATACGGTATTCAGTGTAAAATTGGTAGTTTAGAAGAGTACGATATTAATTGTTTTATATAGGTCTATAAGAATGTTTATTTCGGTATGATTAGTTCTCGAGATGGAAGACCTATTGGGTATCCATCTTCTTTAAATAACCTAGCAACTCAAATCGGTAGCTTGAATATACCGATAGTTGGTAATACTAAAAAATGGGCTTTAGGAGGAGATCTTAAACCAACACAGCCTATACAATTTGATAAAATTAAGAGTCTTTACCAAATTGCTAACAATGATAATAGAGCACGATGGATTGAACAAACCACCAATGAGATTGTGTCTTTTATTGAAAGCGTCAAAAGCTTAGGGCTTATTGATGTCCAATCGGCTACACATACATCCCACAACATCGCTTAAATTTCTCACCAGATCCGCAAATACACGGCTGCTTTTGCGTTACAGTCATCGCAACCGTCGGATCTAAAAAGTACCAGCGCACATCGTTATTAGCCTTGTCTTTTACCTTTACAAAGGCAGACAGTTCATGATGCGCCTGCATACCATCTACAGCATTAAAGTACGCCTTAAACTCAACCTGTGCATGCCTTTTACCCAGCTTTGGCTTGTGTTCTACAATCTCTAATCCTGCCCAGTCTGTCTCTTTGGCCCAGCTCTTAATTGCCTGAACGTCAAGCAAGCCTTGCTGCGCAGGTACTGTGGTCTTGACAATATACTCTGGCTTAATCAATACAAACGCACTATAGCGCGTACGCATGAGCCGTTCGGCTGTCTCTGCTTTTATACCATCTGCTTTGTCAACCTCATCATTATAAAAAGCGCCATTATAAAAAGCATCATGATATGGTTGGCAGCAGTCTTGATAGGATAGAACCGCGTTTGCCGTCTCTGCTGTTGGATTGATTTGGCAAGGGCAAGTATGTCGGGAAGATTGCATATTTGACTCTAATATTCGTCTAGGTTTATTCGTTTATGCTTAATGGTCTTATGATAACTTTATTGCAGCATACTCTTTATCAACTCTGGCAAGATACCAACCTTAAGCTGCGCCCATGCAGAAGGGTCACTCAGTCGTGACCAAAACACCTCAAAAGGCGGGGCGACATATACCAGTAGTGCAAGGATAGTATATAAGAGCAGATACCACCATTTGTCTTTCGGCTGATAGAACTTCATCGCTGTGCCCGATGAGCGTTTCATTTTCATATTGGACAAATTGACACTATACAGCTCGTCCAATGACAAATGCACCATCGCGCCACCAAATAAAAACAGACCATAAAACCAACTGGTCGTCAGCGGTAGATGCAGACCATAATAGCTTAGACAGGTTAACCCCAGTCCAAGTATCGCCATATAAGGCACAGAGTGGATAACGCCGCGATGCACCGTCATAGTAGTAAAGATATGAAAGATCACATAACGCATAAAACCATAACCCGCCAGCCATAATGCGATCAATGCCAGCAAGCTCAAATCACTGCGCCAATGCATGACCAAGCCAAAGGCAAAGACAAACGAGGTAATATTAAAACCTAGCTTGATCGGTGTTGAGTTATCCGAATCCAAATCTGGTAGCAATCCACCGATGGTACCAAGCGCCACGCATACTAAAAACCCTGAATCATCAATCAATCCTGCTTTATAAACCGTCAAACTCAGCGTGCCGCTCACCATAAAAGCGACATTTAAGTGGGTATTAAAATTTGCCATAAAACTCATTCATCCATAGCGCTCAAAAAGACCTTTCGAGCGGTGCATCTAGCTGTAAAAAAGCGCACCATGATACCATAGACCGTCCATACGTCTAACAGAGATAGCCTTTAAGAGATAGCGCCTATGCCTGCCAATGATTTACCCGCCAAACTTGATTCTGATACCTGTACCGACCGCTCGCCTGTTATAGAAGGCAAGCTTGATAACAGCTTTGCTGAGATTGATTGGCAAGCACCATGGTTGTCACATATCGTTCAACTACATTACCTCAGCAACAGCATTGAGCATCTCAGTAGGCCAAGTCAGCAGAATAGCTTAAGTGAATCGGATAGTTTATATGAGCAGCATGTAAATACTTCTGACATCAGTACGCCTGACACGGTTGCCAACGTCTTAAAAACGGCGATGACGCAGCAGGCCAATCATTTAGAGCAGCCGTTACCGCAGACCAAACCTACCCATAACCAAACGCCTCAAACGCTACAGTTTGTCTCTCAAAACGCATTACCTGAAGGAGAGGCTTACGAGCATTTCATCGGGACGACTGGCAACATTCCGACGCGTGATAACTTGCATGACTTATTTAACGGCAGTATCTGGCTAACGTTTCCAAAGACCAAGGCCATGCTGAATTATTACCATATGCTAGAAATTGCCAAACAAGGCATCAGTGAGCGCCGAGGGCGTGTGCGCGACACTATTACGGTGTTTGATGAGAATGGGGCAGTGCTAGTGACTTCCGATGCTAGTATCGGCGAGGCATTGGTTGATTTTAACTGGCAGGCAAGTTTGGTGACGCCCCGTGAAAAATGGGACAACCCAGTACAGCCTGATAACCATGCTCAGGCAGCCGTGTATATCTTTGGGCATGCCTTGCTAGAGCAGTTACTACATCCGCGCAAACCCTTATGCGCTCACAGCATTGTCATTCACGTGACGCAAAGTTTCTTTACTTTATCCTTAGCTGAGCGTATGAGCTATTTGGATGACAAAGTTGCCGAATACATGGACACATTATTATCAAAAGATGACGTGACACCGCGCCAACTTGCGCCATTGCCAATCTTAGGTGTGCCGTATTTTTGGGCAGAAAATACCGATACTGACTTTTATGAAGACAGCTATGTATTTCGCAGTGGTCGACGCCAAAAGAATAAAAAATAAAGAGGAATGAGTCACTCAAGATTGGTTAGCCAAACCTTTGTTACGTTTACGATTGTGCCACGATTTGACAACGTCCAGACGTTAACAAAGCCTCATATGTTTGTTATGGTAAAAGGACGTTTCTGTTAAACAGGAAAGAGATGGTTATCTCTTTTGTTAACACAGAGTCACATCAGACCGTTTTATTAAACTGCTCTGCTGATTAAAGATATATCGATCATCTATTGAGCCACCAGTTATACATAAACTTATAATAATTTATGTCTAGGATCTATAACAACGATAAGGAAGCTATCATGAGTGATATTTTTAATGTAAAAGACACCCTTTCAGTTGCTGGCAAGGAACATGCCTACTACAGCCTGCCCAAACTTACCGAAACTTACGAGCATATCAAAACGCTACCCTTTTGTATGAAGGTGGTGTTAGAGAATCTATTGCGTAACGAAGACGGTGGTCAGTCAGTCGGCAAAAACCATATCGAAGCGGTTGCTAACTGGGATGCGGGCGCTGAGGCGTCAAAAGAAATCGCCTTTATGCCAGCGCGAGTGGTGTTGCAGGATTTCACTGGTGTGCCCTCAGTCGTTGATTTGGCTGCGATGCGTGATGCAGTGGTCGAGCTTGGCGGAAAGGCTGAGCAGATCAATCCGTTTATCCCTAGTGAGCTGGTCGTCGATCACTCTGTACAGGTCGATGCTTATGGCCGCGAAGACGCGCTCGATTTGAACGAGAAGATTGAATTTAAGCGTAACAATGAGCGCTATGAATTTTTGCATTGGGGCAAGCAAGCCTTTGAAAACTTCGTCGTCGTACCACCAGCGACGGGTATCGTGCATCAGGTCAACCTTGAGTATTTAGCGCGCGTCGTGATGGCAGCCGATGTCGATGGCGAGTTGATGGCGTATCCAGATACGGTATTTGGTACCGATAGTCATACCACCATGATTAATGGTATCGGTGTACTTGGCTGGGGTGTGGGCGGTATTGAGGCCGAAGCGGCGATGCTAGGTCAACCATCATCGATGCTGATTCCGCAAGTAGTCGGTTTTGAGCTAAAAGGCAAGCTAACTGAAGGTGTTACCGCAACCGATCTGGTATTACGTGTCGTTGAAATGCTGCGTGCACATGGTGTGGTAGGTAAATTCGTCGAGTTTTATGGCGAAGGCTTACACAGTATGCCGCTTGCAGATCGTGCCACCATTGCCAATATGTCACCAGAATATGGTGCGACTTGTGGTATTTTCCCAATCGATCAAATGGCGATTGATTACTTGCGTCTATCAGGTCGCGAGGAAGCACAGATCGAGCTGGTTGAAAAATATGCCAAAGCGCAAGGTTTATGGCACGATGCCGATACGCCAGCGGCGACGTATTCAAGCAAGCTAGAGCTAGATCTATCGTCAGTACAACCAGCATTAGCAGGGCCAAACTTGCCACAGCAGCGTATCAATTTATCTGACATGCATGAAAAATTTGGCGAAACGTTAGAAAAAATGACCAAAGATCGCAAGTCAGAAGTCGAAGGCAAAGTACGCTTTGACCAAGAAGGCGGCGAGCAAGAACAAGCGGAACACTTGGCCGCTGAGCCCAACATCGAAGTCGATACCGAAACGGACGACAGCAGCGCGTATCAGCCTGCCAACAATGTGTTCTCAAGCGTTAATATTGACGACAAAGAGCACAAACTGCGTGACGGTTCAGTAGTGATTGCTGCCATTACTTCTTGTACCAACACCTCAAATCCAGCCGTTATGATTGGTGCTGGTCTAGTTGCCAAAAAAGCCGCTGCTAAAGGCTTAAAAGCTAAGCCATGGGTCAAAACGTCACTCGCACCGGGTTCTAAAGTGGTCACTGATTATTTAGAAAAAACCCATTTGATGGATGAGCTAGAAAAAACAGGCTTTTACCTCGTCGGTTATGGTTGTACCACTTGTATTGGTAACTCAGGCCCATTGTCAGAAGAGATTGAAAAAGGCATCGAAGAGAATGACTTGGTAGCGGCAGCGGTGCTATCTGGTAACCGTAACTTTGAAGGTCGTATTCACTCGCATGTGAAAGCCAGTTACTTGGCATCACCACCATTGGTCGTTGCTTATGCGCTAGCAGGTACAGTCGATATCGATTTGACCACTCATCCGCTAGGCCAAGACCAAGATGGCAATGATGTATTCTTAAAAGACATCTGGCCGACCTCAGAAGAAATTAACGAGTTAATTGCCAACAATATTGATGCTGATATGTTCCGCAAGGACTACGGCGAAGTGTTTGACGGTAGTGCCGCATGGAACGCCATTAGCTCAGCAGATAGCCAGCTGTATCCATGGGATGAAGGGTCGACCTATATCAAAAACCCTCCGTTCTTTGATGGCATGACCATGGAGCCAGAAGGCATCCCTGATATCGAAGGCGCGCGTATCTTGGGTCTGTTTGGTGACTCAATCACCACCGATCATATCTCACCAGCAGGTAATATCGATCCAGACTCACCAGCAGGCAAGTACTTGCAAGAGCGCGGTGTGATGGAAGCAGACTTCAACAGCTATGGTTCGCGCCGTGGTAATGATGCAGTCATGACTCGTGGTACTTTTGCCAATATCCGTATCAAAAACACCATGATGGGTGGCAAAGAGGGCGGCTATACTTATTACTTCAAAGATGACAGCGCTACGCTGCAAGATGGCGAAGAAATGCCTATCTATAACGCAGCGATGAAATATAAAGAAGATAAGCGTCCGCTCGTCGTACTTGGTGGGTCAGAGTATGGCTCAGGCTCTAGTCGTGACTGGGCAGCCAAAGGTACGATCTTGCTCGGCGTAAAAGCGGTATTGACCAGCTCGTTCGAGCGTATTCACCGCTCAAACCTCGTTGGTATGGGTGTGCTACCATTGACGTTTAAAGACGGTCAAAATGCAGAAACCTACAAACTAGATGGTTCTGAAGTTCTGAGCATCACTGGCCTAGATAATGGTGAGAGCAAAACTGCCACTGTTACGGCTACGCGTGCTGATGGGTCAAGCGAGACCTTTGAGGTCAATGTCGGTCTGCAGACGCCAAAAGAGCGCGAATATGTGCGTCATGGTGGCGTGTTACACTATGTGCTACGTCAATTGGCTGCTGAGAGTAAAGAAGCAGGCTAGTAGTTAGTTATACTCAGTATGGAATGTAAGTATCATAAAAAATGTTCAGCCGATTGGTTGAGCATTTTTTTGTCCACTATGATTTTCGTATCAGCATCATATGTCGCTGAATAGGTTCAATCTGCACGTGCATACAACCGATCTCTGACCGTGACTAAAGCTGACAATGCTGCTTGCTCATTGGGTACATCAGGCAACTGACTGCGCTCAAAAGCGGTGGCAATCTGGATGCTTAGATGATCAGCCTGTTCCAATAGTTCGTTGTACTCACTTTGACCTGCTTTGATGCTTAGCAACGCATCACGATTAGGACGCTCGACAATGACTTTGCCAGTCGTGGCAATATCGTATACCATCTCAAGCAGACGAATAGTATGCATCATATTTTTAGCATCATATTCTTTGGCGTGAGTAATGGTAGATTGATAGCGCGTTTCATTGCGGTTAGCAACCCATTCCCAATATTCTTTATAGTCTCGGCAGTATTTACTATAGCCTTGCTCATTAAACGACAGATAAGCGATAGGCGTTATACCTTTTGGAATGGCACTTAGGCGCAGCTGAGTGGCATCTGCATGCTGATATAAGCCCGAAAACCCAAGTGTCTCAGTTTTATCAATATACATGGCATACATGTGCGTCGCTTTTGCCATCGCTGCCAGCCCAATGCTGCGCTGATCGGTTGCGGTTTTTTGTAACCACTCGTTCAGAGGCATACTACGCCCATCTATAAATACGCTGCAAAATTCCAAAACGGACTTTTTTTCATGGTCCATCGGATTGACGATTTTTTTATTCAGTCCGCGTGCTTTTTTGATTTGACTACTCGCAAAACCTGCAAAGGTTTTTTGACACAATTTACTAATGAACCAATCAGCAGAAAAATGTGCCATCAGCGGATGCTGGCATAGGATGTGCTGGGCAGGGGTAGCAAGCAATTCCATCATATTGGGATTGTTTTGCAGCAACAGCTCCACATAACGACCAAGCTCATAGTAGACGATATCATTGCTATGATTACTGACTTGCGCGATATAGTCGCCGTGGCGGGCAAAGTAATACGACTTTGGCAAATAAAACACGCCTTTGATGTCAGTGTCTGAATCGGCGGTCGCGAGGCCATAAGCACGGCTGCCTGAGATGCACTCTAATAAAATCAGCCCTTCAGCTTTAAGGCGTTCTATGGTTAAAGGGGCTGCTGGCATAATGGGCTTCTCTTTTTTTGATATTGAATGTGTGATCTATATTGGTTGCCATTTAACCTAAATATTAGCCATATACCGTTATATCGAGCGTACAACGCCACGATAAAACACGTTTAAGGGGGCAATATCGGAAACCGTAGTGGGAACAAAAGTGGGGTTGTCGATGCTGGCGCGTAGTGATGCAATCGCGCTGATCATTATTGGTGAAAGCTGATGTATATAACTTTCATCTTGCGTGCGCTTGATATCGATCAAGGTTAATAACTCAGTTTGCACTTTCTGATCAACCAGCTCAAGCATCTGCCTCATGATGACTGGTGGCGGCGTATGCATCGTTAATATCCACTTTGCCGCAAGTAATGCGCGCAGTAAGTAAAACACTTTTTTGAGGCGCACAGGTGCATTAAGGTCGAGATCACGACTGGCATTTTTTGCCATACCGAGGTAGTGGTGAAACACGGTGATAGGCTGAAAGTAGTCTATGCTCAGTGCTTGCAAGTGTGCCATTAGGTCAGTTTTCTGCTCGTACACAATGGGGGAGTGTAGCCATTCAAATATCACTGCATTGGATTTATAGAGTAGCTGTAGAGCTTTTTTGATGTCCCAGCCACCAATATCAAATGGTACTGAGAGCAGATCGTTTTGGATAAATTCAAACGTGTCTTTACCCTCAAACAAACTCAAGTACCAGTCAGACGGTTGGCAATACAGCAGACGGACATCATAGTCGCTATCAGGTGAGGCGAAGCCCCATGCACGGCTGCCACTTTCAATAGCGTGCAGACAAGTAATATGCCGCGTCTGACAAACCTGCTGTATGGCTTGAATAATGTGATCGGTATCGTTGTTTTGCATAGAAGATATCATCGGCGGTTGTTTGTTAATGAGTATACAACAGCATAAAGGAGATGTGCGGTAATGATGAAATAGCAATCTTGATATATTAGGGTGGGATGGTAGATTGTTATTGCTACGGACGAATTTCCAACACACCCTAACTCAAAAATTACTCAAGCCTTCTCAGTCAATAACTTAATCCCCAGCCCAATAAACACCATACCACTGATTTTATTTAACATTGTTTCAATAGAGGGATTTTTCCGCAAGTGTGTACTAAACCGCGCCGCCAATAGCGCCAAACATAAGCACCATATAAAGCCAGTGGTGGCAAAAGTCAGTCCCAACATCAGAAATGACAGCATGCCATAAGCATAACTAGCGTCGATAAACTGCGGAAAGAATGCGAGGAAGAACAAAGCAACCTTTGGATTAAACACATTGGTCAATACGCCTTGCTTATAGATTTTCCAATTGTTTACAGCCTTTTGGCTAGTCACGTCCTGATCTTTGGACAAACTGTTCGCTATTGAGTTCGAGTTTTTGCTCGTTAGCATTTTAAAGCCTAGATAACACAAGTAGGCCGCACCAATATACTTCACGAGCATAAATGCCGTAGGGGAGTTGGCGAGCAGCACTGACAGTCCTAGCGCCGCGAATAATGTATGTACTAAAGCACCTGTGGTGATGCCTAACACAGAATAAACCCCTGCGGCTTGTCCTTGCGAGACACTGCGGGTGATGATATACATGCTATCGGTGCCGGGCGTTAGGTTTAATAAAATAGCGGCTAGGACAAACCCTAGATAATTCTCAATACCAAACATAGCTAATCCCTTCCTTTAATAGCACCAAAAATCCATACGTCGTAGGGCATTTTTATATTATATAAAATGCTGATGGGATAGATAGCAACGAGCATTAGATAGGTTGGCAATAGCGTGGATAGCTATGAAAAGAACTGCGTTAAGACATATTGGAGAAATGACAGACGTAAAAAAGCCCAGTCACCGTATGATGACTGGGCTTTTTTAGTGTTCGCTTATTAGTCTAACCTGATGCTAAGTAAAAGTGCTAATAAGTGACGCCGAATAGTGGCGTCCCCAGGGGGATTCGAACCCCCGTTACCGCCGTGAAAGGGCGGTGTCCTAGGCCTCTAGACGATGGGGACGCATAGAGTGTTATAACCAATGGTTACAACGGTACTTCACAATATCAGATAGCTTAGTAAATAAGCATTGCCTAGGTGCTGATATCGTCCTACTAGCGAGTATTTATGATTACGTTTCAGTAATACTGAGCGTTGCTATAAATAAGTATGGTGGAGCTAAACGGAGTCGAACCGTTGACCCCTTGCATGCCATGCAAGTGCTCTACCAACTGAGCTATAGCCCCTCGCTAAGAGTGTGCGTATTTTATGTAAGAGCGGCAGTCTTGTCAACCACTATTTTAAAAATAATTCATAAATATGCAAAAAAAAGCGTTTTAGCCTATTTTAAAGGCCCAAGAAGCCCAAATTAGCGTGGATTTTGCTTAAGCGCGATCTCTTTGATGGCTTTATCGGTATAAAACTCTGCTTCGCTGCCATCAGAAAAAATAATCGCACAGCATTCCGTTGGCACATATTGACCGCCTTTTTCTCGGATCGTTCTTATACCTTTGACGCCAATGATGTCATATTCGCCCAATTTATCTAGGTTATGCTTGGTATAACCGCAGTAAGTGCTGTATATCCATTTTAAGTCTTCGAAGTCTTGGCCCGTGGTTAGGGTAAGGTTTGCCTCGAAAAGCTCCTTTACGATGGCATCATAGTATTTCTGTGCTTCTTTTAGGGTGTTAAAGACATAATCTTTGCTTTCTATTGCGACGGTTTTGGCGGCCATGTTTGTTTCCAATTAAAATATTTAACGAAAGACGTTTAATAGTACGAAGATATTTATACCGATTCATAACGAAAAAAGGGTCAGAACTGGCCTGACCCTTTTAAGTTTGGAAGCTTTTAACCAGTTAACTATTCAGCAGCCAAAAAATCTGGCAATTCTGCTGCTTGCTTCTCAAGCTTTTTCAGTTTCTTTTTACCGAGGCCACCTAGTACATCAACGGCGTGACGCAAGCGAGTCAATGTCATATCAGCACCGATAATCGCCATGGAGTTCATAACGGGCGTCGATGACGTGCTGCCAGCGATAGCAATAAAGAATGGTGCCATAAAGTCACGCATCTTGATGTCGAGGTGAGCAGCAAGGCCTTTTAGCGTGGCGTAGATGTTTTCTTCTGACCAAGTTGGCAAGACTTCTAATTGCCAAAGCGCTAATTGCAGCATCTCGATAATTTGCTCAGGCGTGAGCGACTTATGGGTGAAGCTTTCAGCGTTGATATCAGGTAGGTTTTGGAAGTAGAAACCACCCCAGTTCACTGCATCAGACAATAGCTCGATACGTGGCTGAATCGCCGCTGCGATAGCGGTGAGCTTATCACTGTTGCTGGCCCACTCAAGGATTTTATTCTTTAGCTCTTCAGGGCTAAGTGCACGTAGCCATTCTGCATTGAGCCAATTTAACTTTTCGATATCGAAGATAGGGCCGCCAAGCGACACACGCTGAATATCAAAGCTGGCAATCATTTCTTCTAGCGTAAACTGCTCAGCGTCATTAGGCATTGAGTAGCCCATACGACCAAGATAGTTTAGCAGCGCTTCAGGTAGCACACCTGCATCACGATAGTAGGTGATAGACGTTGGGTTTTTACGTTTAGACAGTTTTGATTTGTCTGGGTTACGCAGTAGCGGCATATGGCAAAGGATTGGCATTTCCCAACCAAAATAATCATACAGCAGTTGATGCTTGGGCGCAGAGTTCAGCCACTCTTCACCGCGCATGACATGGGTGATTTCCATCAGATGATCATCGACGACGTTGGCCAGATGATAGGTTGGCATACCGTCGGTTTTTAGCAGCACTTGCATGTCGACTTGGGTCCAAGGGATTTCAACCATACCACGCAGCATGTCTTGTACCTGACAAGTGCCTTCGGTCGGTACACGCATACGAATCACGTGCGGTTTGCCTTCACTTACCAGTTGCTCAGTTTTTTCTGGTGCAAGGTGTGCGCAGCGACCGTCATAACGCGGCGTTTTACCATTGGCCATTTGCTCAGCACGCATGGCATCTAACTCTTCGCTGGTACAAAAACAGCGGAATGCATGGTCTTTTTCTATGAGTATCTCGGCGTGTTTTTTGTAGATATCACTACGCTCACTCTGACGATAAGGGGCATGTGGGCCGCCAATGTCTGGACCCTCGCTCCAGTCTAGGCCAACCCAGTGCAAGGCATCCAAAATCATTTGCTCTGATTGCTCAGTCGAGCGCGTCTGGTCGGTATCTTCGATACGTAAGATAAATTCGCCGCCGTGCGCTTTGGCGAAAGCCAAATTGAATAGGGCGATATAAGCAGTGCCTACGTGTGGGAAGCCGGTTGGTGATGGGGCGATACGCGTGCGTACAGGGCGCTTGCTGTCAGTAGAGGTGTGCATGATAAAAGTCTCAAAGTTTACTATCAATATAAGCTATTAGTATAAATAGCGATGAAAGATATGAAGTCGATGTGAAGAAATAGCGTAAAATATAGCGCTAGTATAACAGAGACATGTGATATTTTTAATGAAAAGCCCTTCTAGTGCTTGACTAGCCGTGTATCCTTGCGATAATAATGCTAAGCAAGTCATAACTTGTTTATTTTCATCCAATTACTGGCCAGTATGGTCGTCATCTATTGAGTTGTTTGTGTCCCTATCTAAATCTAAGTCAAATGCTAACGCTAACCATTCTTCAGTCGCGGCTGCTCCTAAGCCTGCGATCAGCCCCTCTTCGATAGAAAATGATGCAGCTCAAAACCTGCAATCGTCGATGGAAGATTCTGCTCCGTCTAATAAGTTGGATTTTGTCCACGATGCGGTGTTGTTGCCAGAGACCGTTGCGGCAGTGTTGGGTGTAAAATCTCTACCCAAGCAAACAGGCAATGCTACTCAAAGCAATAACGACCAAAATGGCTTAAATATAAGCGGTATCTACGTTGATGCGACCTTTGGTCGTGGCGGTCATAGCAGGTTACTATTAAGTCAGCTTGCCGATGACGCTACACTGATTGTCTTTGACAAAGATCCGACAGCCATTAGCGTGGCGCAGGAATTGGCAAGTAAAGACAGCCGTGTGCATGTGATTCACAATAGTTTTGCGACGTTGACCGATAGTCTAGTTGCTATGGGTATTACGCAAGTGGATGGCTTGATGGCGGATTTGGGTATTTCCTCACCGCAGATTGATGATGGTAGCCGCGGCTTTAGTTTTATGCGCGATGGGGCAGTGGACATGCGCATGGATACCAGCCGTGGCCAGTCAGTTGCCGAGTGGCTTGAGCAGGTTGACGACGAGACATTGGCCAATGTGCTTTATGAGTTTGGCGAGGAGCGTCATAGTCGCCGTATTGCGCGCGCTATCAAACAGATGGAAAGCTACGAGTCTACGCTTGAGCTGGCAGAGGTGATCAAAGTGGCGCATCCCAACTGGCAGCGCGGCAAGCACCCAGCCACGCAAAGCTTTCAAGCCATGCGTATTTTTATTAATAATGAGTTGGGCGATGTCGACGACTTTTTAGCGCAAAGTATCCCTATCTTAAAGTCAGGCGGGCAGCTAGCTGTCATTAGTTTTCATTCATTAGAAGATCGCCGCATCAAGCAGTTTTTGCAGCGTCATAGCAAAGGGCAATATCCAGAAGATGAAAATCTACCGATGCCGCCCAATCGTCCACGTTACTTTAGCAAACCTAAACGCGTTGGCCCAAGCAAAGCTGAAACGAGCCAAAACCCGCGCGCGCGCAGTGCATGGTTGCGTATGGCAACTCGCACCGACACAGAGTATCAGCAGACGGCCGCGCCATAAATCATGGATGAAAACACTGAGTAAATCGCATATGATTGCTATTGTTTGTCTAAATGATGCATAAATGTCTTAATCGCTACGCCACTGTTAAAAAGCTGTAAATATTGTCTGTTAGGCTCAGCAAATAATTTTCCGTCATTTATTAGTTGAGAGTGTCTGAGATATCAAGTTACTCAGTCGTTTTTTGCTCTAAAATAACGTGATTATTTATTCGACCGATTCGACTTTGCAAGATAGCAGGTTTAGTAAGACAGCAGGTTTTGATATGACATATCGCTATAGCGGTAGGGTGTTGCCGCTATAAGACGGTTATCTTTGGTTTTATTTTTATCAATGGTATGGCTGAGCAATGATGCATTCATTGTTTGCAGGCCATTATCTACTTTATCGTTTACGTTCACTTTTTGAGATCGTCATGGCAATATCTGACAAACCTGCAAACCGCCGCGCCGCCGCGCCCTATAACACCGATATCGGCGAGCTATTCGTGCGTCGGTTCAATGTGGTGAGCATTTATGTGGTCGTATTACTGCTCTTGGCAGCCGCAATCGTATGGAGCGGCATCAAGACTGCCGAAGCCGTTCAGCAATATCATCAGGATTATAAAACCTTGCAAGACATGAAAAAACAAGAGCGTAAGCTACAAATAGAACATCAGCGTCTATTGATTGAACAGCAAACCTTTAGCGCCACACCGCAAATTGCCAGTCGTGCAGTGGCGGAATTGGGTATGTACTCACCGACATTGAAGGATAAGCTGATTATTCAGCCTGGTGTCGCCACCGCCTTGGCACCAGTAGTCTCTGATGATGACGACGATGAGTTAGATTTGGATGTGGTCGGACCACGAGCCTCTACCGATATCTCCCCTGAAGAATCGGTAGCGGAGGCAGGACAATGAGTGACAAAAAACCTAAATCCACACCAGCAAAAAACACCAGCAAAAAACCAGCCAGTGGCAAGGTGACCAAACCATTACGCCGCGCGAGCGCTGCCAAATCTGGACAAACGGGTGATAAAGCGGCAGGCAGTCGTAAAGCCAAATTATTTGATCGTATAAAAAAGAGTGACACGAAAGGGACACATGCCAGTGCCAGAAACCCAAAGAGCAAACGAGGGTTTTTAGGTAAAGCCTCTGGCGCGTCCTCTCGTGGCGGCTTTGAGCAGGATAAAAACCGTTTCCGTACCGTTTGGGGTTTGGCGCTGGTTATATTGGTGCTATTGATTGGCCGTGCCTACTATATTCAGGTAGCCAACGCGCAGTTCTATCAAGACAAAGGTAATGAGCTCATTACCAGTGAGCGCACGCAAAAATCTTATCGAGGTATGATCACCGACCGTAATGATTTACCGCTTGCGGTGAGCGCACCGCTGGCGACCGTGTCATTTAGCCCGCATGATTATGCGAGTGAATACTACGAGCTCAAACGTATTATCTTGACCAATCCTAGCAGTCCACAATTGCAGGCGCGTATGCAAAAGCGTCTGGACAATATGGATCTGACGACGCTGGCTGCGGCTGCCAATATCTCTGTCGATGAGTTAAAAAAAGCCACGGCAATCGATGACAGTATTGATGTGACCGATGAAGCAGCAGTCAAATCGGCGCTGCCGTCTGGTGCAGGCTCGCATTATTTACCCCTTCTCAATAAAGTCACACCTGAGATTGCACAAAGTGTTATCTCGCTTGATTTCCCTGGTGTGCATGAAAAAAACTTCTTTCAGCGTTATTATCCGCAGCCGCAATCTAACGCGCAGTTGTTAGGGTTTATGGGACAAAATGCCAACGACCCTGAGGGTGGTTACGAAGGACGTGCTGGTATTGAGCGCCAGTATGAAAAAGATTTAGCGGGTGATGATGGCAAGGTGCTTGTTTTAAAAGATGCCAAACAAAACAGCTTAAAAGAGATCAAGCAACTTGAGCCTGAGGTACCGGGCAAAGATGTGGCACTGACGATTGATTCGCGGTTACAGTATTTGCTCTATAAAGAGCTAGAAAAAGCAGGGCGTCTGCAAAAAGCGCGCTGGTCGACGGGTATGATCGTCGATGTACAGACTGGTGAAGTACTGGCGCTCTCCACATGGCCGTCATTCAACTCAAACAATCTCAATGAGATGACTGGTGAAAACCAGCGTAACCGTGCGCTGTTGGATGTGTTTGAACCAGGTTCAGTGATGAAGCCCTTTACCGTTGCCGCCGCCCTAGACTCAGGCAAATATACGCCGACTACTTTAATTGATACCAATCCAGGCTCAATTCGCGTGCGTGGCTATACCATCCGCGATCATAATAACTTGGGCATGATCAACATGGCGACGCTACTACAGAAGTCTAGTAACGTGGCTTCGACTAAGATTGCGTTGTCGCTACCGCCTGATGCCATCACTAATATGCAACGACAGTTTGGCTTTGGTTCAAAAACACCTTTACAGTTCCCAGGTGAGGGCAGTGGTCTGATTGTGACGCCAAAAGAGAAAGAAACCTCACGCCGTGCGACAGTCAGTTATGGTTATGGTTTACAAGTGACACTAGCGCAGGTAGCGCAGGCTTATTCAGCCCTCGCAGCAGGCGGAGTGATGCACCCGTTGACTTTGATTAAGAACGACAAGCCGCAACCAAGCAAACGCATTATGGCGCGCGAGCAGGCGATGTCTATTGTACAGATGCTTGAGAGCGTGACCGAGGCAGGGGGAACAGCTAAAGCCGCCGCCATTGACGGATACCGTGTGGCAGGCAAGACTGGTACCTCGCGCCGTATCAATCCAGAAGGCGGTTATTATACTGATCAGTATCGTAACGTCTTTGCTGGTATGGCACCAGCATCTAATCCAAAGCTTGTGGGCGTCATGCTTATTGAAGATCCGCGTGGTCAGATTTATGCGGGTCTAACGGTCGCACCTGTGTTCCACAACGTGATGAAAGAAGCGTTACGATTATACAATGTGCCTTTAGATAAGCCGCTCAAAACAGAACCACAGTAGGCGTTCAATGATTTTAAGTAGTCAGCTCTTTAGGGGCTGATTTGTATTAACTGTTTAGGATTTGCCCATGACTACGCCTACCTTATCGCCAAATAGCGCCACTGTTACGACGGCCACTCTACAGCAGCTTATCGATACTAGCGATAATAGGCTGGCGCAACAGCTAACAGCGATGATCGCAACATCGGTTCAACAGGCGACGAGTCAGTCAGGGGCGGATCAGATTCAATCGATTGCTCATATTCCTTTTCAGCAGTTCAGACTGGACAGCCGTCAACTATCCAATAATGACGTATTCATCCTTTTAAAAAGCCACCAGCCAAACTGCCAAAAGAGCCGACATTATCTGCTACAAGCCGCTGAGAAGGCCGCTTTTGTCCTCTCAGAGATGGATCCTGTTGCCTTGGTTAGCGAAGCAAATACCCCGCTGAATATGAATGGTGAGTCTAACGCACAGCAGCAATTAGCAGCGCTGCCGTGCCCAATCTTATACGTCCCTAATATTCGTGATTTCTTAGGTAGTTTAATCCAAGCATATCTGCAATATCAGCAGCCAGTGACCCTGCCAAAGGTAGTCGCTGTCACGGGCACCAATGGTAAAACCACCATCAGTCAATTGGTGGCGCAGCTGACCCAATTAACAGGCATGAGCAGTGCAGTGATGGGTACGGCAGGTAATGGTCGCCTTGGCGCTTTGGTGCAAGCCAGTCATACCACTGGAGACGCCTTGGCTGTACAGCAGTTTCTGTATCAAATGGGCACCGAGAATGCTGAAATATTGGCGTTAGAGGCCAGCTCTCATGGTTTGGATCAGAAGCGTTTACAAGGCGTGCCAGTTAGCATTGCGATTTATACCAATCTGAGTCGTGACCACTTAGACTATCATGCTGATATGGAAGAATACGCGTCTGCCAAAGCCAGGCTATTTGATAAAAACCACTTCCCAGATTTGACCCATGCCATCATCAACGCCGATGATGAGCATGCTCAGATTATGTTGGATACAGCCACTGCTAGCGACTTGACGGTATGGACGTATAGTCTAGAGCCTGCAACATCTGCTACTTTTGTCGCTGCTAATATCGAGCCGAGTCTACAGGGTGTCAAGATAAGTCTGCGTACTGACTTTAATGATAAAACAGTTGGTGATGAGAAAGCAGATACTATCGAGATTGTCAGTCCATTACTCGGCCGCTTTAATGTTGCTAATTTGCTTGCCGCTATCGCAGCAGCAGTAGCGACTGTTACTGTTACTAGTACTGAGTCTGGTACTAAGTCTGCTACTGAGTCAAATGTGGATATTGGGCGCATTGCGACTGCGGTCACGCAGCTACAAGGTGCGGTTGGGCGTATGCAGCGCGTGCCATCGAATGATGGCTGTTTTATCGTTGATTATGCGCATACGCCAGATGCCCTAAGTCAAGTGCTGGCGAGCCTGAAAACTCACTGTAAAGGCCAGCTATGGGCAGTGTTTGGTTGCGGCGGCGATCGTGATGCAGGCAAGCGTCCATTGATGGCGCAGGCGGGCCTCACAGGTGCTGATCAAGTTGTCTTGACCGCTGACAATCCACGTACCGAAGACCCTAATGCCATCTTACAGGATATGCAGGCTGGGATGAGTGCTGAGCAATATCAACGTACGCATATAGAACCTGCTCGCCAAAAGGCCATTGAGTATGCCGTGAGTCAGGCAGGTCCAGACGATATTGTCGTCATCGCTGGTAAAGGCCACGAGACCTATCAAGAGATTAACAACGTCCGTTACGATTTTGATGACAGTGTTATTTTGCAGCAGGCATTAGCGCAAGCGGGCCGTATATAGTCGATTAACTATCGATACGCTTATTATCAAAAAATTAATCATTAAATATAAAAATGAAGTAGTCATTATATAAGGTAACCATTATGACAGCCGACCACGATAACACCATCCAGTCGCAAGGGCTCTATGTCTGGCAAATGGATAATATGCTCGCAGCGACAGCATCGCTCGATAGTCACTGGCAGTTGCCACAAGACTATGCAGATGCAGGACAGGCCTCATTATCTAGTAAGCGTATTGCGACCGACACCCGTACGATAAAACCTGGTGATATCTTTTTGGCGTTAAGTGGTCAGAATTTCGATGGTCATGACTATATTGACATGGCAGCATCAAAAGGTGCCATTGCAGCCATTGTGTCTCGTCCTATCTTATCTGAGTCAAATGCGATTCCGCAGCTGGTTGTCAGTGATACCCGGTTGGCGTTAGGGCAGTTGGCAAGCTATCGTCGTCAGCAGCATGAAGATCTGACCGTGATTGCGATTACTGGCTCTAGCGGTAAAACCACCTGCAAAGAAATGCTAGGTAGTATTTTTGGTCGACTGGCACCGACATTGATTACCCGTGGTAACCTCAATAATGATTTGGGTGTGCCAATGATGCTGCTTGAATTATCAGATCATCATCGTTATGCCATTTTAGAGTTAGGTGCCAACCACATTGGTGAGATCGCCTATACGACTGAGATTGTGCGCCCTGATGTGGCCTGTATCCTAAATATTGGTACGGCTCATCTGGGTGAGTTCGGTAGCCGTGAAGGTATTTGCCAAACCAAAGCAGAGATTTATCACACCTTAACGGATGCGCAGTTTGCGATTGTTCCTGACAAGGATGATTTTACAAATCAGTTGCGCCGCATTGCTGAAAAGCACACGTCACATGTGATTGGGTTTGGTAATACCGATGTCAGCGCGAGCCATTTAGATGTAGAGCCAGAGCGTAGTGAGTTTAAGCTACATATCGGTAATCAGATTCATGATATCAACTTGCCATTAGCAGGCGAACACAATGTCAATAATGCTTTGGCTGCTGCAGCCTGTGCGCATGCGTTAAATATCGACGTCAGTGACATTGTGATCGGCCTTGAAAACGCGCGTCCAGCCAAAGGTCGTCTGAACAGTCAAATACTGGGTAAGCACCGTCTGATTGATGATACGTATAACGCCAACCCACACTCGGTACGCGCCGCTGCCAAAGTACTGGCTGCACAAACGGGTACGCAAGTGATGGTGTTGGGTGATATCGGCGAGCTAGGAGATGCGGCAGTTAGTGAGCATCAAAGCCTCGGCCGTACTATCGCGACCACAGGTATCGATGTGCTGCTCTGTGTTGGCGAATATGCCAAGGCTACCGTTGCTGGTGCTAAAGAGATTGCTGATATCAATGCTCATGCATTCGCAGACAAAAACAGTTTATTACAGTATTTACAGCCGTATTTGCAAGCGCAACAAGCTAAGCCTTGTACTGTGTTATTCAAAGGCTCTCGTTCCATGACAATGGAAACACTTATTCATGCGCTAGTAGAGGAGTAGGCGGTGTTAGTTTGGTTGTTTGGCTGGCTTGGCCAGTATTATACGCCGTTTTCTGCGGTTTCTTCGTTGACGTTGCGAGCGCTGCTTGCGGTGGTCACTGCCCTCGCATTTAGTATGTTTTTTGGTGGGCGTGTCATTCAGCACCTGCGTTCACTCAAATACGGCCAGGCCATTCGCAATGATGGGCCTCAATCGCATTTGGTCAAGACCGGTACGCCAACTATGGGCGGGGTATTGATTCTCAGTGCTATTGGCGTATCGACTCTGCTATGGGCACGTTTGAACAATCCTTATGTGTGGATTTTGCTCGTTGTTATGGTGATCTTTGGTGCCGTAGGTTGGGCGGATGATTGGCTCAAAATCAAGTACAAAGATCCCAAGGGTCTGATTGCGCGAAAGAAATATTTTTGGTTATCGATGGGTGCATTATTCGTCGGCGTCTCTTTATACTACATCGCCACACTACAGCCGGATATCAACACCACTCGCGAGATGCAGGACTTGTTGATACCGATCTTTAAAGATTGGATGATTCCATTTTCGGCAGTACCTTTTGGTATTGGTTTTATTATCTTTACCTACTTTGTGATCAATGGTGCGTCCAATGCGGTTAACTTAACGGATGGATTGGATGGCTTGGCGATATTACCAGTAGTGCTTGTCGCAGCAGGCTTGGGCGCGATGGCTTATGTATCGGGCGATGTGCGCTTTGCTGATTATTTGCACGTTCCGTACATTCCCTATAACTCTGAAGTCATTATCGTTTGTGGCGCCATGGTCGGGGCAGGTCTTGGCTTTTTGTGGTTCAATGCGCATCCTGCACAAGTATTCATGGGTGATGTGGGCGCGTTGGCACTGGGTGCGATGCTCGGTACGATTGCCGTGATGACACGGCAAGAGATTGCCTTTGCGATTATGGGCGGTCTGTTTGTCGCTGAAGCGCTATCAGTGATGTTGCAAGTAGGTTCTTATAAATTGCGTAAAAAACGTGTCTTTCGTATGGCACCGCTACACCATCATTTTGAAGAAATTGGCTGGAAAGAAACGCAGGTGGTGACGCGGTTTTGGATTATCGCCATCATTCTCGTTATTCTTGGGCTAATGACCTTGAAGCTGCGTTAGAAAAACAAGCCTCAAATGTACCTAACTTTCCTGCTTAGAAGCCATCTTAATGAGTATTGAGATGGCTTTTTATCGTTTAGGGCACACGAAATTTGTTAAAATGTGGGTCATATTGCTATGACTTTGAGATACCTGTGTCCTTATTTATTTGTCCACTTTGTCAGTCACCACTACAGCCAGCCGCAGACACGTGGCGCTGTGACGGTAGTTTGCACCCCAAGCAAACCTCACACCCTTTTGATGTGGCTCGGCAAGGTTACGTCAACCTGTTGCCTGTACAGCAGAAGAAATCAAAAGCCCCTGGCGACAGTCAAGAATCTATCAATGCCCGCAAGCGATTTTTGAGTCATGGTCACTATGGGCCGTTACAGAATCTGATTAGCCAAAAGATGGCAGCGCTACTGTCAAAAAGTAATGCCACAGAGGAGCAAAATACCAAGTCTGTGAATTGGCTTGATATTGGCTGCGGCGAAGGCTACTACACGCAAGCAATGGCACAACTGGGCTCGGATATCATAGATACTCTTATAGCGGCAGATATCAGCAAACCTGCATTGGTGGAATTGGCTAAAGTGAGTAAAGCGGCAGGTCGTCTTTGGTATCAGCGCAAGAATACTAACGCTGCCAAGACGACGGTGATTTATCCGTTAGTGACTAGTGCCGCGCATCTACCGTTACGCTCTCATAGTGTGACGGGTATTAGTAGTATTTTTAGTCCTATTTTGCCTGAAGCGTTCGCTGAGGTATTGGCCGATGATGGTTATTTAATCATTGCCAAACCAGATGCCGGACACTTAGCGACGATGCGAGAGGCTTTATTTGATGACGTGCGTGAGCATGATTCTGATAAGTTTTTGCACGAGTTGGCACCATACTTTACGTTGACTGGGACTGACCATGTCAGTACAGAAATGACATTATCAGCAGCGGATTTGGCTGATTTAATGACAATGACCCCGTATGCCTACCGCGCACGTAGCCAAAAAAGACAAGCGTTATTGACAGCAGTAGAGAAAGCATCATTTAAAACAGAGGCAAAATTCGTGGTTTATATTTTGCAAAAAAAGGCGTCCAGTTGAGCGCCTTTCAATATTTTTGTTACGGCATCTACTGATCAGTATTCTTGTAGTAGCCAACCGCTACCAAAGGCAAAATACTCTCGAAACCATGCGTTGTAGCGGATAGACAGCGGGGTTGAACTGGCAAGCGTGATTGGTTGCGTATAACCTTGATGGCGAGCTATAGCAGCCGCGCGGATAGTATGAAAATCGCTAGTGACAATGGCAATCGGTACCTCTTTATCAATACCATGCTGTTCAAGTATGATTTGGCTGTATGCCAGGTTTGCTTCAGTACTAGTGCTTTTGCCTTCTTGATAAATACGATCTAGTGGAATGTCATGTGCTTGCTGCAAGTAAGTCGCCATGATGTTCGCCTCACTGCGCGTGCGCTCATAGCCCACACCGCCACTCGTAATAATGAGCGCCTGTGGCTGCTGCTCGATCAGTTGTGCGGCCGTATCCAATCGACTAGCAAGGGTAGGGGTCGGCTTGCCATCGACCGTCCCAGAACCGAGTACAATAATGGCCGCCACAGGTGGCAAATCTTGTCTGCCCTGTGCAATCTGCTGCTGCAATGAATAAATAAAAATTAAAAAGCTGATGAGCCATAACCCAAACATCAGCCATAACCCGTACCAAATACGTCGCAATAAAGGATTGTTGGAAAGCATTTTCGTAATTAAGGGCGCAAACAGTCCATGGCCTACAAAAACCACGCCTATCAAAAAAGGCAGCACTGTACCAAAATTAATCTTATCAACAGCCATCAAGGTAACGCAGTCGATAATGAGTATCGCCCCAATTACAGTTAATAAAACACGTAATAACCCACACATAAATTTGTTATCCAATCAGCGCTGATAGAAGAGTTGCGCTGTGTATAGTTGTCATGAACTAAGTGCTATAAATTCTTTGTACGGCTGCCAAAAGCATCATACATAGGCTGATGGGTCCAGTCGATACCAGCCAATAGTGCAACTCTGTAGCTTTCTACCGCCTAATGTGTAAATGCGCTTAGTAGTGGTAACAATCGCAACCTTTCTTCAAGTTTCATAAAGCTACTTAATACGAGAACCAGTTATCATTTTCTTTGTCGATAGAGCGATGCTTTATCGTGATACTTCATAAGGTATCTTTAATCATGATTTATTAATATGAATTAAATTAGGAAAAACAATGAAAAAGATAATAGTAAGTTCGATTCTAGCCGCTACTGCTTGTTTGTCGATGGTTGGCCAAGCCAATGCTGCACCAAATTACTCACAACATCATGCGTCTCAAGTACAACACCAAAAACATGGTAACAAAGCAGATAGTAAGCATAAAGTTGTCAAAAATAAGGCCAAGGATTCTCACTATAGATCAAAGGCGGCAGCTGCTAAATATAAGGTGAAAGGTAAATATCAAGGTAAAAATACTCACGAACATCGTTCTTAAAACTAACCTTCGATAATCCAAAAATGACGCCTTAAATGGGCGTCATTTTTTAATAGTATATACAGTAAAAAAAGAGACCATTAATGGGTCTCTTTTTTTCGTTAAGTTCTCATACTAAATTTTATTTCGAGTCATTTCACCGTTAACCAATCTCAAGATATTGAACGGATTCTCATCTTTTAATGCTTCTGGCAATAAGCTTTGGGGGTAGTTTTGATAGCCCCTATATGTCAAAAAGTAGTAAACAATTTGGCTACGCTTTGACATAGTTACAAAATATTTTACCTTGTAAACACAACATAAGTTACGTTTTATCAGCATAAATCATTTAGACAGGACGCGGCGGACTGTGTCACCATTTTTCACGACATTATTTCAATAAATAACGATCCCGATAACGTATCTGGAAAACCTGAAGGCCTTATTATGAAAAACATATCAACATTAAAAAAATCATTAGCAGTAGCATTGAGTGTCGCCACCTTTAGCGCGGCTGCTATTCCAGTGAGCCAAGCCGCTACGTCAATGAATGAAACCATGGCAGCATCACAGAGTAAAATCAGCTTAGAGCAAGCGATGATTCTCGCCAATAAGGCGGTAGCAGGCAATATTATTAGTGCAGGCTTTGATCAAGAAGACCATATGGAAAATAACCATTACGAGATTAAAATTATTGACAATAACAACGAGCAAGAAGTCATCGTCAATGCCAATACAGGTAAAGTGATAAAAGATGAGGTAGAGCGTTTAGATAAAGAAGATTTGGCCGAATATAACACTATGAAGAAGGCCAAAGTCAGCCTTTCGCAAGCCATAAAAAGTGCCAATAAAACGCTAAACGGCACGGTACTTGAAGCCGAGTTTGATATGGATGCTAATAAGCCTGTTTATAAGATTGAAATTGGTAAAGGTAGTCGAATCTATGATGTTGTGGTCGATAGCATGACGGGTAAGGTTTTAAGTAGTCATGTGGATCATGACGATTAATTATTGATAGGCGATATCGATTTTTTGCCCCAAGCGACTTTTTAGTGGTTTGGGGCTTTTTATGTGTTATCTCTTTGTCATGAATAAGTAACATCGACACGGATGGATCATCCAAAACTAAAAGATTAAAGAATGAAAGATTACATTAAAAGATCTACTTCACTACACAAAGTACCCATCTATACTAAAATAGGTGTAGTGTTTTTGACTATATGTGGCATGGTTTATTTATTTAAGCCAGATATGTTTCGTGAAGGTTTTTTTCCCCTAGCGGTGGGTGTGGTGTTACTCTTAACTAGTATGATTAATATATTAAGAAAGCTTCACTATGACATGGTTACCTTGTTGGTCGGTATATACTTCTGCATAGAGGGTATACATACTTTTTTTACGCTTGAGATTCCCTATAGGCATGTCATCACGATAGTACTACTCGTCCCTGTTGTCCTTTTGAGTGCTCGATCATTAATAAAGTCATGAATAAAAATATGATATTTACCATATGCTGCTTCATTTCTGAATTAGGGTGGTTAGCGTTAAGCGATGGCGTTAATACTTTAAATGTCGAGCAAACAGCAGACATAAAAAAAACGCTAGACGCGTTATTTATAAAGGTTTTCAGAGGTATTTGGGAGTGTTGGGGATAAGATAGGAAAGCTGATATTTGAGACGATTTAATAAGATTGGCGGTGAAGGAGGGATTCGAACCCTCGATACGCTATGAACGTATACACACTTTCCAGGCGTGCGGTTTCAGCCACTCACCCACTTCACCGTTTTTCAAGCGGTTCAGTATAGCGGATACCATTTAAAATGTCACGAGTTGCGTGCTATCTTTCTTTATTGCTAACTGCCTGCTAGGATAGCATGTACGCAATGATGAGTATAAATGGTTGAAAGTTGAATGATAAGTTTCCGTGAGCGCACATATGGGCTTAAACACAGCATGCTAATGACTGTCATGACAGTTGCAATAGGTATTACTCAGGCGCATGCTGATGATTTCATGCAGTGTAGCCAATCCTTTTATGGGGGTGTCTATCCTGAATTTACCAACACCAAGCTAAGTAATAAGACACAAGCATTATGCATGGATGGTTTTGCCGTTATGTACTCTGGTGTATCACGCACACCGCTGTGGTCAGCAGAGCATTTAGATCGCACACGTCTGCAGCAAGCCAAACAGATCGACCGTGAAGATAGCTTCCATGAAGAAAGCAAGCTTCCAGAATCAGCACGCGCGTCATTATCTGACTATTCAGGCTCTGGTTACGATCGCGGACACCTAGCACCAAATGCCGATATGGCAACGCGCAGCCAACAGTATGATAGCTTCAGTCTGGCCAACATTGCGCCGCAGTCACCACGTAACAATCGTTATATTTGGCGTAATATCGAGTCTGCTACTCGGTATTTGACGCAGCAATACGGTGAGGTTTATACCATTACAGGTGTCGCGTTTACCAATAAAAAAACCAAGCAGCTCGCCAATCGTGTGCTTGTACCCAGCCATTTTTTCAAAGCAGTGTATATACCCGCGACCAATCAAGCAGGGGTATATTACGCACCAAATGACGAGTCGGAGCGCATCGATGTTATTAGTATCGATGAGCTGACCGCTGAAACCGGTATCGATGTCTTGCCGATGTTGGACATTCAAACCAAGCGAGAAGCATTGGATTTGCCATTGAAGGCAGGTGAGAGTTCAGACACAACTGATACGCCCGCTCAGGAGCCGGATTGGATGCTATTTGTCTGGGCTATTTTGGAGTGGTTACTTGCACAGCTAAAGGCATAGAGCAAAACGTAGAATAATTGTTGGGTTTTAAATACACCATAAGGATGAACACATGATTGACCCATTCGCCAATGATCACCAAAGCATGCAGGTTGGTGATCTTGTTATTGAAAACCAAAAGGACAAAGTCATCATCTATGGTGATATTGACCTGACTTTGGATGCATCTGGATATGAACACGCCCAGCAATTGCATGAGCTAATGAGTCGGGTCATAAACGCATTTGAAAGTAAAAACCTTTATAGTAATAATGATGATAAGTCAAAAGAAAATGATGACCAGTTGGACAAAGATATCGACAATCCCTTCTTGTAAGTCTTTGATATGGTTTTATTTTATAGAAATAATAAAGTATAAAAAAATTACTAGGCAAAGTCGGAAAATTGCTTATAATGAGTCAAGACATCGCTTATGTCGCTCAAAATCTTTGACAAAGAGTTATGAGCAATATCGATAACCTACGCTTTATAAGTAGAGAATCGTAAAGCTTGTAATAAAAGATTCTAGCAAAGGATAAGCATAGGACATCAGAAACATAATGTTTCGAGCAATCATTGTATGAAGGGAGTCAATCTATGAAATTATTTACAAAAACCACTTTGGCAGTTGCTGGTATTAGTGTTGCTAGTATGGCATTTGCCGCTGATCCATTAGCCAATACTACTTGGCAGACATACGACGATGGTGCGCCAAAAGGCACGGTAAAAATCACTGAGTCAAATGGTGTGTTAACCGGTACACTTATTGCTGCCAATACGGCTAAAGGCAAACAATATGTTGGTACGACAGTCATTAAAGGCCTGAAATCTGATGGCAACGGTAAATATAGTGGCGGTACGATTACTGATCCAGCAAAAGGTAAGGATTATCGTATGACTGCCAGCCTAAACGGTAACACGTTGAACATAAAAGGTTATATTGGTCCATTCTCACGTAGTCAAGCATGGAAAAAGAAATAAATCCATAAAGAACCTAACTATTAAGTCTGAACCTGATAGATAAAAATCCCGCATTACCGAAAGGTTTTGCGGGATTTTTTATACTTCTTATTTTATCGTTTTAAGAAAGGGGATTGCTTGATGACTAGGGCATGTCCCTAATTCAAACGTTTATCACTAAATGGGCTAAAAATGGCTAAATCTTTGACAAACGGCGTCAAACAGCTGGTCAATATCTCGATATTGCCTGCACTATTTTCCTTGTTCTCCTGCAATTTCTCTCATTTTTATCACCATTTTCAAAATAGGGATACGCCCTAAAATAATAAACGCTGACACTACGGTAGGTAGCATCAGCGTATCAAATGATAGGGTTTAGACTATTAAGAAATCTTATCTGATAAATTCTGGATAAGCTTCCATACCACATTCTGCAATATCAGCACCTTCGTACTCATCTTCTTCAGAGATACGGATACCCATGACTGCTTTGAGAATTCCCCAAACGATCAAGCTAGCGATGAATACCCAAGCAAAGATGGTCGCCGCACCCACAATCTGACCGATAAAGGTAGATGCTGGGTTGGTAATTGGTACGATTAGTAGACCAAACAGACCAACCACGCCATGAACTGAGATTGCACCCACTGGATCATCAATTTTGATTTTATCTAACGCTAAGATTGATAACACGACGATGACACCAGCGGCAACACCGAAAAGAGTGGCTTGTAGTGCAGAAGGGGTTGATGGCTCTGCAGTAATGGCGACTAGGCCTGCTAATGCACCGTTTAGGAGCATGGTTAGATCCGCTTTGCCAAAGATGATGCGTGCAATTATCAGAGCGCCTACAGCACCGCCAGCGGCAGCAGCATTTGTGTTCAAGAATACCATGGCGACAGAGTTGGCACTGGCGATATCGCCAAGTTTAAGTACGGAACCACCGTTGAAGCCGAACCAACCCATCCATAGGATTAGCGTACCAAGCGCCGCCAGTGGTAGGTTAGCACCAGGAATCGCACGTATCTCACCGTTAGGACCGTATTTACCTTTACGTGACCCTAAGAGCAATACACCTGCTAGAGCCGCAGCAGCACCCGCCATATGGACAATACCAGAGCCTGCAAAGTCAGAGAAGCCCATGTCACCTAGGTTAAACAGTCCAAAGACATCGTTGCCGCCCCAAGTCCAACTGCCTTCTAATGGATAGATAACACCAGTCATGACAACAGCAAATAATAAGAAAGCCCATAGTTTCATACGCTCAGCAACAGCACCTGAAACGATTGACATACAAGTCGCTACAAAGACTACTTGGAAGAAAAAATCTGAGGCTGCAGAGTAGACAGAGTCACCACCAAAGCCATTTTCGGCAGAGGCTGCTAACGCGTCTTCTACCAAGGTATCGCCGCCTGCAATTCCGCTCAAGAACAGATCGCCACCATACATAATAGCGTAGCCGCATATCATATACATGATACTAGCAGTTGCAAATAGCGCGACATTCTTAGTTAAGATTTCGACCGTATTTTTTGATCGGACCAGTCCGGCCTCTAACATAGTGAAGCCGGCTGCCATCCACATGACCAACGCCCCACAGATCAAAAAGTAAAACGTATCGAGCGCATACTGGAGCTCAAAGATTTGACTTTCCATTTAAATTCCCCTTGAATTTACGATATAGATATCGGTGTGACCGATAGATAAAAATGCAGTAAGAGCCTTTCTCTATAAATCGATGTTTATAGATATGGCCTCAAATCTAGATAGCATCAGGTCCGGTTTCGCCCGTACGGATACGAATGACTTGCTCAAGCGCAGTGACGAAGATTTTGCCGTCGCCAATCTTGCCAGTGCTAGCGATACGAGTGATTGCTTCAATAGCAGGTTCGACCATCTCGTCGATCACAGCGACTTCGACTTTTACCTTAGGTAAAAAGTCCACCACGTATTCTGCGCCGCGATAGAGCTCTGTGTGACCTTTTTGACGACCGAAACCTTTGACTTCAGTGACGGTAACACCTTTAACACCGATGTCAGAAAGCGCTTCACGCACATCGTCGAGCTTAAACGGTTTTAAGATCGCAGTGATTAGCTTCATAAAAAATTCCTTATTTGTGTGATGCCGCAGATTGATAGAGGCATTATGGTGCATCGTCGTATCTCTGCTTTGCTTACGGTAAGTTATTCAAGAACTGTGCCAACCTACTCAAGGGGGAGGTAGAATTGGGTTTATTTATTCAAAAATAACCGCGGTTGCAACAGAGCATATGAGTGACGATGTAATGATGAGAGCCATCATTATAAACATAGTAAAAGCGAATCAACCTTTAGCGTTTGGTTAATGAAAACTTTATTATAACCAACTTTTTAGGTGCTTGGGGAGGCTATCCCTCTATTTCATGTGACGATTTGCTAACTTGAGTTTAGTAATAAAATGAACGTTTGATGACAGCTGATTAAAGCTAAATAGAGGAGAGGTCGCGGTAAGCGGCAGAGACCAAAAGAGTCGTTGGTGCTCTGCGTTTAAATAGATAGGCTATGTTAGTGTAGATAAAACGATGCCTAAGCCTTAGGAAAAAGGAGGTATGGTGTTTTGGTGCTGCCTAGTAACTTCTTAGTATCGCTGCCTTGTAGCAACTCACGTAAACGCGATTGGCCAAACGCGCCTGTTATGAGTAGGCCGATATCGTTTTGGTTTTGGTAGTAATTTAAAGCCGCCGCAACATCACGGCAGTCTAATAATGTTTTTTTAGATTTGATACCTGCTTGCTTGAGCTTCGCATATGCTTCACGTAGGGCGTCACAGTTATCAGAGGTTTCTTTACCGATCATGACAATATGAATGGTCAAGGCACGCACGAGCGGGGTCTTACACAACCAATTAAGTAACTTATGGCATGTTGGACTGTTGTCAAAAGCAAATAAAGCGGTAGTAGGGGGCAAAAATGGTGCATGTGTCACCAAAATGGGGCAGTGGCTGACTCTAATCAGTTGTCCTAATGTCGATTTGCACGTGACATGATGACCGATGACGATCAATTGTGCCTTATCATCGACGTAATCGATACTCTGGTTCAGGTTTTCATGACGATGCAAGGTATAAGTTTTGAGCTTATGAGGCTTTTGTTCGCAATACGTGGTAGCTTGAGACAGTAGCAATCTGCCCTGTGCTTTTAGCTCACAGTTGCTCAAATGCTCTTTGGTTGTGAACTGCTCAAGCAAGGCATTTTCATCATCGATATTGAGACAACCAGAATAATTGACCGCAGCTTTTTGCTGTAAGCTTGGGACTGAGTGTAGTAGCCCTACAGGCGCGCGCAAGCGAATAGAAGCCCACATGCTGGCCTCTAATACAGCTTGAACATGATCAGGACAGTCCAAGCAAGCAATGACACTATCTGGTTTTAAGTTACTCATAAAACGGCCACATCATTTTAATCATAAAAATCAGCCACTCAGCTTAGGGCTAAGGCATCACGTACATACCCAACGCTTTTGACCGACGTAGCTGTCTATTTATTCATCGATTCACAACTCATTCATCGATTCACAAAACCTTGCCATACATCAATGACAAGGCGGACGTAGATTTGCTTAATCTAATAAGCCAATATCTCGGCGATCGTGAACAGAGAAGCGATCAATCAGTGTTCGACTCGCATTGTTGAGTCCTACCACTTTGACATCAATACCTTCACGTTGCAAGCGCATGACCAGCTTGTCCAAGGTATCAACAGCACTGATGTCCCAAAAATGCGCATGGCTGACGTCAATTTGAATGCTGTCCAAAGCTTCTTTGGTATCAAAGCTATTCAAAAACTGTGTCGTAGAGGCAAAGAATACCTGTCCTTGAACATAATAATAACGAGTATTGCTACTGTCATCGTACTCACTGAATATGGTTAAGAACTGACCAATCTTATTGGCAAATGCCAAGGCAGATAGCAACACACCAACACCAACGCCATAAGCTAAGTTATGCGTAAAGACAGTGGTCAATACCGTCGCTAGCATCACAATATTGAATGACATCGGGTGCGTTTTGAATTCGCGAATAGACTGCCAGTTAAACGTGCCAATCGATACCATAATCATGACGGCAACGAGGGCTGCCATTGGGATTTGGCTGACCCATTCACTTAAGAATACCACCATGATGAGCAGTACCACACCTGCGATCAAGGTAGAAAGGCGCGTGCGTCCACCGGATTTTACATTGATCATAGACTGACCAATCATCGCACAGCCTGCCATACCACCGAAGAAACCTGACACCACGTTGGCTATGCCTTGACCGCGGCACTCTTTGTTTTTATCACTTGGCGTATCGGTCAACTCATCAACAATCGTTGCAGTCATCATAGACTCTAGTAAACCCACAATGGCAAGCGCAATAGAATAAGGCGCAATAATCAGCAATGTATTTAGGTTTAATGGAATATCAGGCAACAAAAACACAGGCAACGAATCAGGCAAATCACCCATGCTGCCGACGTTACGAATATCAAGATTCATATACATCGCAACAGCCGTCAACCCAACGATACAGATCAATGGTGACGGAATGATGCGACCGATTTTAGGGATAAGTGGAAACAGGTAGATAATCCCCAAACCTACAGCGGTCATGATATAAACAGTCATACCGACACGCTCGGTCATAGGATTCAGTTCTGGTAACTGGGCGGCGAATATCAATATTGCCAATGCATTGACGAAACCGATAACCACTGAGCGCGAGACAAAGCGCATCAGGTTACCAAGCTTTAGAATGCCCATCACGACCTGAATGGCACCACAAAGCAAAGTTGCGGCAAGCAAATATTGCAGACCGTGGTCAGCAACCAAATCGACCATGACTAAGGCCATAGCGCCAGTCGCCGCCGAAATCATACCTGGACGACCACCAACAAAACTGATCACGACCGCGATACAGAATGAGGCGTATAGGCCGACTTTTGGATCAACACCTGCGATAATAGAAAAGGCAATGGCTTCTGGAATAAGGGCTAGGGCTACAACCAAGCCCGATAAAACGTCACCGCGAACATTGGAAAACCACTCGTCACGCAAGTTATCAATAAAAGATGTCATAAGTAAACTACATAGGGTTAGAGGCAAAAAAAGTAATCATTACTCATTTATAAAATGATCGCGTCGCTAATAATAGCTATTCATTTTTCTTTTACGTCAACATGTACTGGATCATGTTGCTGTGTTGGAGTGTGAAAGGTCAATAATAAGTATGTCTACTGATTTTTTTTGGTATCACGAATACGCTCATCAATAATCAATACGATGATAAGGACAGTAAAATTACCTAAAAATATGGTTTGAATCAGGTTGCTTAAAATAGGCTATAAAACAAAAATACCTACCATAAGACATAGAAGCAGCAATCGCTTGCTGCAGTAGAGGATGATAAATAATCTGCCAAATCATGACTACTATCTGACATATCACTATCACACACGAATCGTTGCTAAAGAGACGTGACAATAGCGCGATAAATGTGACAACATGCTAAACTAAAATAGTTAGGCGAAACGCCTTGTCACATAACAATGTCATATATCAATCAAGCTAACTATTATAGCATTAGCCACTGAATATAAAAACAGGCGAATAATAGCACAAAGTCATAAAAAATCAGTACCGAAATATGAACGATACCGTTATGATGCTTGTCATCTTGGCGGTGTCATTTAGAGTCGCTGTACGCTCAGTTTGCTTGACGCCATTTTGCTCGTTCAATAGAAGGAATAGATATGACCGCTAATACCGCAACAGAAACCTTAATCCATAAAGGCAACGGTCTACAGGTCGTGGTCGGTTTGGGACAGTCTGGGTTATCGGTCGCGCATTATCTTGCCAAGCAAGGCTATCGAGTAGCGGTAACAGATGCACAAGCCGCGCCTAAATTGGCGGAGCAACTGCCCGCTGAGATCGAGGTTCGTCAGTTTGGTGCGATTGACGCAGAGCTATTACAGCAAGCGGCACGCATTATTATCAGCCCAGGCATTTCGCTCGAAAATGATGCAATTGCCGCCGCGCGCCAAGCAAATATTCCAGTAGTTAGCGATATTCAGCTATTTTGCGAAGCCTGTACTGCGCCGATAGTGGCGATCACAGGCTCTAATGCTAAAAGTACCGTAACGACCTTAGTTGGACAAATGGCGGCAGATGCTGGCGTCAATGTTGGTGTCGGTGGCAATATTGGCGTGCCAGCACTGACTTTGCTTGATAATGCAGATATGGAGTTGGCAGTGCTGGAGTTGTCTAGCTTTCAGTTAGAAACCGTCACTAACTTGGGGGCAAAAGTAGCGACTGTCCTCAATATGTCACCCGATCATTTAGATCGTCACGGTGATATGCTTGGCTATCATCAAGCCAAGCATCGTATCTTTCAAGGTGCCAAGTCAGTGGTCATCAACCGCGAAGATGCGCTTACCCGTCCATTGGTCGCAGACAACCTACCCAGAATCAGTACGGGTATCCATGCGCCTGATAAAGGTCAGTACGGTCTCATTACAGACACAGAAGGCCAAACTTATCTTGCACGCGGTACAGAAAGATTACTGTCCGCAGACAAACTGTTGATTAAAGGGCGTCATAATCTGCTAAATGCGCAAGCAGCTTTGGCACTTGGTGAGCTTGCAGGTTTGCCGCTTGAGAGTATGCTCGAGACGTTACAGCAATTCACAGGTCTTGAGCATCGCTGCCAATACGTAGGGAGCTTTGCTCATATCGACTATTTTGATGATTCTAAAGGCACCAATATTGGCTCGACCATGGCTGCTATCGAAGGGCTAGGCGCGGTCTATGCACCAAAAGATGGTAAGCTATTATTGATTTTGGGCGGGCAAGGTAAAGGTCAGCAGTTTGGCGAGTTGACGCCCTTTATCAATCAGTATGTCAGCCAAGTGCTGTTTATTGGTGAGGATGGCAAGCAAATTGAGCAGCATTTACGCGCAACGAAATTGAGCGATGATGTTGCATTGCATCAATGCCAAACATTAGAAAACGCCTTTGTCACTATTCAGCAAGTCACTGCTAGCAGCCTATCGCAAGTGCAAGCGGTATTGTTGTCACCTGCCTGTGCCAGTTTTGATCAATACAGTGGTTATGCGGCTCGCGGTGAGCATTTCAGTCGATTGGCGCGTCAGTTAGATACAGCACAATCAGATAGCACGATTATCAGTTAAAAATTTTAAATGGCTATAGGCTTGAATAGGTCAGCATAGATGGTGTAGTAGCACGTGAGTTACTGATTAACCAAAGCAGCATTTCTCGTATAAATGATTGTTTTGCTTATAGATTGCTGCTACTGTCAACCGTAATGACTCTGATTGCTAGATAAATGATTGCTCAAGCATTTTTTGATTATTGAGGATTTTTATCATCGTCTATCTAGTAAGATTTACTTTATGATTTTTTAAACGGTGGCGTTTCATAGACGCCGTGTTTTTTCGTTTGTTAGTGTATATAAAATTATGGCGCTCTCTTCTTTTTTTCGTTCTTCGCCCAAAACCAAGCAAGCCTCTGGCTCAGACGGTGTTCTTTCTATGCCATCAGCGCGCGCAATTTTATTATCGAGCGTCGGCTGTATCATGGTACTCAGTCTGCTGATGGTGGCTTCTGCTTCTATTCCTTTTGCGCTCAGTCGCGGTATGACAGAGCTGTATTTTTTCAATAATCAGCTACTGTATATGACGATTGGGTTAATCGTCGCCATTATACCTTATTATGGTGTGTCGTTACGGACGCTATATAAGACTGAAACTCAGTTTCTGCTATTGGGTATCACCGGTATATTGCTGGTGGCAACGCTGTTTAGTACACCTATTAACGGCTCTAAACGCTGGCTCACGCTAGGTGGCTTTAACTTTCAGGTAGCAGAATTGGCCAAGCTGGTCATGATTGTGTTTGTCTCTGATTTTGTGGTGCGCCGCTCTTTTGAGGTTCGTAATGGCCTAGATGGCTTTTTACGCATTATGCTCGTGGTGGCACTGATAACGATACTGCTATTGTCGCAGCCAGATTTTGGTTCTTTTGTCGTTATTTTGGGTACGCTGTTCGCGATTTTTTATATCGCTGGGGCACCTTATAAGCACTTCTTAGCATTGGGTGCGGCTGCCGTTGGTGGCGCAGTGTTGATGGTGACCACGGCAGAGTACCGATTGGTGCGTGTGATGTCGTTCATGGATCCGTTTGATGATGTGCAGGATACCGATTATCAGCTGGCACGTAGTCTGATTGCTTTTGGCCGTGGACAGTTCACTGGGGTTGGCTATGGCGAAAGTGTGCAAAAACTATCGCATTTGCCTGAGGCGCATACTGACTTTTTATTGGCGATTACGGGTGAAGAGTTGGGCTTTGTTGGTGTCAGTATGGTATTGATACTCGAAGCACTGATTATCGGTAGTGCGATGCGTATCAGCTACAACGCACTAAAACGTCGCCAAATGCGCATGAGCTATACCGCGTTCGGTATCGGTGTGGTGTTTATTGCACAGACAATTATTAATGCGGCGATGAACATGGGTGCCATTCCTACCAAAGGCCTCACCATGCCATTCTTTAGTTATGGCGGTTCTTCAATGTTGATTAGCTTGGTGATGGTGGCTTTATTATTGAAAATATATAAAGAAAGTCCTGAGATTGAAAAAAGCCAATGCCGCTACTACTAAAAAGTTTAAGTTAGTCTATACATTCTATGATTAAGCACTAAAAAAGCGCCGCAAACAGTGGCGCTTTTTGCTATTTGTTTTTTATGATTTGCTTTTTAGTTATCTTCAATAAGGCGAATTCAACTGCTGTTTCCCTTGTAGCGGCGTATTGTCCCATTGAGTAATTGCTTGCTTGAGCATATTCTCTGGTATATCGATATCGACCTTTGGTTGCTGCAGGAGTTTTAAGGCATCAGTAATAAGCTGGCTTGGGTCTGAGGTATCAATTGGCTGTGCAAGATTTTGCTTAGAGAGCTTCTGACCATCAGCATTGTTGATTAATGGCAGATGATACCAATGGTCGATGGTTGGCAGTTGAGCCGCCTGCATGATACTGATCTGTGCCGTGGTCATGGGTAAAATGTCCAAACCACGCATGATATGAGTCACCTGTTGTAGGCCGTCATCAATGCTGGCTGCCAGTATATAATTAATCATGCCGTCTTGACGACGAGCCACCATATCTCCTAGTGTCTGCTGCGGATTGTCCCATTGCAGTCCTTGGATACCATCGTGAAAGCCAATTTTATAGTCTGGCAGCTGTATACGTAATTTATGCTGTTGTCTATCAAGGCCAGACGCGACACAGCGTCGTGGGTAACGCTGTCTGTTTGGCTGCGTTTGGTTGCATGGTTGTGTTAAGTTCGCATTGTTATGATGTCTATTAATTTCCTCTTGCGCCCAATATTGCTCTAAGTCTTTGCGTGAGCACTGGCAGCCGTAGGTCAATGGGCGTAATAATGAAGACAAGTATTCGTTATAAATATCAATACGTTCAGATTGGTAAATGACATCACCGTCCCAGTGCAACCCAAGCACCTCTAGGTCCATCAAAATCTGTTCAGTGAACTGTCTATCACAGCGCTCAGTATCGGTATCTTCGATACGCAGTAGCCATTGTCCACCGAGCGATTTGATATGGCAAAAGCTTGCAAGTGCTGTGGTCAAAGAACCAAGGTGCAACTCGCCCGTTGGTGAAGGGGCAAAGCGGCCAATAGGCTGTGATGGTTTGGTGTGAGATGGCATGTCAGTAGGAATAGTTTTCACAATAAATGGCTATCGATAAAAATAATACAGATAGAATAATAAAAATCAGGTTCAAAAGATATTTATTAAATGAGATTGTTTCGTGAGCAAAGGCAACATTCCACCAGCCGTTCATCAGTCGTATAATCAAAAACAGAGTAGGGGGAGCGTTTGCGTGAAGAGACCGTCGTCTAAACGGTCGTCTAAAATGCAAAAAGCGACCACTCATAGGGTCGCTTTATTTTACAGTCATATTAGTTTTATCTACTTTAAGCGCCTTGGTTTTGGCGCTCTTTAATCTCAGACAAAGTCTTGCAGTCGATACATTGGGTCGCTGTTGGACGTGCTTCAAGACGGCGCAAACCAATCTCTACGCCACAAGTTTCACAAAATCCATAGTCGTCATTTTCGATTTCTAGCATAGATTTGTCAATTTTGCGGATAAGTTTGCGTTCACGGTCGCGTGTGCGCAAGGCTAGCGCAAACTCTTCTTCTTGAGTTGCACGGTCATTGATATCAGGCATGGCGCTTGATTCGTCTTGGATGTAGTTTTTGGTACGATCCGCTTCGCCAATCAGTTGGTTTTTCCATTCCAACAAAATCGCCTTAAAATGCTCTAACTGTGCATCAGACATATACTCTTCGTCTGGGGCTGGCACATAAGGAGTAAACTTGACTTCACTTGGATTTGTGGTCACGGTGCTCATATGGGTATCCTACTTTTTCAAATTAATTCAATAAAACGACGTATCAAAAGACAAGACGTTATCAATTTTACAAACGCTATAATTTGTCCCTTTATCAAACGTTTTACCACTTGGTAACACAAGTAACACAGCTGATCAAATAATATCGTTATGTTGGTCTATCGGTATCGACATACCATTGCTTAGGTATACTGCGATGCAACATTTTGGTTCAATAGCATGGCTGCAATCATGTGGTAAATTACTGACTGTAAAAAACGATCTTAGCTACTATATTGCTGACTAATGTGAGATATCAGGTCATTTCGCTTCATTTTACAAGTTGTATCATTGTTTTTAATAATAATGAAGTTATTTTTTATACTGATCTCATTTTTTCTTAATCTACTCTCTAGTGCCACCTCAATTAATAGTTGCTAAATCCTTGAGGTGTAAGCGCTATAGCTATTTTATGCACCAATAAATATGGGCATTAAGTATCCAGTCTTTCAATCCAGCTTGCAACCTTTCCATTGTTGGCTAATTGCAACCAGCGGTAACCAGGTGAACACGCTTCATCGTAAGCAAAATCATGCGAATAAGGTTTAAATTGATAGCAGGTAGATGGCGTGCTATAAACAGTCACACCTTGGCGATAACGAATCTGCTCTTGGTGAGTATGACCGCTAATAATCACCTGTAAATGCTCAAAAGGCGCCATATACTCCCAAAAAGTTTCAGCGTTTTGCGCCATATGGGTGTCAATCCAGTCAGAATCTACTGGGATGAGGTGATGGTGTAGGGCGATAAGCGCAGGCTTATCACATGCCTCAAGCTGTTTGCATAACCAATCAATATCTGTGGTGGTTATCTCACCTGCCACTTTCCCTGTGATAGAGGAGTCTAATAACAGTAGCTGCCAGTGATCACTCTCAATGATGTGCCGACTGAGTAAGCGTGAGTCAGCAGGCTGGGCAATGAGTGTCCGCTGAAAAAACGGCAAGTCTTCACCATTCTCATCAGTCACATCGTGATTGCCAGCGATACATACAAAAGGAATCTGGGTTGCCTGTAATACGGCAAAGATATGGTCATAGGTGGCGGGCTTTACTTTACTGACCAGATCGCCAGTCACGATAATCAAATCACAGCGAATATCTTCATTCAGTGCTTGCTGCAGTACAGCTTCAAAATTACGCTGACAATCACCCACCTCATTGACATGACTACTGTCAGTATCAGCAGCGACAGGCGTGGATAAATGCAAATCAGTGATTTGTAAAATATTTATCTGTTCATCGGACGTGCTGATTTTATTGACGGGATAGTTCGGCATTGGGTCGGTCCCTTATCGAATCAAAACAATGGTCATTGTGAGAACGAGTATGGATAAATGATCTACTATTTTCAAAGTTATATGAATCTATTATTAACACTAATTAATGACGAGTCATATAGTGAATCGGTACAAACAATGGTAAAGCAAGTTTATAACATAAAGCGAATGAAAGCTCTAGTAATATTAATGAAATAAAGTTGACTAAAGGAAATGTATAATGCTGCTATAGCCTATATATCAGCACGCTAGCGCGCTGACCGAAATTTTATTTTGGCTAGCTTGGAAACAATTAACGCGATAAAAAACAATATCGCTAATATCAATACGATAGAGAGTCCCGTCTGGATATCTAGCCAGATACTTCCCCACACGCCGAGCGTCACTCCGAGCTGCGCAATGACAAATGCTGTGATCACCATTTGTTTTGGTGATGAAGACCATAAGCGTGCCGTCAGTGCAGGTAATACTAATAAGCCACTGATCAATAAGCTGCCAACAGCCTGTAGCGCAATCGCACAGAACCCTGCGAGAACGCCCATAAAAAATAGTCGCTGGCGGGTCGGGTTGATGCCTTGAATACGAGCTAGTGCTTCATGAGTTGCAAGTTTTATTTGAGCGGGCCAAATATACAACAGTAGCCCCAATCCAGCCAGTACGCTACCAGCGAGTAGTGGCAAATCTGCCCAGTCCAGCTCAAGTAAATTGCCAAATAAAAACCCCAAGACATTGGCTTGTTGATTGGTCAGCTGTGTCAAAGTCAATAGCCCCAGACACAACAGCGTGACGGCAACCACCGCAAGCACAGCATCAGCTGGCAGACGGTCATCATCCATCAGTACCAGACACAGCACCACCGCTGCACTAACCAATGCTACACCTATACCCATGGGCAACTGCCACCAAGCAGCAAGTGCGACTCCAAGCAAGGTACCATGTGCTAAAGCATCGGCAAAGAATGCCATGCGTCGCCACAAGACTAAGCACCCTAAAGGCGCTGATAGTAGGGCTAAAATACTGCCAGCGATCCAAGCAGGTGCAATAATGGCTAACCAAGCGGTCATAAGAAGTGTCCGTAAAATTTTTATAAGAAAAGTTAGTGCTATTTATCGGTCTGGTAACGCTAGCTTTAACGAATTTGATGTTAACTATTTTCGATTTAGATCATCAACGTTTTGGTCGTTATCGTTATAGCTCGCTTGGTGCATGATGCTCACAAGCATGCGGCTGATGCACATACGGCTGCTCATAATGATGACCAAATAGCTTTTGAAACTCAGTGCTGATAGCAAGCTCGCTTGGTTGTCCTTCACAGCAAATGTGCTTGTTGAGACAAATGACTCGGCGACTGCCTTTCATCACCCAGTGTAAATCATGCGATACCACCAGCATCGCACAGCGTAAGAAATCCGGTAGCTCATCGATAAATTGATATAACCAAACCTCGGTGTCAGGATCAAGACCCTGCATTGGTTCATCTAAGATAAGTAAATTTGGCTTATCTAATAGCGCCCTCGCCAGTAGTACTCGCTGTGTTTCACCACCTGATAAGTGCAGCATTTGTCGTGACAATAAATGCGTTAGTGATAAATTATCAAAGATAAACTGTCGCTGCTCAGAAGTGAGACGCTTCTTATCTGCTTGTCCCAACAAATCGCAGACGCGCAGCGGCAATATGGGCGGCACAGCAAATCGCTGCGGTACATAGCCAAGCTGTAGCTGTTGATGGGCTGTAATGCTGCCTTTTGTGGATTCGATCAGACCCAAAATAAGCTTGACCAACGTTGACTTCCCGGCACCATTAGGTCCGATAATACTGACGGTCTCATTGATTGCAATATCGATATCAATATGTGAGAGCAAACGTTGATGCCCGATATAGTAGCTGACGTTGTTCAAGCTCAGCAGTTTGCCAGCTTCATTCGTGGTACTACTATTCACAATAGCAGTAGTCGACTGATTAGAGGGTGAGGTAGACAGGCTCATAGGATGACAACGAATAGGTAAATGGATAATACAAATAAACAATCAATGACAGTGACGTACTTCTCAAGCAACCAAAGAGCCTGAATCAATCTTACTGGCAAACTTGGCAACGACCGCTAAGCTCAATAACACTACGCTCAACCGTAAAACCAACATCTTGCTCAGCGAAACTCATCATTTCTTGTACTGGTAAGCTGCTACATTCCTGAACTCGCTGACACTGATCGCAGATTAAAAAGGCAGCCGTGTGCTGTGCTCTGGGATGGCAGCAAGGAACATAAGCATTGATAGACGTTAATTGATGAATCAAACCTTCACTTAGTAAAAACTCTAAGCTGCGGTAAACCGTTGGCGGCGCAACATTTTTTGGTGCTCGCTTTTTAGTTGATGGTTTTTCTACAGATTGCTTCGATAAGCCTGATGCTTTTAGCGTATCACCATCATCCATTTCAAAGAGACGCATTTGCTGCAATTGCGTGATTAAGTCATAAGCACCAACAGGTTGATCAGACTCTAAAACCAGCTGATATATCTGCTGGCGCAAAGGGGTAAAACGTGCCCCACTCAGACGACAGTGCTCTTTTGCTGCTGCTAATCGTTCAATAACGTCATGCGGAGTCAAATCTTGCACATCATGTAAATGTTCGCAATTCGATGAGGTAGTAGACATAGTACAGGCTCCCAAAAATAGCATGGTAATCGCATGACGTTTTTTATGATAGCGTTTTTTATTGTTATAGTATAACATAATAAACGTGGAATCGAATCAGTTGTCTTACCTCTCTTATATATATTGATCATCTTTTATCCGATGATGCGGCACGACACTGTGATTCATAATTTTGTTACTCATTGATTAAAGAGCTTACCATGAACTCTGTTTTTACTTATTTACGACGCTCAATCATTACGTTACAGCGCTTACTGATTACAGGATTGGTAGTCTTAGGCTCTTTTACATTAAGCGCGCACGCAGCAACGGTCAGTGTCAGCAATCATCCCATGTTTTTGCTCAGTCAAGCCGTGACGGAAGGCACCCCTTCTGCTAACCAAATTTTACAAGCTGGCGATGTGGGGCACCATGGTAGTATTAGTCCAAGTGATAAGAAAGCCATTCAAGATAGTAAATTTGTGGTTTGGTTTGGTCCCTCATTAGAGAACAGCCTGACTGGCAGTTTAGAGATGGCACCTAATGCCATTGACCTATTTGCTTTTAATGCTTTTACTCGACATCCACTTCGTGATATTCAAGGAAAACCCATTGCGGGCACATTTGATCCACATATCTGGCTTGATCCTGAAAATGCAAAGGCCATTACTCGTGCCTTAGCTGTTATCCATAGCCATGCCAATCCAGAGTATAAAAGTACCTACCAAGCCAACGCCAAAAAGTTTGCACAGCGTATGGACAATGCTGTAGCAAAGATACAGCAATCCACACAAAAACAGCGTCCTTATTGGGCCTATCACGACGCCTATCAATATATTGAAAATGCCACACAAATAAAGCTGGCAGGTAGCTTAAGTCCAGACCATCACCTTGCCCCAAAAGCAAGTCAATTGCGCTGGCTTAATGACAATCGTCCAGCCAAACAAATGTGCTTGGTCAATCAAAGCACCGCTAGCAAAGGATTGCTTGCCAAATTGCAGCCTATCAATACCACTGTCCAAATCGAAGACATGAGCGATAGCGAAGACTTTGTAGAAGGATGGACAGCAATGGCTCAGCAAATCCACCAATGCATATCCTAGAATAGGAAGCCATTCGTTAGGGCTGTTCTAGAGGCTAGAGTTTTAAAAAGAGTGAGACAGCTGTTTTTCAAGTATCTGGTACGGCTACGTAACATAGCAATACCAGTGGGTTACGTTAGGTGACTGATAAAAGTCATATTTTACTTGCTTAATAGTGGCTGTCTCCTTATAATAAGTGGCGTTTTATTTTGGTTTAAAGGTAATGCCTGTAGAGTAAGTCATTTACGGATAAAAGTGTCGCAAGTATGCTATATTATCCCAATGCTGAAAGGCTATAGGAATATCGATGACCAAGCCTGCCAAACGCACGCAAAAAGATAAAATAGGCATCTATATCAAACGGCAAGCATGGATATTGTTTATCCTTATCATTATTGCTTGGATTATAGATACGATTTGGTTACGTAGTGAGCTTACTGTAGCAAAGAGCGCCGCCATTGGTGCACTACTCAGTTTTACGACTCAAGCCGTTTTTGCTTTTTTTATCTTTTGGTACACTGGATATCGCGCGCGCCAACATATCGTTAGCCAGCTATATCGAGGTCAAATGGCTAAATGGCTGTTGACTGTGTTTGGTTTCGCACTAATTTTTATTACCGTACAACCCCTATCGGCGCCCGCGCTGTTTATCGGTTTTATGGTAATGCAAATTAGTCACAGTTGGATGTTGTGGCATATACGCTAGCGCTAATAAATGATCACTACATAGATAATTTATTCATAGTACTGGCAAGTCACCCTGCCGTCCAACTTCTCTATGACTAGTTCAGAAAGTCAAAGTACAAAACTGTCCCATGACAGCACCAATGATTATAAAAATCGAAGTATGAGCCTCTATGTCAGGCGCAGTATGCAACGACACAGTGACGGGGTAGAGCTAACCTAGCTATTAACCTCACTGATGATTAAATTTTTACAGTTTAGTTATGGACGACTAACTATATTAGTAGCCGTTATTGTCAGCTAACTTATTCATACAGTGGATAATAAAATCATAATTGACTTTACACGAATACAACGCTGCATTAATATAGGCAGCTAAATATTTTGTTTATGAGCGCTACACTAAGCGCCGGTCGTAAAAAACGGCCAGTAGACAAGCACATATAATAATTTTGCGTATACATGCAAGGGCTATTACTGAGTTATCATAAGCCCTTTTTTGATAGCTAAAATTTATGTCAAGTTATCAAATATAGCATTAGTAATAGAACTATGGGTTGGATGTTGTTGGTTACATGGGTGCTTTTAGTATGATTTATTTTTTTGCTTAATTGCAAGGCAAATAAAAACACTAAACCCCATCAGATGACAACCATATTTTTGGTAGTTGATTAAATCGTTGATTAATAAGAAGCTTACATTATGGCATCCGAGCAAACATCATCAGAATATATCTCTCACCACTTAACGAATTGGACGTACGGCTATCTGCCGGGCGAAGGTTGGAAAGTTGCCTATGATGCTGAAGAAGCAGGGCAAATGGGCTTTAACGCTATCCATCTTGATTCTATGCTATGGTCAGTTGGTCTAGGTATTTTATTTTGTACCATCTTTTGGATGGTTGCCAAAAAAGTCACCTCAGGCGTACCAAGCAAAACTCAGGCAGCGGTTGAGATGATCGTTGAGTTTGTTGATAACAACGTTCGTGATTCGTACAGTGGTACATCAAAATTGATCGCGCCATTGGCGTTGACTATTTTTGTTTGGATCTTCTTGATGAACTTGATGGATTTGATACCTGTTGATTTTATTCCAGGTATTGCGGGTCAAGTTGGCGCCGCTATGGGTCACGATCCACATCATGTTTTCTTTAAGATTGTTCCAACGACTGATCCTAACATTACGCTTGGCATGTCGTTCTCTGTCTTTGCACTGATTATCTTTTATAGCATTAAAGAAAAAGGGTTGGGCGGCTTTATCGGTGAGTTAACACTGCATCCATTTAGCGCCAAAAACCCAATCGTACAAGCGATTTTGATCCCGATCAACTTCATCCTAGAAGCAGTTACCTTAATAGCAAAACCTGTATCACTTGGTTTGCGTCTATTCGGTAACATGTATGCTGGGGAATTGATTTTCATACTGATTGCTCTAATGCCGTTTTGGATTCAATGGGCGTTATCGGTACCGTGGGCTATCTTCCACATCTTAGTTATTACACTTCAAGCGTTCGTATTCATGATGCTGACGATAGTTTATATGTCGCTTGCATCATCAACTGAACATTAATTAGACATTCAATAGGTAAATGAGGATACATCAATGGATCCAGTATTAGGTGGTTACACAGTTATCGCAGTAGCACTACTTATCGGTCTTGGCGCACTTGGCACAGGTATTGGTTTTGCTATTCTAGGTGGTAAATTCTTAGAAGGCGTTGCTCGTCAACCAGAGCTTGGCTCACAGTTGCAAACTCGTATGTTCATCGTAGCAGGTCTTTTGGATGCTATTCCGATGATCGGTGTTGGTATTGCTATGCTATTGTTGTTCGCTAACCCTCTAGCAGGTTAATCCGAAAGCTCAGTTGTACATGTTTGGTGCTCAAGGGTTTTCTATTAAATATAGTCAAGATTTGACTACCAAACATGATCAATGAAACTGATTTTTCATTAACAAAGAGGTGATCACGTGAATATCAATTTTACCCTCGTCGGTCAAGCCATTGCTTTTGCAATATTTGTGATTTTTTGCATGAAATTCGTGTGGCCACCACTTATCGGTGCCATCAATGAGCGTCAGCGTAAAATTGCTGAAGGTCTGAATGCCGCAGAAAAAGCAAAAGCAGATTTGGCGACCGCGGAGCAAAATGTCCAGCAGGAACTTGATCTTGCAAAGACCAAGGCTGCCGCTCTAATCGAGCAAGCAAACAAGAGTGCCAATCAGCTCATCGAAGATGCAAAATCGCAAGCCCAAGCGGAAGGCGAGCGCATTCGTCAACAAGCGCAAGCGTCTATCGACCAAGAAATCAATCAAGCGCGTGAATCATTACGTGCCCAAGTTGCTGAACTGGCTGTACTTGGTGCAGAGAAGATTTTGCAAGACAAAGTCGATGTGCAAAAACATGCCAGTATGTTAGACCAACTGGCGGCGAAGCTGTAATTGTGAGGATATAATGGCTGACTTATCAACCTTAGCACGACCGTACGCTAAAGCCGCGTTTGACTATGCCAATGAAAACGGCGCTGTACACGAGTGGGAAGATTTCTTACTTGTCGCTAGCACTGTTGTCAATGACAAGTCGTTCAGTACTTGGCTAGACAATCCAGCTGTTTCTGCTGAGCATAAGTCAGCTGCTTTGGTCGATCTTTATGACTCACAAGTGGCCGGTGATAGCGACTCTGCTTTTAAACAGCTACTAGGCGAGAGCAAAGGTTCTCGCTACGGTAACAGTATTAGCTACCCTAAAGTATCACCCCAGCTCAATAATTTTGTTAAGCAGTTGGCGCAACAAGAGCGTCTAGCGCTGCTTCCTGAAGTTTATGAGCATTATCGCCGTCACAAGGCAATAAGCTTAAAGCAGCTTGACGCATATGTGACTTCTGCCTACCCATTGACTGATGACCAGCGTCAAATGCTACAAACGCGTCTTGCTACCTCGCTAAATGCCAGTGTAGTGATTCACGAATCAGTTGATCCAAGTTTATTGGCAGGCGCTACAATCAAAGTCGGTGATAAAGTCATTGATGATTCGATGCGCGGCAAGTTACAACAGTTAAAAACACAGCTAACTGCCTAATGCCATTTATCGATGCAGTCATATATTATCTGCGTCATAGCAAGAGCATTTGAGTCAGTGGGCGGGTTATCATAAATTAAAGGAAACAAGGCAATGCAACAATTGAATCCAGCGGAAATCAGTAACCTGATTAAGCAGCGTATTCAAGACCTTGATGCGGGTGCAACTGCAAAGAATGAAGGCACGATTGTCAAAGTATCTGACGGTATCGTGCAGATTCATGGTCTTGAAGATGCCATGTACGGCGAAATGATTGAGTTTGAAGGCGAAATCTACGGAATGGCTCTAAACTTAGAGCGTGATTCTGTTGGCGCGGTGGTGCTTGGCGATTACCTAAAGCTGCAAGAAGGTCAAAAAGCCTATTGTACTGGTCGTATTCTTGAAGTACCGGTAGGTCCTGAGCTGTTAGGCCGTGTTGTTGATGCTTTGGGTAACCCTATTGATGGCAAAGGTCCGATCAATGCCAAGATGACTGATAAAGTCGAAAAGATCGCTCCAGGCGTTATCGACCGTCAATCAGTTGACCAACCAGTAATGACTGGTTATAAAGCCGTTGATACCATGATTCCAATCGGTCGTGGTCAGCGTGAGCTTATCATTGGTGACCGTCAGACTGGTAAAACAGCGATGGCTATCGATGCGATCATTGCACAGAAAGCTTCAGGCATTAAATGTGTATACGTGGCTATCGGACAAAAACGTTCGACTATCGCTAACGTCGTACGTAAGCTTGAGCAAACTGGCGCACTAGAATATACCACCGTTGTGGTTGCTTCAGCCTCAGAGCCTGCAGCACTTCAGTATATCGCACCGTACTCAGGTTGTACGATGGGCGAATACTTCCGTGACCGCGGCGAAGATGCACTGATTGTATTTGATGATCTATCAAAACAAGCCGTTGCTTATCGTCAGATTTCACTACTATTACGTCGTCCGCCAGGTCGTGAAGCGTATCCTGGTGACGTATTCTATTTACACTCACGCCTACTTGAGCGTGCATCACGCGTAAATGCTGATTACGTAGAAAAGTTCACTAACGGTGAAGTGAAAGGTAAAACTGGTTCTTTAACCGCACTACCAATCATTGAAACCCAAGCTGGTGACGTATCTGCATTCGTACCAACCAACGTGATCTCAATCACTGATGGTCAGATCTTCTTAGAGTCTAGTTTATTTGCCTCAGGTATCCGTCCAGCAGTCAACGCTGGTATCTCGGTATCTCGTGTGGGCGGGGCCGCTCAGACTAAGATCATCAAAAAGCTATCTGGTGGTATTCGTACCGCTCTAGCTCAGTATCGTGAACTGGCAGCATTCGCTCAGTTTGCCTCAGATCTTGATGACGCCACTCGCGAACAGCTTGATCATGGTGAGCGTGTAACTGAACTCATGAAGCAGAAGCAGTATCAGCCGATGTCAATCTCTGAGCAAGCAGCCGTTATCTATGCTTCAAACGAAGGCTTCTTAGCTGACGTACCTGTCGAAAAGATTGGTTCTTTCGAAGAAGCGTACTTGCGTTATATGCATGATGAGCAAAGTGAATTGATGCGTGAGATTGATGACACTGCGAACTACAATGATGATATCGCAGGTCGTTTAAAGTCATCTCTAGAGACCTTTAAACAAAATCACAGTTATTAATTTAACGGGTTAAGCCGAATTGGTTATAACTGTTATTTAAAAAGTGGCGCGTTGTCTGATTAGATATTTGCGCCACTGTTTTAACCATGATCGGTATTAGATCGCGTAATGCCACAAGATATAAAATGTTATTCTATAAAAGTGATGTTGTATATCAAACGATTGTTGCATGCGCCAATGCTTTTTAACCCTCTTATATTGGAATCATTATGGCAAGCTTAAAAGAGATACGTGCCAAAGTCACCAGTATTAAAAGCACCCAGAAAATTACTCGTGCGATGCAAATGGTAGCGGCAAGTAAAATGCGCCGTGCTCAAGAGCGCATGGAAGTGGGTCGCCCGTATGCTGATAGTATGCGCCGGGTTATTTCACATTTGGTGCATGCCTCATCAGACTATAAACATCCGTATATGGTATCGCGTCCAGTCAATAAGGTTGGCTATATTGTCATTACCTCTGACCGTGGCCTAGCGGGTGGTTTGAATATTAACCTATTCAAAGCTTTAACTAAAAGTATCCAAGATTATCAAGATCAGTCAGTACAAGCTGAGTTTGCAGTCATCGGTGCCAAAGGTGTGAGTTTCTTCAAAAACTTTGGTGGTAAAGTCACATCGGCTGTGACCGACTATGGCGATAAACCAACGTTTGAGCAATTAAATGCACCGGTTCAGGCTATGCTTGAAGACTATAGTAACGGTAATATTGACCGTATCTATGTGGTCTATAACCGATTCATCAATGCGATGACTCAGAAACCAACAGTCAATCAGTTGGTTCCTCTACCAGAGCAGTCATTTGATGATGAAGACAGTGGTCTACAGACAGAACTTAGCTGGGATTATATCTACGAGCCTGACATCAAGACGTTAATTGATGAATTGCTTGGTCGCTATATTGAGTCGATTGTTTATCAAGCGGTAATGGAAAACATTGCCTCTGAGCAGTCTTCACGTATGGTAGCCATGAAAGCGGCAACAGATAATGCTGGTGACCTTATTAACGATTTACAGTTGGTTTATAACAAGCTGCGTCAAGCGGCGATTACCCGAGAAATCTCGGAAATCGTTGGCGGTGCTGCTGCTGTTTCATAATTGACTACACCTATATATAGAAGTTCAAGGAGAACGCAATGAGTAGCGGTCGTATTGTACAGATTATTGGCGCGGTTCTTGACGTTGAGTTCAACCGTAATGAAGTTCCTCAAATTTTTGATGCCTTGCAAGTAGACGGTACCGAAACTACCCTAGAAGTACAGCAACAGCTAGGTGACGGTATTGTACGTACTATTGCAATGGGTTCAACCGAAGGTTTAAAGCGTAACCTACCTGTTACTAATACTGGCGCACCTATTTCTGTGCCTGTTGGTACTGGTACGCTAGGTCGCATCATGGATGTTCTTGGTCGTCCCATCGATGAAGAAGGTCCTGTTGTTGCTGACGAAAAATGGTCTATCCACCGTGAAGCGCCAAGCTACGCGGATCAGTCAAACAGCACTGAGCTACTAGAAACTGGTATTAAAGTTATCGATCTACTTTGCCCGTTTGCTAAAGGTGGTAAAGTTGGTCTGTTTGGCGGTGCTGGTGTTGGTAAAACCGTTAACATGATGGAGCTGATCAACAACATCGCTCTAAAACATGAAGGTTTGTCAGTATTTGCTGGTGTTGGTGAGCGTACTCGTGAAGGTAACGATTTCTATCACGAAATGCAGGAAGCTGGCGTTGTAAACACTGAAGACTTTAGTAAGTCTAAAGTAGCAATGGTATATGGCCAGATGAATGAGCCACCGGGTAACCGTTTACGTGTTGCACTGTCTGGTTTGACCATGGCTGAGTACTTCCGTGATACCAAAGATCCTGTTACTGGCAAAGGTCGTGACGTACTATTATTTGTTGATAATATCTACCGTTATACACTAGCGGGTACAGAAGTATCAGCACTACTTGGTCGTATGCCGTCAGCGGTTGGTTATCAGCCAACACTAGCTGAAGAGATGGGCTTACTACAAGAGCGTATTACGTCAACTCAGTCAGGTTCTATTACGTCAGTTCAGGCGGTATACGTACCTGCGGATGATTTGACCGATCCGTCACCTGCTACAACGTTTGCTCACTTGGATGCAACAGTTGTACTAAGCCGTGATATCGCATCACAAGGTATCTATCCTGCGGTTGATCCACTCGATTCAACGTCACGTCAGCTAGATCCACAAGTAATCGGCGAAGAGCATTATAACGTTGCTCGTGGTGTTCAGGAAGTTCTACAGCGTTATAAAGAGCTTAAAGACATCATCGCTATCTTGGGCATGGATGAGTTATCAGAAGAAGATAAACTGGTTGTTTATCGTGCTCGTAAGATTCAGCGCTTCTTGTCTCAGCCATTCCACGTAGCCGAAGTCTTCACTGGTGCACCTGGTAAATACGTAGCACTACGCGATACTATTGCTAGCTTTAAAGCAATTATTGCCGGTGAATACGACGACCTACCAGAGCAAGCGTTCTACATGGCTGGTAGCATCGATGAAGTTGTTGCTAAAGCTGAAAAAATGAAGTCTAAGTCAGCGTAAGTTGTATGCGCATAAGCTAACGAGTAGATATAATATAAACCTTGTATCTACTCTGCAGCAACGCATCGTAGTTTTACTGTTTTTTGATCGCGCTTTTATGGTAAGGAGTTAAGTATGGCAACGTTACAATGTCGCGTCGTAAGTGCTCGTGAAGAGTTGTATTCAGGCGAAATTAGCATGTTAATAGCTACTGGTACCGAAGGCGAGATTGGTGTATTGCCAGGTCACACACCGCTTATTACTTTGCTAAAACCGGGTGCAATGCGAGTGCAAAAAGCAAACGGCGAAGAAGAAGTGATCTATGTTTCAGGTGGCGTATTAGAAGTACAACCAAAAATGGTTACCGTACTGGCGGATACGGCCATGCGTGCGCATAATCTTGACGAAAGCAAAATCGTTGAAGCACGTAAAAAAGCGGAGCAAATGCTGGTCAATCAATCTGATACATTACAAACCAATGCGGCTTTGGCCTCACTTGCAGAGTCAGTAGGACAATTACAGACTATTCGTAAGTATAAAAACCGCGCATAATTTATTACTGATAGTTCTAGCTAATTATTTAGAGTTATCGCTAGAAGTAATGATAAAAAGACAGTCCATTATAGGGGCTGTTTTTTTATGTCTACTCGTTAATGATTGATTCACTTTATCATGATTGACCTCGATAAGCTCTGAGGTATGAGTAAATGAATTCTCTATTTTTTAAAGCAAAATGGTTCATCTATGATTGAGAGAAACAATATTAGAATATTCCGAAAAGTTACTGGCGACAATCGTAATATGTCGTTATATTAGATAATGGAACATCGTAAATAAACAGCGATGATTGAGTGTATTTGAGCAACCTTAATCATTCATTTGATAATTCATATGTACTTAGATATTAAGTAGTCTGCAAAAGTAAAACCATTAGCTAATGCAGAAATATATGACATTATTTTTGGACGTAAACTAAAGTTTTAGTCGATGTAGTTTATAGGTTTTGTTAACGACTATCAGCTATAGTATAGGAAGCGATACGTTTAATAGTATACTGTGCTGCTAAGTTTGTAACAGCTATACGAACATCGATTGTGCCACTTTATGGTGCTATTAATTTTACCGCTCTTACTTTTACTGCTTTTAAATTAGATGTATTAGAGGATATAACAATGACAACGACTGAAGAAGACAACACCCCCCGAATCTTGATTGTTGAAGATGATGAGCGTCTGGCCATGTTGACTCAAGATTACTTGGTCAAAAATGGTTTAGAAGTGGCAATTGAAACTGATGGTAATCGCGCTATTCGCCGTATCGTCAATGAGCAACCAGACATGGTCGTACTTGATGTTATGCTTCCTGGTAGCGATGGTCTGACCGTATGCCGTGAAGTGCGCCCGCATTATCAAAATCCGATTTTGATGTTGACTGCGCGTACTGAAGATATGGATCAAGTATTAGGTCTTGAGATGGGTGCTGATGATTATGTCGCTAAGCCTGCTCAGCCACGTGTATTGCTTGCTCGTATTCGTGCCTTGCTACGTCGTTCAGAAAATGCACCGTCAGAAGACGTGCCACAGCGTCTAGAGTTTGGCGAGCTAGTCATCGATAACGGTGGTCGTTCAGTCAATCTAGGTGACGAATTGGTTGATTTCACCAGTGCAGAATACGATCTACTATGGTTGCTTGCGTCTAATGCAGGTCGTATCTTATCTCGTGAAGATATCTTTGAGCGTCTACGCGGTATTGAGTATGATGGACAAGATCGCTCAATCGATGTACGTATCTCACGTATCCGTCCAAAAATCGGTGATGATCCAGAAAATCCAAAACGTATTAAGACGGTACGTAGTAAAGGTTATCTGTTTGTGAAAGAAGGTAACTAAGTCATTTTTGCTCATTTAATGACTAAATATTGATAGCCGTTTGAAAAAACCAGCCTAGTTGCTGGTTTTTTTTGTGGCTAAATTCTAATTTTTGAACTTAAATGCGGTGTTATGTGGTTTAATTAAGCACTTATTATAGACGCGAACTAAATGCATAAGATGTCTATTTTTTTGGATGATCATTGCATATCCATTAAAATATACTATTTAGCGTCTGATAATCCTATTCAACAGTGTTCGATATCAATCACATAGCAGCGATTATATGCTAGATGATGTCAGCAGTTTTTATTTATTAAGTTGGTCACGGCACGTATGTCATTAGTCTCTTCTTTAAAACACAGTATTTTTGTTCGTATCTATGCTGGACTACTCATAGTCTGTTTGTGCGTAGCATTGTTTGCGCAGTTATTGATGGGTACTATCAATAAGGAGCGTGTACAGTCCTACCGTGAAAACATGGCAATGGGGGCTTTTCATTTGGTGAGTGAAGGTATCTCTCATCAAAATACTGCAGAAGAGCGTGAATACTGGCTGTCTGATGCCAGTAGTTTGTTTGGTGCAAATTTTAAAATCATACCTATTGATGAAGTAGATTTTACTGCCAGCGAGCTACGACGCTTTAAAAATGATAATACTGTCGTTCGTTACGTCGAACAGCCTGTGTATGCAGATGTTTATTACCGCTTGCCGGATAATGAGAATGTCCTAACAGCGCGGATATCGGAAGTCACGGAGCAGCAAGTCAGAGCAATTGCTGTGTTTTTGTTGGACGATTTGTCTTATGAAGTCACCTTGTCTGATAAACGCGCGCGCTTGGCTGAACTTGAGGAGAAATTTTCTTTCCCTCTGGCATTTGTGCCTGTTAACACGCTCGATTTAGATTCAGATCAAATGTCGCGCCTACGCCGTGATGAAGTGGTCATCTCATTGCAAGATCCTAATAGTAGTACCAGTAGTTCGGCCATCAAGATAGTGGTTCCGTCTGAAATTAATGATATGGCAGTCTTGATAGGCCCTGTACCCTTATTTAACTGGTTTCCACTTAATTTGATTATTAGTATGATTCTGATTAGTATGTTTTTAATCAGTTTGGGTGTTTATGCGCTTATTTTCCCACTTGAGCGCAAGCTGCAGCTGATTCAAGTTGGTGTTAATGAGGTGAGTAAAGGCAACCTTGATATTCAAGTACAAGTAATTGGTCAAGATGAGATCGCACGTTTATCAGCGACCTTCAACGCGATGACGTCACATATTAAGCGTTTGATTGAGTCGCAACGAGAGCTCACGCGAGCCGTATCACATGAGCTTCGTACGCCAGTTGCTCGTATTCGATTTGCGGTAGATATGCTGGCTGATACTGATGACGAAGATTCACGCTTTATGCAGCGTGACTATATCGATGAAGATATCGAATCACTTAATGGCTTGATTGATGAGATTTTGACTTATGCCAAGCTCGAAGAGGGCTCGCCAAAATTAGATTTAGAACCAGTAAATCTCAGAGAATTGCTACAGCAGATTGAGCGTGAGACCAATGCACTAGGTAAGCCAATTAAAATAGTGACCAACTTGCCAAATGCGAAAGTAACCGCGATTGCCGATCGACGCTATCTGCACCGTGTGATTCAGAATCTTGCAGGTAATGCTTTACGTTATGCCGAGACCACGATCATTATTAGTGCTGGTGTTAAAAAGGGCAATGCATTTGTCAGCGTCGAAGATGACGGTCATGGGATTCCTGAAGCTGATCGTGAAAAAGTATTTATACCGTTTTCGCGCTTGGATGATAGCCGTACACGAGCATCAGGTGGCTACGGTCTAGGCTTGTCTATTGTATCGCGCATTGCCTTTTGGTTTAATGGTAGTATGAAAGTAGATGAAAGCCGAGATCTTGGCGGTGCAAGATTCGTAATGACATGGCCTATCAAGCCGCTGACACAAATTTTGGCTGCTGACGAATTGACGCAAGAAAAAAGCGAACGCGATTTTGACACTAAATAATGACTCTGAACAATGATGACAACTAAACAATGATGAAAAGTAAAAAATTTGTCATCATTAAACGAACCTGATTATTAATATTTTGATAATCAGATGTCCTGTTTTCAGCAGCTTATTCTAGAGTAGTTTGACAATATAGGAGGCAAAGGATGCCATATTTATTTGGTGGCTTGGTGTTATTGAATGCGATTACGCTCGGTTACTACTTGTTTCTAAAGCAGCCATCAACCACCCAAACGCTAAAGACAGCCAAAGAAGAAATTACTCAGCCATTAGCATTTACTAATAGTGCTGAATATATTCCGCCTATCATTGGTAGCAAAGATTAATTTATCCACGCAGGGTTTGTTCAGGCGATCGTGTTAAGAATTGTCTTCATTCGATGTAATACTATTGACTGTAGATGTGTCATCGACTGCATCAGCAGCCAAGGTATTGTCTCCAGCAACTTTAGAGAGTAGCGGTATACGTACACATACTTGTAACCCACCATCAGGGTGATTGATGGCCTCGACCGTACCATGATGTAACCGCGCAATGCGATCTACAATGGCCAGCCCTAGACCGCTACCTTGGGTAGTACGTGCGGTCTCTCCACGCTCAAATGGCTGCATTATACGCTCCAATTGATCCTCTGCCACACCATCACCGCAGTCACGCACACAAATCATCAGTTGCTCTTGTGCTTCTTTATTGACAACGTTCTCACTGACGACATCGCTATCTTCTTCTTCAACCGTTTCTATAAATGTTGGTATCACCGTGGCTGATAGATAAATCGGCGGTTTGCCATAACGATTGGCGTTATTGATCAGGTTGATGATGAGACGCTTGATGGATAAGGGGCGTACAGGAACGACCTTGTGACACTCTGATTGATAAACAAACTTCATCGGTGCAAACTGCACCATGATCTCATTAAATATCGTGTCCAAATTAGTCAAGCTCACTGGCTCATCGGAACCATCTTTCATAAATGAGATGAACTGCTCCAAAATCGCATCCATATCCTCAATGTCGTAAATTAACCCTTCACGAAAAAAATCATCTGGTAGCATCTCAGCAGTCAGACGCATACGAGTCAGAGGTGTCCGCAGGTCATGTGAGATACCAGCGAGCATAATAGTTCGCTCTTTTTGGGCCTGATTTAACGTAGTAAATAGACGGTTGAAAGCCATGTTTACTTGACGTATCTCGGTAGGGCCTTTTTGCGTTGGTAGTGTGGTCGCATGACCCAGACGAATATAGTTAGTCGCTGCACGTTGTAAATAACGTAAAGGACGGTTCAATTGCCTAGCTAACAAAATAATGGTCAGTAGCGATAAGATAGGCAATCCAATCAAAAACAATATGAGCAATGTTGGGCTGTACTGTGAATAGTAAACCACTGGCTCACGAATCCAAAAACTGTCATCGCGACTGTCTTGTACCCAAAGCTGCGGCGTTGGTTTGAACTTGAAATAAACTTCGACAGGTCGACCCAGCTGTGCGCCAATCTCATACTGAAGTACATCAGTAAAGAAGCTCACAAATGCTTTGTCAGCTACCTCCGGAAAGTCACTGGGGTTGTTCACCACCACGACATGAGAATGTTGATACACCCATTGGCGGATATCAGGACGATATTGCCAGTCTTTATTGACGCTATTAATTAATCGCAGCTCGCTTGTCAAATAACGCGCATGGTTTTTGAGTTCCGGTAGGTACAGACTACGCCAAAAGAATAAAATCGACAAACTCACACTGATGAGGACAATAAAAGCGACCATCAAGGTTGTCAGCCAAGTATTAGAATAAGAACGTGGTAGCCAACCTTTGCGACGGGGCTTTGAGTTTGGAGTAATCATATAAATCCAGCAGATTAAGAAAGGTGTCTGATTAAATTTAGTTTTGAGTTGAGCCGCGATTTTATCTTGGAGAAAGAGCGGGTTATTTCTAAACATGGTGGCTGAGATTAGGGTGTGTGCCAGTCTACTTCAACACACCATAGAATAGCATAATCAATGAACCATACTGTGAGGCTATTTATTTAGGCAGTTCGTTATGTGCCTCTCCAATATTTTAATAATACCAAATCTAAAGCAAGGTATATTTTAGTAACCGATTAAGATAGACCGTCCTTAATAATTGTATAAAATGCATGGTTATACTCGATTATGTTTTACATAGACTGGTATTTAAGCTATTGTTAATAAATAATTAAATATGCACAGTTTATGTTTTCAACAAATAAAGACTGTGATATAATTATGCCCTTTTTGGTATACCTGCGAAAGAGAGAATTCACATGGTTGTTATTCGTTTAGCACGGGGCGGTGCCAAGAAACGCCCATTTTATCAAGTAGTTGTTGCTGATCAACGCCGCGCGCGTGACGGTCGCTATATTGAAAACATCGGCTTTTTTAATCCACTCGCTAAAGAGTCTGAAGAAGCAGTACGCCTAAACATGGAAGCGTACAATGCGTGGATCGCAAAAGGTGCACAACCTTCAGATCGCGTTGCTTCATTAGCAAAAGCTTACAACAAGTCTGCAGCTCAAACTGAAGCAACTGCTTAAGTTTTCGTTGTTACTGAGCCACTTATAGTATCACTACGAGACGACTCAGTAGACTTAGAATACATAGCGTAACTGGTCTGACCAGGGTGCGCCATTAACTGTTTATCGCTTTTGACACAATTGTTTTTGCAATTGCTGTTTTAATCATTGTTAGGTTAGCTGCTATGTCATCCACTCCAAACGCTAGTGCCCTTATGAAAATCGGTCAGCTTAAGAAGCCTTACGGCATCAAAGGTTGGCTTTGGGTATTTAGCGATACGGATGATCGTACAGCGATATTCGACATGAAGCCGTGGTGGATGAAAACTGCTACTGGCATGAAACCTTTGACTGTGAAAGCTTGGCGTGAGCAAGGCACAGGACTTGTGGCTCAATTTGAGCAGATTCCTGATCGCAATGTTGCTGAGACCATGAACGGTGTTACCGTTTGGGTCGAACAAAACGTCTTGCCGGAAACAGCTGAAGACGAATATTATTGGTCGGATTTGGTCGGTTTGCGCGTGATGAACGAGCAGAACGAGTATCTAGGCAATATCACTGAAATGTTCGAAACTGGTGCCCATGACATCATGCGCGTGGCAGCCAACTCAGACAGTTTGGATAATGAAGAGCGCCTAATTCCATGGCATAAGCAAACTGTGATAGAAGTCAATATGACTGAAAAAACAGTACTTGTGGCATGGCCGAGTGATTATTGATATCAATTCTGGCTCTTAGTCAGATGTTATTGATAGTCACACCGATTATTTTAGCCTCAATGCAAGTAGACATCAGATGTATTTTGCCGTAATTAGTATTTTTCCTGAGATGTTTGCCACGATTCGTGAGTTTGGAATCACGGGACGGGCAGTGACTCAGGAGCAAGTTACGATTGAATGCATTAATCCACGTGATTATACCACTGATAACTATCGCCGTATTGACGAGCGCCCGTATGGTGGCGGTCCTGGGATGGTGATGATGGCCGAGCCATTGTCAAAAGCCATTGAGGATGCCCGTTTGCGCGCCAAGCAATACGGTTGCCGTGTCGATAGTGAGCACTGTCCGGTGATTTATATGTCACCGCAAGGACAGACGCTTAGTGAGAGTAGCGTCGTCGGTATGACTGATTATGATGGCATGATTTTATTATGCGGTCGTTATGAAGGCATTGATGAGCGCCTACTTTCACAATATGTCGATATGGAAGTATCACTAGGCGATTACGTGTTGACTGGTGGTGAGCTACCAGCAATGGTGCTGATGGATAGTGTGATACGTCGTTTGCCCGATATCATGGGTGATGATAAGTCAGCAGAGCAAGACTCGTTTGTCGATGGCTTGCTTGATTGTCCACACTATACCAAGCCGCATGAGTTTGCGGGCATGGCAGTTCCTGAAGTATTGCTATCAGGGCATCATGCCAATATCGCTAAGTGGCGCTTTAGTCAGCAAGTTAGTCGTACGCAAGCGCGTCGTCCGGATTTGTGGCAAGCGTTTACCCCAACGGCAGAGCAAGCGAAGTGGCTTAAAGCACTAGCAAAAGCAGATAAAAAGTAGGTTGTTGATACCTGGTTTTATCGTCATTAAGCTTGATAAACAGTTAAGAAACAGAATTTTGAGCAATAATAAAACGAGTCATCGCATAGTGGCCGTTGGTTATAACCCATTTATGTTGTATCTCACTATAAAGAGATACGATTAATTATTACAAACAGGTGATATGCGTAAAGCCTCTATTATCTAATGTGAGGAGATAACTCTCATGAGCAACAAGCATCCATTGGTTCAGGTCATCGAAAACGCTCAATTGATCGAGCGCCCAAACTTTGCACCCGGCGATACCGTTGTGGTACAAGTAAAAGTACGTGAAGGTGAGCGTGAGCGTTTACAGGCTTTTGAAGGCGTTGTAATTGCTAAGCGTAACCGCGGTCTAAACTCAGCGTTTACCGTACGTAAAATCTCAAGCGGCGTTGGCGTTGAGCGTGCATTCCAATTGCACTCACCAATCATCGATAGCATTGAAGTGAAACGTCGTGGTGCTGTTCGCCGTGCGAAACTGTACTACTTACGTGAGCGTTCTGGTAAATCAGCACGTATCCGCGAAAAACTTGCGCCACGTCCAGCTCAGAGAAAGACTGACGCTGGCGTACCTGATGCAGTTGATACTGCACCTGGTATCTAAGTACAAGTTTGCCGTTTTGAGTTGATCGTATTATTTTAGGATTAACTCAAAACAAGGTAATAGTAGATACAAGCCCTTATTCATAGGTTTATTTATAAATAAGCGGGCCATACCAAAAAAGACAAAACCCCAATCTATGCGAATGCTAGATTGGGGTTTTTGTATGTGCGCGCTTATGAATTTAAACTTGCTGGTGGTTAGCTAGAGATTAACAGCTGATAGGTATTATGTCTTGCCATTAGTCAAAAAGCTTTGCCAGTAAAGTAGCCAAAAACTATTCAGTATGAGGCGTTTCAATTCGGCTAGCTTGCTCTTTAGATTTGCTGTATTTGCGTAGTCTGATATACAAGGTTTTGGTGATGGTAGCAATGAGCTTTTGCTGGTCATCTACGATATCGACTTTATATTCACGAAACACAGGTTCACCGTCTTTTGCCAACTCTTGAATGGTAATCACCTCAGTGCTAGGTATTTTCATTCGTGCTGTGACTCTGCTATTACCCGGTGCGATAAAATCGATATTTGAGCTTTTGTCCCAGACTACATAGTTACTACCCAGTTGATGCATCAGCATGAGCATATAGAAAGGATCAACCATGGAGTATAAGCTACCGCCGAATTGAGTACCGACGATATTTTTGTTGAGAGTGGTCAGTCCCATGCTGACCACACACAATCCCTGATCGAGGCTGATGTGATCGATTTTGATGCCTGCACCGATATAGGGCGCGTAAGTATTGAGTCGCAGCTTCAGTAGATGCGGGGTCAGTAGCGGCATGATACTTTGCTTGGCTCGACGCTTCAAAGTCTCAAAATTGCTGGGTAGTACACTCATAAATCTATCCTGTTGCTTTTATTGATTTTTCAGTGATATGGGTAACGCTGTTTTTTAGTACTTACTATTAGATGATAAACGACAAAGACATTTATCATAGTTAAAAATGACTGCGCTCGCTAGTTTTAAAGCGTAACTGAGCATAGTCTTTATAGCTATCGTAAAGCAATATTTAGTATTTATTATAACTATCTTTAGTATTTAGTTATATGATAAAAAATATTCAGATGTAAGTCATTCTTAAGAAAACTGGCCTTTGATTTAATTTTTCGTACAGATTAGCGCTGTTTTTTCCTGATAGTTTCCTATTAAGCTCATTCCTACATCCAATGAAAACTTTAATTTATGTGTCATAACGATACATACAGTCTCTTTAATTTACCTTAAATTCGCATTTCCTTATCCCTTAACATACAATGGTTTTCCGTTTATTATGACCACCCGGTCATTTAGCGAATACCAAATTAAAATCATTAGCCAATCAAAAATGCAATCAACACAAGGAAATGTGATGAGTAACATTCAGACCTCATCTTCAGGGTCTAACACGCCGCGACCAAACCCAACCAATCAAGACAGCGAATTGCAAGGCAGTTATATAGATTTGCATAAGCCAAGCTCGAGCTTTGACAGTCGTGACGCTTATCTAAATCATGAATTGCAAATCATGCAGCCAAAACGCTGGCGTCCTAATTTACCATTCCGTGATTATCGTTTTGAGTATGAAGATACTATCCCAGCGATGGCAGCGACCATCGGTAAAGTGGTCATGGTGGGTGCGATTGCAGCAACCTTTGCAGGACCACTAGGCCTCGGTGATGCCTTTGTTTTAGAAAACGTTCGTTATGAGCTGTTGATTGTTTCGTTCTTTATTATCTTATTTTCGGGATTTCTGCTACCGACAGCTAATCTTGCGGGTACTCATGGGCCACTTATTCCATTGATTCCTATTGTTGTGGCTGCAGGTGGGCATCCAATGGCTTTTGGCTTGCTCATTGGTGCTTTTGGTCTGCTGCTCGCTATTAGTAAAGGGGGAAGCTTATTGGCCAATTTAACAAGTAAAGGCGTATGCGGTGGCCTGTTGATTTACTTAGGGTTTATCGGAACCACCTCACAGGTTAAGAACCTTTTTGCTTGGGCGGAAGGGATTGGCATGTCGCACATTGCTTTTTTTATTATTCTGGCGACTATCCTGCTATATGCATTGCTTGAGCATTGGCAAAAACGCTGGCTCGCGGTTCCGCTCAGTTGCGTGTTAGGTGGCGGTCTTGCTTTTGTATTAGGCGCACCTTTTGCGTTTAAAACAGCACCAGGTCTACCGCATATGAATCCAATGTATTGGTGGGGTGAGAACACAGGTTGGATGTTAGGGCTACCGACGATTGAAAGCTTCATTGTGGTATTACCGTTTGCTATTTTGGCTGTGGCAATGTGGTCACCAGATTTCTTAGGACATCAGGTATTTCAAAAAATTAGCTATCCTAAGCGTACTGAAAAAGTGCTCATGGACATCGATGATACGATGACTAGCGCTTCATTTCGTCAGGTAGTCGGCTCTGTATTGGGCGGTGCCAACTTCGCGTCCTCTTGGGGAACGTATATTGTTCCTGCGGCGATTGCGAAACGTCCGATTCCTGCTGGCGCTTTATTGACAGCTCTATTCTGTATCATTGCAGGGGTTTGGGGCTATCCGATGGATTTGGCCATTTGGCAGCCAGTGATGTGTGTTGCCTTGATTGTCGGGGTGTTTATTCCATTACTAGAAGCTGGTATGGAGATGACGCGTGAAGGTAAAACCACGCAATCTGCTGCTATCGTGGTATTTGCGTCGGCATTGGTTAACCCAGCCTTTGGTTGGTCACTCACGCTATTGCTTGATAACTTAGGTTTGATCGGCTCAAAAGAGCGCAGTGCTAATTTAACTAAAATGAGCCGCTGGATCATACCGGGTATTATGTTTGTGGTACTGACTGGCGTGATGGCTATCGTTGGTATGTTGCCAGGTATTCCAGCATTGATGGCAAACTTCCGTCATTAGACCATTCATGATTAGCATATGACCGAACAAACTAAGTCAGCATAAAGCTGGCTTTTTTATGCGTGCTATCAGGAAATGATCAGCTTGCAAAACCACGATTCCTGCCCCATAACTAGCAGTATTACTAAGATTTTTAAGAGCAATAAATTCTATGGTTACTGTCTCAGAATCGAGTCCTGTCGATGATAAAAAAGCCCGTCTTAAGCATCTGATCAAGAACCTGCCTAATTTGCCAGGGGTATATAAGATGCTGGGCAAAAACGGCGATATTTTATACGTTGGTAAAGCCAAGTCGCTGAAAAGCCGCGTGAATAGTTACTTTGCCAAGACGATTGATCATCCAAAAACGCGGGCGCTAGTAGCACGGATTCATAATATTGAGACCATTATCACGCGTAGTGAAACCGAAGCGCTGTTGCTCGAGCAGAACTTAATTAAAGAGTATCGTCCGCCTTATAACGTCTTGCTGCGTGATGATAAGTCGTATCTATACGTGTTTATCTCAGCTGACAAACCTTATCCACGTTTGGCGTATGGACGCGGCAAAGGCAATCATCAAAAAGGCCGTTTCTTTGGCCCATTCCCCTCTGCACATGCAGCAAAAGAAACGCTCGTGTTGATGCAAAAAATGTTTCAAATGCGCCAATGTACCAATACTTTTTTTAAGCAGCGCCAGCGTCCTTGTCTTGAGTATCAGATTAAGCGTTGCCGTGCGCCCTGTGTCGGTTTGGTATCGCCAGAAGAATATGCGGAAGATGTTCATAATACCATTCGCTTTTTGAAGGGTGATTCTAGTGACATCCATAGCACGCTAATTGAGAAGATGGAAGGGGCGGCTGAAGCACTGGATTTTGAAAAAGCCGTCCTTTATCGTGATCAGCTGTCGATGCTACGCGAAGTGCAAGCAAAGCAGGCCGTCTATACGGTGCAAGGTGAGGCAGATGTGATTGCGATTGATAGTCAGGCGGGCATGACTTGTGTCAACGTGCTGACCGTACGCGGTGGTCGCGTGTTAGGCGGCAAAAATTATTTCCCTGATGTGGACAGTAGCGAGCCGCTAGCAGATAACCTGTCAGCTTTTATTACCTCGTTTTATTTTCAGGTGACCGATGATCTGCCAGCCGAGATCATACTGAGTCATGAGATCCCCGATCAGGTGGCGGTAAGCGAAGCCCTTGCCACCCATTTTGGTAATAAAGTGGTCATCAAAACCAATGTGCGTGAGCATCGCTCAGAATGGTTGGACTTGGCAACGCTCAATACCAGTAATGCGTTAAAAACCAAGTTGGGCGATTATTTAGAGCTGCATGCACGCTTTGGCGCGCTAAAAGACGTACTTGCTGAGGTGACTGATCGCACCATTGATCGGATTGAATGTTTTGATATTTCTCATACCATGGGCGAGGCGACCATTGGTAGTTGCGTCGTCTTTGATCAAGGCGGCGCGCGCAGGCGTGACTACCGTCAATATGCGATTCATGATATTCAAGGCGGCGATGACTATGCAGCGATGAAGCAAGTACTGACAAGGCGGTATAAAAAGCAGCCGTTGCCTGATTTGCTATTGATTGATGGTGGTAAGGGTCAGCTGAGTATGGCAAAAGAAGTACTGGTTGAATTGGGTATTCTTGGTGATACCTTGCTCATTGGCGTCGCCAAAGGAGAAGGGCGTAAGGCGGGACTAGAAGTGTTGCACTTCTTGGATCATGAGCCGCTTGATTTGCCTATGGATAGCAAGGCGCTGCATTTACTGATGCACATTCGTGATGAGGCGCATCGTTTTGCGATTACCGCGCACCGTAAAAAACGCGATAAGCGTCGCTCATCATCGGTGCTTGAGGTCATCCCGGGTCTGGGTGAAAAGCGTCGCCGTGACTTGCTCAATCACTTTGGCGGTATGCAGCAATTGCTCGGCGCGTCACAGCAGGAGCTGGCAGGTGTGCAAGGGATTGGACCCGTACTGGCGAAGACGGTTTATAAAGTGCTGCATGAATAGCTTGATCCATTATTTCCACCATTAACTTGATAACGTCCAAAAAAGGGCTGCCGCAGATAATTTGATTTATTTGCGGTAGCCCTTTTTTTGAGTCAATCAAATACTATTATTCAGTTTTCTCTACTTTATAAGTCACAAATTTAAAGCTTAAATCACTTTTTTCGTCATGCATCTGCTCAGACTCATTAGCTACTTTATAGCGCGCGGGTAGCTTAGGGTAGAACGCATCACCATCAGTAATTTCCGTATCTACGTGCGTCAGCTCAATGCGATCCGTGTACATCATGGCATCATTGAATATACGCTCACCGCCGATCACCCAAATAGTATCTAAATGCAGCCCATGTGCCAAACTTGCGGCATGCGTCAGGGCGTCATCTAAGTTGTGAACCACATGTGCATGAGCGTGTCCCACCAGTCCTTTTTGCTCTGCGTAGTCCATCTGAGTGGAGACAATAAAGTTCACACGTTTTGGTAGTGGTTTGCTACCCATGGATTCAAACGTCTTGCGACCCATGATGACGATGCCCTGCATATCGCTACTCGAGGCCGTATGCTGCGGGTCACGTGTGGTCAACTGTTTAAAATGCTGCAAATCTGCTGAGATATGCCACGGCAGCTCATTGTTCTTACCGATACAGCGATTGCTGCTTATGGCGGCGATTTGGGCAATTTCAGTGTGGGCATAGCTCATAATGTGTCCTTTCTATTATATTTTTAAACGTCTGTATTTTAACTCACAGTCTTATTTATTGTCGTGCATGAGACGTACTTTAAACGGCAACTTTGGCTTTGATGGTCGGATGAGACTCATAGTTATTGACGCTAATATCATCGTATTCAAAGGCAAAAATATCTTTAACCTCTGGGTTCAGTGTCAATGTTGGCGGTGTATACAGCGAGCGTGTCAGTTGTAGCTCAGCCTGCTCGCGGTGGTTTTGGTAGATATGGCAATCACCACCTGTCCAAACAAATTCACCAACTTCTAGGTCGCAAACCTGCGCAACCATATGTGTCAATAACGCATAACTGGCAATGTTAAAGGGCACACCTAGAAATAGATCAGCCGAACGTTGATATAGCTGACAAGAAAGTTTGCCGTCTGCCACAAAAAACTGAAACAGCGTATGACACGGCGGTAGTGCAACTTGCTCTGCTTCGCCTGGATTCCAGCCAGATACAATCAAGCGGCGCGAGTTGGGGTTGGTTTTGATTTGCTCAACGACCTGTGCGATTTGATCGACACCATCATCGTTGTAGCTGCCGTCCGCGCCTTTACTTGCACCATAGTTACGCCACTGATGACCATATACGGGACCTAAGTCGCCCGCAGGACGATTGAAGCGTGCGGTTTGCTCCGCTGTCGCCCACTCATTCCAGATACGCACGCCATTGTCCTGCAAGTATTGAACGTGGGTACTGCCACTCAAAAACCATAGTAGCTCATAGGCGATGGATTTAAAGTGGACTTTTTTGGTCGTCAATAAGGGAAAACCTGCCGCTAAGTCAAAACGCAGCTGCGCGCCAAAATGACTAAGTGTACCCGTACCAGTGCGGTCGCCTTTTTCAGTGCCGTTGTCTAAGACGTGGCGCAACAAATCAAGATACGCTTGCTCGTTGTTACTTTGGGTGCCATTGCTCATAAAAGTGCTCTTTAATTACTGCTGACAGCGTCCACAGATTAGGCTAATAATCCACATAGACGCTGTCATTGTTAAAAGTATTGCTAGGGTAGGCGTTATGAGGCGTACCCTCTTATTCAAGTGATTAATCGTTTTATCGGTAAGGCGAGAGCCTTAGTAAGCGGCATGCTTACCCCAATCGTAGATGCCACGCTTATAGGCGTAACCGATCAAGAATAGACCGATAATAATCATCGGGGTGCTCAATATTTGCCCTTTGGTCACCCAACCTAACAAAATAAATCCTTGGTCAACGTCTGGCTGACGGAAGAACTCAATGATAAAGCGGCTCAAACCATAGCCCAGCATAAAGACACCAGTCACTGCCATGCGTGGACGAGGTTTTGATGAGTACCACCAAAGGAATAAAAATAAAAGTAGACCTTCGGCAAAGGCTTCATACAGTTGTGATGGGTGACGAGGCAATAAGTACTGACCATTGACCTCAGTCATCACCTCTTGTAGCTCAGGATTGGCTTGTAGTTGCTGCATATCAAAGCCAGCCGCTTGGGGAAAGTAGGTGAGCCAATTATAGCCACCATCAGAGACACGGCCCCATAACTCGCCATTGATATAGTTACCGATGCGACCAAACAGCAAACCCGTCGGTACGCAGGGCACGATAAAATCGAGCACTTGAAACGGGGTCTTTTTATATTTACGAGCAAAATACAGCATCCCCAGCATGACACCGATCAGGCCACCATGGAATGACATGCCGCCTTCCCAAACCTTGAAGAGGTAGGCAGGGTTTTGTAGCAACTCGCCAAATTGATAAAACAATACGTAACCGACACGACCACCCAAGATGACGCCCAGTGCACCAAAGAACACAAGATCTGAGACCATATCTGTCGTCCAGCCCTCACGCTTGGTGCTGCGATACCATGCCAGACCGTAAGCGGCAGCAAACGCCAGTAAATACATCAGCCCATACCAGTGGACTTCGACGGGCCCAAGTGCCAAGGCGACAGGATCGTACTGAGGATGAATCATCATAAGGGTGTCATAATATTGATAATAAAGTGCTGACTATAATAGCAAATTTCGTGCGCCCAGCATACATAATTGCTATGACGCCAATCAGTGGGCGCTAAGAGATTGGCTAGTAGTTTTGAGTGTGGTCGATAGATTGGTAGGCTAGGGATGTGAGAAATAAAGAGTGATAGATTTCAGATATAGTTGCAGTAATAGAAGAAAATGTTGAAGTGGCAATAAACGTGATTGATAGCAGACAGTCTAAGAAGAGTATGACGTTCTTAGCACATAAAAAATGTCCACTACCAAGTAAATATAATTAAAACAGTTAGATAGCCACCAGTTCTTGTACTTTGTTTTCGATCATCGTATCGCCTGCACCTTGAGACACGACCTTACCGCGTGATAATACGGTGTAGTTGTCAGCAAGCTCTTCAGCAAATTCATAAAACTGCTCGACCAACACAATGGCCATGTCACCTTTGTCAGCTAAGTCGCGAAGCACGCGGCCGATATCTTTAATGATAGACGGCTGTATACCTTCGGTCGGCTCATCCAAAATAAGGACAGTTGGCTCGGAGGCGAGCGCACGAGCAATGGCAAGCTGCTGCTGCTGACCGCCAGACAAATCACCACCGCGACGATGTTTCATCTCATCAAGCACTGGAAAAATATCATATAAATGCTTGGGTACTTGCTTGGCTTTACTGCGTGAAAACTTTGCCATACCGATCAAGATATTTTCTTCTACGGTCAGTGTCGAGAATATATCGCGACCTTGCGGCACATAAGCCAGTCCTGCTCGCACACGCTGCTCGGGTGAGAGTTTGCTGATGTCTTGGTCATTGAGCAAAATTTGCCCTGATTTGATCGGTAATATCCCCATCAAGCATTTGAGTAATGTGGTCTTGCCCACGCCATTACGGCCAAGTACGACGCTGCACGCGCCTACAGGCGCTGTGAACGAGACATCTCGTAAAATATGACTGCCACCGTAATATTGATTGATGCCATTAACTTCTAACATGACGGTCTCCTAATCTTTCAATGATTTTTAATATTTGCATGGTTTAGCGGCTTATTGGCTAACGATGTATTGAATTATTGTCCAACTATCGACCCAGATAGGACTCAATCACCGCTTCATTGGCTTGCACTTCCGCCAAGGTGCCTTCGGCCAATATCGCCCCTTGAGCCAATACCGTGACTTTTTCGCTAATCGCATCTATAAAGGTCATGTCATGCTCGACCACCACTAAGGTATGGTTCTTTTTTAGGCGCAGGCACAGCTCGGCAGTATGTTCAGTTTCGGCATCCGTCATACCAGCTACAGGCTCATCGAGCAAAATTAGCTTGGGACTTTGCATAAGTAGCATGCCAATCTCTAGCCATTGTTTTTGACCATGAGAGAGTAAGCCCGCTGGTTTATTGATTTTGTCAGTCAGGCGAATCTGCTGTAGGGTCGCATCGAGGGTATCGCGAGTATCGGCATCGAGTTTGTTAAACAAGCTTTTGACCACGCGCTTGTCTTTTGGCGCGGCAAGTAGTAAATTATCCATCACCGTAAAATTTTCAAAGACAGTGGGTTTTTGAAATTTACGACCGATACCTGCTTCAGCGATTTCTTCGGTAGACAGGCTGGCAAGATTGTGCGTTTGTCCAAAAAATACACTGCCTTCGGTAGGTCGAGTTTTACCAGTGATGACATCCATCAGAGTGGTTTTACCCGCGCCATTAGGGCCGATAATACAGCGCAGCTCGCCCTCTTCAATATAGAGCGACAGATTGTTAAGGGCCCGAAACGAGTCAAACCAAACGCTCACATCTTCTAGATATAGCGCAATACCATGGCTAAAATCAACGCCTGACGGCTTTGGATGGCTGCGGCCAGAGCCACCATGAGTACGCCCATACTCATTGGTTAGCTGCTCGGACGTTGTTGATTTATCAGTTAGCATTACTCTTTCTCCTTTTTGAAGCGGTCGAACAAGCCCATAATGCCATTGGGTAAAAACAACGTGACCACAACGAATAGCCCGCCCAATATCAATAGCCAAAACTCAGGGTAGGCGACCGTAAAGTAGGTTTTTACCGCGTTCACCACACCAGTACCTAAAATCGCGCCAATTAAGCTGCCTCTACCACCAGTTGCGACCCAGACTGCCATCTCGATTGAGTTAACAGGATTCATCTCACTCGGGTTAATAATGCCAACTTGCGGTACGTATAGCGCACCTGCGATACCAGCAATGACGGCGGACAACACCCAAGCAGAGAGCTTGTACCATAGCGTGCGATAGCCTAAATACTGCAAGCGGTTTTCGCTATCACGAATCGCGCCCAGTACGCGTCCATAAGGCTGGTTCATCAAATAACGCAGACCCATGTAAGACACGAGGAGCGCCAAGGCAGTGACAAAACATAGCACAGCACGAGTTGAGGCAGCAGTAATGTCATAGCCGAGAAGGGTGGTAAAACCGGTAAAGCCATTGTTACCGCCGAAGCCTGTCTCGTTACGGAAGAACAGCAAGGCTGCTGCATAAACCATGGCCTGAGTAATGATAGAAAAATAAACACCTTTGATTTTTGAACGGAAAGCAAAAAAACCAAAGATAAAGGCAATCACACCTGGCACCAAAACTACCAATGCCATCGCCCACCAAAAATGCTGCGTGCCAGCCCAATACCATGGCATCTCAGTCCAGCTCAAAAAACGCATAAAGTCAGGCAGGCCATCGCCAGCAGTCTCACGCGTTAAGTACATACCAAACGCATAACCACCCAGCGCAAAATATAGCCCATGCCCTAAACTCAAAATACCAGCATAGCCCCAGACCAGATCTAGTGCCAAGGCCACCATTGCCAATGCCATGATTTTGCCAATCAGGGTAATCCAATAGGCGGATAGGTGAAAGGGTGACGTCTCTGGCATTAAGTGCAGCCAAGGCAGTATCAGTAGTATGGCAAAACATAACCCAATTAAAACAGCACTACGCGGCGTATCAGACAGTAATTTGGTCAGTATCATAAGAGTCTCCTTATTCGACAAAGCGGCCTTTGAGGGCAAATAAACCTTGTGGCCGCTTCTGAATGAACAGAATCACAAGAACCAACAACACAATCTTGGCCAATACCGCGCCAATGCCAATCTCAAGTACCGTGCCACTGACACCCAATCCCAAGGCGGCCAAAACCGCGCCCCATACTTGTCCGACCCCGCCAACGACGACGACCAAAAAGGTATCGATAATATACGTCTGACCCAGATCAGGACCCACGTTGCCCACTTGAGCAAGCGCACAACCAGCCATACCAGCCAGTCCAGAGCCCAAACCAAATGCCATCATATCGATGCGCGCAGAAGGGATACCAACGGCACGTGCCATTTGACGGTTTTGAGTGACCGCGCGTATAAACAAACCAAAGCGGGTTTTGTTGAGCAAGTACACCAGTAGCGCCACGATGATGACCGTAAATACGATGATGGCGATACGGTTATAAGGCAGTACAAGGCTTGATGACACTTGATACGCACCGCTGAGCCACGCCACATTACTGACTTCAACGTTTTGCGCGCCAAAAATCATCCGCACCAATTGCATTAAGATTAGACTCACGCCAAAGGTTGCCAATAGCGTCTCCAGCTCACGACCATATAGCGGACGAATGACAATGCGCTCAATAATCATACCGATGATGGCACTGACCAAAAACGCAGCTGGAATAGCAGCAAGCAAATACCAGCCCGCCATATTTGGCAGATAAGCTTGGAAAAAATTTTGCACCATATAAGTGGTATAAGCCCCGATCATAATCAGCTCACCATGCGCCATATTAATCACGCCAAGCAAACCAAAAGTAATCGCAAGACCAAGCGCCGCCAGCAATAAAATACTGGCCGTACTCATCCCAGTGAAAATATGACCTGTCCATGTGCTTATCTGGATACGGCGTGCCACGCTATCTCTGGTATCGATAAGTGCCGCCTCAAGCGTCGGATCTAAGTTGTCAGATGCAAGGGCAGACTCAATATCAACCAATACCTGCGGGCTGTCGCTATCAGCGAGTAGATTGACCGCTGCAATCTGAGTAGGTAGGTCGCCATTTTTAAAATCAATACGCGCCTGTAGTGCGGTTAATGCTTTTTGAACGTTGGCATTGTCTTCGTTTGCGACGGCTGTTGTGATAATGGCTGGATCAACTTGGTCAATATTATTTGCCAAAATTTCCGCCGCTTGCAGACGCTGTGCTGGCTTGTCAGACTCCAGTTTTACCTTCGCTTGTCCAAAAATAAGCGCGGATCGTAGGGCATTGGTCAGGGTGATTTGTGATAGATCACTTGGCCAATCGGCCGTTTCTTTTTTGTCAGGATACGTAAATAGTTGATCCTCTGCGTTGAGTAAATAAGTCTGTCCGCCGTTGCCTTGATACAGCTCATCATTGGCAATCAACTCAACAAAACTGTCCAAACTCTCAATTGACCCTGGCCAATCACTTAACATGGCTTGGCGCTTACTAAAATCGCCCGCCACAAACTGTTGAATGGTATCGCCTGATGCGGCAGTTGAGGCTTGTGTAGGCGTGGTCAATGATTGCTCATTATTTTTGCGTAGCGTGTCATTGCCATCGGTCATCGACTCTGAGGTGACAATGGCGATATTTGCCGATTGGGAGTCGTTATCAGCATGGGCAGTGGCGGTTATGAATAATGCAATAAAGGCAAGTAACCGTAGCGGCGCATAGATGGAAAAACGAGCCGTGTGCTGCATGACTTCACTGACTGATGCTTTTGGACTATTACCCTGTTCGGATGATGTTTGCCCTGCAAACGGGCGTAAAGTATGGCGCTGCATGTGCGGCTCCCTGTTTTTACAGACAACAAACCCTTAGCCTCTGCTGCTTAGCGGACTAAGCAGTAGAAGTGATGATAAGGTTTTGAGGTGTTTGAAATTTTGAAAATAAGTGTTGAAAATCAATGTGGAGAGTAGGCGTTGGCTTGTTTATTTCGTTTATCCATCTACCGACTATCCATGCATTTTCAGTACAACTTTATTTAGGAGACCGTTTATTTAGGAATATATTCACTCCATGGCTGCGCTTGGATGACTTCTGGGGTTTTGTAAATAATGTCAAATTGACCATCGGTACGAATTTGTCCAATCATCACAGGCTTCCATAAATGATGATTTTCGTCATCCATCTTTAGAGTATAGCCAGAAGGCGCATCAAAGGTTTGTCCCGCCATGCTAATACGCACTTTATCGACATTGGTGGTGCCTGCTTTTTCGACAGCTTGTTTCCACATATTGATACCCACATAGGTGGCTTCCATGGGATCATTGGTCACGACTTTGTCAGCATTTGGCAGTTTTTTGTCTAGCGAGTATTGCTTATAGCGTTTGGTAAAATCGCTATTGGTTGGGTTTTTGATCGACATAAAATAGTTCCATGCCGCCAAATGACCTTGTAGCAAGCTGGTATCGATACCGCGCAGCTCTTCTTCACCGACTGAGAACGCCATGACGGGAATATCTGAGGCTTTGATACCTTGGTTGGCAAGCTCACGATAGAACGGCACGTTTGAGTCGCCATTGATGGTAGAGATCACCGCAGTCTTTTTGCCTGTTGAGAATTTCTTAATATTAGAGACGATGGTTTGGTAGTTGCTAAAACCAAATGGCGTATACTCTTCCATGATGTCTGCATCAGCCACGCCTTTTGATTTCAAAAATGCCTTTAGAATCTGGTTGGTAGTACGTGGATAGACGTAATCCGTACCCAATAATACAAAGCGCTCTGCACCGCCGCCTTCTTCACTCATCAAATACTCAACCGCTGGAATGGCTTGCTGGTTGGGAGCCGCGCCAGTATAAAAGATGTTTTCTGATTGCTCTTGTCCTTCGTACTGTACAGGGTAAAACATCAAGCCGTTCAGCTCTTCAACCACTGGCAATACTGACTTACGCGATACTGATGTCCAACCACCAAAGATGACATCGACTTTGTCTTGAGTGAGCAGCTGACGGGCTTTTTCAGCAAACAACGGCCAATCAGACGCAGGGTCTACGACTACTGGCTCTAGTTGCTTACCGAGCACGCCGCCATTGGCGTTGATCTCGTCAATGGTCATGAGTGCAGTGTCTTTTAGCGAGGTTTCAGAAATGGCCATGGTGCCAGATAGCGAGTGCAAGATGCCTACTTTAATCGTATCGCCATCAGCGGCAGGAGTGGTCGTTGTCTCTGTTGTAGCTTCAGTCGTTGTCTCTGTCGATGTCGCAGTTTCGGCAGGCTTTTGACAGCCAGCGAGGCTCAGACTACCAACGACGGCAATTGCTAGCAATGAAAAGCGTGATTTGATTTTGCCGTGTGATTGAGCGTCAATAAACTGAGGATTGGCTAAAGTTGGTAATGAAAACATGGACATCTCCTAAATAGACACAAAAGATAAAGTACTGCTCCTGAACAGTTATTAAGCGTTCAAGTTCCGTGCCAAGTCAAAAAAGCCAATAATCGCGTAATAATTGAGCAATAAATAAATATTGTCTGTTATTTTCGTTAATTTAGTGCACGATTGTTAATAAGCCGCACCATAACGGGGAAGGAGATAAAAAATTGGTGCAATGTAAAAACAAAGTCACGACATAGAGAAGAGCTGATATAAGCACAGAGGTTGCTAAAAGCAATTATTGCTAAAAATCTGCAAAACGGCTACGGTAATGCCTATAGAATAGACATTATTTCACATACGTATCTCATGAACAGATTACGCTGACGCCATGATCGATTTCACTTCTAAGGAAAGATATATGAACGCATATTCAACCCAGTGGTCTGGCCTAACGGCTCATGCTCGCACCTCATTACGGCGCTCGCAACGATCGCGCCTTATGGTTTTGCCACTTGTGCTTGGTGGCAGTACAGTATTAGGGTTACCCGTCGCCCAAGCGGCCACGAGTAGTATCGAGCAAGTGACGGTTTATCAAGGCTTGGCGAGTGTGACACGTTCATTGCCTATCACAGGGAGTGGTGAGCAAACCGTGGTATTTTCGTGCCTATCACCTTATATGGATAAAGACAGTCTTAGCGTACAGGCGGTGGGTAATGTCAATATTGGTGAAATCAGTATTGAGGAATTAACAGGAGAGCAAGCTGCACAGTGTCAATATCAAGGCGATGCCAAGGTACAAACACAGCAAAATACCTTAGCTAGTATTAATGCGGAATTAGAGGCGGCGCGCTTAGCAAAAGCCTACTTGCAAAATTTGACCACAGTGACGCAACTCAATACCGAAGGGACTATCGCCAACAACACACGCGATATAGAGACTCAAGCGGTAAGTCTTAACCAAAAGATTTTGGACATTCAGCAGCGCCAAGCACGCGCCCAAGAGGCACTGAATCAGCTGATGGCAGGCAGTGTCACGTCAACGGCGAGTAATGTGACACAAGTGAGTGTGCGCACTGCCAGTCGTTCGCCAAGTACGCTAAAATTGCATTATCAGGTGCAAGGCGCAGGCTGGGAGCCCACCTATCAGGCGCGTCTCAACACCAATAGCGAGCAGCTAAATATCACCGCTTCTGCGATCATTGCCCAGCAAACGGGCGAGAACTGGACAAACGTCCCTGTGACTCTTAGTACTGCTAACCCTAACCAAAGTGCGACAGGGCGACTGCCTCATGTGCCGCGCCTATCACTTTATGAAGAAAACCAAAATGTTGAGTATGCAATACCTATGTCGGATAACACGCCTGTCGTAGTATCTGCCAGAGAAGGTTATAGCGACGATTATAGAGCACCAAATATGGCACCACTGCCGAACTTTACGGTCAGTAGCCAAAACAAAAACGGTATTATTGAATATCGCTTGCCGCAGCGAGTGACGATACCCAGTGGTGGCAGGCGAGTACGCACTGTCATTGGTGAGCAGTCTGGCAGTAGCAAGCTATGGGTTCGTAGTACCCCGAGCGTTGAGAAAGCTGCTTATTGGTACGCATCAGCGCCATTTCTGACGCCAGAGTGGGTGGACGGCTCGTTACAGCTATATCGTGATGACAATTATGTTGGACAATCGCGCTATAACTATCAAATGCTAAAAGAGCAGGGGGTTGGTTTTGGTCGTGATCCAAGCATGATGGTCAAAGAGCTAATCAATGAAGACAAGCAAGGTGAAAAAGGCGTGCTAAACCGCACACAAACCTTAACAACGACTAAGGCCTATCAATTTACCAATCAGCATAACCGCACTGTGCGCCTGCAAGTATTGGGTAGCGAGCCTATTAGCCGTGATGACAGTCTCAAAGTTGCAGTCACCCACACGCCGAATGTCACTGAGCGCAATTGGAATGACAATCAAGGTATGGTAGCGTGGGAGTTTAACGTGCCAAGTAAGCAGTCACAGGTGATACGTACAACATCCCAAATCAGTTACCCTGCCAATAAGATATTGAGTGGTGATCGATAGATGATACTTGCTGAGCAAATCAGTTTTAAGCGATGATGTTTATTTTTACCAAAAATCTCGCGCCCAACAAACGCTTATAAAAGGAATACTATGTGTATTGTCGCTATTGCTTGGCAATTATTTGATGAGCTGCCATTAGTGCTCTTGTCTAATCGCGATGAGTTTTTACAGCGTCCCACAAAATCGCTGCATCAATGGTTTGACCAGCCTATCTATGCAGGGCGTGACCGTCAAAGTGGCGGTACATGGCTAGGTATTCATCAGCAGTCGCTAACAGATACAGTAGGCGAGGATGACACTATTTATCAGCAAAATGGACGCTGGGCGGCCGTATTGAACTTTCGTGATGGTATGCAGGCAGGTTCAGATGAACGTTCTCGTGGTGAGTTGGTCACGTGTTTTTTGACCAGTACGCTCAGTCCGATGGCATTTGTACGGCAGATTGATTTGCGTAATTATGCAGGTTTTAATCTAATCGTCGGTGACGCTCGGCAAGCGGTCATCGTTAATAATCGCGGTCATGCACCCACGCCACTGCATACAGGTCTACACGTGCTTTCTAACGGTCAGCCAGAGGACAGCTGGTTTAAGACTGAGCGGTTGCGTGGTCGTTTGCGCCAAGAAGTGCTACCGCTAATTGCCGAAGACAGCGCGGCTAGCTACTGGCAAACAGCTGCATTCAATGTATTGTCAGATAATACTAAAGCACCAGACGACCAGCTGCCAGATACAGGTATGAGCACTGAGCTTGAACAGACCCTATCCTCTGTTTATATTGAGCCTGTGAGCTTTGGCAATGCTGAAACCAGCAAGCCTACTTATGGCACACGAACCCAAAGTATCTTAACGCTTAGTAAAGAGGGTAGATCAGGTGGGGAGCTTGAAGCTCGCATTATCAGCCGAGAGAGCACGCATTCAGTGGCAGCTGACAAGTTTTAATCTTGTTATCGTTTGGGATATGTCTTCCATTCAATCGATGGTCATTTAAATGGGCTAAAAATGGCTAAATTTTGCCAAACCGCGTCAAATAGCTGGTTAGTATCTCGATATTATCGATACTATTTTCCTTGTTTAACGGCAATTTATCTCATTTTTATTACCATTTTTAAAATGAAGACTCGCCCTAATACAAAAAAGCCTGTATCACTGGATACAGGCTTTTCATTGTTTATATAAGAAGATAAGAGGACATTTTATCAATCAAGACTGAATCAAATGATTGTTTTGTTCAGGAATGATCAGTTCTTGCTTTAAAGGAAGCTCGCGGGCTAACTCTTGTAAGGCACGACGATAAACGCCTCGTTTAAAGTGGATCACTTGTCCGAGTGGATACCAGTAACTGACCCATTGCCAGTGGTCAAATTCAGGCTTCCCTTCATCGAAGCGGATATGTTGGGTGTTCGGCTCATCTAAGCGTAGCAAAAACCATTTTTGTTTTTGCCCAATACATAAGGGGTGCTGGCCATGACGGACATAGCGTTTTGGTAGACGATAGCGCAGCCAGTCTTGGGTGACTGCCAATAAGTCTACATGACGCGGATGTAAACCGACCTCTTCCCAGAGCTCGCGATACATTGCATCCATCGGCGTCTCCCCGCGGTCGATACCACCTTGCGGAAACTGCCAAGCGTTGTGACCAATACGTTTTGCCCACAGAACCTGCCCTTGTGTATTTGCCAAGATGATGCCGACATTGGCGCGAAAGCCGTCTGCATCTATCATGACTAAACCTTTTAATATGTTTAAAAATAGCTTGTCTCACTCTGATACTGCGATAGCAATCATAATTATTATAAGGTGATCGTTATCAATATCAGATCAAAACAAGATTCATTACCGTTATTAAACCAAGAAACAAGCAGAATGTGTAACAATATTTTGCTATAAAATGTTTCACGAGTTTTACCGTTTAAAATCAACTGTTTATAAGCAGACTTTTGTATGTTTTCAAATAAAAGTTTAATAAATATCGATGTGAGTAACGATAGCTGCATAGTGCTCAAATCATTCATTAAAGAAGAGGGTGAAACCAATAAATTGTTTTCTCATGACACCATAGCCAAACAATGGCTTTATAAAATCTTGCTTTGGCTTATGCTACACTAGCAAAGCTGCATATATTTCAAACAATAAAAATAGGCGATATGCCAATTAAAGTAAGGAACATTCACAATGTCAGAATCAAAAGCAAGCGTCACATGGCAAGAGAACAAAGCCTTTATGGGCGTGTCACCATCAGGACATAACGTACAAATCGATGCGGACAAAGAAAAAGGCTCAAGCCCAATGGAGCTGGTTTTATTAGGACTGGGTGGTTGTGCGAGCTACGATGTGGTGTCAATCCTTCAAAAATCACGTCAAGCAGTGACAGACGTGCGTTGTGAGCTAACTGCGCAACGTGCCGAAACCACACCAGCCGTTTACACCGATATTCACCTGCATTTTGTGGTTACTGGTCAAGACATTAAAGACAAACAGGTTGAAAAAGCCATTCATTTATCCGCAGAAAAATACTGCTCAGCCAGTCGCATGCTGGTCGCAGGTGGGGTCAATATTACTCATGATTTTGAAGTGATTGCAGGCTAAGGACTTATATAATGATCAGTGCATTTTTTGACTTGGTTTCTGATAAAGTTGCGTCTGCCATTTGGGCGATGGTGGTAGCGAGCTTACTGCCATGGGCTGTATCAATAATTGCAAAAGTATCTGGCGGCTTTAGGGTCAGAAATAATGCACATCCTCGCGATTTTTTTAAAAATGCAACAGGGATGGCGGCACGTGCTGATGCTGCACAAAAAAACAGTTATGAGACTTTGCCGGTATTTTTGGCGGCAGTGCTGGTGGCTATGCTGTTCTTTGTACCACAATCGATTATCAATGTATTGGCTTGGCTATATGTGATTATTCGGATTGGTTATTGCACCGCTTATATCACCAACTTATCGACGTTTCGCTCTATCCTTTGGGTATTATCAATGGCATGCTGTCTGATGCTGTTTTATCTGGCAATACGAGTCAGTGTATAGCGCTACCCATCCATACTTATCAAATACATCAGATCAGAATAGGTGGTTATTCTTGAACACTCGCTTGTAGTGCACGAATGATCACCGCTTTGTTTTTCTCTCTCTTGATACTTTCCCACACTGTTTGCGCCTCAGCATAGCCTTTGGTGAGCATCCCTAACCACTGTTTATAACGCCCAACCAATACCACATCGTTCTTTGCCTCACCTTCCAAAAACTTAATCTGATGCGCGATCAAATCTTGCCATAACAAGGTTGCCGTATTCTCTACGCTGTCAGTACTGTTTTTAGTATCACTATCAACCTGTGCCACTAAATCAGGACGTGTTACTGCACCGCGACCTAACATCAAATGCGGTGTACCTGCTTGCGTCATACAGTTTTGCGCATGCTCAAAGTTCCAAATTTCTCCATTAGCAATGACTGGAATATCGAGCGCATTAAAGCTTTGAATTTTGTCCCAATAAGCAGGCGGCTTATAGCCTTGGGTTTTGGTGCGTGCATGGATAGTGAGCCAATCAGCGCCACTAGCAGCAATCGCGCCGCGAATATCATCCATGCGCGAGGTGTCGGTATAGCCCAAGCGAATCTTGGCCGAGACAGGAATATGAGCAGGAACGGCTTTACGTACCGCACTGATAATCTGATACATGGTCTCGGGTTCATCAAGCAAGACGGAGCCGCCGCGATGACTGTTGACGGTTTTGGCCGGACAGCCAAAATTGATATCGATAGCAGGCGCACCAAGCTCACAAGCGTACGCGGCGTTTTCTGCCATCAGCTGCGCGTCGCTACCCAAAAGCTGCACATGAATGGGCGTGCCGGAGGCAGTTTTGGCGTTATGATGCAGCTCAGGTACGTATTTATAAAATACATGCGCCGGCAAGACATGCTGGGTGATACGAATAAACTCGCTGACCGACCAATCATAAGAACGACCTAAATCCGTCGCAATCTGCGTTAAGATCTGGCGCATCAAAGGATCGGTTAAGCCTTCCATCGGGGCGAGGAGTCGGACGGGATCAGTAAATAACTGGCGTATGGTGTTTTGGCGTTCTTGAAGTTGTTGGCTCTGATTCATGCTGGTTATTCACTGCTAAAAGGTCGTTATAAATAGAGATAGACTAGGGACTAAAATTGGCAAACATAAAAAGTGACTAAGTGTTGCCAAAAATCACTTTTTTGCCCGTCTGTAAGCCAGAGATCAAGTCTTTAATATTGTGAATGTCTAGATTACTCTGCGCCCGCGTACAGGCGACATAGAGCAAGCGCAACTCTTCTGAACTTATCTTGACCGCATTGGTCGTCACATCGTAATAAAAATCATCATCTAGTTGTACTTTGCCCCATTCAAGCCCTTTAGCTTTATGCGCGGTAGAGATAACATAATCAGCATTTTCGATACTAGTGAGACTATTGACCGCTTGGCTGAGTACATTAGTTCCATGGTCATCGACCAGTTTGACCAGTGTTTTAAGATCACTGCCTTCATTGGTTTCAGCGTACTCTTGTACATCGCCCCAATTATAAAAATAGGCCAGCTCTGGTACACCATAAGCCGATTTACCATTTTTTAAGTTTTCCGCTGCTTGGCAGAATTTGAGCATACGGTCGGTATCTGCTTGTAGCGCCACGCGATGCCCGTGCTTTAGTCCTGTCAACAATTGCGACATCGCCGCGGCATTGGTACGGCAGAGAATGGCGTCCTTTTTACTGTGTACCATACCCTTATCAGTAGAAGACTGCTTATTTGGATTACCTTTTAGCGGTACGTCTTCTTGTAGTGCTTTTAATAAAGTATTGGCCACCTCTGCAATTGGCTCACCAAAGCGAAAAGACTGTGTCAATAAGGTTTGCGGTAACGGCAGTTTTTTCATCGCATTAACTGCACCCCGCCATTCATAAATCTGCTGATGCGCATCGCCCACATAGATGACTTGTCTCGACTGCTGAGTCAAGATGCCCATCATCAATGGGTCGGCATCCTGTGCTTCATCAAATAAGATAAAGTCCGCTGGAATACTGGGCTTAGATAGTGCCCAAAGCTTGAGATAAATGTCATGGCCAATACCAGCAGGATGACGCGCATCGATCGACTGTAGCCAGCGCTGTTCAACGGCAGGGTAGAGCATTTCGCGTAATTGCTCGGCGTCTGAATCATCGAGCCAGCTTGGGAACAGGATATGCCTTGGCGCAGGGTAGCTGGCATGGGTACTACAAAAATTACTCACTGCGTCGCTGACGAAACGCGATAGTCGTGCGGGTGTCAGTGTGATGTATTTATTGACCCCATCCATTTGTCGACGTACTTGTACAGGCTGTAGTCCCAAATCATCACCGAGACGCTTAGGTGAAAATCGTGGCAAAGATAGCTTGGCGGTAATATCACGAGCAACATGACGATAAGCTAATGAGTGAAAAGTACGGCATTCTACATGCGGCGGAAACTTTGAACGAGCATCATTGGCAATCGCTTTGTTAAAGGCCAGATATAGTCCGCGTCCACGTAGGCGCTCACCGATTAGCTTGAGCGTCGTTGTCTTACCGGCGCCTGCATAAGCGACCACTTTAAACGACTTGTGATCCATCGCCATATTCAGCGCGCTCAGCTGCTCGTCAGTGGGATCGCTCATATAAGCTGGCATAGATGCGGACATAATAAAGCTACCTAAATACAAAAATTGATTAAAAACAAAAGGGGCAAAAAAAGCCACTGGGTAAACAATGGCTTATAGATGATAGTGATGTTAAAACGTGATAATAAGCAATCAGCTTACTAATGAGGCAAGAATAAAACGGTGTAATGGTAGTTTAACGCATAGCTATGTGTAATCAATAACTTTATTTTAGTCTGGATTAGACTGGTAAGTGTTTTATTCTTTGTCTGTCGATACGAGAGTAGGACTGGGCTCTTCTTTGATTAAAATCTTTGCCAAAAATAACCCCAGCTCAAACAGTAACCACATCGGGATTGCCAGCATCAGCATGGATACCCCATCAGGCGGCGTGACCACGGCAGCGACAGCAAAACAGCCCACAATGATATAACGACGTTTTTCTTCTAGACTCTGAATGGAGACAATACCGGCCAATATCAATAGCAAAGTGACGACGGGAATCTCGAACGTTAAGCCAAACACCATAAATAATTTTAGGGCAAAGCTTAGATAGCTGTCGATATCGGTCATCGGTAGTACGTTTTGCGGGGCAAACATAATGAAAAATTTTAAGACGCCTTTGAGCACAATAAAGTAAGAAAAAGCCACACCTGCATAAAACAAAAATATAGAAGACAGCAGCACTGGGATAGCGATTTTCTTTTCTTTTTTATATAAACCTGGCGCGACAAACGACCAAATTTGATAAAGAATATAAGGCATTGCCAAAAAGGCGGCGACGAAGACCGTCAGACGTATCGGCGCCATAAAGTTCGAGGTGATATCTGTGGCAATCATGGTCGAATTGGCAGGTAACTGTGCGACCAAAGGATCTGATAAGAAGTTATAAAGCTCACGTGAATAACCGACCAAACCCAAAAAGATGATCAAGACAGCCACGCATATTTTGATCAAATGGCGACGTAGCTCAATCAAATGCTCAGTGATAGGCATATCGCCCAATGCGCTTAAAACATCATCTGATGATTCATTTTGAGTGCTATCAGTTGTTGCTTTATCGTCTTGATTAATGCCATCTAAAGTAGGAATATCTGAATCAGTGAGTTTTTCTTGGCGGCTTTTTTTTCGTTTGAGTAGTTGCATCAGTCAGTCCCCTGCTTATTATCAGAAGTCTGCGTACTTACCAAGCTATTTAGTAAGGTATCGGCTTTATAGTTTGGTAGGTAAGGCGGCATTGGGAGGCGACGGGCTTTATCGTAAGCACCCAAACGGAACCACATATTTTCCCACGGTCGGGTATTAAGGATTTGAGTAACGGGAGCGGCCATATCACTATCATCGTTGCTGTTACCACGCTTTGATAACTGACCGTTCTCTAGTGTATCTTGCTGCTCGTCAGTTGCATAAGAATAGTCGAATGCGTTTGGTATGGCTGATTGCTTATGATTTTTTGTGTCGTCAGCTTTGCTATTTCTATCATTCGCGACCGCTTCATTCGATGCTTTTAGAGAATGGCTTTGTGAGCTTTCAAAAGCTTTCATATTACCGCGCATCTCCGCCATCTCACGCCTCATATCGGCTTCGGTTTGACGAATTTTGGCAAGTTCTTTTTGCATTTGCTGGCGTGTCTCAGCCAAATCCAATTCGGCCTCTATTTCAGACTGTAATGTGGAGACGGTGCGGCGAATTTTGGCATACCATTGCCCAGCCGTACGCGCTGCCTGTGGCAGTTTTTCTGGGCCCAAAACGATTAGGGCGATTACGCCAAAGAGAAGTAGTTCAGAAAACCCGATATCAAACATAATGGTCCGATGTCACTGTCTAGAGGCTATACATTATGCTTGTCATCAACCTTAGTGGTTGTTGGGCGCTCGTCGGTATGGGCCGTGCCATCATGGTCAAGCACCACGCGTTTTTTGGCATGCTCTGTGTTTTCATCTTTGACCGCTTCTTTAAAGCCTTTAACCGCACCGCCCAAATCTTTGCCAGCGTTTTTTAGTTTGGCAGTGCCAAATACGACAACGACGACGACCAATAGTATCAGCCAATGCGTAATAGAAAAACTACCCATAATGGTATCCTTGTGACCTGGTTTTGTGACTTAGTTTTCAGTCTTTATATGTCTGCTTTGTGTTGATAAAGCCAGCTTTGCGTTGATAAAAGATTTATGTATCAAAAAAAGCATCACATATAATGCGAGATAAAACAGAGCTATATTATAACCCGCAGTTATTACAAATAGGTGAAATCAACAATAATCAAACAGGGTCGATGCTTTTTTTTGTATCTTAGTAACTATCTAGCCGCTTTTTCGTCGATACCTGATAAGCCAAACCGTCGACCCAGCTCATTTAGTACAGCGTCTGACTCTATGTCAAACCATGCCAGTCCGACTAAAGTATGAAACCAGACATCTGCCACTTCATAGATCAGCTCATGGCGCGCCGCCTCAAAAGCAGCTTTGTCTTTACCTTCATCACAGTGAGCAAAATCTTTGGCAGCAATGATGCTCTCTGTACTCTCTTCACCGACTTTTTCTAATATTTTATTCAAGCCTTTAGCGTATAGACTGGCGACATAAGAGCTGTCGGCATCAGCTTGTTTGCGCTCTGCCAATACCTGATCTAGCTGTTGTAGCACAGAGCCTTTATCAATTGACGCTTGAGTAGTATCGACTTGCGCTTGAGTGTTATTCGAGTCGGTAGTCGCGCTAGCATTTTCGTTTTCAGCATTGGTGCTAGCAGATTTATCAGAATGATAAATATCCGCAGGGTCTTTTAATACTTTATCGACAGTTTGCCATTCAGGTGTTTGGCCTGATAGATCTAAACGCTGATAAAAACAAGACTCGCGGCCTGTATGACAAGCAATACCGCCCGCTTGAGTCACGCTTAGCACAATCACGTCTGCATCACAATCTAGACGAATATCGTGGACGGTTTGCGTATGACCTGATGATTCGCCTTTGTGCCACAATTTGTCACGCGATCGCGAAAAATAAACCGCGGTCTGCGTTTGTGCCGTGAGCTGTAATGCGTCTGCATTCATCCAAGCCATCATCAAAATACGGCCTGACTCGTGATCTTGAGCAATTGCAGGAATCAAACCATCAGCATTAAAAGTTACGGCAGTCAGCCAAGCAGGTAGAGTCATAATGTATGTGTCGTCTTATAGTTAGAGAGTAAAAATATCAATAAGTAATTATACTACTTATGATTGGAGCGAGTTATGATTAGAGCGAGTTATGATTAGAGCGAGTTATGATTAGAGCGAGGAGATTGTCTACAATGCTCTGAAATATGATGTCATATGAAAGCTACGCGAGCATTAGAATGAAAAGGGTACTATTGATGACTCGCTATTTTACAGCCTAAATAAATGAGGATATAGAGCTTCTTTGGTCGTGTTATCAAGCTTAATCACTTTATTGAGATTAAAATCATAATTTCTAAAATGCTGCCGTGCTTTTACGACCGTTTCGCCCGTGTGCATACGGGTAACTTTTATCACTATATTACCGCCATTATCATATATTGGCTCAACACCGACTTCAAACAAAAGCTCTTCGCATACTCGTATACGACTCAAAATAACCAACTGCAATGTATCAATAATCAAGCCCTGTTTATCTGAATTGATTTCTTTAATACCTTTAGCGTGTAGAAACCTTAGTCGCGCTTCGGACAGAAGGGCAGTCAGAGATTCGATGGTCACATGCTGTCCCAAGTCGGTTTCGGTATGACGCACGCGCATCACTGTCTCAAAAACAAATAAATAATCCTCAAATACCAACTCTTGCTTTGACACACTATCTCCTAAAGTGGTGGCAAACAATTATGCTACTTATCATGCGATAGGCTGGCAGAATCATAATAATGATGAACAGATAATAAGGCTGTATACACTTAATAAATGAGTGTGCTTCCATGACACTCATATTATGATGTAACTTAAGTATCTACTTAAGCACAGCTTCAGCTGACATTCAATCTATTTGGATGAAAATTGACCATTTTCATGAGGTTTTTGAGAGCCGCGCTGCAGTTCTACTTATGCTGGCTAACAGTCTTTATTGCCAGGTAAAGGTTAGCCAAAACTTTACTTGGCAAAACAAGGCACTATCTGCTAAAATAGCGCCTCCCACCTCGAGGCAAATAGAGGTTTAGTTGTTATTTGTATGACGATTATTCGGTATGACTATTTGACGACCAGGTTCTAAAACAGAAAAAGAGGCAAATCATCATGAAAGTTAAGATGAAAACCAGAAGCGGTGCCGCTAAACGCTTCAAAAAAACAGCAAACGGCTTTAAACGTAAGCAAGCATTCAAAAGCCATATTTTGACCAAGAAATCACCTAAGCGTATTCGCCAGTTGCGTGGTCTTAAATTGGTACATAAATCTGACGAAGCAGCAGTTCGTCGTATGTGCCCATACATCTAATAGCCTACTGTCATCTATCTTTGATTGAAAACTATCTGATGAAATGATATTTGACTTTGCAATCTGACAATGATGTTTGTTATTTGACAGCATCATCACTCGCTTAACAGTGATTATAAAATCTTGGAGTAAATTATGGCCCGTGTAAAACGTGGTGTACAGGCAAATCGCCGTCACAAAAAAATCTTAAAACGCGCAAAAGGCTACTACGGTGCCCGTTCACGTGTTTACCGCGTAGCGGTACAGGCAGTGACCAAAGCTGGTCAATATGCTTATCGTGACCGTCGCAACAAAAAACGTACTTTCCGTCGTCTTTGGATCGCACGTATCAATGCTGGTGCACGCTTAAATGGTTTGAGCTATAGCCGCTTTATCAATGGCATGAAAAAAGCAAACATCGCAATCGATCGTCGCGTTCTAGCAGACATCGCTATGCATGATGCAGCGACTTTCACAGCATTGGTCGAAAAAGCAAAAGCGGAACTAGCATAAATATTAACTACTCTTTAGATATTAAGTAGATATAAAATTTATCTAAGTAAGCATCTAAACGAATAGAACTAATATTGATTAATAGTACGATATTAATAAAAGCTACCGCTGGTCGGTGGCTTTTTTTATATGAAATTATTCTATGCCTGTTCGACGTCGAGGCTTTGTCGATACGAAATACGTTTGTCATCGACTAAATACTCAAGCCATTCTTATAACCAGTCTTTATATCAGTTTTTTATATAAACATAACTGGATAAATGGTTTGCAATATTTGGTCAAACCCCTACAATTAATAGTCCGTTCAAATCAGGAATAATGCGTCTTATGACTAACCCTGCTGCTACCAACGACTTGTCGGCGCTACCGACCTTGTCTTCAGAGCTAAACGAGCTCAATGAAGCTCAGCTTACTGACTTTGCGAGTGCTGCTGAAGCTTTGATTCTACAAGTAACCGATGCACGTACCTTGCAAGATTTGCGTGTGCAATTGACTGGCAAAAAGAGCCCATTGACGGGCTGGTCAAAGCAGATGGGCAAACTCGATGCTGACGACAAAAAAACCTACGGTGGCTGGTTGCATCAGGTGCGTAGCCGCATTCAGCAAGCATTGACTGATCAACAGCAGCAGTTAGAAGTCGCAGCACTCAATGCCAAGCTAGAGGCAGAGAGCATCGATATTACTTTACCTGCTCGCGGTGGTCAGAAAGGTCATCTGCATCCAGTAACGATGATTACTCAGCGTATGCAGCAGTATTTTATTCAAGCGGGTTTCAATGTTGCTACTGGCCCTGAAGTTGAGAGCGACTACTATAACTTTGAAGCGTTGAATATCCCGTCGCACCATCCTGCGCGCGCGATGCATGATACATTCTATTTCGATGCGCATTATCTACTGCGTACGCATACCAGTCCGGTACAGATTCGTACCATGGAAAAAAATGAGCCGCCGATTCGCATCATTTGCCCAGGCCGTGTTTATCGTAACGACTCAGACCAAACCCATTCGCCGATGTTCCATCAGCTAGAAGGTCTTATGGTCACCGAGTCGAGCACTTTTGCTGAGCTAAAAGGCCTGATTAGTGAGTTTCTAGAAGCGTTTTTTGCCAAAGAGCTGACCGTACGTTTCCGTCCTTCATTCTTCCCATTCACTGAGCCGTCTGCAGAAGTAGATATCTTAGATGATAACGGTAAATGGCTTGAAGTGATGGGCTGCGGCATGGTGCATCCACAAGTATTGACCAACTGCGGTATTGATAGCGACAAATACACAGGCTTTGCGTTTGGTATGGGTATCGAGCGCTTTGCGATGCTGTATTACGGTATTGATGATTTGCGTTTGTTTTTCCAAAATGACGTGCGCTTCTTAAAGCAATTTGGCTAGAGTGCTTTTGTTGATATAAAAAGTGTTCCTTGTTAATACAACAAGTTAATTTGCCAAGCTTTACTCCAACATCTTTATTATAAAATTCTGATCTGAGATATTTATGAAAATTAGCGAACAGTGGCTACGTCAATGGGTAAATCCCCAAAATACCAGCGAACAGTTGGCTGAACAGCTGACCATGGCAGGGCTTGAAATTGATGATCGTTACGCAGTTGCCCGCGAATTTAGCGGTGTGGTTGTCGGTGAAGTCATCAGCGTTGAGCAGCATCCAGATGCAGACAAACTACGAGTCACGCAGGTAAATATTGGCGACGCTGAGCCGCTACAAATTGTCTGCGGCGCGCCCAATGTGACCGTCGGTATGAAAGCGCCGGTTGCTACTGTTGGTGCTGTATTGCCAAGCGACGATGGCAAAGGCTTTAAGATCAAAAAGAGCAAGCTACGCGGTGTTGCCTCAAACGGCATGCTATGCGGCGCCTCTGAAATTGATTTGGTCGATGATATCGATGGCTTGCTTGAACTGCCTGAAGACGCACCAATTGGTACCGATATCCGTGAGTATTTAGGTCTAGATAATCAGATATTGGATATCTCTATCACCCCAAACCGTGGTGATTGCTTTAGCGTTCGCGGTATCGCTCGCGAGATTTCAGTCATCAATGACTTGCCTGTACAGTTGCCAGAGATTCCTGACAATGTAGTCGCTTCTGATAATGGTGTAACGCCCGCTGTAACCGTTGATGCGGTAGAAGCGTGCCCTCGCTATCTGTTGCAATCGATTAGCAATATTGATCGTAGCATCGATACTCCAAAATGGATGCAAAATGCATTGGTACAGTCCGGACTACGTTCACACAACTTCTTGGTCGATGTGACCAACTATGTGCTGATGGAATTGGGTCAACCACTACACGCTTTTGATGCTGATACCATCGAAGGTGATATCGTTGTACGTTTGGCACAGCCTGATGAAACCATTACTTTGCTCAACGAGCAAACGGTTACGCTAACCGGTGATGAGCTTGTGATTGCTGACGACAAAGGTGCCTTGGCACTAGCTGGCATTATGGGTGGTCAGCGTAGCAGTGTCACCGATAGTACGACCAATATCGTGGTAGAAAGCGCTTTCTTTAATCAATTGGCTATCGCTGCACGCGCACGCCGTTTTGGATTGCACACCGATGCCTCGCAGCGTTTTGAGCGTGGGGTCGATTTTGAATTGCCAAAACTTGCCTTGGCACGAGCTTGTGACTTGATCACAAGCATTACGGGCGGCGAAGCAGGTCAAATAGTCACGGCCGAACACCTTGAGCATTTGCCAGCACGCGCACCGATTACATTGTCAATCGCGAAAGTACGTGATGTTATTGGTATTGATATCGAGCCATCAGAGATGGTGCGTATCTTAACTCAATTAGGTTTTGAGGTAGAGCAGCAAAGTGACGCACTAATTTGTAAGCCGCCGTCTTACCGTTTTGATATGAGTATCCGCGAGGATTTAATCGAAGAAATTGCCCGTATCTATGGCTATGACAATATTCCAAGCGTACTGCCACATTTGCAAGTCAGCATGGATTATGACGATACTGCAGATTTGACTCATGGGATGAAGCTAGCACTGGTTGATAATGGCTATATGGAAGCCATCAGCTTTAGCTTTAGTGATGCAAAATTAGAAGCATTGCTTGATGATGAAGCGCTAGGAGAGGTGTTGGCACTGGCAAACCCTATCTCTAGTGATTTGGCGGTCATGCGTCGTACCTTGCTATCGAGCCTACTGCCTTGCGTACAATATAACTTGAATCGTCAGCAGCCACGCGTACGTTTCTTTGAGACCGGTCTTAGCTTTGTGGGACAAAGTATCAGTGATTTGGTGCAAACCCCAAGCATTGCATTGGTCGCAGTGGGTGATGTATGGAGTGAGCAGGCTTATCAAAATCGTGCGCTAGACTTTTATGATTTAAAACATGATATTGAACAGTTATTACCAGCGCAGATCGATAGCGCCCGTATTCGCTATGAGCGTAGTACGCTGAGCTTCCTGCATCCAGGACAAAGCGCTGAGTTATATATCGATGATATATATGTTGGTTGGTTGGGTCAGCTACATCCAAATACTGCTAAGCAGTTAGATCTGCCGACGACATGGGTCGCTCAATTGTCACTGGCACCGCTATTGACGCTTGCTCGTGAGCAGCATGCGATTACGACGCCTAGCAAGTTTCCACAAGTACGCCGTGATATTGCTATTTTAGTAGACAGTGATATCAGTTTGCAGACTTTAGAGTCGACGGTACGAGCTGTGGCAGGTGATCTGTTGACTGATCTGTGGCTATTTGATGTTTATCAAGGCGATAAAGTACCAGCAGGTCAGCGCTCATTGGCGTTTGCACTCGTATGGCAAGATGCTACACAAACCCTATCGGATGAAGCTGTAAAGGCTGCCACCGATGAGGTTGTACAGGCATTAACGGATCAACACGCAGTCCAGTTACGTGACAGCTAATATTTAGTCTTTAAAATACCCAATGCTCTATAGCCTTTTCAGTTATGAGGCTATGGAGCATTGCTATTCGTAAAAACTATTATTTATAACCCTTTTACTTGTAGAATAAGTTAAGTCTTTATTAATAAAGGATTTTAATGCATAGTTTGTTAAAAACTACTCAAAAAACCTTTATAATAATTAGACTTAACCCTCATACCGCTAAACCATGATATTCGACATCACGACATAGCATAGGAGTCGTACTGTGAGCACCTTAACCAAATCTGACATGATTGAGCACTTAATGAGTCATCTAAATCTGACACGCCAAGAAGGTCGCTGTCTGGTAGAGAACTTTTTTGATGAGCTGTCAGAGAGTTTGATTGATGGCAAAGAGGTCAAGCTTTCAGGCTTTGGCAACTTTGAGCTTAAAGACAAGAACAGCCGTCCAGGTCGTAACCCTAAAACAGGGGAGCCTGTCGCAGTATCTGCGCGCCGCGTGGTTACGTTCAAAACGGGACAAAAATTTCGTCAGAAAGTTGATGAGCGTTTATTCGATACTTAATGCGTTATTGAATATGAAAGCCTGCTTGTTTTCGCTATAACCTTGTAGAACTATTGATATGTGTTTGCATACGACGGTGATTATGGCTCTTCATATATTGCGCTGCATGTATCTTGTATAGCCAATAAGTACCAAGTATAGTTATGAGTAACTAGCTGTCATAAATTGCAGGCATAAAAAAAGAGAGCGTAGGCTCTCTTTTTTTATTACCACTTATTTATTGTATGAACAATAAATTACTGAGCTGGCTCTTCAACAACAACTTCGTCAGAAGCGTCAACAGCAGCAGTATCAGTTTCGCTAGCTACGTCAACGCTAGTAGTAGTACCGTCTACAGGAACTTCAGCGTCCATTTCGTCAGTAGCAGTTGCAACTTGTGCATCAGCGATGTTCGCTTCAGCGTCAGCAACAGCAGCGTCAGCATCAGCAGGAATCGCTTCGCCGTCAGCAGTGCCTTCAGCTAGCTCTTCTTGTGCGTCTTGCACTTCTTCTTGCGCGTCAGATAAATCTTCAGCAGCGTTTTCTTTGTTGCTGTCACAGGCAGTTAGGCCCATAGTTGCAGTCATGATACCAGCTAGAGCAAGTAATTTAAGTTTCATAAGGTTTTCTCCGGAAAATGAAATGAGCAGTAGCAGCAACAAAGGTCGAATTCCGAGATTTCTCAGAACTCAACTAGTCTTAGTCACAGCTACTCAGCTTCCACGCATTCTATATGTTTTATATGAAAATGGAAATAGGGTTGTACAATTAAGTAACAATAATATTTAAAATAATATTTTACTTCAGCTGTTCGATAGTATTTTTAATACAACAAACCAAATTAATCGACGTATAATCAATGACATCAGCCTATTGCAGAGAACTCTTGGTGTCCATTTATTAGCATGGTTTTTTGATATTTATCATGTTTTATCGAGCAAAATAGAAGTAAACACGCCGATTATTAAGATATTAGGAGTCAATAATGATTGACCTTGTGAGAAAGTATTTTTAGATCGCTTGCTTTTACGATAATTGAGTGAAATGTAGCTGGCTAAAATATCGATTTGAAGGATATGGTTAGGAAGGTAAAAAATAAATAATAACTGATACGAACGGCTATATGTCGTATATTTGAGGAACATACTATGAAATGGCAAGGCAGACGAGGCAGTTCCAACGTGCGCTCCAGTACGGGCGGCGGGAAAATGATAGGTGGTGGTATCGGCGGTATCATTATCGCAGGTATTTTATGGCTGGTATTTGGGGTAAATCCCATGACTGCGCTGCAAACAGGTCAGGTAATCGCTGGTGGTGGTGGTGGTAATGGAACTTCTAGCGAACCTGCGACAAGCGATGATCGAGATACCCAGTTTGTCAAAGTTGTGCTGGCGGATACTGAAGAGGTCTGGCATCAGATATTTAACGAAGCGGGTAGTACTTATAAAGAGCCTTCATTGATTCTGTTTAATGGTCAAGTAAATTCAGCTTGTGGTGGTGCTAGCGCGGCAACAGGTCCGTTTTACTGCCCAGGGGATCAGACGGTTTATTTAGATACGTCCTTCTTTGTGGAGATGCGTCAAAATCTTGGTATTTCAGGTGATCAGCAAGGATCAGGTAGTCAAGAAAACCAAGGCAAAGCGGGTGATTTCGCGCAGGCTTATGTCATCGCACACGAGGTTGGACACCACGTTCAGACGCTATTGGGGATTAGTCAGCAGGTCAATGAAGCCCGTCAGCAAGTGACCCAAGCACAGTCCAATAAGTTATCAGTGTTACAAGAGCTGCAGGCAGATTGCTTTGCTGGCGTTTGGGCGCAGCGTAATCAAGAGCGTGTACAGTTTTTAGAAGCGGGCGATATTGATGAAGCTATCAATGCTGCAGGTCAGATCGGCGATGATCGATTGGCACAGGCGAGTGGCAGAGCGGTCGCACCTGATAACTTCACTCACGGTACCAGCCAGCAGCGTGTTGAATGGTTCACTCGTGGTCTAGAGAGCGGTAACGTACAATCTTGTGATACGTTTAGCGGTGCGCTTTAAAAGTAGTGGCGCGCTTTAAAAGTGATTTACTTTTGACAACTCCGCGCATGGATTGTCAGTACAATAATAACCACGCAAAAAGTTGACATAAAAAAGCCTGCAATCAATTGCAGGCTTTTTTTATCCTCTGGTTGATATCACTCAATTTAATAATGAAGAGATATCAGATAGAAGGATTTAGTTATTATCAAGAATGTAACCACCAGCGCCGCCGATAGCTGCACCAGCTAATGCGCCACGAGCGATGTCTTTGCTATCGCCTTTACTTCTGATAAGAGCACCAGCAGCTGCACCAGCAGTAGCACCTTTAGCAGTATTGCTCATACCGCCACCATATGAATTACAACCAGTCATGATTAGTGCTGAGCTCGTAATTGCTGTCATTGCGATCGTTTTAGCAAATTTCATATTATCACCTATTTATCCATCAAATTTAAAATGTAAGACCTTTAAAAAACAATGTCCATGGTAGTTTCAAATGTATTCCTACTATCAGCCATGATAGTCGGTTGCTGACTATATAGTCGTAGTAAAAGCGCTAAACTTTGCAAACAACATGTAATTGATGTTTCCAGACTGTATCATCAAACAGGTGCTTGCTTATATGAGGTACTTAGCTCAAAAATGGGTAGGCGAGTATTTTGGCAAGTGGCAATAAAAAAGACCACCTATTGGCAGTCTTAATATAAATAATTCTAGAACAATACGCGCAAATTAATTCTGTGATTTGCGCTTCATTTGCTCAAAGAATTCATCATTGGTTTTCGCTTCTTTGAGACGATCCAACAAGAACTCAGTGGCTTGAACACCATCCATCGGTTGCAGCAATTTACGCAAGATCCAGACTTTACGCAGCTTGTCTTCATCAAGCAAACGCTCTTCGCGGCGTGTACCAGATTTTTTGATATTAATCGCAGGGAAGACACGTTTTTCGGCCAAGTCACGCTCAAGCGTAATTTCTTGGTTACCTGTTCCTTTGAATTCTTCAAAGATAACACTATCCATTTTACTGCCAGTATCGATCAATGCACTAGCAATAATGGTCAAACTACCGCCTTCCTCGACATTACGCGCAGCACCAAAGAAACGCTTTGGACGCTCTAGGGCATTGGCATCCAAACCACCAGTTAGTACTTTGCCTGATGATGGGATAACCGTGTTATAAGCACGAGCCAGACGAGTGATTGAATCAAGCAAAATAACCACGTCTTGCTTATGCTCGACCAAACGCTTGGCCTTTTCGATCACCATTTCAGCCACTTGTACGTGACGCTGTGGCGGCTCATCAAAGGTAGAGGCAACCACTTCGCCGCGTACAGTACGTACCATCTCGGTGACTTCTTCTGGACGCTCATCAATCAATAGTACGATTAGATAGCATTCAGGGTTATTACGGGTAATTGACTGAGCGATGGTCTGTAGCAGCATCGTTTTACCCGCTTTTGGCGGTGCGACGATGATAGAGCGCTGACCTTTACCAATCGGAGCGATTAGATCGATGATACGACCAGTCAGATCTTCAGTGGTTCCGTTACCAAGCTCAAGTTTTAAGTGCTCAGTTGGGAATAGCGGCGTTAGGTTCTCAAAGATAAGCTTATGACGTGAGCGATCTGGCGTATCAAAGTTAATCTCGCCAACTTTCAATAACGCAAAATAACGTTCAGAATCTTTTGGTGGGCGAATCGTACCAGCGATACTGTCACCAGTTTTTAGGCTAAAGCGGCGAATTTGGCTAGGGCTGACATAGATATCGTCAGGACCGGCTAGATATGAGCCTTCTGATGAGCGCAAAAATCCAAAACCATCAGGAAGAACCTCGAGTACGCCATCACCATAGATAGCTTCACCGTTCCGCGCATGGGTTTTTAGGATAGCAAAGATAATGTCTTGTTTACGGCTACGCGCCATATTATCAAGACCCATTTCCTTGGCGATAGCCAATAGCTCAGCGATTGATTTTTTCTTTAATTCAGTAAGATTCATAGATAGGTCATTAGCAATTGATCAGATGAGAGATGCCATTAGCAGCACAAGTCACGACAGTGATTAAAATAACGGTAATATGATGATATAGGTGTGAGCACAGCGCTGTATTTTATGTAGTTTTGGTTTTGCATGTCTGCTTATGTACGCACTGCAATTATGGGATGCAAGGTCATAAGAAATAAGGATAAAAAAGGCTACATAAGAGTCTGCGTCAAAAACCCAATATCAGTAATTGCGTTTAGTCATTTTGTTCAGCAATGGTGTTTATAATGACGATTGTGTTTTTGTTGATAAACACGAGGAGAATAGCGACAAGATACTAGGAAAACAGTTGGTTTTCTCTTGTCAGCAGACTATACGGTCTTCACAATAGCGTTGTCAATAAATTTTGCCAAAAAAGTCATATAATCAAGTTTTTTGCACAAAAAACAAGCAAAAAAGCCACTATCATAGTCAGATAATGGCTTTTTTGATGAGTCTATCTCGTCCGTTTAAAGTCATCTGAAACGAGTAGCTTCAGCTTATAAATGCTTGTCTAATACTTTAGCCAGTTCAGCTTTTGGCTGTAGGCCCATGACTGAGTCAACTTTTTCGCCATCTTTGAAGACAAATAGCGTTGGGATGTTACGGATACCAAAACGGCTCGCTGCTTGTGGGTTGCTATCCACGTCAACTTTAACGATTTTAACTTTACCTTGGTACTCAGTTGCTAAATCTTCTAAAATAGGCGCAATCGCTTTACAAGGACCACACCAAGTTGCCCAAAAATCTACCAATACAGGCACATCTGATTCTAGAACGTCTTGGTCAAAGTTTGTGTCGGTAGTATTAACAATAAGGTCTGACATAATTTTATCTCTCTTGTTTTATTTATTCTGTCACCACGAGTAAGCAGTCATATTAGTCTAATAATAAGCTGGTCAGTGGTCAAAGAATCGTTTAGAAATGGTGAAAATGTGCCATTATATTAACATGTTTGCTCAGTCTTGACAGATTCAGGCTGGTTAAATTGTTTAACAATTACGATTAGCACAATAAATCGAAACAGAATGACACAGGTTCAGTTTTCTCTGTTACTTAACACCAGCGCTCTGCTAAAAAATGCTCTGACGCATTATTTCAATAGCTCTTCGGTGGTCGTTTGCGGTATTGAACTTGCCTATTTTGAGTTCAATAAAAAATCCGCCAATGTACCAAATACACCAGCAGTCAAAAATCCACGTATTTCATTCAATTTATATAAGTAGTTACTGTTATGCCTTTTACTGATGAAGAAGTCGACGCCCTTAACGCGCAAGAAAATGCCTATCCGCTTGAGTTTTTCAAGGATTTTGCGCAAGAGATTACGGTCTACGAAGACGATGATATTTGGGTAGTTGATAAACCGGCAGGGCTGTTAAGCGTTGATGGCAAGACCCTCAAAGTGAGTCTGCTTGCTCGGCTTGAGCGTGCCAATCCAGCGGTAAAACTGATTCATCGACTGGATATGGATACCTCAGGTCTGATTATTTTTGCAAAAAATGCCGCCGCCCAAACTAATATCAGTAAGCAATTTATTGAACGTCTACCACAAAAAAAATACCAAGCGCGAGTTTTTGGCGCGTGGGAGCAGGTCGGCGCAACGGGTGAGATATCGGTGCCAGTACGCTATGAGCCGACTACCAAGCCGCGTCATATCGTCGATCACGACTGGTCAAAGCATGCATTAACACTGTATGAAGTTATGGCGCATGAAGAATATAATGGCCAGGTAGTCACTCGAGTGATGCTAAAACCAGTGACAGGTCGCAGCCATCAGCTACGCGTGCATATGGTGCATGCAGGTCACGTGATGATTGGTGACCCGATTTATGCTGAAGGCGTGGCACTCAAGATTGCGCCAAGGCTAAACCTACATGCGCAGCAATTGCGCTTAAAGCATCCAGTATTGGGTGCTTGGATGGACTGGGAAAGTCCATGCCCATTTTGATGCATTAGCTGCCTGAATGTGAAGTCGAAGCGTGCGATTAATAGAATCGCTATCGCCAATCATGCAAACACAAGGATGAGAATATGCTTGATATTACCACTACAAAACAGGCGATCAAAAATCGCCTGACCCGTAAAAAGCCGCAAATGGACAAGCTGGCCGATTATGAAGTGCTGATTATTGGTGCTGGTATTGCTGGTATTGGTATGGCCTGCCGCTTACAGCAACTACAGCATAAAAATTTATTTGGTCATAAAGGTGCAAAAAAGCAAAGGCAGAACAAATCAGTTAACAAGAACAAAACCTCGCAGCGCTTTGCCATATTAGAAAAACGTGCTGATCTCGGCGGGACGTGGGATTTATTTACCTATCCTGGTATTCGCTCTGACTCTGATGCGCTAACTTTTGGCTATAACTTTAGACCGTGGTTAGATTATAGAATGCTGGCAGCAGGTGGTGATATTAAGCGTTATATCGCTGATACGGCGCGCGAGTTTGGTATTACTGAGCATATTCGCTATGAGCATGAAGTCCAGCAAATATCATGGTCGAGCCTTGATCAATTATGGTCAGCAACCATAAAAAATCATGCGAGCGGCGAGGTATTCGTTAAGACGGCAAAGTTCGTTGTGGGTGCTACGGGTTACTATGACTATGAGCAAGGCTATCGACCTCATTTTGATGGAGAAGACGACTTCCGTGGTCGTATCGTTCATCCGCAACATTGGGATGATTTAGATTATAACGACAAAAAAGTGGTCATCATTGGCAGCGGTGCCACCGCAATGACGCTATTACCGGCGTTAGTGGATGAAGATAGTGAGCAGTGTGCGCGCCATGTCACGATGCTACAGCGGACGCCCACTTATGTGGCAAGCGTGCCGGGTGATGATCATGCTATCGACTGGCTATCGGGCAAGTTTTCTCCTTTATCAAAAGAGCAGGCCTATACGGCACTACGTGCCCGCAACGTGTTACGGCAGCAAGGGCTGTATAAATTAGCCACTCATGCGCCGAAGCTGATGAAAGCCGTCCTAAAAGGCGGCGTGACTAAAGAGTTAAAAGGCAGTGGCGTTGATATCGAGCACTTTATGCCCGACTACAATCCTTGGGATCAACGCGTTTGCGCTGTACCAGACAGTGACTTATTTAAGTCTTTGCACGGTAAACGTGCAGCAGTGGTGACCGATCAGATCGAGCGCTTTACCGAGAAAGGTATCATGCTGCAATCAGGCGAGCATCTTGAGGCTGATATCATCGTCACAGCGACTGGATTGAAGCTGCAAATGCTAGGCGGAGCAGCGGTATATATCGACGGGCAGGCTATTGATATCGGCGCGCGCATGACTTATAAGGCAGTCATGATCGAAGGCGTGCCTAACATGGCTGCCTTATTTGGCTACACCAACGCCTCATGGACGCTAAAGATTGATTTGGCCTGTCAGTATTTGGTGCGGCTACTGAGTTATATGCACAAAAACCGCTACCAAGTCGCGCTGCCACAGGCGCAGACGGCGAATGCCACTGCCCACGCCCAAGCAGATACGGTGATGGGCTCGCTATCGTCTGGATATGTCAGGCGTGCCAAAGACAGACTACCCAAGCAAGGCGATCGCTACCCATGGTACGTGACTAATAACTATCTCAGCGACCGTGTGATGCTCAAATACCGCAAAATAAAAGACGACTGGTTGCGGTTTAGTCGTTAGTTGTTTGCGGGTTATCGATGAAGTCAGCCACTTGCTTGCTTAATATCTGCCACAAGGTTTCTTGGGCGCTTTTGCTGCCCCAAGCGTTATGCGGACTAAATATGACGCGCGGATGGTCGCTGAGACTGAGTAGTGGGTCATTATCAGCGATGGGTTCTTGTTCGAACACGTCACTGGCATAACCGATGATTTGCTCGTTATTGATCGCATCGGTCAATGCTTGGCTATCGACGACACCGCCACGAGCAATGTTGACGATGAGTGGTTGTTTGCTCATCTTTGCTAACGTGTCTTTATTAATAAGGTGCTCGGTTTGCTCATTTAATGGACAGTGCAGGCTTATCACATCTGCACGAGCCAGCACCTCATCGAATGCGGTATAGTCATCGCTGCGAGGCGTGCGCCCTTGATGCTCCGCCCATAGTACTGTCATACCAAAAGCACGGGCGATTTCGGTTACACGCTTGCCAATAGTGCCAATACCAATGATGCCTAGCGTCTTGTCTTCCAAATCTATCAGCGGAATATCCAGCAGACAAAAATTCCCATTTGCTAGCCATGTGCCATCAGCGACTTTTTGATGATAATGAATACCGGCACGCATGGCGGTTAGCATCAGCATAAAAGTATGCTCAGGGACACTTTTTACCGCGTAGCCTGCAACATTATAAAGTGCTACGTCATGTTTATCGCAAGCGGCTTGATCGACGTTATTCATGCCAGTCGCGGTCAGTTGAATCAATTTTAGCTTAGGTAGACCAGCGATTACCTCCGCGCCAATTTGGACCTTATTGGTGATGATGATATCGGCATCTTTACAGCGCTCAATGATGAGGTCTGTGTCTTTTGGTGTGTCGTTATAAGTGATGTAATCGCTTACGCCTTCTGGTGCGGGTAAGTCAATACCATCAGAAAAAGTGCCTTTATCTAAAAAAACGGCTTGCATTATGATTCCTTATTTATTGTTGTCCTATAGATGGTAATAGTTGTCAAATGAATGGTTATCGACTTAATGTAGCACGTTGGCGTTTTTAGTCAAAAACGAATCCATTAAATATTGGCTAAGTAGTGATAAGCGTTTAAAAAACAAAGTAATTTATATCATGAGCGGATTTACTTAGCATGATTGGGTCTAAAGACCTTATAAAGTCATGGGTATCATCAGCTACCTCTTGAAAATTGAACTTAACGCACTCATCTAGCCGCTAACGTTATATAATGGTACGGCTTGGCTGCTGGTTTCGGTTTTACTAAGATTATGACACTGCATTTGCATCTATTGACGATTTGCCTCATTTTTAACCTGACTGCTATCACAAGCCACCATTGCTATCTAATTTTTAATTATCTGAGTACAAAAGACATCGCCTTATGACTATCTCTATTGCTTCATTGCACAGTACTGAATTCGCCGTTGGCCAACGTTATTTATCTGATACGGAGTCTGAGCTTGGCTTAGGTGTGGTGATCGACGTCGATGATCGATGTGTGCATATTTTATTTCCACAAAGTGAAGAGACACGCGTCTACGCAAAAAACTCTGCACCATTATCGCGCGTGGTGTTTAAGGTTGGCGATACGATCTACGATCAAGATGGCAAAAGCTATACAGTCAATGCTGTCGATGAAGTTATGGGTGTGCTCAAATATGGCGTCGACGAGCACGAGCGCGGTATCATGGAGACGCGCCTTGCGGCCAATATCACGCTAGCCAAGCCGCTTGAGCGTCTGCTTGCTGGTCGTATCGAACGCGGCGATTGGTACGAGCTGCGCCAAGATATCTTGCGTATGCAATCAGCACTGGCTGGTCACCCGCTCAAAGGGTTGATGGGCGCGCGTGTCGATATCATCGAGCATCAGCTCTATATCGCACACGAAGTCGGTAAGCGTATCGCGCCGCGTGTGCTATTGGCTGATGAAGTGGGTCTTGGTAAAACCATCGAAGCGGGCATGATCATCCATCAGCAGCTGCTCACGGGTAAAGCTGAGCGCGTATTGATTTTGGTGCCAGACAGTTTGCAGTATCAGTGGATGATTGAGCTGCGCCGCCGCTTTAATCTAAACTTTGCATTGTTTGATTTGGTGCGCACAGCTGCGATCAAAGAACATGATCCTGAGCAAAACGTGTTTGCCACTGAGCAGTGCATCATCGCGGGTATGGATTTATTGATTGACCATCCAGATTTGTATGATCAAGCGATGGAGGCAGGATTTGATCTATTGGTCGTGGACGAGGCGCATCATCTGCATTGGGATGAAGCGCAAGGTGGCAATGATAAATATGATCTGGTGGCAGACTTTGCAGAAGAGACGCCAGGCGTGATGCTACTGACAGCAACGCCAGAGCAGCTTGGGGCGCAGAGTCACTTTGCTCGTTTGCGTCTGCTTGATCCAGATCGTTTTGATGATTTGGATGAGTTCATCGATGGTCAAGAAGCCTTTGCGGAGACGGCAGCAGTCGCTGGTGTATTAATAGAAGACAAGCCGCTCAATGACGGTCAAATCGCTGCTTTGAGTAGCTTATTAGACATCAGTATGGATGAGCTGTCCACGATCAATGAAGACGACAAACTGCGTACCTATGCGCTCAACGAGCTATTAGATCGTCACGGTACTGGTCGTATTTTGTTCCGTAATACGCGTGAGAGTGTGAAAGGGTTCTATGGTCGTAGCAGCCAGCCGCACCCACTGCCACTACCTGACGCATGGAAAGACAGCTATCAAACCAATGGCAAATTGCGTGAACAGCTATGGGGCGAAGAAAACCAACCAGATGGTGGCTGGCTAGAAGATGACCCACGTGTCTCTTGGTTGGTTGATATCTTACGCGGTGAGCTTAAGCAGCAAAAAGTGCTATTAATCGCTCGTAGTGGTGCGACGGTAGAGAGTTTAGAAGCGGTATTGCGTCTGCATGCAGGCATCAAAACCGCCATCTTTACTGAGCAAATGACCCTGCTTGAGCGTGACCAAGCAGCAGCGTTTTTCGCGGATAGCGAAGGGGCACAAATATTACTGTGCTCAGAGATTGGCTCAGAAGGTCGTAACTTTCAGTTTGCAAGCCAGCTTATCTTATGGGATTTACCTGCCAACCCAGATACCTTGGAGCAGCGTATCGGTCGCTTAGATCGTATCGGTCAGACGCAACAAATCATGCTGCATGTCCCTTACGTACAGGGTACGGCGCAAGAGCGTCTGTATCATTGGTATAACGATGCGCTGAACATGTTTAACCAGATATCGCCAACGGCACAAAGCGTACAAGAGCAGTATATCCAAGAGCTCAAGCCAATGCTGGAAGGCGCGGACACTGCTGAAAATAATGTCATCCTACAAGACGTCATTGATGAGGCGCTACAGACGCGATTAGGGTTAGAAGCACAGCTGCAAGCTGGCCGCGATCGTCTGTTAGAGTATAACTCATGCCGTCCGCGTGTCGCTGGTCGTATCGCTGATGCCATGCGTGACTTTGATGGCAATAACTTGCTGCCGCATTTTATCGAGCGTTTCTTTGCGTCTGCCAATATCGATCATAATATCCAGCGTGATGGTTCGTGGGTTATCGCACCGATCGATAGCACCGAGATCAGTGACTATATCGATGGCTTGCCGCTTGGTGATGAAGACGGTATGACGTTGACTTTTGAGCGTGAGCAAGCGCTTCAACGCGAAGACATCGAATTTATCACGCACGAGCATCCATTGATGCGTGCCATCTATGAGCTGGCTAGTACCAGCACCTTTGGTAATACGACCGTTGCTATGCTAAAAAGCGCCGCTGTGCCGCAAGGTATGGTACTGCTAGAAGTGAACTTCCGTGTTGAAGCCATCGCACCAAAAGTGCTCAATCTGCCAGCGACATTGACCACGCAAAATATTCGTGTCTTTATCAGTGAGCAGGGCAGTGACTTATCGGCTCGTATCAGCGCTGATATGATTATGCCACATGTTGAACGCTTGGACAAAAACCGTGCCCGCCAGGTGATCAAAGTGCGTGGCGATGTGATAGAGCAGCGTTATTACGAAGCCGAAGACATCGCACGCGAGCAAATCGCTGAGATTGGTGAGCAAGCAAGTGCGCGCTTTAGCCAGCAGTGGTCACGTGAGATCAAACGTCTCAAGCACTTGCAAACCATCAATCCAAACGTACGTCCTGAAGAGATTGAGCGCCTAGAGCAGCTCAAGGCTCAAGGAGAGCAAGCGCTTGGTAACTTATCGCTAGTGCCGGACTCTATTCGCGTACTGGTAGCAGTGAAGCCATAAAATTTTAGATAATTGTCAAAAACGAGATGTTGTTAGACATCTCGTTTTTTTATGAATTAGATTGCTTGAATCAATGAATTAAGTGCGATTTGTCTCGTACAAATAGTTAAGCAATACTTATGAGTAAGCTGACAGTAACTAGTCAAAGCTACCAATATTGGGTAAGATGTTTACCTTTTCTATCGAAAATGAACATATAGCCATGGCCTGATGAGCTATGGCTGTGTGTTTGTTCTAAAGTCTCCCTTGTGTATTTCCGCAAGCGAGCTCATATTATTTTAAATTCAAGCGCAGCGTCTATATGGCATCGAGATTATAAGATGCATATGTTCGGATGCTGAGCATGTTTGATAAAAATAAGGAAACATATTGTCATGTCCGATAATTCACAACTGATTGATGAGCTGCTGGCTACGATCGCGCTTATTGAGGTTACCCCCGATGTCTTTGAGGGTAAGAGCCATGATTATGTGGGCAGTCGTATATTTGGCGGGCAAGTATTGGCCCAAGCGATCATGGCAGCAGCGCATACATTAGATCAAGACAAGCCTTGTCACTCGTTGCATGGGTACTTTTTGCGTGGCGGTGATATCAATCAACCAGTGATCTATCAAGTGCGCCGTCTGCGTGATGGTCGCAGTCTATCTGCCCGTGAAGTGACGGCTATTCAATATAAAGAAGTACGCGGTAAGCCACCGATTGAGCAAGTGATATTTTCGATGATTGCCTCGTTTTCACCGATGGAGGAGGGCCTTGCGTATCAAGAAGATATGCCTGTCTATCCGCCGCCAGAAGATCTACTGACTGAGCAAGATTTAAAAGAAGAATACGTGGGCAAAGTACCAGATGCGCTCAAGGCACGATTTATGCGCCGCCGCCATGTTGAGATAAAGCCCGTCAAACCGCGCAATCCGATCAATCCAGAACCAATGAAACCTAAGCAAGCCAACTGGCTACGCATCCATAAGCTCGGCAATCAGCCCGTTGCTATTCAGCAAGCGCTTTTGGCGTTTTCGTCTGATTTTTACTTGGTGGGCACGGGGCTGATGTCACATGGCGTTAGCTTTATGACCAGTGGATTGCAAGCTGCTAGTATTGACCACTCTATGCATTTTCACCGTGAGTTTGATTTGAATGACTGGCTGCTCTATGACATGTGGAGTGATACCACGTCTAATGCTAAAGGGTTGAACCATGGTCAGTTTTGGCAAGATGGCAAACTGGTCGCCACCGTGCAGCAAGAAGGCCTGATGCGTTTGCGTGTGCCAAAGTCTTAAGTCTTAGCTCTCTTTTTGAATAATAAATCTGTCTTTATTGTAAACATTAAGACAGATTTATTATTTTTCTATTGAAGGTGAAAGGCGTATAAGATACTTGTAAAAGAGTTTTGCATTATCTTCCACTGACCATTATCTTCTGTTCTTACTTGGACATTATTTTCGCTATCTAGATAATTAGTGGATACATTAACTATTTTACTAATCCTTTGATTGTTGTCTTCAAACTTTAATTCAACTGTTACAAGGGTTATGGCTGCTGATCTATCTTCGATAGAAATTAGCTTATATGATGAAGGTGTGTGATTTCCAAAATCCTTTTTGGCTAACCCTGCTTTTTTTCCTTTATGCTTATCAACAAAATATACAAGCGATTCTGATAGTAACCCATATCTCCTAGTTATCCAGTTTTCGATAAATTCGGCTACGGCTCGTTCTGGAGTGTTTAAAGGTAACTCTTCTGCTTTACCTACAAAAGGAAGATAAGTGATATTCTCGCTTGAACGTGGTGTCCAGTTTTCTATTAGCTTTTTTTGTCGTTGGGTGTCTGAAAAGCTTTTTAAAACTTTTCTCCAGCTCTTTTCTTCTTCTGGTTCAGAGTTTTTCTCGTTTATTCGTGCGTCTGCCCAATCTTTAGTTGCAAACAATGCTGCCCATACCTTAGCTGCTACTAACTTGTTATCAAAAGCTAACTCTCTACCGTGTAGAATTCCATGTCGATAAGGAATAGTAAGAGCTTCTTCATTAGTTTTACTTCTGCTTTTAGTAAATAAAGACGCTACTACTTGTAATCCTGTCTCATGAGCAGCCATAGAGTCCCACACTGTCATATCTGCTGAATCGGCAAAAAAACCTACATGCTTTGAGGTATCATTCACGATACCATCAAGTAAGCTAAGTAGTAGAGGAATACAGGCATGATAGCGTTTTGCTAAGTAATCTTCTTTTGCAAGTTCAATAAGGCGGATACGACGTCGAAACTCTTGATTACCTTGAAACCTAAGTATCCCCCATTTTAGACAATCGGCATCATATGAATCAGTAAGAAACTGCTCAGCGACTTTTACGCCTTCAGTATCATATTTAGCAATAGCTTCCTTCATAATTTCTAAGCTCATCGATTCATAAGCAACCCAGCCCAATTCTGAAAATCGCTCGTTAAAATTATCAGGTATTTCAAAGATTTGAGATTGCTCTTTAATTTTAGGGAAGCTCTCAAAGGCTTTACTGATCTTTGGAGAGAATACTTTTAAAAGTGGAGAAATCTTGTATAGAGCTTCTATACCTTTTATTTGATTTGTTACTTCAACAAACGACGGATTGTCTTTAATCTTTTTAGGCTTGCTCATAGATGACTTCCATATATAGATGTAAAATATCTTTGGATAGAACTATTTAACGCTCAATAACCTTTTCCATCGCACGAGGCAACCCTAGATTGTCTTGCGCTGTTTGTGCTGTGAGCCATTTAAAATCAATTTCGGCTGCTGCTAACTTCTCGTTGAGTTCTAGTATTTGCGCGTTATCGACGGTTAATTTACGCGGGGTCAAATACCAGTGAAAATGGGTCAGTGAGTGTTTAATAGGTGCATCATCGAGCAATGACTTGCTAACTGATTGGGCGACCAGCTCGTTTTTTATAAGCCATTCATTAATAATTTGCTCAGCCGTGTTAAATTCTGTTTCATATACTTTTTCATTACTGCGTATATCACTTGCTACCTTTGATGGTTTATCATCGCTCGTTGCTGGTTTTTTAGCAGCAGTTTTGCCAGTTGCCTTGCTATTCGCTTTACCGTCAACTTTCTCTACGAACTGTAATGGCAAACTCCATAATCCACCCCAGATACCATTGTCAGGGCGTTGTAGCCACAATATCTCACCGTCTACATTTTCTATCAGTAATGCATCGCTAAATTTACTTGGCTTGGGCTGTTTTTTTGCTTTGACGGGGTAATCAGTCTCGCGCCCTTGCGCATGGGCTAGGCAGTCTTCTTTTAATGGGCATAACAGACAAGCAGGCTTGCTACGGGTACATAATGTCGCACCCATATCCATCATGGCTTGCGCAAACAATCCTGAGTTCTCTGTCGGTGTCAGTCGCTCTGCCAATGCCCATAAATCTTTGGTGGTAGCAGATTTAGTGATATCGCCGTCGATAGCGGCCCAACGTGTCAGCACTCGTTTGACGTTGCCATCGCAGATGACGCCATAATGATGCAATCCCATCGCCATAATTGCCCCAGCAGTCGATGGCCCAACGCCTGAAATCGCCTCCCATTCTGCTAGTGTCTGCGGAAACTCGCCCGTTTCATCGATGACTTCAACCAACTGCTTCGCACCTTTATGTAAATTACGCGCGCGCGCATAATAGCCAAGTCCGGCCCAATGCTCTGCTACGGTATCCCATTCTGCTGCGGCTAAATCCTGCACGGTCGGAAATGATGCCATAAAGCGTGCAAAATAGGGTAGAACGGTGGTGACTTGCGTTTGCTGGAGCATGACTTCGGATAGCCACACGATATAAGGATTTGGCGTATCGGTTTGGTGCTGTTGCCACGGCAGGTCGTGACGACCGTTTTCGGCAAACCAATCGAGTAGGCGCGGAGCAAAAGAGTTTAGAGAATTAACTGACTGAGAAAATTGAGTAGGCAAAAGTACTCCTTGTAAATTGAACAGGGATATATAAAATTTGGATTTACAGTTGGCAAGCGAGAAGGTAAACAAATAAAACTATTTACCAGTATATGAGGCTTAATTATTTATAAATAAAGAAGATAGATAGTATCGTTACAGAGAATTAAGAATTTATCGATAAACACTGTCTAAAGTTTCGCCCGATTCATTCTTCCATTTAATCCATCCGTTGGTCGAACGTCCTGACACTAGAGAACTGGCTCCACTAGGTGTTTTAAATAGATGGTTTTCAGTAAGTTTATAGCTTTTATCGTTTACAGCGACAAGTTTGCCGCTACTGAGCAGACTCTCTTTCAATTTAGCTACGAATGGCGGAGCTGATGATGTCTGTGTTTGTCGTATTAAAGAGCCTGCTAATATTACAAACCCATCATCGTCATAGTATCCTTTAGCATGACCATCTTTTGCTTTATAGTAAAACAGGGATGGAATAGGTTTCGTTGGAGCTTCATCGATTATTCGACCGACTTTAGCAATGGTGGAATCAGTCGGTTTGTTTTTATAAGTCTCGTTGCTATAAGGGCTATCATGAATAGCCAAGGACTCGAAAATAGGCTGTCCTAAGGTGGATAGTAAAACGTCAAGGGTGTGGAATAACTCCTCGCAATCAGCTTTTAATGGATCAGGTGTATGCGGTTTATTACCATTATTTCCATTTTTTAGTTCGTAACGTCCCACCTCAATGGCAGTTGCGATAGCCTTATGTTCCATATATAACGCATGGGTTTGCGTCATAGAGTTATTGGTTGAGAGCATGACAAAAGCACGCGTCCAGAAATCTTTGTCATCGTGTTGGTTAAGACGTCTTTTAAGATCGCCAGTTTGTCCAACATAGAGTAACGGCTTCTCTACACTATCGGTATCACCAATCAAAAAATACAACCCAACTTGATTGGCATCGGGCATCGCAAAAAAGTCGTCAATGTGGATACGCGGGATTTCAATCAATCTTACTGTACGAGTGGTCATCTCTGCCAAACGCAACCCACGAGGGTTACCTTTTGGCAGATAAATTTGAATGGTTTTAGCCGATGGTATTAATGGATTCATAGTAACTTATATTATTGATAAATCTACTTACGATTCTTCCGCGTTTTTAGACGACGTAAGCGTTTTTCTTCCTCGCGGGCTTTTTTCTTTTCTTCAGCAGCGAGTCGTTGTTCTGCGACGACGATTTCTTCCGCTTCAGTCATTGCTGGTGTTTCTAGCGTGATACGCCCGATCTTGGCACTACGCAATTCGTTAATGAGAATCTCAGACATGCGGTAAGTATCGACTTGGTTGCCCGCGCGTACACAGCCGCGATTACGTCCAGCCACTTCAAAAAACTCCCAATCGGTCTTGGGTAGTTCCTCAATTTTGTAGCGAGTTTTTAGCAGCTCAGGATAGGCTTGCATCAAGTACTCAGCGGTATAGCTTGCCACATCAGCGAAATCAAAAGCCGTATCACGGATGCCGCCCGTTGCGGCTAGACGATAGCCAGAGTTTTCGTTTTCAACCTTTGGCCACAACATACCAGGGGTATCATAGAGCATGATGTCATCGTCGAGCTTAATCAGCTGCTGCGACTTGGTCACCGCTGGCTCGTCACCTGTCTTTGCCACAGCGCGTCCTGCTAGCGTATTGATCAGCGTTGATTTGCCAACGTTTGGGATACCCATAATCATCGCTTTGATTTGACGACCAGTCCCGACTTTATTGGGTACGAGATGCTTACAGATGGCGATGATGCGTTTGACATCATTGGCTTTTTCAGTATCGCACGCAATGGCTTTGACCCCATCTTGCTGCTCGAGATAATCCATCCATGCTTGCGTCAATTCAGGATCGGCAAGATCGGCTTTATTCAGGATTTTGATGACAGGTTTTTCGCCGCGTAGGGCTGCGACCATTGGGTTTTCACTACTATAGGGAATACGCGCATCGATAACCTCGATGACCAAATCCATCTGCGGCATGATTTCTTTGATTTCGTTACGGGCTTTGTTCATATGCCCAGGGAACCACTGAATACTTGCTCTCTTATCCATCTGCTTTCATAACCTTTTATAAAAAATGCTAAAAGTAAAACGATCAACGTTTACTTTCTAATGGTGTCCAGTTTACTACAAACCCGATGTATCCACGGGACAATTTCACCTGACCTACTTACCTGACCAGATGCGCCGTTACAATTGAGGGGGATTTCCTATCTCTTCGTTGGCTGGCGGCAACGGCGCAAGATACCCAATCAGTAGGATTAAGCTGCCCGCACCAATGAACGAGATCACCCGCCAAATTGCCTCGGTCTGTGACAAGTCAACCAAGACCAGTTTAATCACAACGACGCCTAGTAGACCAATACCCATAAACCAAAGCGCGCGCTGCCAATAGCGACTGGCGACAATAGTGGCGACCAAGGCCAAGAGCGTCCACAAGATGGTCAGTCCTGTCTGTACTTGTTCGCTACTCCATGCACCGCCCTGAGCGCCGTCCCAAAGCGGTGTGCTGATAAAGGCGTGCAGGCTGCGTACCAAAATACTTGAGAGCCACCAAAAGCTGATCAGTCCCAATATGATTAGGAGGTTTTCAGCGGTGAATATGCGCTTAGATTTGGCAGCTATACTCGACTTGATAACGGTTTCATTGTGACGGCGTTGGCTCATGTAATAGAGACTAAAACCAACCGATAGCGTCAGCCATGAGGTGATGTCATATAGGTTCACTAACGGAAAATAGGGCAGTCCCCAAATCACACCATCATATGACCAATTGGTAAGAACAACCCAAAGTAGGGCAATGGGAGCAAAAATGGCAGCGCATCCTAATACTGCCTGTTGCCAATCAAACCAATATAGTAGACCTTGTTCTGAAACTTTATTAGTCGATGTATTTTCTTCATTTTGACTAAGATAACGATGATTGAACCATAATCCAAACAATATGAGTGTCGCTGAAAACAAGAAAGCCATTACGCCACCAGAGTCTGGTAGGCCATAATGCGCAGTGGCAGCAATCAGTAACAGCCCTGTACCGAGCCAGCTTACCTCAGTGTAACGTGCCGTGTTTTTAGTATCAGACCAAGTTTTCAGCCATAGCTGGCCCATCAGTAACCAGCCGATTATCAAACCTATGAATACCAACCACTCCGCTGTTACCCATGTTAGATTGCGCTCAAATTTTTGTGGCAGTTGCAGCACTAACATGAAGTAGAACAATAACAATAATCCACGACTCAGCTGTCTAATCTCCGCCCACGGACGATAGCGGTTGATGACCCAATAAGCGATCAAGCTGATGAGTGCTGACAGCGCAATGACTGTCGTATCTGATTGCCAACTATCGAACCAATGATGCAAATCAAGTATCAGCACTTGTAGCATCCACGCTATCGCCGTCAATGTTAAAAATTTTATCAGCCTAGGGCTGTTCCAGACGAGTTTGAACGCATGGCTTTGATGATTGATGGCGTTCAGCCATTGCTGCGCTGCTTGATTGTTGATACCCAGTGCATGAGCGTAATTGGTCATCGTATCTGATGGGTTGTCACGCTTTTGTGCCTTTGTGGTAGGAGGCGTTAAAGCGTCACGATTTTGACTATTACTATTATTTAGCTTATTCATCAACATCGCAGGGGAGTTGCTAGCGCGTAAGATAAAGGCGGTCGCCAGATAAGCAATTGCTGAAATACTAAAGGCTAAAACTGGATAGTCGTTGCTAGAGAATATCGCTGTGGTCACGAGCATCCCGATACTGACGAGCTGTAATAGTAGACCAAACAATACTGACCATGACCGCAGCGAGCGCCTGCCAAACCATACCAGAGCAAGTCCTTGCACCGACCAACCGAAAGCAATCCATTCCGTATCTAGCGCCAGCGGAATCATCAGCGCCAAAAACCCAAATCCTAAAGCCAGCATGCCTTCAGTGATTAAGGTATAGCGCTCACTACGCTGGATAAACAACCAGCCCAGCCCAAGATAGACAGTCGCCAAAATCGCGCTAGTGATGGTCAGGGCATTAGGAATCTTATCGAGTAAAGCCGAAAGTAAGCCGAAAGACAGAAGCGGTACTGAAAACAGTAAGCCAGTATCGATGGGAAATAAATAGGTATCGTTACTTACGGTAGATTTATCTAAACGATTGATATTATTTGTACTATCTATAGGGCTAAGGGTATTTTCACTGAGTGCGTTGTAGGCAATAACTTGCTGCGCGTAACGAATGACGACAAATAAGTAAAGCAACCAATGCAATGTGATAAGCAGTACCAATGGCCAAAGCTGCGTCTCAATGATGGGATCAAGGTTCTGCGTGCTACCCCAATAATAGGCCAATCCGAACGTGACAACCACGCCAAATAGATTCAGTATTTTCCACGGTCGATAATGAGCAATCACAGCAATCGTGACATTCAATAATAGGTAGTAGCTGAATAAGGCGACTAAGCTACCCGTATCTTCACTGGTCAAAATCGGCGCAAAAAATCCACCAGACAACGCTAACAACGCGAGCGGAAAAGCGTTTTGACGTACGGCGAGGGCAATGGTCATAGCAGACAATAATCCAAGCCCAATAAAGCTTGGAATACTCGGAATGATTTCATAAACACTGTAAGCAAAAAAGGTGCTTAAATATGTAATCGCTAAGCCTGCGCCCTGCAGCGTAATCCCATACGAGAAACGTTTTGCCGTGAGCTTTAACCCAAGTGCTGCCAACGCAAGCCCCGCGATGCCAATTACCATAAGCTTTGTGGCAATGGAAATCTCGATATATTCGCTAAGTAACCGCAGCAGTAGCACCACGCCTACTAGCAGTACCAATACGCCGACCCGAACGACAAGATTGCCACCGAAAAACCAGTTTTTTATTGAATGAATAAGCGACGTCACAATAGGTAGGGAGCGTTCATCAGGCTCAATCGGCGCATTTGCTATTTTATTTTTGGCTGGACTTGGAGTAGTAACAGGCAGTGGCGGTGGCAATGATGTAGATGACAGCGTTGGAAACGCATCTGTAGAACGCTGTTGTGAATCAAACATTGCATGCTTAATAGCATCATTTTCAGCAGTATTGGCTTCACTAGCGTTCGCGCGCGTATAAACACGCTCATCAGCCAAATGGGTAGATGAAGCGTTCATACTGCGATTTTTTTGCTGCTCAAGATCCGCTTGTAATTTTATGACATCGCGGCGCAGATGCGCAATTTGTCGCTTTATCTTGGTGTATAGCGCGACTACCACGATCAATAAAATTGTAAAGACTAGCCAGCCCAACTGGGTTACCAATAGATATAACATCTTCGTCGCTCAATCCAATTGATAGTAATGTGATAATGACGTGATTTGCTAAGAAGCACAAGACCGCTCTGATAACGCGCCTCAGAAACGGTGGTTAAAATATACGCAAAATAAAAGGGCAGCTTAATAATTAAGCTGCCCTTCTTTATGAGTTTTATACCAGATCTTTTTTATGCCAAATTGGCTTTCATAAACTCAAGCATGTTTTCCCAGCTCTGTTTGGCGGCTGCTTCGTTATAGCCAAGGTCTACCTCATTTTTTTCAGCACGCTCATCGGCATGTGGGTTGGTAAAGCCATGCTTAGCATTGTCATAGACATCGATAGTGTAGTCTACGTCAGCGGCATCTAGCTCTGATTTTAGGCCTTCGATGGCATCCATTGATACCATTGAGTCATCACGGCCATGAGCGACCAATACTTTTGCAGTGAAGTTTTTATCTGCTGGCTGTTTTGGCGTTGGGTTACCATGGAAGGTAGCAACCGCTTTTAGCGGCATGCCTTCGCGAGCCATGTCTAGGACAACTTTACCGCCGAAGCAGTAACCGATTGCGCCTAGGTTGTCACCATCAACTGATAACTGATCGCTAAAGTCATTTAAAATCAAGCGGCAGCGTGCCATCAGCATGTCTTGATCAGCAAGTACTTGCTCCATCCACATGTTGGCTTGTGCGGCATCGGTAGTAAGTTTGCCTTCGCCATAAACGTCCATTGCGACCGCTGCATAACCAGCTTCTGCCAAACGCTCTACCACTGATTTTGGATGATCGACCACGCCCCACCATTCTGGTGCGACCAAGATACCTGCTGCTGGATTATCATCAGAAGCGTTTTCTGGTAACGCCACATAGCTGATAAGTTCAACACCATTTTCGGTGGTACTGATTAACTCGAAAGTCTTAACTGACATATGATTGTCCTTTTTTATGTTATGAGTTTTAATTATTCGTCGTTTTGATTATTCATCATTGTGATGGTTCGTTTTCTAACTCGTACTACCTTAACGCCCATATCTAGCAAAAACAGCTATAATAGTGTAACGCTCTTTATCAAAATGCTACTGCGACCCTATGACTATAAACTTATTAAACAAAAATGATGAACAATCAGACTTGTATTCAGGCATCAATCCAGATGGTAAGCTTGCGCAGTCGGTAAGTTTGTTTCCTGATAGTGCGGACACTGATTCTAAGTCTGAGCCACTGCGCCCACAGTTTTGGTCACGATTTGCCTTAAACGAGCTAAACCATAGCGAATGGGAAGCGTTGTGTGATGGCTGCGGCAGCTGCTGCTTAATCAAATACATCGATAATGATGATGACGAAGAGTTGGTCGAGTATACCGATGTGACGTGTCAGCTCATGGACTGTGCGACAGGCTATTGCCAACATTATGCGACGCGTCAAGAGCACGTACCAGATTGTATTCAGCTGACTATGGATAACTTGCCTAATATGATGTGGTTGCCATCACATTGCGCCTATAAGCGTTTGTATAAAGGGCAGAATTTGCCAAGCTGGCATTTATTATTGACTGGTGATGCGGTAGTGACGCAACACGAGATGCGCGCGGCCAACGTGGGTGTCGCTGGCCGCTGTGTGTCGGAGATTGGTATGTCTGATGAAGAGATGGAAACGCGGGTGGTCAATTGGGTGAATCCATAGTTTATTATTTGCTTATATAAAGGGTTATGATCTAAGGATTGGAATATGCATAAAATTTGCCGTACAACAAGTTTGATATTTAGTGCTGCTTTTTTGTCAATCGGCTGCTCAAATATTGCTCAATTGTCTGAGACCAATTCTCCTACTTCTCAAACGGCGCAAGCTATACCTGTAAAAGGTGTATTAACATCTGTGAGTGCGCCTATATTAGACGCGCCAGTTGTGGTGGATTGGCAAAAGATAGAGGCAGCCGCAGATAAAAAATATGAAGACGAGCCATTGGCTGATTATTATCTAAATATTTTATCCGAGGAAGAAAGGAATGGTGCGCCTTGGTTTTATGCACAAGATTTTAATGTTTCTATTGAAGAGGCACAGCGTCGATTATTATTGCAAGGGATTAGCTCGCCGCTGATTAACTCAATCACAGAGCATTTAGGCGCAAATGTTGCCGCCGTTTATTATGACAATAATGACCCTGATGAGTTTTCTATTAAAGTGACGACACTAACTAAAGTTAAAGCCGTCCCGCCAAAATACGTGTATCACTTTAAGCAAAAGGAATTTGAAAACTATTCTTTTCCTATTTATATCCAAGCCATTAGTGATAAAACGCATCAGCAGATTGTTGCCTTGCAAGAAAAAGCGTGGCCTGAGATATTAAAGCGTTATCCTGACGCTCAAAGTATTGGTTTTAGCCCCATGACCAATACTATTAATGTGACGATTTACCGCCCAACGTCTAATGAAACCAAGCGTCAACGCATAGAGACTGAGTTGACTGAGCTTGTTGGCTATCGTGTGATCGTTGAGTTTACCAAAAATCGCATAACCACGGTTTAATGGTCAGGGCTATTTAATATGTTATCAATACTATTCATGAGAGCTTTGAGCCGTCGATTTGGCCTGTGCTTCAGCGCTAGATTGAGAGTCGGCCAGTGGTGGTATCGGAATATCTTGACGAATTTGCCGAGAAAACTCACGGCTATTGGCAATAGAGTGTAGGTTATTGAAGCCCATAGATTTTGGATTTATATGGGTGCGCTCATACCACGTATCCATCGACCAAGGCTGGTTTTGTTTTTCAGGCGCAGCATCCAGCATGCCAACATCATATAGATAGTTTGGTAGCCAACCAGAGACCCAAATTCGATAATCCCACGGCAGGCGATCACCACTAACGATACGCGCCATATAAAAGATAATATTAGTACAGTTACTCGTCAACGTGTTGTACCAAGCGGGCCTGGTATTCAGCTCATCCATTGCCGTTAGGTAAGATTCAAACAACGATCTCACCTCATGTTGCTGCAAATTGCTGATAGGAAACAGATAGACTTGCTCACCGCGTGCGTTGCTACGCGTATAGATAATATCGCGCTCTTCTGCGGCAATCAGACTCAGCTCATACCGTCGAAAAAACCCCGCCAGTGCTGAAAACGACTCGCCATTTTCTTTACGAATCTCAAATGAGAAGGCAAGTGGTCTATCGTCTTCAAAACGAAAACTGACCAAGGTATGAGCAATCAGTGGCCCCATCCAATAAGAGTTGGTCACATCAACACCAGAGAGTTTAGATAAATCAATCGTGCGCGTCTCCCAATGCTCTGTGGCATCCTCGTCTATGCGCCAATCAAAATTACGGACATTGGTGAGCGTAATCAAGTCAGGGTTGGTTGCATCGCGCTCATAAGAGACTTGCTGGTCGACCTCAGCCATCCAGTCGCGATTTTGCAGGGGTTCGATAGAAAAAAACCAGCCTAGACCTATGAGCCAAGTTGCTCCGTATAAACCAATGAGCCACTTAGTAGCTGTATGTTTACCAACCGACTTTTTACCAATGGACGCTTTATCAGCCGATGAGACACTGAGCAGTATCTTTGTGACTGTATGCCAATAACGCGTACCAAGCAGTGCGGCTAATATACCCACGATTACGATTGTTGCAAGCCAAGTGAGTACGGAGCTTATTCCGTACTGGTACCAAATCGCTAATAGCAACCACACCGCTGATAGCAATATTGTGATAGCGATCAAAAAAATCACGAGACGATGTCGCCATGTCGGTCTTGGTGGTTTGTTATCTGCTAATCTGTTGCCCAAGTCGCGACTGACAGAATGGCTGTCTGCAAGCTGGCTGCGTGAACGCGATGATAATAAGCGGGAAAAAACGGAGCGTAGCGACATAAAGTTTGTTTTGATAAATAATGGCTTTGACCATAGCAAAGTTTATAACACACTGACAATACAATTTGAGTGAATTTGTCGTTGAATGTCGGTGAGGCTTGCGATAAAGTGAAGCTAAATTGTGCTGGTATGTCTGTTGTTTGTTACACAGATAATGATAAGCGCGCTGTTTTATTTGGCGCTTTTGTCCCCATCTATGCTCTACTTATCTTATGAACGGTTATTCTAATTGCCATTAACTAAAGAGGTTAAATCACACCACCATGTCTGACGACACTCCCAGCCCGAGTAGTTGGTCGATGCGCGGCTTAAAACGCTGGCTATCGACCGCCCCCGAAACCCGTGATGAATTGATTCGTCTGGTACAAGACTCGCGCCAGTTTTTAGAGCCCGATACGGTCGATATGTTAGAAGGCGTGCTCGATCTGCCGGCGACACAAGTGCGCGAGATCATGACACCGCGACCGCAAGTGATTGGTCTGCACGAAAGCACTAGCCTTGACGAAGTGATGGACATCATTCTTGATACGACGCACTCGCGCTATCCTGTTTTTGACAGTCAAGACGATGATGCCGTCATTGGCATCCTATTGGCAAAAGATTTGATTCCTATTCTGGTGCACATGGTACGCAACCAAGAAGACAAAATCGATAGCAAACGTCTAAAAGACTTGGTGCGCCAGCCACTATATATCAGTGAAACGGCTCGTTCTGATACCCTGCTGCGCTCATTGCAGCGCACGCAAGTGCATATGGCGATCGTCGTCGATGAGTTTGGCAACTTTGGTGGTGTCGTTACCATGGAAGATTTGTTAGAGGAAATCGTTGGTGACATCGTTGATGAGCATGATGACTTTGATGAAGACAGCGATATTAATAATATCGTCGCTGATCCCGAAAGGCCAAACACATGGCGTGTCCAAGCATCTACAGTGATTGAGAACTGTAATGATGAGCTTGGCAGTCGTTTTGATGATACTGATGTCGATACCATGGGCGGTCTGGTCATGCAAGCACTCGGTTTCGTTGGTGATTTGGAGGGCGAGAGCGTGGTGATAGATGATTGGCAAATCACCATCACTGATGTGGAAGGGCGCTTTATCCAAAATCTAGAGCTGACCAAAACCAATGGGGATCAGCAAATACTGATAGGCAGCCATTAATTTGTTTGCATTCCCATAATCAGTAATTAGTGATAAAACATTCTTAGCAAGCCCAATAAAAAACACGATGAACCATCGTGTTTTTTGCTTTCTGTCTTTTGTATTTTGGTATGAGATTTTCGCTACGCAAATTTACCCATTAATCGGTTTTGACTGGTATCATGGGTGGATTTTATTTGTGGTCCTGCATAAAGCATTATGCAGTCAGTTTTTGCTTGGGTTTTGTCTCAGTGCTGAGCTGTAAAATTTTGAAAAATATGGTCTTGGATAACTGCTATGCGTCTGTCTACTGTTGATTTACAAAAACGCCTGAACCCTAAACAGCCAAAAGGCTTACATCTGGGACTGACGGTACTGATCGCTTTGCTGGCAGGAGGCGCTTTCACACTTGCGCTCGCGCCTTATGGTATTTGGCCAGTTGCGTTGGTATCACCTGCCATTTTGTATGCGTTTTTGATGCCAGAGATGACAGGTCGCCGCGCCTTCCTCATTGGGCAGGCATACGGTACGGGGCTTTGGTGTGTGGGTGCGTTTTGGCTGTACACATCTATCCATGTCTATGGTTCGACGCCCGTATGGCTTGCGCTGATTATGATTGCATTGATGGGTCTCGGCATGGGGTTGTTCCATGGCTTTTTGGCGCTGATTTTTAATCGAGTGGTTGGCAAGCAGCCATTATCTTTTGCTGCGCTTTGGATACTCCAAGAGTGGATGAAAACGTGGCTATTCACAGGCTTCCCTTGGCTATTCGTCGGTTATGCATTTACTGAGCAATATTGGTTGTCATCCTTGGCGCCTGTTGCGGGTGTTTTCGCAGTTTCTTTTGTGGCGGTGCTACTGGCTGCCAGTCTCGTTGAGCTGTTGCGTCGTCGCGGCGGCTATATGATTCCGTCGATAGCCTTGTTGGTTGTTAGCTGCTCGCTATGGTTGATCAATCCGCAGTGGACCAAACCAAAAGGCACGCCTGATTTATCAGTGTCTTTGATTCAAGGCAATATCCCGCAAGATCTAAAATGGCTTACCGAGTATCAAATAGAAACCCTAAAAATCTACGCAACCTTGACTCGCGATGAGTGGGGGCGTGACATTGTGCTGTGGCCTGAGTCATCGATTCCAATGTTTCAGACAGAAGCGGTTGGTTTTATCAATGAAATGGTAAAAATGGCCAAAGAGACAGACACGACATGGGTGACGGGCATCCCTTATAAGGACGAAGCCGCGTTTGATGCCAGTAAAGATAAATATGCGCCATTTTATAATAGTGTGGTTGCGCTAGGGGCTCAGGCAGATGGTTTGTATAAAAAACAACGTCTGGTACCCTTTGGTGAATATATTCCGTTTGAAGGTGTGCTTGATATCCTGCCAAATCTGGCAGGCAGCCAAGACATCATGAGCTATAGCCGCGGCAGTGATCATCAGTCACCGCTGCGTGTACGAGGCCATAACTTGGGTGCGGCTATTTGCTATGAAGTCGCGTATCCAGATACCACGCGCAAAAACGCGATTGGCACAGACTTTTTATTGACCATCTCAAACGATGCGTGGTTCGGTACGTCGGCAGGCCCGCTACAGCATCTGCAAATGGTACAGATGCGCGCGCTCGAAAATGGTCGCTGGTTTATGCGTGCGACCAACACGGGCGTGACAGCTATCATCGATCATAAAGGTCGCATCGTAGCGCGTGCTCCGCAGTTTGAGCGCACCGTACTACGCGGTAATATACAGGCGCGCGTTGGTAATACGCCGTTTATGCGTTTTGGCCAATATCCTATTTTGTTTATTATGGCGCTGCTGCTGATACTGAGTTATTTAGGTAAGCGCCCCAAGACGTCAGTACGTTTGGGTAAATAAGATTGATATTTGCTGAATATGGTAGTCAGTGATAGTTAGTAGTTTGAGTAAATAACTGTCATCAACGCTAAAAGCGAATAGTAAAATTGTCGATAATAAACCCTTTAAATACTTAAGGGTTTTCACAAATCAGTATAAATTGCGATATAATAGGTCAATATTTCAAATATTTTGTGCAAGGTGGATAAGGTATGTCAGAAGGTATCGTCAATAACAATCCAAAAAAAGAGCTGTTATACACTCTAGGTGGCATTGCCTTATTTTTAGGTATTGTCTTACTTATTGGTGTTTCTGCATTTTTGCGTCCAGCTGGTGAACATATCACGGCTACGCCAACGGAAGCATCAGAGGCCGCTGATGAAGCAGAAGCCATTGCTACCGAAGACGCTGCTGCCCCGACTGAAGCAAATGCTGAAACAGCACCAGTAGATGCAGCAGCACCTGATACGGCTGCAGATGCAACCGTCACACCAGCGACAGATGCAGATAGTGCAGTCGTCACTGCAGAAGCAGGTACAGCGACCGCTTCTGGTACAGTAAGCCAAGCGGCAGTTGCCGATGCTGATTTGACAGCTGAGCAAGCGGATGCTGACTTAGATGCTGGGGATGCTGGCACCGCCGCTGATGACACAGCAGTAGCGCAGTAATTTTTGACATTGCAATTGATTGTTTATATAGCAAAAAACGACTCTTAAATGAGTGGTTATCAAAGTCTCTACTAGCAGTAATATCAATACGATAGGACTGCATTGAAGACCACAAAAAAGCTCGTTCTCAGCGATTGAGAGCGAGCTTTTTTGTGGGTATTTGTGTAATTTTTAGCCAACTTTTTCTTTACTTGGGTATAACCAAGTGAAACAATGTTCCGCCTATATGACCGCTTATCGGAATAATTAGGCATTTGGTCATTACCAAAATAATCTTTAAAGGAATAAAGTTGTGAGTACACAATCAAAATCAGAATCTAGTGCGGCTGAGCTGCAAGCACTAGACAATGGCTTTATGGGACACCCTGCGCCATTACGCTCGTTGTTTTTTACTGAGATGTGGGAGCGTTTCTCTTACTATAGTATCCGTCCGCTACTCGTGCTATTTATGGTAGCAACAGTGAGTAGTGGTGGTTTTGGGTTTGATGAAGTCACGGCTTCTGCTATCTATGGTATTTTTGCCGGTTCATTATATTTGGCAGCCGTACCGGGCGGTTGGCTAGCAGATAACTGGCTGGGTCAAGAGCGCGCACTGTGGTGGGGTAGTATTGTGATTGCCCTTGGTCACTTATGTATTGCACTCTCCGCTGTGTTCGGAATGGCGTTATTTTTCGTTGGTTTGATCTGTATCGTCTTGGGGTCAGGGCTATTCAAGACCTGTATCTCAGTGATGGTTGGCGCTTTGTATCCTAAGGGTGACTCTCGCCGTGATGGCGGTTTTACCTTGTTTTATATGGGTATTAACATCGGCGCGTTATTAGCTGCACTTATCGTCGGTGTGTTTAAAGAAAAAGGTATGTGGCACGTCGGCTTTGGCGTCGGTGGTTTGGGGATGCTAGTGTCTTTGCTCATCTATCGTTTTGTCGCTCAAAAGAATTTGACGCGTTTTGCGCGAGCCAAAGGTATCGATGCCGAGTGGGAACACTCCAATGACCGCTACAAAAACATTGGCCGCTGGGTGGGTGGTTTTGTTGCGCTGCTAGTCGCCATTGTGGTGTTAGTTTCTACGGGTATGGTGTCGTTCAACCCTGAGCTGGTCGCAGAGTATATGACCTATATCATTGCTGCCGTCGTCATCCTTTACTTTGCCATTATGTTTATTTCACCGCGATTGGATAAGACGGACAAACTGCGCTTGTTGATCTGCTTTATTTTAATCATTGGCTCGACGCTATTTTGGTCAAGTTTTGAGCAGCAGCCAACCTCTTTTAACTTATTTGCCGATCGTTATACGGATCTAAATGTCTTAGGGTTTGAAGTACCAAGCATTTGGTTTCAGTCGTTGAACCCATTATTTATTTTAATATTGGCGCCTATCGTTAGTATTATCTGGGTCAAGCTGGGTAACCGAGGTCTTGAGCCGAGCAGTATGGCGAAATTTGCACTCGGGATGCTACTCGCCGCCGCCGGTTTTGCCTTGATGATTTTTGCATCAAAAAGCATCTTAGCGCCTGGCGCTGGCTTAGCATCACCTTTATGGTTGGTGGGAAGTCTGCTGTTATTGACCCTTGGTGAGCTTGCGCTTAGCCCGGTAGGTCTGTCGTCAATGACCAAGCTTGCACCAAAAGGCATGCAAGGCCAGATGATGGGGCTTTTCTTTGCTTCTATTGCGATGGGTAACTTGGTTGCGGCATTCTTTGGTGGTCATGTCTCAGCGGACAAAATCGAAGGTTTGCCGACTTTGTTTACCACTATGACGATCTTCTTGGTAGTCTCTGCCGTGATACTGTTGGTATTGGCTAAGCCTATCAATAATATGCTGCAAAAAAGCGAGCACGCTGACGAGGTAAGCCAATAAAGACAGATAATTGGTGTATGCAAATCCTCTATCATGCCCATAGAATCAGTCCATAACTCATGATAAGACGTGTTACCATAACTGGCAGCACGTTTTATTGTTTTAATCAGTGAGATATTTTTTAGGCTATTGAAAGCCTACATTCTGCCCAAACATCTAGTTATGTTCTGCTGCAATACTATTAAGCGGCACCTAATAAGACGACTATTCATAGTTGTTACTCACCTCTCGATTTCTAAATAATTTATCTAAAATAAATAAGGACACCTATCATGAATAAACAAATCATCCAAGAGCGTATCGATACACTACGCAAAACACTAGTGGCTCAAGACCTCACTGCGATCATCGTACCCTCAGCCGATCCACATCTGTCTGAGTATTTGCCAGAGTATTGGCAAACCCGTCAGTGGCTATCAGGGTTTACGGGTTCAGTAGGGACGCTTGTCGTGACGGCTGATTTTGCTGGTCTATGGACGGATAGCCGTTATTGGGTACATGCGGCTGAGCAGCTAGAGGGTACGGGTATCACTTTGGAGAAGCTGGCATCTGGTCAACCAAATCATATCGACTGGCTGGCCGATCATTTGCAAGAAGGAGATAGCGTGGCAGTAGACGGCAATGTGCTCTCTATCGCTGAGCAAGATCGACTATTGAATGCATTTGATGCCAATGATATTACCTTAATCACTGAACGCGATATATTGACGAGCGTTTGGACAGATCGTCCAGCACTGCCCAATGCTAAGTTGTATGCACATGATGAGCAGTTTCTTGCGCAGTCTGCCACTTCAAAACTTGCAGCAGTACGCGCAGGCATGAAGGATGCTGGCGCAACCCATCATCTACTCTCAGGCTTAGATGACATCGCTTGGCTGACGAACTTGCGCGGTGCTGATGTTGATTACAACCCAGTATTCTTAGCACATATACTGATTGATACAGACAGCGCAACGTTATTTGTTGATACCGATAAAGTGAGCGAAGATATTGCAAAAAGTCTAAAAGATAGCGGTATCACATTAGCTGATTACTCTGCTGTACAAGATGCATTAAGTTCATTGACGCCGGAAGACTTATTACTATTAGACCCAAGTAAAGTCGCAGTCGGCACCTTGTCCAAAATGGCAGACGATGTTGGCTTTATTGAGCAGATGGCACCGAGTACACTGCTCAAATCTGTCAAGTCTGACTCAGATATCGATCATGTACGTGAGGCAATGCGTCAAGACGGCGCGGCTTTAGCGGAGTTCTTTTCTGAGTTTGAGCAGCGTCTAGTAGCAGGCGAGCGCCTTAGTGAGCTGGATGTAGATAGTATGCTGATAGAGGTACGTAGCCGTCAGCCGCATTATGTATCGCCAAGCTTTCCAACTATCGCGGGTTTCAATGAAAACGGGGCATTGCCGCATTACCGCGCAACGCCAGAGAAGTTTAGCTATCTTGATGTGGCTGAGGGTGAAGGTGGTTTACTACTCATTGACTCAGGCGCTCAGTATCAAAACGGTACGACAGATATCACCCGCGTGGTCGGTATTGGACAAGTTAACGCTGAGCACAAACGCGACTTTACGACCGTACTCAAAGCCCATATTGCGCTCGCTCGTGCTAACTTCCCTGATGGTATCGCCTCCCCATTGATTGATGCGATTTGCCGCGCACCACTGTGGCAAGCTCAGATGGACTATGGCCACGGTACTGGTCACGGTGTTGGTTATTTCTTAAATGTACATGAAGGTCCACAAGTGATCGCTTATAGCGCCAGTACACCAAAAGAGCGTGCGATGAAAGTCGGTATGATTTCAAGTAATGAGCCAGGTTTGTACCGCGAGGGCAAATGGGGTATCCGTATTGAGAACTTGGTCGTGAATACACCAGTTGCCAATCCTACTGAGACAGAGTTTGGTCAATTCTTACACTTTGAAACCATCACTTATTGCCCAATCGACACGCGCCTGATCGAGCCATCACTACTGGATCAAGTAGAGATTGATTGGTTAAATAGCTATCATAGCCAAGTCTATGCTGAGCTAAATGATCGTGTGGAAGGTGCCGCCCTTGAGTGGTTGACTGAACGTACCAAAGCCATTTAATACCAAGCTCAAAACATTAACTAAAAGTACTAAAAAGCCCCGTAAATTATTTACGGGGCTTTTTAATGTTTGTGCTACAGGCCTTTTTAGAAAATAGAGATTGTTGCCGTTAGTGAATATTTTTCTTAGCCGCGTTTTCAGTAGTAGCTGACGTATTTTGCTCGCTGAAATGCTGAGTCATCTCAGCACGTAGCCAAGATTTCAGATTTTCAGACATGAGCATCATTTGCTCACTCAAGTAGTCGTCGATTTGGTTTTCAAGCTCACGAATTAACGTTTGATCCGCCGGATCCAGCTCACTGTCTTCTAACACCAAGTTGATGGCTGCACTGGTGTTATTATTAATGTCTTTGATATGATGATTGACCAGCCCATGAGTTTGATCGCTCATAGTTTTACTATCCGCGTTTTTATTATCGCTAGTTTCACTCTCACTATTGGCTACTTCAGAGTCAGTCTTTTCGATTTTTGAGTTGTCATCAGGATCGTTCTCTGTGACGCCTTTATCAGAAATGGCTTTTTCATCGATATTGTTTTGGTCGGCTGCTCGCTGCTCATTTTTTTCTTGTTCTTTTTGAGCCGTTTCTGCTTGTTCACGTCGCGTAGCTTCTGCTTTACGCGCAGTCTCTTCGGCCTCTTTTTTCTGTTCTTCTTCTAACTGTTGCTTTTCAGCCGCCGCGCGTTCTTGTTCTTGCTTGTCTATGATTGCCTTAGCGATGGCTTGCTCGGCATTATAGTTATCATACAGCTCGTCCACATGGGTATCCAAGTCATGTGTATGAAAAGTGAAGCTTTCAAATACGGTATCTGCTTGCAGTAGGGTGGTGATGTCTTTTAGCTCTTGGGTAATTGCAGCGCGTACTGGATCCGGTGCACACGTCCAGCGCTGATAAAACTGATGGGAAAATGAGTAGCTTGACATGGTATCTTCCATAAATGTTCCAAAAATTACCCCTTATCATACGCAAGTACGATAAGGGGCTGCAAGTGGACAAACGTAGCCAAACTGACACCAACGTTACAATGTTCAGACGTATCAAAATGACAATTCGACAATTCGACAATTCGGCAACGCGGTAATGCAAAAACGCGGTATCGCATCGCACGATATGCTTTTGGCTATTAGTGGTTGGTAGGCCAGCGTGCAAATATCAAGGATCCATTGGTACCGCCAAAGCCGAAGCTGTTGGATACAGCATATTGCAAGTTATCGACTTTACGTGATTGGTTGGCCACGTAATCGAGATTGCAGTTGTCTTCTACCTCTTCTAGATTAATCGTGGGTGGCACGTGCTGATGCTGTAGGGCAAGTACGGTAAATATGGCTTCCACGCCGCCAGCTGCACCAAGCAGGTGTCCTGTCATAGATTTGGTTGAGCTCACCAAAATACTGTCTTTCACTGGCGAAAACACGGTTTCGATAGCAATTGATTCGGCGACATCACCTGCAGGTGTACTGGTACCGTGCGCATTGACATAACCGACGCTTGCGGGTTCAATCCCAGCATCATTGAGGGCATTGCGCATGGCTTTTGCAGCGCCGCTACCATCTTCTGGTGGTGCGGTAATATGACTGGCGTCATCGCTCATGCCAAACCCGACCAGCTCTGCCAATATCGTTGCACCGCGCGCTTTGGCGTGGGCAAGGCTTTCTAAGACGACCATACCAGCACCGTCACCAAGTACAAAACCGTCACGGCCTTTATCAAACGGACGTGATGCTTTGGTTGGCTCGTCGTTACGCGTAGAGAGTGCGTGCATAGCACTAAAGCCTGCTATACCAAGTGGGCTTGAGCCTTTTTCACTACCGCCAGCCAACATCACATCGGCATCACCGTAGGCGATCAAACGCGCTGCAAGACCTATAGCGTGAGTTGCGGTAGTACAGGCCGTTGATGTCGCAAGATTTGGCCCTTTTAAGCTGTGTTTAATCGCGACCAATCCTGCTGCCATATTGACAATAGAGCCTGGGATGATAAAGGGTGAGACTTTAGCAGCCCCTTTTTCGTGTAGGGTATCGCGACTGTTTTCGATAGTTTGGATACCACCAATACCTGAACCCAAGATAATACCAAAGCGATCTTGATCAACCCCTTGTACTGGCGCATCAGCAGCACTGACTTCATCGATAAGACCAGCGTGCTGTAGTGCCATAGAGGACGCTGCAATCCCGTAGTGTATAAACTCATCATAGCGGCGCGCATCTTTGGCGCTCATGTACTGTTTGGCCTCAAAGTCTTTGATCACACCTGCGATTTGTGCGCGGTAGCCAGTCGCATCAAAATGCGTAATCGGTGAGATACCACTATCACCATTGAGTAGCTTGCTCCATGAGCTATCAACATCCAGACCAAGCGGGGTAATGGCACCCATGCCTGTCACGACCACACGCGTATCATCAGAGCGCTCGTAATGAGGGGGTTTTTGACGCGATTTGTATACAGGAGCTGCGGTCATATTATTTGTGTCATCATTGGTGGCTTGGTCGATAGGTGAGGTGCTGTGTTGGCTCATGCGATATGTCCTATACTTACGGGTCCTAAGAGGATGGCGTTTTTAAAGTTATTATAAAACACATAGGTGCACGTATGTAAACTAAAATCTAACTGGTCAGGCAAAACAAACTTGTCCCAATACCACGTCTTTATTGGCGCCAGTTACAGCGGGTAAATTACCCGTTTCGCCCATCAGTGTTTGTCTGGCTAACCATGCAAAAGCGACTGCCTCTACCCATGTTGGTGCCAACCCTAAATGATCCGTGGTCATCACTGTAGAGTAGGGCAAGTGAGCTCGTAGACGCGTCATCAAATAGTCATTTAATGCACCGCCACCGCAGACAGACACTGAGCTGTTTTCTTTAGCATTGATAAACATATTGATTTGGGCGCTTGCACTGATGGCGGTCAGCTCAGTTAAAGTGGCCTGCACATCTGCAGGTGAGTAGCGGGTATAGACAGAAGTCTGATCGAATGTTTGTAGCTCATCTTGTAGCCAAGCTAGGTTGAAGTCTTCGCGGCCCGTACTTTTGGGATGAGACTGCGCAAAGAATGGATGTGCCAACAGCTGCTGTAATAGCGGTTCAATGATGACTCCAGACTGTGCCCAAGCACCGCTCGCATCATAGCTATTATCAGTATGCAATGCTGTCCACGCATCCAATAGTAAGTTTGCAGGTCCAGTATCGTAGCCAACAACCTGATTTTTTCCATCAGCAGGCAAGATGGTTATATTGGCAATACCGCCCAAATTTAATATCACGCGTGTGTCATCAGATGCGCCAAACAGTGCTTGGTGGAAGGCAGGAACCAATGGCGCACCTTGACCACCGACGGCCATATCACGGCGACGAAAATCACTGACGACGCTAATACCTGTACGCTCAGCGATAATATTGGCATCGACCAATTGCAAGCTAAAACCCATCTGCGGGCGATGGCGTACCGTTTGCCCATGACAGCCAATCGCCAGTACTGATTCAGCATCGATATCTGCTTGCTGTAATAATGTATTGACTACTTCGCTGGCAAATTCCGCATACTCACGACTGGCCCAGCCGAACCAATCCAATTCGCTGTTTGGTTCATCGGCCTCTGGTACGAGTTGATTCACACCATTAGGTTGACATAATGCCAATAGGACCTCACGCAATCGTGATGGGAAGTCTTGACTATACGTCGCCAGCAGCTGCATCGGCGGTTGGGTGCTGTCTTTATTACTGGGATTTTCGGTATCTTCCATGTCATTATCAAACTGACAAATAACCGCATCCATACCATCCAAGCTAGTGCCGGACATCATGCCGATATATAAGCCGTCATCAAAGCTTTCAAACACCGTTTGCTCAAGTGCATCGGTCAGCGTGGCATAGTTCGAATTATCCGCGGTCAAATCATCAATATCGTCTGAGCTGTTATCCAAACCATTATTCATAAGCAAGTCTGCGAGGGCATTATGGTCAGTATCAGCAATCGATGCGGGGTTGGTCATGGCAATTTACCTTAAAAAACGCTAGTATATCCGTCAAATTCTAGCATTTTTTCTGACCTTTTGAGCTTCTAAACGTCATAAGGTGTTGAGCCAGTAACCGTCATTCATAAAAATCCCAATTAAAGTGATATATAGAGAGAACCATGACTAATCAAACTTACACCCTAGAAGAACAACTGGCCCTTATTCAGCGCGGTACGCAAGAGATATTATCTGAAGATGACTTAGTGGCTAAGCTAAAGCTCAATCGTCCGCTACGTATTAAAGCAGGCTTTGATCCTACCGCACCAGATCTGCATTTGGGTCACACGGTACTGATTAACAAGCTCAAGCATTTTCAAGATTTGGGTCATGAGATTTATTTCTTGATTGGTGACTATACTGCCAAGATTGGCGACCCTTCTGGCAAAAACAGCACGCGTCCGCCATTGACTGATGAGCAAATCAAAGCCAATGCCACCACTTATGCTGAGCAAGTATTCAAAATTTTGGACAAAGAAAAAACCCGCGTGGTCTTTAACTCTGAGTGGTTCAATGATATGAGCGCCGCTGATATGATTCAGCTTGCGAGCCAGCAGACCGTTTCGCGTATGCTTGAGCGTGATGACTTCTCGAAACGTTATGCCTCGCAAACGCCTATCTCAATTCATGAGTTTCTCTACCCATTGGTGCAAGGCTATGATTCTATCGCACTAAAAGCTGATGTTGAGCTTGGCGGTACGGATCAGACCTTCAATTTATTGATGGGTCGTACGTTACAAGGACGCTATGATCAAGAGCAACAAGTTTGTATTACGGTGCCGATCTTAGAAGGGCTAGACGGTGTCAATAAAATGTCTAAATCTCTAGGCAACTATGTCGCCATCTATGATGCGCCAGGCACCATGTACCAAAAAATCCTATCGATGCCAGATACCTTGATCCATCGCTACTTTGAGTTTTTGAGCTTTAAGCCAATGGAAGAAGTGGAAGGCTTAATGCGTGAAATGAAAGACGGGCGCAATCCACAAGAAATCAAACGTATTCTTGCTGAAGAATTGATCGAGCGCTTCCATGATGCTGATGCGGCTGCCAATGCGCACAAATCAGCAGGTAATGTCTTAGCAGATGGTGAGTTGCCAGTGGATTTGCCAGAAGTGACATTAACGCTTGAAGAAGGTCAAGAGGCTTTGTTTATCACACAGATATTAAACCAAGCAGGTTTGACTAAAAATAGTGCCGCGGCAAAAGACATGATCAAGCGCAATGCAGTCAAAGTCGATGGCGAAGAGGTCAATGCTGGCTTTAGCTTGACCTCAGGTCAAACGGTTGTGATTCAAGCTGGCAAGAAGGCGTATGCAAAAGTGACGGTTGCTTAAGCGCTTGCTCACATCAATAATGGCTTGAGGAGAGATAAATGCTAGAACAGGTTACCTTATCGAGTAATGGCATTATCCTTGAGCCATTAACGCTCGCTCATGCCACTGACTTGATTAAAGCTTGCCAAGATGGTGAATTGTGGAAAATAAACGTGACATCTATACCTGAGCCAGATAGGGTCATTGACTATATTAATGTCGCAGATTCAATGTCTGATAGACAAGCTTTTGTCGTCATTGATGAGCGTACTGGCAAAGCGATTGGCTCAACGAGCTTTCATGACATTTTGCCGACTACCAAACGCTTAGAGATTGGCTATACATGGTACGCTAAATCTTACTGGCGCACGCATGTCAATACCACCTGTAAGCTTATGCTGCTTACCTATGTATTTGAAACTTTAGAATATCAAACCGTAGGCTGGCGTACAGATATTGATAATCATCGCTCGCAACAAGCCATTGAGCGCTTAGGTGCCAAAAAAGATGGCGTGATCCGTGGCAATCGAGTACGCCGTGACGGCGTTATTTCAGATACAGTCATGTACAGCATCGTTAGCTCTGAATGGGTAGATATAAAACCCAAGCTTGCAGCAAAAGTACAAAGCGTTTATTAATCTTTTAAATATTAATATAAATGAGTGGTTTATGTCTCAACAAAGTCAAAGCACGGTAGTCCAAGGCATTTACCGACATTATAAAGGTAGCCTTTATCAAGTGCTGCACACGGCAAAGCACTCAGAAACTGAAGAGTCGCTCGTGGTGTACCGTTGTCTGTACGGTGAGTATGGCGTGTGGGTACGCCCGCTTGCGATGTTTACTGAGACGGTTACCGTTGATGGCAAAGAGATTCCAAGGTTTGAACTCATCAAAGTATTAGCTGATTGATTGTTAGTAAAAATGAGATTGAAATGGCGCGTTTAGACAATAAAAAAAGATATTCAGTGCCTTTATTATTACAGTTCATAGTGATTTTAACTCAATTTGGCATTTATTTATTTATTTATCAATTGGTTAGATGTTTATCTTAATCAAAAGCCACCTAATTCATCATTAGACAATTTTTTTTGGTTAGTAATAGTACCTATTACTTGGATTATCTACACTTCAATGTTTTATTATTATTCTCATAAGTTTTTACAAGCAGTTTTTCAAGGTCTATTGCAGACAATATTTTCCTATACCTTAGTTATTGCAAGTGTACTTGTCTTTTACACATGGATTGGTAAGTCCTTTTAACGCTAGCCTAGGTTAATAACTATCCTACCCAAAATCTTTAAAACAAAAAAACGACCCGTTAAGGTCGTTTTTTTATTCTATATCTACGTTTTATCTAGACAGTCAATTAACTGTTTAAAAATGCAATCAATGTTTTATTGAACTCTTCGCTATGGGTCACATTGATGCCATGTGGACCACCTTCAACGACATGTAGTTTACTATCTGCAATCATATCGTGAGAGCGTTCACCGCTTGCTTCAAACGGAACAATTTGATCCGCATCACCATGTATCACTAAGGTTGGTACATCAAAGGCTTTTAGATCATCGCGGAAGTCCGTGTAGCTGAACGATTTGACACAATCAAAGGTTGCTTTAGCAGAAGCGAAAGCAGCGATATCGCGGTTGTATAAGCGCATAGGCTTACTGACCAGCGACTTACCGTCTTTTGGCGTAAAGAAATTCTTGGTAAAGTCATTCAAAAAGGCAATACGATCATCGCTGACGCCATCCAAGAATCCTTGAATGTCTGCTTCTTCAAGACCGCCATCAGGATTATCATCTGCCTTAAACAGATACGGCGGAACAGCAGAGGCAAGTACCGCTTTGCTGACACGCTCTGAGCCATATTTACCCAGATAGCGAGCCACCTCGCCGCCACCCATAGAGAATCCAACGATGGTCGCGTCTTGTAAATCGAGCGCCTCCATCAAACCTTTTAAATCTTGGGCTAGGGTGTCGTAGTCGTATCCATTCCATGGTTTGGATGATTGACCAAAGCCACGTCTGTCATAGGTAATGACTTGGTAGCCAGCTTCGACCAGCGCAGGCAGCTGTGCTTCCCAAGCGCGTCCACTAAGTGGCCAGCCATGAATGAGTACGACAGGTTTGCCAGTACCTTGGGTTTCGTAATAGAGTTCGACCGGTTGATCGTCTTGAGTCGCAACGGTAGCGTAGGGCATGATCTTATCCTTTTGGTATTATTATATTCATATATTTTTATGTTGATGCTTATCAGTGACTGTCGTTCATAGTGAGTCATTAAGGATTTGCATCAGCCTTTTAGTATAGAATCAGCCCAAGTTAATTGCTACGACAGGTTGTAAAGTTATAGTAGTGATTATAAAGCGGTTGTGTAAAATCCTAGTCAATCTTGTAGAAATTCTTTTAGTATCTTATGAAATTGCAATGGCTCATCTATTGGCACGGCATGTCCTGAGCGCGGCAGGATGACATCGCGAGCATTGGGCAGCATACGTGTGATTTCTTGCTGCCATTTGGGGTCATAGAGTTTTGATTGTCCACCAATGAGACTGACCACTGGGATGGTGACGTTCTCTATACCTGCACGAAAATCATAGGGTATCGCCAGATATGCTTGCAGGCAGCGCATTTTATGTTGCCAGATTTGGTGATTATAAAATGCCAGTTTATGATCGTTTTGATGAGTAAGTGCTTGTACGACAGCTTTCGAGCGTGGACGGCTGACAGAGAGTAAAGAAAACAATCTTTCGACATCCGTCACATGGCGCTTGAGCGCAAATGGCAGGTGCGTAAAGTGTTCAACTTGCGCATAGGGTAGTGTCCTATCGACAATGTCTTGAAACACGGCAAACCTCTCTTTTTGCCGATCCCCAAATAATCCACCTTGCCAATCTGGTTGATTGTGAATCACAGGGCTTTGATCGATGTTCAGATAGCGACTGACGCGTGATGAATCAAAACGTTCAAAATAAGACCACATGACGAGCGCGCCCATAGAAATCGCTGCAACGGGCAATGACTCTATCTGCCGTGCAAGACAGACGTGCTCAATCACTATATCAATATCATCAGCATACTGATGTACAAAGTCAAATTGAGTCAACTCAACATTTTTTGCCGCACCAAACCCTCGAAAATGCGGCAAGTAAAATTCATATTTACCTATTAGTGGTAGTATAAAAGGTAAAAACTCACGCGCATCCATGCCATAAGCATGCATCATCATGACGGGTTTACCATTCCCAATGACAGACACGGGTAGCGCCGTACCATCAGCTGTCTTTATATTGATTGTTCGTAATTGATATGACGCGGGTAGGGAAAGAAGAGTTTTTTTCATAGAATGACATCACTTTTGGTTATCAATCCATCTTGGTTGAGTGGTCAAGATGTATTTTTACAAACGTATTCATACCGCGAATAAAAGACTGTTATATTGAAGCAGTCATCTGACCATAGCATAGAATTTGGCTAACGGTAAAAGCAGTAGCGATAACTGATAAGGATAGAAGGGTATGAGCAAATCGATATTGTCGTCATTGGATAGTAGCTTGTATCCACAAGTTTGGGAGCAGCAGATATTTACCAGTCCACAAGCGCTTTTATTATCGATGCTAAATAATGAGGTTACGATAGATGCCAATACTTTTACCAAGCGACTACTGGCAAACGATATTTATCAAGAATGGATCAATACCACGGTATTTGGACGGTATTTGCATCGCAACTTTACCGCGTTTTATCAACAAACAGAAGACAGTTTTAATGTAGAAATGCCCGCCTTGTTTCGTCAAGAGCTGACCCGCCATGCGCAGTATATGCCATTAGATCAGGTACTGTTCTTTGCAGGAGAGATGTCCAAAGTGGTACGACAAACAAAGCTGCTCACTACCACCGTAAATCCAGCCACGGCAATCATTAACGCGCAAAAAGTGGCGACCCATCAGGTTTCTCATTCAAAGATGATTGTTAATCAAATCACCATCGTCGGTAAGCAAGTATTAGGGTTTCCCATACGCCACAATAAACGCACCAGCGAGCGCTTACGTAATGAAATATTGATTATGGACTTTCAGGACTTGCGCTTAGTCAATGAGGTCACGATTGAAGACACAAAAAAAAGCAATATAGAGTCATCTATATTGCTTCGGTCTTACGAGTTACGCTGATTGTTAAATAGATGCGCTTTTAACAGTCTTTTTTAGCCACCGTCAAACCGTTATAGGTTTGTGCTACTGGCATCACTTCCAAACGATTGACATTGATATGCGCAGGCGACTCAATCAACCACAGTAATATATCGCCGATATCTTCACCTGTCATGGTCTTAAAGCCATCGTAGACTTTAGCTGCTTTATCGTCATCACCATGATAGCGCACGTTTGAAAACTCAGTACCCGCGACTACGCCCGGTTCAATATTGGTCACACGTACCTGCGTACCGATAAGATCAGCACGTAAATTTAGGCTAAATTGTTTGACAAACGCTTTAGTTGCGCCGTACACATTGCCACCAAAGTACGGCCAGCTACCAGCAATCGAGCCGACATTGATGACATATCCGCTATCGCGCTCGACCATCGCTGGCAAGACTGCATGAGTCAATGCCATCAAGCCTTTAATGTTGGTATCCGTCATGCGCATCCAATCATCGAGACTGGCTTTGTGGGCAGGCTCTGTACCGAGTGCCAATCCTGCATTATTGACCAAGACATCAATCTGTTTAAAGTCATCAGGCAAGTCAGCAATGATTTGCGGGATAGAATCCGTATCGCTCACATCCATCACCACAGGTAAAAAGTTCTCACCCAAAGTATCTGCCAAAGCATTTAGCTTGTCGATACGTCTAGCGCACCCAACCACGCGATGACCATTTGCAACCAAACGCTCTGCCAGTGCTTTACCAAAACCTGCGCTTGCTCCTGTAATCAATACGTTCATTGTCTGTCCTTATTATTGATGCTGCATGTTTCTATCATAACTTTGATGACGGCTTTTTTATGCTAAGACGGTTTATCTATTTGATAACTGCTTACCAAAAATCTTATCACCCGCATCGCCTAGACCTGGGATGATGTAACCATGCTCATCTAAATGGCTGTCTAACGCAGCGGTATAGATGGTCACGTCAGGATGCGCTTCATTGACCAAACGTACGCCTTCAGGGGCCGCTACCAATACTAAGGCTTTAATATTCGTACAGCCGTTTTTCTTTAGCATCTCGATGGTAGCAACCATTGAGCCGCCCGTGGCCAGCATTGGATCGATGATAAGCGCAGGACGTTTGTCCATGTGACTCACAAATTTTTCAAAGAAAGGGACTGGTTGCAAGGTTTCTTCATCACGTTGTAGACCGACCACAGAAATCTTAGCAGTAGGGATCAAGTCGAGCACGCCATCAAGCATGCCAATACCTGCGCGCAAAATCGGTACGATCGTCGCCGTCTTACCGATGATTTGCTCACCAGTGATTTCGCCGCACCAGCCTTGCATTGGGAAAGTCTCAATCTCAAAATCACGGCTTGCTTCATAAGCCATCAAGCGTGCAAGCTCTTTAGTCAATGTACGAAATTTATAAGTACTACAGTCTTTTTCGCGCATGAGGCTGAGTTTATGACGGACTAGTGGATGATCGATTACCGTAATTTTTAAATCGCTGTTTAAGTCACTCATAGAATCTCTCTCGGTTTCTTGTCTGATGCTTGCGCAATTACTGCGGTTGCCATTAGTATAAAAGGTACAAACACTTACCGCACTTTAACCATATCTTTGGCACATCAATAGTAAAGTTAATGCCTTCACAATCAAGCTAATCAACTACTTTACGACAGTGATCATTTATCATGATGACAATATTTGCGTTCACAGTTGCCATCAAAGCCTAAGAAATTCAGGCTAGGTAAAGTGATACTGCGATATCTGAGCCAACTCATTAAACCGACTAAGTTTGACTGTATAATGTGATTATAAGTGAGGTAGTGTTTAGACTTGCTATGATACCAAAAAAACCGCTTTTCTGATGAAGAATATCATGACTATAAAAACACCAAGCACCCAAAAAAATGCTGATACTAAACCGAGATCATTTGATGATAAAGCCACAGAGCTTGAAAATCACCCCTTTGAGCCTGTCTTACCGCCCAATGCCACGGTCATGATGATGGGTACTTTTCCACCGACTGCTGATAAATGGGCAATGAGCTTTCATTATCCCAATTTTTATAATGATATGTGGCGTATCTATGGTCGAGTATTTTTTGATGATACTGACTATTTTAGAGTAGGCGATGAAAAGCGCTTTGACCCTGAGCGCATTCGTGCCTTTATGTTTGAACGTGGTATTGCTTCTTGCCCAACGGTAAAGCAAGCCATACGTGAGACTGGCAATGCCTCGGATAAAAATCTAACAGTCGTCACGCCTGTTGATTTGGATAGTATCCTGCTACAAGTACCAAAGGTAAAAACCTTGTTTACGACAGGAGGTAAAGCGACTGAAGTATTACTCAATTTATTGGATGAGCCACTTGCCAAGTCAAAGCACCCCAAAACCAACCAAAGCATCAATTATCCTTATCAATGGCACAGTGAAGAAGACAAGAAAACAGATGTTAATGACTTAACCTTATATAGGTTACCGTCGACTTCGCGCGCTTATCCGTTGTCATTAGATAAAAAGGTCGCGGCGTACAAAGCGTTTTTTGAAAAAATGGGTAAATTATAGAGAAGAAGTAAAAGGTACTTTGTCAAAGCACCATAACTCTAGAAAACCTTTCTTACTCAACCTACTGAAAGTATTACCAATTTCAATATATCGTAAAATAAGTCTAAAAACATTAATAAAACAGGTTGACACAAGAATTAAACCCTCTATAATACGCCCTCATCAGACGGACTAGCGGTAATAAATATGTAAATTACATATTAATAACGCAGTTAACCTGGCGAAACGAAATTATAAAAAAGCTTGACAATTCAAATCATTATGATAAGATA
>Ga0208016_100015_pt1 | contig 173221 bp, 148 predicted proteins | sample 28_taG_FD_184102 | JGI IMG/M metagenome (GOLD analysis project Ga0208016, IMG submission 184102) | Marine viral communities from Cariaco Basin, Caribbean Sea - 28_WHOI_OMZ (SPAdes) (version 2) | ecosystem: Environmental > Aquatic > Marine > Oceanic | place: Caribbean Sea: Cariaco Basin...
GCTAAGCTAAAGCAGTATAGGGCGGTTGCCACCAGATTTGATAAGCTCAAGCAGAGTTATGAAAATACGGTCGCTCTTGCTTGTGCTTATATCTGGCTCAAATTATGAATGTTCAACACGCCCTAGTATTTTTAGGTTTATAGCGATAAAAATAAATAGGCAGAACTGAGTGGACAATAACCCTGAAGGCCTCCATTATTAACTAGTAAATGCTAAATTTTTATCTCTAGGGCGTGTCCTCATTTTGAAAATGGTGATAAAAATGAGATAAATAGCCGCTAAACAAGGAAAATAGCGCAGATGATATCGAGATATTAACCAGCTATTTAACGCAGTTTAGCAAGATTTAACCATTTTTAGCCCATTTAGATGCTTTCGTTCAGATTGAGGACATGCCCCACTTAAAAGGAATTAATATGAGTAAATTTAATAAGCTAGCAATAGGTTTTGGACTGTCAGCCACCTTATTGACTACTGGCTGCGCCACGCAAAATATTCAGGCATATCAGAACACCACACCGACGCTTGATATGCATGAGTTTTTCTCAGGTCAAATCGAGGGTTGGGGCATGTTTCAAGGGCGTAATGGTGAGGTCAAAAAACGTTTTTATGTCGATATCGATGCGACTCACGAAGGCGATGATGTCATCGTTTTAAACGAGAAGTTCTCGTGGGCAGATGGATCAAAATCTCAGCGTATATGGCGACTGACTGAGCAAAGCGATGGACGCTGGATTGGCACAGCAGGCGACGTCGTTGGCGAGGCAACAGGCGATGTAGTAGGCAATACGTTACATTGGGATTATGTATTAAATCTGCCAGTCAAGGACAAAACCTACCAAGTGAGTTTTGACGATTGGATGTATCTCATCGATAAAAATGTCATGCTCAATCGCTCAGTGATGACAAAGTTTGGTGTCGAGCTTGGCAGCGTCACATTAAGCATGCATCGCAAAAATACTGATACTAAATAACAGATAGAGCGTGAGGAACGACTTAAAAAGGATAAGCAGACGGTGTTCATGTCTATTTTAAAATGGCAAAATAGTGGCGTGTTTATTTGTTAAACTTTTATCTTGCATACCTAAGCGACATAGATTGACGTTTATCATAGCTAACCTGTAGATATTCGAACAAAAATTGGTTAAAGTAAAATCATATCATTGGTAGGACGTGTAGGTTCTATCGAATAATTATTCATAAGTAAAAGGACGGTATCATGCGCGGAGTTAATAAAGTTATCATTATCGGTAACCTTGGAGCAGATCCTGAGGCACGCCAGTTCAATAATGGCGGTAGCGTGACCAATATCTCGGTTGCGACATCTGAGCAGTGGACGGACAAACAAAGCGGTGAAAAAAGAGAAGCGACAGAGTGGCATCGTATCTCACTGTTTAATCGTTTAGGCGAAATTGCCGCGCAGTATTTGCGCAAAGGTAGCAAAGTCTATATCGAAGGCAGCTTGCGTACGCGTAAATATCAAGATCAAAGCGGCCAAGACCGTTATATCACTGAGATTCGCGCTGAGCAAATGCAGATGCTTGATGGTATCAGTGGCGGTCAAAGCGATAACGGCGGCTTTGGTAACAATCAAGGTGGCCAGAATTCAAACAGTTACGGCAACCAAGGCGGTCAAGGCAACCAAAATAACTTTGGTCAGCAAGCAGGTAACCAGCCAGCACAGCAAGGCGGCTACAATAACCAACCGAGTGGTGGTCAGAACAGCTTTAATAACCAAAATGCACCTGCGCCGCAAAATCAGTTTAATCAACCCGCGCAAAAACCTGCACAATCTAAGCCTACGGCAATGCCAGATGGCCCTGTAGACGATGATATTCCGTTTTAACTTATATAATAACAAGATGTTGTATTTAAAAAACCTCGCTATTAGCGGGGTTTTTTAATGCCTATCAATAAATATCCGACAAAGAAAGTACGCGCTTAAGATTATATTAAACAGACATCAAATATAAAAAATGTACGCACTATTCATTATTAACATTATTAAAAAAACAAAACTTATGTTTATATTCTATCCCTATTATTTTATCTTTAAATGGTATAAAACTACTATTGAATCGTTTATGTAAGATATATGGCTACGGCTATTTTTTTATAAAGTTAGTCTTATAAAAACGATCTTCATCATTGTTTTCATTATCAAATTTTATATTGAAATTTATAAAAACTACCTTTCATACCTTATATAAACCGTTTGTGCTATCCAATTCATTTAGTGCTAACAGTCTATTAATGACATTGATATACTCTATTTAATTAGATAGTGTAGCTGAATTTAAGCGCCAAGGTTACATGTAAAGAAGCAATTAACAATGAATTCAAATCTATCGGAGTTTGGCCATTTATGGCTGAAAAGAACAAAAATTATCTGTGTTGGCGTCTTATCAGTAAGGTGCCTACCTTGCTGTCAATACTGAGTATAAAGAATGAACTATAGTGATGTGTTTCGCAAAAGCGATTTAGGTAGAGCAGAAATAAAGTCTCAAAGTCTCGGTGTATTACCGCGAGAAGCGAGAACGTTGCTAATTATGATTGATGGCAAGCGCACGTATCAAAACTACCTTGATACGCTCGATAATAGCAAAATGTTTGCTGATTTTGGCGGTGTCGGGCCTTTATTTGAATTGCTTTTAGAGCTTGAGTGTATTGAACTGATTGGTGCTGCTAATTCTAGTTCTCAAATCCAAACAGCGCCTCAGGTACCTACTGTAACCGAAGCATCTACTATTCCTCAAGTGCCAGTCGCTGAGCAACCTCAATCTACAGATAACTCATTTGATGTCAGTACTGAAATAGAGTTCGATCGTACTTTTAATAGCAAACCACCTAGCAAAATTGCAGAGGCTGGCAAAAAGTCTATCGGTAGTATGTTTAAGGCAAAAGTTAATGGTGCCAACTATGGAACCATTAAATCTGACTTGGCGACCTATATTGAAAAAAACGCACCACCTGCAGAAGCTTGGGGCTATTTACTGAGTCTAGAGCAGTGTGAGGACAGCGCACAATTATTGCTGCTGGCACAAGAAGTACAAAAGAGCAGTAACGCGAATCTAGCACGTGGTATGAGCGAATTTATCAAAAAGATTCAACAGTAATGTTAGTCCGGCCATTGATGAGTAATTAGCAATACCTGCACCGCCTTTTTTTATAAATCTAGCAAATTAATTGGAAAAAACTATGGAATCAGTCGATCTTTCAGAGTCAAATCGTCTAAAAATGCTGCATGGTGAGCATATCATTCTACGTTTGACTTATATCAGTCGTTATAACAACGATAACCTCAACGGCGAGGTGACTCGTATCCTTGAGCAAGCTCAGCAAAATAACGAGCGCAATGGCATCACTGGTGCTTTGGTGTTTAACCATAACTACTTTTTGCAAAGTATCGAAGGGGCAAGGCCGGTTATCAATGGCTTGCTTAGAAAGCTTGTGCAAGATGAGCGTCATCATTCTTTGCAGGTGATAGAGTGCCGTGAAGTTGAGCAGCGTCATTGGAGTAAATGGTCAATGAAGTACTTGATTCCAAGTGAAGAGAACAAAGGACTGGCGTTAAAATTCTCGACAGGAAGTGAGTTCAATCCTTACTTAATGAGTACCAACCAAATCACGATGTTGATTGATACATTATCTGAGCTGCAAGAGCAACAAGCAAAGAGTGACGTGCAGACCATTCAGAAGAAGAAACCTTGGTACGATTTTAGCTAGTCTATCGATTCTGATAATCAGACCTGCACCCATGACACTTGTATGAGAGAAAAGCTATGAACTCAGTAACGACAGAGGCACACATTTTAGTCAGTATGACCTATGCCAGCCGCGCAAACCCAAATGTATCGGCCAAAGATTTCAATGAAATACTACAGCAAGCACAGATAAATAACGCTGCTAATGGTATCACTGGAATGCTTACGTTCAATAAAGATTATTTTTTGCAGACGATAGAAGGCCCAAGAGCGCAAATTAATCGATTGCTATACAGTCTCATTTCCGATGAGCGTCATCACGATCTACAGATTATTGAAACACGTGAGTTAAAGCACAGATAGTGGTCAAAATGGTCGATGAACTATGCGTCTCCGACCGAAGAGAACGCTGCAATTTATTTGAAGTACTCTACGACTATTGGTTTTAACCCTTACCTGCTAAATGCTGAATCTGCCCATGGGTTAATGAATGAGCTGAGTGCACAAAAAGGCTAAATAAAAGTAATCAGGGTTTAGACAAGCGTTCGCAAGTTAATATACTCTTGCTACAACGCTTAATTACACTATATTAATAAATCTGATTTATTAATATAGTGTATTAATGAATATTATTCTAATAAAAAACGAAAAAGTACTAATATTCAAGAAATACCGCATTTAATAAGTACTATAAAAATAGAAATTTGTTGAGTTAAGTTTCAATAAGTAATTATTGTCGATAGATATTTGCTATATAAGGTATAATGAATGCTTGTGGTTACCAGCAATATTTTTATTATTCATGTTTATTAAAATAATTATGAATAATCTTTGATTAATTAAAAATCAAATGAACCCTTAAGAACTATTAATTTTTTAATAATGAATGAGTCATCATTCAGGTATCTCAATAGGTACAATGTCTCTATTGAGGTGATATTTTTTTATCCGACAGTTGGACTTACTATGAGTAAAAATAACGCAATTGATTTAGATAACTTAAACGTAGATGAACTACGTGCCATCACCGAAAATGCACAGCAGCTTATTGCCAAAAAACAGCATCAGCGTTTGTATGATGCTTATATGCAGTTTGAGCAAATTGCAGAAGACAGCAATGCTACGATTGAAGAGATCTTAAAAGCTGGTGAAAAACTAGAGAAAAAACGCAGTATTAAGTACCGCAATACTGATAATAAGGAAGAAACTTGGACGGGTCGTGGACGTAAACCAACGTGGTTGGTTGAAGCCCTAGCAGCAGGACGTGATCTTGAGGATTTTGCTATCTAATTAGGCTATCCAATTAGATAGTTTCGAGTCATGACACAGTACGAGACGGAGCTTATCAGTCTTATGGATAATGGTTTATTTACAATCATTTAGTCATAAACGCTGAAGCTTTACAAAATAAAAAAGCCAGTATCTATATTGCCAATATTTTGGTAAAAAGATACTGGCTTTTTTTCTGTCATCTATAGGTCATTGTTTGTTATGATAATGACGTTTTTGTCTTATATAAGAGTTGTGCAACTGTGGCCCAAGTATCTGAGTTGTCTCATAAACGTCCCCGCAAGCTTTGGTGGCTGATCGGGTTCGTATTGTTCGCCTTATTTGCTGTATTGCAAATGCCAGCGGCATGGCTACTTCAAAAGTATGCACCCAATACGCCTTATGTGCAGCATGTGTCTGGCAGTTTATGGCAGGGCTCTGCCATTTGGCAAATTCCTCTATCATCGACACCGCTCACAGGGATGGCCGAATGGTCATGGCAGCCATGGCAACTGCTCACAGGAAAGCTTGGTGCCGATGTGAATATCAACTCAGAGCAAACGAGGTTGAACGGGCAGGTAAAACTGGGTTTAAACTCATGGCAAGTCGATGATATGAGCGGAAAGATTGCCCCTGAGACTTTGGCAAGTGTGGTTGATTGGCAACTACCTAATACACCCATTCAAGTCAATGGCGTTTCGTTAAAGCGTCAGTCTAGCGACAATGCATCATCGGAATCCGCTGAGAATGAGTCTGCTAAAAATGCGGCCGGATTTAGTGAAGCGGATGGTCAGTTGACCTGGGTTGGCGGTGAAGTCGGCTATCCTAGCGGTGGTAAGGTTTTTTATATTACTATGCCTGCATTGCGAGCTGAGCTGAGTGCTGAGCAAAAGAACAATAAAAACCTGCTGCACATCAACCTACTGAATAATCAAGATAAGCGCTTGGGCGATTTGTATATAGACGGGGACAACATGCTAGATGTTAGTCTGACTCAGCGCCTACTAGAAAATATGCCTGAATACAAAGGGCAAGCACCGCAGGATACACCAGTCGTTAGTGTGCGCCAGCCACTGCTCACTGGTTTGGGAGCGCCATAAATGTCAAATATTGCTGCCAGCCTAAAGCCTGTCGTGAATACTCTCAATCGTTTTTCAGGGTGGTTGTTGCTACTGGCAATTGCTTGGCTATGTTGGACAGCGGCGCGTCTTTTGTGGTTACTATTAGCAGCGCCCTTAGCACCAGCATTGCCGCTAGCCCCTTTGCAAAACAATATAAAGTCTGCCAATGACTATAGTGGTTTGTTTGCGATATTTGCTGATCCTGACCCTATTGCAGCGGCAGTCCAGCCACCACCTAATGTTGAGCTTAAAGGCGTACTACTCGCCATACCGGAGAGTATGTCTTCGGCGTTGCTTAACATTAATGGTGAGGTGAAAAATTACCGAATTGGTGATGGACTAAAAGACAGCGACTATATTCTTGTCGCCGTTGACTGGAATTCGGTTATTATCGCGGATGCCAATGATAAAGAAACAGTGATTAGCATGCCAGATGCTATGCCGCTAGATCAAAGTGACATGCTGGCAGGCGGTGTCAGTAATCAGCGTTTGCCGGACAATAGTATGTTGCCGACTGCGCCTCAGACACTACAAGATACGCCGCCTGAACCGGCAGAGACGAATGGTGAAAGCAGTCCGCAAACGGCGATTGAAGAGGCGGTCACCGCGCTGCAAGAAAATCCTGCCAGTTATTTGAGTAGAATGGGTGTGATGGCCTCAGGTGAGAGCTATCAAGTCACCGCAGCGATGCCATCAAAATTACGCAATCGACTCGGACTAGAGCCAGGCGACAAAGTGTTGACAGTAAACGGACAAAACGTGGGCAATAATCCTGCTCAAGATGCTGGCGTATTACAGCAAGTACAGCAAGCAGGCGAAGCTCAAATCGAGGTTCAACGTGGTGAGCAAGTTATTACTATCCGTCAACAGTTCTAATAAGACGGACTTTTAGCAAAGATTGCTCGTTAAAAACTCAGTACATATGACGCAATATCACTGTAGGTAATTATCAATATGGTAAGTTTTCATCAATTTTCAGCCACACCTTTACACCGTATCCTGCCGCGTTTGATGCGCCTGTGTCGTCCTCTTTGCCTAGCGGTACCCTTATGGGCTGCCAGCATGGGCCTAGCGAATGCTGAGAGCTGGAAGGTTAACTTGCAAGACGCCGATATTAAAGCCTTTATTAATGAGGTAGCAACCATCACTGACCAAAATTTTGTCCTTGATCCTCGTATCAACGGCAATGTGACGGTCATCTCGAACAAAGCCTTGTCCCGTGATGAGATTTATCAGCTGTTTTTAAGTGTCATGCAGGTCAATGGGATTGCAGCGATAGAGTCAGGTACGACGATTAAACTGGTGCCAGATAATGTCGCCAAGCAGTCTGGTGTCGCCGTTGACTTGCGCGGCAATAGTGTCGGTGAGTCGCTCGCAACCCGAGTGATTTATTTGACGAATACTCAAGCGGCAGAAGTGCTGGGTGTTATAAGACCTTTGATGCCGCAGTCTGCACATGCGGCCGCTGTGCCTGGTGTAAACGCGCTGGTGCTATCAGATCGTGCGGATAGCCTGAATCAACTTACCGCACTTATCCGTGATTTGGACAGCAACGTCAATGACAGTCTGCAAGTGATACCACTACGCCACGTCGATGCCGAACGTATGATGGAGTTAATCAGTGCCTTGGTGGCAAGCGCTGGTAGCGGACAAGCACAAGGTGGTAATAATCAACTCAAAGTGATCGCTGATTCATCAAGTGATAGACTGCTGGTCAAAGGCAGTCCTGAGATGATTGCCAAAGTACAGGAAATGGTTAATCAATTAGATACCACACCGACAAGACGATTAAGCGGGTTACGTGTCTTTCGCCTAAAGTATGCCAGCGCCAGTCATATTGCCGATATGCTACGAGGGCTGCTGGCCAATCAATCGATTAATAGCGCTGGTGCAACCTCAACATTAGAGTCCGCTTCTTTAAATGAAGCAAGCAGTACAGGGGCAACCATCAACAGTGCGGCGAGTGAAAGTATTGGCAGTAGCAGTAGTACATCAGTTGTGCCTGCTAGCAATACAGGTGGAAGCGGTACAGGCGTCGGTGGTAGGCCTTTTAGTATCATTGCTGACGAAACACAAAATGCCGTCATCGTCAATGCTGCGCCTGAGCTCATGTTTGAGATTGAAGATGCAGTTAACCAATTGGACAGTCGCCGCGCACAAGTATTGATTCAAGCCGCTATCGTCGAAGTTTCAGGTGATGATGCAACCCAGCTAGGCGTTCAGTGGGCGCTTGGTAATGCCAATAGTGGTTATGGTGTCGTCAACTTCAATAATGTTGGTGCTAGTGCGACAACCTTAGCAGGTGCTGCATTAGCAGGCAGCAGTGTTGCGGGTGCAACAGCGCTTAGTCAGGCTGCCAGCTCTATTGTTGGTGCATTGGTTGGGATTGGCGATAGCCGAAAAGACAGTCAGGGTAATACGGAATTTTATGGGGCTATCTTGCAGGCGCTTGATAAATCTACCAGTGCCAATCTATTGTCCATGCCATCTATTTTGACATTGGATAATGAGAAAGCCAGTATCTTAGTTGGTCAAAACGTACCTTTTGTGACGGGTTCCTTTACCACCAGTGGCAACAACTCAAACAACCCTTTCCAGACTATTGATCGGCAAGATATTGGTATTAATTTGAACGTCATTCCTCATATTGGTGATAATGGCACGGTACGCTTGGAAGTCTCACAAGAAGTCTCTAGCATTGCACCCACTAGCAGCGGTGTAAACGGATTGATCACTAATAAAAGTCTCATTAATACAACGATTTTAGCAGACGATCAGCAAACCATCGCTTTAGGTGGCTTGATGCGTGACAACAGTACGACCAGTCAACAAAAAGTCCCAGGGCTTGGTAATGTGCCCTTCATTGGCAGATTATTCCGTTCTGATAACGACAATACCCAAAAGAGCAACTTGATCATATTTTTGCAGCCAACGATCTTGCGTGATGGCGGTGCGGTAGCGAGTGTGACCGAGCGTAAATTCAATCAAATGCGTGTACTGCAATTGGTCATCGATAAAAACGGCACCATCAAACAGCTGCCCTTAAGCGGTACGGAAGGTTGGGATGGCAATGTCGATGCAGATTACGAATTAATGCCGCTTAACCCACTCATTCCTAAGCGCGATCAAACCCCGCGGTCAACCTCACAAGGTTTCACCAAGGTAGACAGTCCTAACAGTGGTATGACGACATATCCTCTCAATCGTTAAAGCAGTTATTAATCACCACTTTAAACAACCGATATCTTCAATCAGCATAGGCCAATGTACGATGTAATAAACAAAAGTTACATCGTACATTGGCTTGCGTATTCGTAACACAGATAAACATAGCCATAGCCATATTTTTCGTATACTAAACATTAGTAGAATAATGTTATATATCTGCTTTTTACGTTTTAAGGTTTATGGTTTATGGTTAAATGATAGGTAGAGATCAACAATGGCAAACCATGAAAAGTTAAGAAAGTGGCTGGTCTTGAGTGCGGTTGCTACGGCATTATTGGTAATCCCTCGGCGCAGTAGCCGAAAAGCTGATGAGATGACTGACGCTAATATAGCAAATTCGAAAAATAAGGGCAGTCACCACGGTAATGACGCCCAATAAAGAATCGTAACGCTTTATATTGAACGCCGCATAGATTGAATAAGCTGTTACTACAGCCATTTGTATAATATGATGATTGACAAAGTATTTTGCTAAAGACGTTATTTTTGGAGTGTATCAGTGTCTGTTCTTGAGTCATCGACTAAGGCAAAACAAGTATCAACCAGTATGTATCCCCTTATCGATACACACACGCATTTCGACGCGCCAGTATTTGATAATGATCGAGAGCAGCAAGTTCAAAGCGCTTACCACGAAGGTATACGTCATCTCGTACTGGTTGGTTATCTGTCTCAGCATTTTGAGCGTATGTATGACACTAAGCAGTTGATTGATAAGTTATCAAAGCGTTTTGGCATAGACACTGATGAACATAACGAGTCTAATTTCTGTACCCATATTGCGTTAGGCTTACATCCTTTTTATATCGAGCAGCATACTGATGCTCATCTAATGAAATTGGCGCAAATGGTTGCTGACCGTCGACCATTAGCCATCGGTGAAATCGGCTTGGATACCTTTACTGATGCAATGAAAGAGCCTGACGTATTTGATAAACAAAAGCGGTTCTTTGAGGCGCAGCTAGATATCGCTGTGACCCACCAGTTGCCCGTAATGCTTCATATTCGTAAGGCGCATGCCGAAGCGCTCGCTATATTAAAAGCGCACGAATACGATGCTCACACATTGGGCGGTATTGCGCATAGTTTTAGTGGCGGTGAACAAGAGGCCAAAGCTTTTGTAAAACTAGGGTTCAAGCTGGGCGTTACAGGACAGGTGACCAATCCGAACGCCAAAAAACTGCGCCGCGCTATTCAGGCTGCTGTGGATACATATAGTATTGAGTGCTTGGTGGTTGAGACAGACTGTCCGGACATGACACCGATTATGTGTCAAAATTCAAATAGTCAGCATCCAGCCGTTGGACAAAGCCCAGACAATGAATGGGAGGCAGCCCACACACATGATAGGAATGTTCCCGCTAATTTGCCTTGGGTATTATCGAGTTTATGTGAATTACTGGGTGTCTCACAGGATAAACTTGCTAAACAGTTATGGCAAAATAGCTGCGATGCCCTAAAAGTAAACTGGGCCTACCCAATATAATCGTTAAACTTATAATTAAAAGATGAAGCAAGCACAGTCAAAATATTTAAAAAGAGTATTTAAAAAGCCATGAATGAAACCAGACAAATTGAGCACCCAGTCGTAGAGCCAGTCACTGCCGAATATGATAATGTACAAGCTGGCGTAGATGAAAAAAATGAGCAGTATGACCGCCGCTTTCAGGGCACGCGCACGCTTTATGGCACATCATCTGTCGATACGTTTGCAGCGTCGCATGTCTATATCATTGGGGTAGGCGGTGTTGGTTCTTGGGCAGCAGAAGCGTTGGCGCGAACGGCAGTAGGAACCATTACTTTAGTTGATTTGGACGTGTTGGTTGCTTCTAATGTCAATCGGCAGCTACCAGCGCTAGACAGTACTTTTGGTCAAAGCAAAATCGCAGCAATGGCGGCACGTATTAAAGAGATCAATCCTCAAGTCACCTTAAATCTTGTTGATGATTTCTTGACCGTCGAAAACGTCGCAGCGCTACTGCCGAGTCGCCATGAAGCGAAAGCAGCCGCTGATCAAGGTAGACCTACTGTGATTTTAGATTGCGTGGATGATATGAATGCCAAGCTGGCGATTGCCCTGCATTGCCGTTTTAATAAATTAAAGCTGGTCTGTGCAGGCGGTGCAGGTGGTAAGATAGATCCAAGTCAAATAAGAGTGAGCGACTTGCGCGACAGCTATCAAGATCCATTACTTGCCAAATTGCGTAATAAGCTGCGTCATGAAAAAGGCATCAACAGCGCGCTAAAAGAGAAGTTCGGTATCAAATGTGTCTACTCTACCGAGCCACCGCATGTGGATAAGAGCTGCCAAGCAGGCGGGCTACAATGTGGTGGTTATGGGTCGGCAGTGGTCGTCACATCGGTGGTCGCAATGATTATGGTGAATGAAGCGTTACAATTATTGATAAAGCAGACGAGTCATCAATCGAGCGTCTGATATTATTTAATGGAGTCTATCTTGTCTATATCTAACTCACCTAAAAGCAGCTACCCAGTAGCGGTAGATGAAGTAGAGCGTGTCAACAAGTTGAGAAAATATCAGGTACTCAATGAAGATGAGGAGCCTGCATTTGATCGACTCGTTGCACTCGTAAAGCTATTTTTTGATGTACCAGTGGTAACGATCACTTTTATGGATGAGGAGACGCAATATTTAAAACCAGCCTGCAAATTCAACAGTGAGACTGAGAGTGTATGTACCACAACACGTGAAGTAGCCTTTTGTAATTATACGGTTTTATCTAACGAAGTCTTTGTGGTGCCAAATGCATTGGAGGACAGTCGCTTTCGTCAGAATCCATTAGTTACTGGCTTATCTCATTTGCGGTTTTATGCGGGTGCACCGATCATTTTGCATGAGGGCAATAAAAGTTACCGGTTAGGTTCATTATGCCTGATGGATACCAAGCCGAACCATAGCTTTAGTGACCAACAAAAAGAGATATTGGCGCAGTTTGCGATGATGGCAGCAGATGCATTGAAGCTACAGGATAAGGAACGTGATGCTAAACATGCTAATGAGATGAAATCGAACTTTTTGGCCAATATGAGTCACGAAATACGGACACCAATGAACGGTATCATTGGTATGGTAGAGATGCTAGGTGACACTGAACTTAGCGCTGAACAGCGAGAATATGTAGATAATATCAAAGTCTCTAATGAGCATTTGATGGTGATTATTAATGGGATTTTGGACTTGTCGAAGGTTGAGTCTGGAAAAATGTATATTGATTCTATTCCACTCAATTTATCTACATTATGTAATGAAGTGGTCAGCCTATTTTCTATCAAGGCACGTCAGCGAGGATTGACGCTAGATTACCATTATACCGAATCATTATCACCTTATGTGAAAGGGGATCCAGTACGCCTTAAACAAATCATCGCAAATCTTGTCAATAACGCGATTAAGTTTACCCGTGAAGGCGGGAGAGTGAGTATTGATGTCAAGCATATGAATAATTGCTATCGCGAAAACATTGACAAAAATAGCATGAGGCAGGAGACGTTAGAACGTAAGGCGGATAAGAATATGACCTTATGTATCGAGGTCACAGATACAGGTGTCGGTATAAAAGCTGAGTCATTAGAGGCAATATTTGATGCTTATGATCAAGCCAATAAATTCACGCATCGCCTCTATGGTGGTACAGGTCTTGGGCTATCGGTCTGCAAATCTCTTGTCGATCTGATGGGTGGGTATATTTGTGTGGATAGCACTGTAGGCGTTGGTACTACATTTCGCGTGTTACTGCCGCTACCGACTATTGATGAAGAGAAATACGAAACATGGCAAGATTCTCATGATCTCACAATGGTAGAGGCTAGTCACGAGCGTGCAGGTCATATCTTGTTGGTAGAAGATGATACCGTTAATGCCATAATTGCCAGAAAGGCACTGACCAATAGTGGTCATACCGTCACTCATGTGACTGATGGTCAGCAAGCGATTGAAGCTTTTGCTTTATTTCCTAAACGTTATGATGTCATCTTGATGGATCATCACATGCCGATTTTGGATGGTGTACAGACCACTATTAAGCTGCATGAGCTTTATGACCCTCAAGACCTACCACCTATTATCGCTTTGACTGCCAATGCTATGGATGGAGAGCGCGAAAAGTACTTAAAAGTTGGTATGCAAGATTATTGCACCAAACCTTTTAAACAGGAGCAGCTAAACGCTTTGGTACAATATTGGTTGATACAAAAGCAATTAGAAGAAGAGTAGGTCGCAGGTCATTATCATGATAATTTCTATGGTAATGACTACTAAATGCTAGGCGCTACTAAATGTTAGAGGTGGCTCTATGACAATAAATACAGCAGCTGTAAATACAAAAAAGCTTAACCGTTTATATAGCGGTTAAGCTTTTTTATTAGTGATCAACACAACAATCTCAGCGATCAATCACGCTTATTGCGCTATTAGTTTACACGAGTTTGGTAGTCACCCGTACGCGTATCAACACGGACGATTTCACCTTGCTGTACAAATAGCGGTACACGTACCACGGCACCAGTTTCTAGCTTAGCCGGTTTACCACCGCCGCCTGAGGTGTCACCGCGTACACCAGGATCGGTTTCTGTGATTTGTAACTCAACGAAATTAGGCGGCGTTACTGATAAAGGCGCGCCATTAAATAAGGTAATGATACACAGTGCATTACTGTTCTCTTTTAGCCATTTTGGTGCATCGCCTATGGCGTTTTTGTCAGCTTGGATCTGCTCAAAGCTTTCAGGATGCATAAAATGCCAAAACTCGCCATCGTTGTATAGATAGTTCATTTCGGTATCCATCACATCAGCCGCTTCTAAGCTATCACCTGATTTGAACGTTTGCTCCAATACTTTACCACTACGAAGATTACGCAGCTTAACGCGGTTAAAGGCTTGACCTTTACCAGGCTTAACAAACTCGTTTTCAAGAATGGCACAAGGGTTGCCATCAAGCATGACTTTTAGACCAGCTTTAAATTCATTAGTAGAAAAACTTGCCACAAGAGACTCCTAGGGGTTGTAGATATGGTAGTAGATAGATATGAGGCTGACTGTACCAAAAGTTGCTGCCAAGCCAAGTGCTTACGTATTAGCGGTATACTTTGATAGGGTAGACACTAAGGGCGTATAATATCCGATTTTGGGCACAGGTAGTAGGTTGTCATGATAAACCATTTAATCACACAAAAAAACTGGCAAACGCAATTATCGGAAGCCATTACCTCTGTTGACGAGCTGCTCAGTCTCCTAAAACTTGAATCATTGCGCGCAGACGTCTATGTGCCGAAGCATTTTGAGCTGCGTGTGCCGCGTGGCTTTGTAGCAAAAATGACTGTGGGCGACCGTGATGATCCGCTATTAAGACAAATACTGCCAGACCAACAAGAGCAAATCAACGTAACAGGCTATGTAGCAGATCCTTTAAGCGAAAACAGCCAAAACCCTGTCAAAGGAATGCTGCACAAGTACCAATCAAGAGTATTACTGACGATCACTGGGGCGTGCGCGATTCATTGTCGCTACTGTTTCCGTCAGCATTTCGACTATAGCGCCAATATGCCAACTGCTGATGCAAAAGAAAATATCATCAACTATATCAGCGCGCATCCTGAAATCAATGAAGTGATTTTGAGCGGGGGTGATCCTTTAAATGTGACCAATAGACGTTTATTTGCATGGTTAGAAACTTTGGAATCTATTCCGCAGCTGACGACAATTCGACTGCATACTCGTCTACCGCTGGTTATTCCAGCCCGATTGGATGACGCACTATTAGACAGACTGTCTCAAAGTCGTTGCCGTCTCGTGATGGTCATTCATTGTAATCATGCCAACGAGATTGATGATCTGACAGCAGAGTACCTTCAACGTGCTCGCGCAGCTGGCGTGACGATGCTAAATCAAGCAGTACTATTAAAAGGTGTTAACGATAATATCGATGCTCAGACAGAATTAAGCCAGCGTTTGTTTGCTTGTGGCGTACTACCGTATTATCTACATGTTTTAGATAAGGTGTCTGGTGCAGCACACTTTGATAATGACGAGCGGTCGTCAATTGAGCTCTACTGGTCGTTATTGGCAGCATTACCGGGATATCTGGTACCCAAGCTGGTCAGAGAACTGCCGAATAGACCATTTAAGGTGCCGATTGACATTTACAATCACGATTAATATAGGCAATATAGGGTTTCGCAAAAATTACTAAACAAAGGATGGTTTTTTATTAAAACGATTAGTCAGTTGCTAATGGTTTTAATAATAGAGCGTTTAGAGTCGTTGTGCTCATCTATCGATGGTATCGCGAAAATACATTCGCATAGAATGCGAATATAGCTACTGAACGGCATATGTTATTTGATTTTACGACTTTGACTGCTTTAATTCATATACTGTACGAATATGCCGCCATATAGCATTTAAAAATACGCTATCTGGAAATACAGCGGCTAAGCGTTGATGGTACCGCCTCCTTAAAAAGAACCGTAGCACGCATTCTTTTTATCTAATATTGCTCTACTTTGTGTGGTTGCATACTTGCCTCTTGCAAACTTACTCAGAGTGACCAACAGTGAGTAGGAATACTGATGATAACTTTATCTATGTTTCAAGAAGCCCTTTCTTCCAAAGAGCCACTACCAACGCCAAATCAATCAGTGAACGGCCAAGAGCATCATCTGCTCAAACTATTGACAACGCTATCTTCACAAACCCAAGAGCAGCAAGCTGAGCACTTAGAAAAAGTCCTCTCCGTACTATGCGAGGCTAATATAGATGAGCTTCAACGCCTTAAACTGATGACTGCTGTGAGCGATGTTTCAGATCGATTGATTGCCACGTTACGACAGCAGTATATTTATGAAACAGGCGCGCTGAGTGAGGTGCGGTTGGGTTATGTGGCTCAAGTAAAATCCTTGCATTATTTAATTATTTTGGCTTATGACAAGGTTGTACGTCGTCAAGAATTAATATCAAACAGTCAGCCAAAAAAGATTACGAAGAAAGGTTTTCCACGCTATTTTAATACTAATAAAAAGCGCGCCAATACGCTTGCTGTTGCCATTTATCAGTCGCTACTGAGGTACCACAAGCTATTGTGTGAAGAGGCGCTTTGCTATCGCAAGCCATCAGATTATCTCTGGTCGAGAATTAATCAGCTGTATCATCTCGCCTATCAACAGCGTGTGTCTCATCTCGATTTGAATCGAGAAACAGTGACACCCTACACAAATAATATTCATCAGCTTTATTGCCAAATATGCTTGCACAGTTTACTGAATGTACGTGCCATGCGTCGTCCTAATATTCTATTGGTGCAACGTTTATTGCCTGAATGGTCTCAGTATATTGTCGCGACAATCGAACCAACGACGGAGACACGAGTGTTCGTGGATTTACAGAGTGATAAACCACCAACGTATCTAACGCCCAATTCTGAGATAAATCCCTATGAAGATCACCATGACTGCTTGTTTCTAGAGCTGACCCCTATGGTGCAGTATTTTAATTCACGTAGGCAGGTATCCATTGAGGGCAGCAATGTAGGGATAGGACACGGTCTGCTAAATACGATCTCAATGACCATCAGTTATCGTTATCTACAGCCACAGCTCACGCTACCTACTAAATATAGTGTTAAACACCGTGCGAGCTTAATCGCTGGTTTTAACAGTATCCACCACTATGTTGGTGACTCGAACAGCTTTGCTAGCTTGATAGCAATAGACGAGCTATCCATAGACGAGCGCCCTCGTTATGACACGGTTAATGCAGAGCAAAGCAGTAATAGTGCGTTAGACATAGAAGTGTTTGACAGCCATGACCGTCTGTCACTATTTCGTACACTACGATTGGTACCAACAGTAGGTATCTTGAATGAAGAGCATGTTGGAGAGGAAGCTCTTGAAACGGATACGATAGATGGCGAGCTTGTTACAACGACACCGCCATCATTACATATCATGAGTTTGTTCTTGGTCTGTCAACCTAATGTGACAGAGCAGCCTGGTCGGTCAATAGGGGTAGTGCGTTGGCGACATTTTGATACCAAAGACAAAGAGATTGAATGGCAATTGCTTGGTCATCAGGTTGTGGCATGTGGATTGCGCTTGGAAGGGAGGGACCCACAGAACCATCATTTCGTGCCGGCGCTGATTCTTGGCAAAGATGAGCAGCTGCAAACCATGAGTTCGCTGATCGTACCCTCGTCTTACTTTCAGCCTGATGATAGAGTCATCATGCGTATCAACAGTAAACAGACCTATTTACGTTTGGGTCGTAGGTTGCTTATGACTGACGGGTTTAGTCAATACGAAATAGCCAAATAATGACTATTTATAAATTTACTGAAAGAAAGATAGATTGCACCGTATAAGAAAAAAGGCTGATGTTTTTTTGATAATGATATTAAACAAACAAGGTCATAAGTTAACCTGCAGTCAACCGAATTATTGTCTATAATGAGGGATATTGTTACTCTGATTTATAAGATACCTCAGGCGCTAGAATATATCATGCCAACTAAAACTCAGCCACTATCACAATACTTACTGAGCCTACTCTCTATAATGTTTTCTAAGCTAGGTTAATTTTTAGAAACAATATAAGGTGTCAAAAATAAGAGATAAAGATACAACCATAAGATTAAAAGGCTACCTATGCGCATTCAGTCCACCTTAAATTTATTAGTGATTAACGATGATCAGCTCTATGCTGAGCGTCTTGTACATCTACTGAGTGATTATTATGACAGCGTGAATTTAGGATTTTTGGATGATAAAGAAGAGCTACTAAAAGTACTGCGCCAGTCATGGGATGTGCTGGTATTCGGTAGTGCTTATGATATGAGCTTTACGGATGTGGTTAGCATCATTCAAGAGCAGAGTATTGATTTGCCGATGATTTATTTGATGAAGGATGAGGCAATATCGACCGCGTGTAATGATGAAGGGTTGCCTGCGGTGATGAGCGGAACCATGGTCAAAGCACTCAAGGCTGACCAAGAGATGGCTATCGTTATGGCTATCTGCTTACAGCATGACAGCTTACGTAGTCGCCGCGAGCTCAAGAAACTACGCCATGTCCTATCAGAAGCAGAGCAACGTGCCAATGTGCTGATTAAAAACTCAAAAAGTGCAGTTGCCTATATCGATGAAGGCATCCATATCTTTGCCAATGATCCTTATCTTCAATTGTTTGGCTTTCGGTCAATGAATGATGCCATAGGTGTGCCTGTTGTTGATTTGATTTCAGGTGGCGATAGTGTCAAGGACTTCAAGCAATTTCTACGTCAGTTCGATAAAGGTAGCCGTGACGAAGTCGAGTTTAACTTTGAAAGCGTGCGCACGGATGGCAGTACTTTTGAGGCAAAACTACAGTTGGCATCTGCGACTTTAGATGGCGAACCCGTTACTCAGATTATCATACAACAAAATGCCAGCAACAGCGTAGAGGTTGCCAAACGCTTGGCTGAAGCAGAGCGTAAAGATAACCTGACAGGTGTGAATAACCGCCGAGGCTTTGAGGAGCAAATGGCGATAGTGCACCAGCAAGCAACTCAGGGTGTGCTGACAGCAGCATTGCTCTATGTACAGCTCGATAACATTGGAAAAATAAGAAGTAGCCTCGGTCTGCAAGGAGTAGATACGACTGTCAAACAGGTTGCCTATACACTAGATGAACTGGTATCGGACGGACATGTCAGCCGCTTTAGTGATACCGCATTTATGATAATTGTCAAAGACAAAACCACCTCAGAGCTCGAAGAGTTAGCTGAGAACATCGGTTCGCGTATCAGTGAGATGCTCATTGAGGTAGATAAGCGTACGACGAGTACCACAGTGAGTATTGCGATCGTCAAAATCGAAAAAAATACCGCAGAGCCCGCTATAATAATAGAGCGTGCTATGGATGCTATTAGCCAGATCATGGTCGAAACCTCTAACCATGGTGGCACTTATCATCTATATGATCCAAGTGAGCATGCCAATAGTGATGATCATGCGCTTGCTGAGTCTCTGATTGATGCTATTACAAACAGTCGGTTTGAGCTGTCATTTCAACCGATATATGATATCAATCAAGATCGTAGTGACTTTTTTGAAGTCTATCTGCGACTGCCATTGGCCGATGCCGATCACACAGTATTGACTCCTGATCAGTTTATGGCTGTTGCCAAGAAACATAAATTACTTGAAAAAATAGATCGCTGGGTGCTCATTAATGCTTGTAAAAAAGTAAATGATGTCCGTAAAGAGCATCCTGAAGCCAGACTATTGGTGCAGCTAACCAGTGCTTCATTGATTGATAAGAAACTGCCCAATGTGGCAAGTCAACTGATCAAGGCAGTAGGCGGCGCTGCTGGTGTGTTAACATTGCAATTTAACGAAAAAGACATCTCGGACTATTTAACTGTGGCAAAATCTCAGTTTTCGGCCCTTAATGAAGTCAACTGTCAAATGGGCATCAATAACTTTGGATCTTCTGCCAAATCTATCGAAATTGCCAATTTAGTGCAGCCGGACGTCGTGCGTTTGGCCCGTAACTATGTACAAGATATCCACTCAGCAGATAACTTAGACACGGTTAAGTCACTTATCACGCGTACCAATGAGGTAAATGTTGATGTGCTAATGCCGTATATTGAAGATGCAGCGACTATGTCAGTCGCATGGAGTGTGGGTGCGCGCTATCTGCAAGGATACTATTTAGAAGAGCCTAGCAAAATGCTAAAGATCGCCAGTTAATATATTGCGATGCTACAAAAGCTTTACCGCTAATGCTCACCAACCAAAGATTGCCAAAATGTCTATTATTAATAAATATCAAATAAGCAGTCTTTTTGCCGCTGTTTTATTGCTCACTGCTTGTGAGCATACACCGCCTGATCATCGCGACCCTGTGACCTTACCATTGTATACTGAAGGAGATGCAGTTAACGGCGCGTTGATCTATAAAGATGCCTGTGGTCAGTGCCATCAACGTAATGCTGGTCTCAATAAAAAGGGACCGCAATTAATGAATATATACGGCGCGCCAGCTGCTGAGCTAAAAGATTATACCTATAGCAAAGGGCTCACAGAGTCAGGTTGGGTATGGGATGCCAAAACACTCGATCCTTATATCGCGGATGCACAAAAAGCCATGCCAGATTCAAAGATGCTATCAGACCCTATGCCAGATGCCAAAGAGCGCGCGGATGTTATTGCGTATTTATCAACCCTCCGCGCTGATGCGCCGATTGTCGTAGATGATGCAAACTGACCTTAGTGGTTGATCGTTATGACCCAAAAAATGAGCCGATAATTTACTATGACCCATGCCCCTAACGATAGAGCACCATCACCCACATATCAAAAAATAGCCAAAACGCTTAGTCAGTCCGCTCCTAGTGCCGTCGACTTGCAACGCAATCAGCAGAAAATTGCACAACTGATGGCGCAATTGAACCAAATTGTATTGGACAAACCGAAAGCAGTTAAATTGGCACTCAGTGGCATACTGGCAGGTGGGCATTTATTGCTACAAGACTTGCCCGGTATGGGTAAGACAACGTTGGCTCAAGGGTTAGCTCAACTGTTAGGCCTGAGTTTTAGCCGAGTGCAGTTTACCAATGACATGCTACCTGCCGATATCTTAGGGATGAGTATCTATGACCAAAGCAAACTGCGCTTTGAATTTCGTCCCGGTCCCATCTTCACTCAACTGTTACTTGCTGACGAAATCAACCGCTCCAGCCCCAAGACGCAAAGCGCACTACTCGAAGCAATGGAAGAGCGACAAGTGACGCAAGATGGACAAACTTATCCCTTGCCGCAGCCGTTTTTTGTTATTGCAACCCAAAATCCACTGCAACAAGGCGGCGTCTATCCGTTACCTGAATCACAGTTGGATAGGTTCTTGCTGTGTCTGTCATTGGGCTACCCATCACCTATGGCAGAGCGTGAACTACTAAAAGGTCAAGATCGCCGTGAGTTGCTAAAAGATTTAGATACGGTACTTGATACTGAAGCTGTACTGTTGGCACAACAAGGCGTGAAGCGAGTTTATGTGGCAGACGTGGTATTGGATTATCTGCAAAGGCTCGTTGCAAAAACTCGAGCAAGCCAAGAGTATCATGGGTTATCACCGCGTGGCGTACTATCACTACAGCGTGCTGCACAGGCTTATGCTTATGTGTCAGGGCATATGGAGGTGACGCCTGAAGATATCCAAGCGGTCTTTGCCGCCGTGGCTGATCATCGTCTCGGTCAGCGTTTTGCACCTGCACAAGTGGTAGGCGGGCAGGCATCGCAGACCATCGCCCAACGCATCTTAGCAGACGTGCCTATCATCATTTAGCTGTCTATATTGAAGTACGAGCAGGTTTGATAATACATGGCTATATCATTGAGTCCGTTAGTCTGAGGACTAGCGACTAGAGTCAATTACATGGTAAGAATAGGGTAGTCATGAGCTTTTTACCAAAAGCCTTAACCGCGCCAGCCAAGTCAGTAATGAGCCGTTGGTTTGCCTCGCGTGCACCCAAAAATGATAGCGCGACGCTCAATCTACGCAACGTCTATATTTTTTTTAGTCGTGAGGGCATGCTATTTGCCGTGCTATTAGTGATTACCTTTATCGCGGGTATCAATTATGGCAATAACTTGGTACTTGGTTTGTGTTTTTATCTGGTCAGTATCTGGTTGATTAGTTTTCATGTGACTTTTGCGCATATATCAGGTCTGCAAGTGCGTCTGTTAGAAGTGACTATGACAGAGGCCGGTACGCCTGCTTGGGTGACACTGCAACTGAAAAGTGAGAGCCGCCAACCACGGCGACAGTTATTATTTGAGTTTGAGCAAGCAGCTGATAAGAAGAATAAAAGCGGCGCTAATGGGCAAAGCTCCATACTCGTAACGAGTCTACAAAATGAGCAAACTATCCGCCTACCTGTTCAAACCTACAGTCGCGGCCATTTTGAGCTGCCACGGTTAACAATCAAAACGGTTTATCCTTTAGGTATTATGCGTGCTTGGTCTTATGTCTATTTTGCGCGTAAGACTTGGGTTTATCCCAAACCTGAAGCATTTGACTGGCAGGCGCAGTATTCAGTTGCAAGCTCGGAGGATCTGCCAACTGGTGGGCAATATCGACAAGGGCAAGACGACTTTGAGCGACTGGATAGTTATGTCGAAGGGGAATCGCTGGCTCGAGTCTCTTGGGGTCATGTAGCACGGGGTCAAGGTATGTTTACCAAGCACTTTGCAGACCCTGTCGGTCATGAGCAGACACTTGATTATGCAGATATGCCAGCCGCCCATCACGAACAGAAGCTTGCGCAATTGGCTCATGGGGCGTTAACACTGGGTCAATTAGGTGTGCCCTTTCAAATGCGTTTACCCAATGATATGCCTACTAGCGCGGCGGTGGGTGATGGTGAGACTTTTGCGCAAGCGTGCTTGCTAAGGCTGGCGAAAGCACCATGAATGAACCCAAACAGCTCTCTACAACCGATGCCACAAAAACGGCAAGCTTTGAGCAGTTGGCACTCGGTCAAAATATACAAGCGAAAAGTGGCATAGCAGCTGATAATAAATGGTATCGGCGACTACTGGCTTTACCCGCCTATTACTGGGTGCTAATTGCTCAAATAACAGTCGTGTTGCCACATGCTGCTCACTTACCACTATGGTTAATCGGGTTTGCGGCGGTTAGTATCATCGCCCAACTACCACGTCTCAAGAGTCGGCTAAAAAAACTCTCGCATTTAAAACGTGTCTATCAAAGCATGCAGATGCTGGGTTTTTTATTAGGCCTAGTAGGTCTGTGGCTGACGTATAACACAGCGTTTGGGCTAGATATGGGCGTGGCATTTTTGGTGCTATGTCTCGCTAGTAAGCTTTGGGAGTTATACAAGCGCCGCGATGCTTATGTGGTGTTGAATCTATCGCTATTTGTACTTGCTGCCTTGTTTTTGATGGATCAAGGTTTGATTACCACTCTAGAAGTGATAGTAGGAGCGGTGATTGTATTACTGGCGTTTATTGCGCTCAATGATGATAGCAATGCTCGTGGTGATGGACGCCTGCGTACTTTAGGGGTGTTAGGGATTGGCGCGTTACCCTTGTTGGTAGTGCTGTTTTTATTTTTCCCAAGACTGCCGCCACTGTGGTCTGTACAACTATCAGGTCAGCAAGCCACTACTGGTGTGTCTGATAGTATGTCGCCCGGCGATTTTGCCAATTTAGGCCAGTCAACTGAGCTGGCTTTTCGCGTAGAGTTTGGCGATGAGCGCCCACCGCAACAGCAGCTATATTGGCGGGGACTCGTATTTAGTGATTTTGACGGAGTTACATGGCGACCAAGCAATCAGGTAAGTCAATGGTCGACTAGATCGCAAGCCCCTACATGGATTCAGAATGCCTTTGCTACCGTTCCTGAGCAAGTGCAAGCCGCACCTACTCGCTATCAAATTATCCTAGAACCTACTCAGCAGAATTGGCTATTCGGACTCGATTATCCGTTTTCTGAGCAGCCAGATATCAACGTTACCTCAAACTTTACGTTATCAAAAGATCAGCCAGTCACGCAGCAGCTGCGTTATGATGTAGTGCAGTTTGCGCCGATGCGTATTGATCCAATTCTGACTGATGCCTCGCGGCGTGTGAATCTTGCGCTGCCTAATGAAGGCAACCCTCAAGCACGCGCGCTTGCTAAGCAGTTGTTTGCGCAATCAGGCTCAGATCCCGTGCGCTACATGAATGCTATCGAGCGCTGGATCAATCAAACAGAATTTCGCTATACGTTATCGCCGCCACGACTCAATGCCAACCGTATTGATGAGTTTTTGTTTCAGACCAAAGCAGGATTTTGTGAGCACTACTCTTCAAGCTTTACTTTTATGATGCGCGCAGCTGGTGTCCCAGCGCGAGTAGTAGCAGGCTATCAAGGGGGTGAGCCCAGTCGCAATGGCAACGTATGGGAAGTGCGGCAGATGGATGCGCATGCATGGACTGAGGTTTGGCTCGAAGGTCAAGGCTGGGTACGCGTTGATCCAACGTCATTTGTGGCGCCTGAGCGGGTTGAGCAAGGTATGAATGCGATGACCCAGCAGCAAGGGTCAGCCATGTTTGGCAGTGGTGCCAGCGCGCAAATCAGCTATCAGCAGTATCAAATGCTGCAAACGCTACGTCGCTTATCTGACCAAGCCAGCTATTACTGGCAAAAAGATGTGGTTGGCTATGACCAAGACAAACAAGCAGATTCGCTACTAAAATGGTTCAATATCAGCTCCATCATGCAGCAAATCATCTGGTTAGCGGCCAGTGCTGTTATCATTATGGCCACCTTAGTATTCATCATTTGGCGCCGCCGCCGCAAACGCTGGCACCCAGCAGATCTACCGCTTGCCCAGCTCTCAAAACGTATCGGCAAGCGTGATAAATTGCTGGCTCGAGAGGAGAATGAAGGGCAGTTAGCTTGGCTAGAGCGTTTGGCATCTGCTATCGATAGTCGCCTAGATGACGATACTCACCGTAATGCAAGTCATTTAACAGACAGTGAACATCCGATAGCGATTCAGACAAAGTTGATTGAAATTAGACAAGACTACCGTCAGTTACGCTATGGACGCTTGAGTACCTTTGAAGCCAGTCATAGTGAGTATCAAAAACTACTCAAGCAACTCAAAAAAAACGTGCGCGAATTATTGTAACGTTTTAATATATGGCGTTGATAATTTGCGTGAGATTAAAGATATGGATTTATAGATATTTAGCAGGCATCAGTGAAGGCTAGTTTGAGAAGATAAGTAAGTAAGAGAGAGTGTCTTATGGCGGTATATGTAGATTTTGTGCAGATAAAATTCAAAGGCTATAGGTGGTGCCATATGCTTGCGGACAGTTTGCAAGAGCTGCATGATTTTGCAGCATTCATTGAGGTAGATCCGCGTTTATTCCACCGTAATGCCAGCTATCCACATTATGATATCACCGTACAAATGCGCGAAACGGCTATTGCTCAAGGCGCGCTTCCTGCTGATAGAAAAAAGATTATTGAGTGCGCAAAGAAGCTAAAAGTAGAGCTGCAGTCTGAAATGTCGTTATCTGATAGTTACTGATGCAGCTTATAGGCCACACAAAGAAAAAAGGTGGGTGAAGCTTTTGCTAACCCACCTTTTTCTTTGCTCAGATTATACTTTTCTCGTTTGGTATTATTTGGCAACTACCGCCGTGCTGACAGCGTTAAGTGCTTTTGAGATATTATCAATAACGGTATCGCAGCCTTTTATATTGTGGCGTGTCTTTAGATATTCAGGATTATTGTATGAGAGCCATACCCTTTTATCGGCATCTTCGCTAATGAGGATTTTCTGTGGTAAATCAATGGCGACAGTTTGCTCGCAATTCATCAAAGGCGTGCCCGCTTTGGGGTTGCCAAACATGATGACTTGTGTTGGTCGTAATGACAAGCCTGCACTCTGAGCATTTTTTTGATGATCGACGCGTGCAAACACTGTCATACCTTTACTTTCGATAATTGAGACCAGCTTATCTGCAGTATCTTGGACGGAATGATTGCTTTGTAAGGTTACTAGGCCTTTTTCAGCATTGATTGACTGGGTTGTTTCTGTGATTGAACCAGTAGCATCAGTTTTATTCAAAAACGTATCGACACTGGCACAAGATGACACGGCCAATGCTAGAGCAGCAATAGAGACAATTTTAATCATAGTGATATCCTTGAGCGATCCGTAGTAGGTGGCAATACCCAATACTCATTGTGCGTCATCAGACCGGTGATGGCAACACGTCTAAATAGATCGCTAAACCAAACGCTCAGCCAGATAATCAACCAGTAGTCTAATCTTTGGTGATAGTTGACGGTTATGTGGATAGATAGCCCAGATGCTTTCTTCAGGCTCTCTATAGTCATCAAGTAAGCTCACTAACGCGCCCGATGCCAGATATTTTTGCACATAGTAATCAGGCAACTGTACGATACCAAGCCCTTTTAGCGCCGCATCAACCAGACTATAGCCGCTGTTATATTGTATGGAACCAGAGACGCGTAGGTTTTTTTCTGTGCCTTTTTCGACAAAATGCCAATAGTCGCGTGTCCCTAGTAAGCAGTTGTGCTGGCTGAGATCATCAAGCGTGCGCGGCATACCATATTGATGCAGATAAGCAGGTGTCGCACAGACAAAATTGGTGCGCAGGCTAAGCTTTTTTGCCATCATCGTGGAGTCGCGCAATTTGCCAATACGAATGGCCAAATCATAGCCGCCCTCGACCAAATCAATCTGTTGATTGCTCAAAAAAGCGGTCACTTCGATCTCACGATACTGCATCATAAAATCATTGATTAGCGGCAGTAATTGCTGTTCGCCATAAGTCACAGGCGCAGTCAGTTTAATTCTACCTTGAGGCTTTGATTGCAAATTGCTCACCGCTTGCTCAGCCGCGTCCAAACCATCGAGCACACTGCGGCAATGCTGATAAAACACGCGGCCCTCTTCAGTGAGTGAGACTTTACGCGTTGTACGATAGAGCAGCTTTATATTCAGCCGCTCCTCTAATGCGCTGATCTGGCGGCTGACTTGCGCAGTCGAGATGCCAAGCGTTCTTGCAGCGCGCGTAAAGCTCTCGTACTCTGCCACACAGACAAACTCACTAATCCCTTCCCAGCGCATGATTATTACCAATATGTAAAAGATATTTGCAAATATAGCATATTGTTATCCGCTCAGAAATAAATATAATGGTTAGTATCAATGTAAATAGATGGTGTTTTACTGTCATCGATGCTTGCCTACAGACGGCAGGCAAGATAAGCTCGGTCTATCTTTATCCGTTTTAATCTTAGAAATCGTGACTATTAAAACGAGCAGATAGCCTTATTGAACAAAAAGAATGATTGGGCGTGAATGACGGTCTTAAGTTTACGCTACGTCACAATCCATCAATAACAATCAAAAAGAGAGATTCCTATGTCAGATAAATTTATTAAATCAAAAGCCGCCATCGCTTGGGGCCCAAAGCAGCCACTATCTATCGAAGAAGTGGACGTCATGCTACCGCGTAAAGGCGAAGTCTTGGTAAAAATCGTGGCCAGTGGCGTGTGTCACACAGATGCGTTTACCTTATCTGGTGAAGACCCAGAAGGCGTGTTCCCAGCGATTTTGGGTCATGAAGGTGGCGGTATCGTTGAGCAAGTCGGCGAAGGTGTGACCAGCGTACAAGTCGGTGATCATGTCATCCCGCTATACACGGCAGAGTGCGGCGTTTGTAAAATGTGCCGTTCAGGCAAAACCAATCTTTGCTCAGCAGTACGCGAGACGCAAGGTAAAGGCTTGATGCCAGATGGTACCACGCGTTTTTATAAAGACGGCGAGCCAATTTACCATTATATGGGTTGCTCAACGTTTTCTGAGTACACCGTTTTACCAGAGATTTCATTGGCTAAGGTCAATAAAGACGCGCCATTAGAAGAAGTTTGCTTGCTGGGTTGTGGCGTGACCACCGGCATGGGCGCGGTCATGAATACCGCCAAAGTCGAAGAGGGCGCAACGGTCGCTATCTTTGGTCTTGGCGGTATTGGACTATCCGCAGTCATCGGTGCGGCGATGGCAAAAGCCAGCCGTATCATTGCCATCGATATCAATGAAAGTAAGTTTGAGTTGGCCAAAAAACTGGGCGCAACCGATTGTATCAATCCAAAAGACTACGACAAACCGATTCAAGAAGTCATCGTTGAGCTAACCGATGGTGGCGTTGATTATTCGTTTGAATGTATCGGTAACGTCGATGTCATGCGTTCAGCGCTAGAGTGCTGCCACAAAGGTTGGGGCGAGTCGGTCATCATTGGTGTCGCTGGTGCTGGACAAGAAATCTCAACCCGTCCATTCCAGTTAGTGACGGGTCGCGTCTGGAAAGGGTCAGCATTCGGCGGTGTAAAAGGTCGCACAGAACTACCAGGTTATGTCGAGCGTTACCTTGCGGGCGAAATCCCACTACAGGACTTTATCACCCACACGATGCCAATAGAAGACGTGAACGAAGCGTTCGACCTGATGCACAAAGGTGAAAGCATCCGTACGGTTGTTAACTTCTAAGCGTCGTTACTGACAGCAATATCAAAATCACAGTTTTAACCTGATGACGCTACAATAAAAAATGCTGCTTCAATTTTGAAGCAGCATTTTTTTTGATTTTATTTTTAAACCTAATATTTAGGTGTATTAAGCACCCTTTTCGCTAATAATTTGATCTGCTAGTGTCGATAAATCTGATGCGATCAAATCTGGTACGGGTATATTTGGTGCGCTGAGTATTTCGTTATATGGGCGAGTCAAAAAGGCACCGCGACAACCTACTGCTTGCGCGCCGATGGTATCCCAGAGATGACAAGCAACGAGACACAAGTCTGATGTCTTAACATCAAGCGCATCGGCTACCATTTGGTAAGTTTCAGGTGCTGGCTTGAACTTGCCAACGGTCTCAACACTAAAATGCTGCTCGAAGAACTGACTGAGTCCAGCTTTCTCTAATGGTGTTGGATACGCACTGCTCGCTGAATTGTTTAGTGTGACCAATCGAAATCCTGCATCGCGCAGTCGTGTCAGTGCTGGTGCTGCATCAGGATGCGCTGGCAACGCACTCATTCTCTCTTTAAACTCATCAATATCAGACTCTGTCAACGTCACTTGCCTGATATCTGCAATCATCTGTAATGCGCCAACGCCAATCTCACCGAAAGGCGTATAGAGGCCAGATAGCGTCATGGTTTGAGAATATAGCACCAGCTGAGCGAACCATTCGCGTAAGACATTTTGCTTACCAAATACTCGCGTAAAAAAAGGCGTGAGCGTATCGATATCGAGCAGCGTCTCATTGACATCAAATACAATGATCGAAGGAAAGCGTTCAGAAGACATAAAGCATCCTTGTATAAAATAACATTTTTATAATGACAGACGGTTTAGTCAGTCATATTTGCCAATTGCTCTAATATGCTGACGTAGTTTTCGACCCCTTGCGCACCGCTGACCAAATGACGCTCGTTGAAAATAATCGCCGGCACGCTTTGAATGCCTTGCTGCTGCCAATGCTGCTCTTCTGCTCGCACTTCTTTTGCAAAGAACTGACCTTCTAACACTGCCATTGCCTCACTACGGTCCAGTCCAGTCTCTGCTGCAATATCAGCAAGCACGTTGATATCAGAGATGTTTCTATTATCGGTAAAATGCGCGACAAACAACGCTTGTTTTAACTCATGCATACGTCCTTGCTGGTCTGCAAAATGCAGGAGCTGATGCAGATTAAAGGTATTGTGCATGCGCGTGTCGTCATTGAAGCTGAACTCAAAACCAACTTCGCGGCCCGCTTCTCTCATTCTGATTCGGCTAGCATCTGACTCTTCCTTAGTCGAGCTATACTTTTCGATAATGTGCTCACGCAAGTTTTGCCCCTCGCTTGGCATATTGGGGTTCAACTCAAATGGATGCCAATGAATGGTATGAGCGGTATTGGTTTGCTCCAGGGCTTTTGCCAGTTGGCGATAGCCGATGACGCACCAAGGGCAGACAACGTCTGAGACAATATCGATTCGGAGTGGTTTTTCTGATGTGCTCATATATCCTCGCAGGTATTGTTATTTGTATTTTATTTGAGATTTTCGTAGATGGGTATATCGGGCAGCGCTATCTAAAGGGATTGGCTCGCTGCAAAACAACTCAGTCAATACTAAGAGAATGAGGGAGTGATTACAATGTAGTCTGCACAGTCTGCGTTATCACTTAGGTAGCTCAATTGTAACTATTATCAGTAGGATAGCCGGAATTTTTGCAAAAACAGTGTAACAACTGACGCATTGATAACAAAACCTGTGATTACTTAACCAATCTGCCGTGGTCACAAAATAGGTTTTTATTTAAAGTTGCTCCATTGAAATTAGCGATGATTATTTATAAATAATGCTAATACTAATAAATTAATAAGCAATAAAAACTTAACAATCACTATGGGGTCATATATGAAAAATATCACTGAAGCGATGAGATGGCGTTACAGCACCAAAGAGTTTGATACCACTAAAAAAATATCAGCAGAAGATTTTCAGAGTCTAAAAGATATCTTACGTCTCAGTCCGTCGAGCACCAATATTCAACCTTGGCATTTTGTGATTGCTGATGACGAAGCTGGCAAAGCTCGAATCGCTAAAGGCACAGAGGGCATGTATGAATTCAATGATGCCAAAGTAAAAGATGCCTCGCATGTCATCGTATTCTGTAGTCGGGTCTATGCTGATGACGAGTTTTTGAACGAAGTGCTCGACAAAGAAGATGCTGATGGTCGTTTTGCAGAACCAAAATTTAAAGAACAAATGCATCAAACGCGTAAAATGTTCTTGGATATCCGCCGTTACGAGCAAAAAGACGAGCCGCATTGGTTGATAGAGCAACTATATCTCAACATGGGGGCTTTGCTACTAGGAGCCGCGACTTTGGGTATCGATGCTGTACCAATGGAAGGCGCAGATTTAAAAGCACTTGATGAAGAGTTTGATTTACGTAGCAAAGGCTATACCGCCGTTGCAGTGATTTCGCTTGGCTATCGTAGTGAAGATGATTTCAATGCTGATCTGCCTAAGTCTCGATTTGACGAAGAAACAATCGTAACCAAAGCCTAGTTTGACGTGTTTGATTTGAAATGATTATTCTAAAGTAGATTCATAATAGCCCTATAAACTTCTGTTTGTGGGGCTTTTCTTTATTAAAATCTATTTAATATACTACCTATTTCTAAAAAATAGATTACCCACTTCACATAGCATATTGCTAAATCATATAGCCTGAGTTTGAGTGCTGATAAATTAAAACCAATTAATACTAGCTAGCAGCGGATGGCTAGGCCAATGGAGGTAAATGATTATCAATTAGCCTACAGCGATTGGTAGTGCTCACTTTCAGGTATTCTCTCGGTTTAAAAACTACACTGTAATAACTACAAAGTTAACACAAAATATCGTCCTCAATAAGACATAATCAATTTATTGACGCCGTAACAACGAGGCGTTTTACCACTACCTTATATTCATCTGCCAGCGAGAAGCCAGCATGTCTACCTTGACGTTAACAATCAATAAGCAGGATTATCAGCTCGAGAATCTTGACGCCCGTACGACATTGCTCGATGTCTGTCGTCAGCACTTACAAATTACCGGACCCAAAAAAGGCTGTGACCACGGTCAATGTGGGGCCTGTACCATGCTCATCAATGGACGACGGGTCAACTCCTGTCTGACACTTGCCATCATGCATGATGGTGATGAGATTACGACCATCGAAGGCATCGGTATGCCAGACTCACTGTCGGCGCTGCAACAAGCGTTCAAAGACAACGACGCCTTTCAGTGCGGATATTGTACACCAGGTCAAATTTGTTCAGCGACCGCATTGATAGAAGAAGTAAAACAAAATTGGCCAAGTCATGTGAGCACCGATCTACAGAATCCTGATAGCCTGCTGGTACAAGAAATCGCTGAGCGCATGAGTGGCAATATCTGCCGTTGCTCCGCTTATCCTAATATTATCAAAGCCATCTCACAAGTGCTAGAGAATGAAGTATCAGCGTCTACATCCAAAACAGCTGACAACGCTGCACAAAACTCAAGCGTGACAGGTATCTGGTCACCGCCACCTAGCGAGACGCAACTTGGCAAAAACTCATCAAATAATGAGATTGCAAATAATAAAACAGCAAATGGTACAACAGGAGGCCGCTCATGAAACGCTTTGAATATAGCCGTGCTGATGCACCAGAGCAAGCCGCAACATCTGCCAGTAGCAAAGACGCCTCGTTTATCGCAGGTGGTACCAACTTATTAGACCTGATGAAGCTAGAGATTGAGACACCCATCAAATTGGTGGACATTACGCGTCTTGACTTAGAACAAGTAGAAACCACTGCCGATGGTGGTTTGCGTATTGGTACGCTTGTGACTAATAGTGATCTGGCTGCCCATCCTGACGTGATAGCCAATTATCCAGTATTGTCCCGAGCTATTTTGGCAGGGGCGACTGGTCAGCTACGTAATAAAGCGACGACGGGCGGCAACTTCTTGCAGCGAACTCGCTGTTACTATTTTTATCAAACGGATAGCGCTTGTAACAAACGCGAGCCGGGGACAGGTTGTCCTGCTATCAATGGTGAAAACCGTACGCTTGCTATTCTCGGTACGAGCGATGCCTGTATTTCTCAGCATCCATCTGATATGGCAGTGGCTATGCGCTTGCTGGATGCTACGATAGAGACAGTGAAGGCGGACGGGTCTACGCGTGCTATCGATGTGAAAGATTTTTATTGCTTGCCAAAAGATACCCCGCATATCGAAAACATGCTAGAAGCAGGCGAGCTGATTACTCATGTTGTACTACCTGCCCCTATTAAGGGCATGCATACCTATGACAAAGTGCGTGATCGCGCTTCTTACGCCTTTGCACTGGTATCTTGTGCCGCAGTCATCGATGCTGACGACAATGGCAACCTAAAGACAGTACGATTGGCATTCGGTGGTATTGGTACCAAGCCATGGCGTAATGAAGACGTTGAGGCACTATTAACAGATACCGATGGCAACAGCGATGTTATCACGCAGGCCGCTGATCTGTTATTGCATGATGCCAAAGGTAATGGTCAAAATGACTTTAAAATACCGTTGACGCGTCGCCTACTAAAACAAGTTATTCAGCGCGCATTAGCGGGCGAGGGAGCATAATCATGGCATTATTTGAATCAATCACCCAATCAGAACCGACAAAAAAGCTCACTATGGATGAGCCTGTTGAGTCATTATTTAGCAAAACAGCGAGTAAGCTGGTAGGCAAGCCAATTAACCGTGTTGAGGGCTCATTAAAGGTTAGCGGTCAAGCAAAATACAGTGCTGAAATACACTTGGACAATCAAGCCTATGGCGTATTGGTAGGCGCGACCATTGCCAAAGGTCAAGTTGAGAGTATCGATAGCGACTCTCTAAAAGGCATTCCTAATATTATTAAAGTCGTGACCGATCCTGAGCATTTTTTGCGTAACTCCCAGCAAGGGACACAAACCAAAGCACCCAAGCAAGGGGTTAGTGAGATTTTTTATCATGGTCAGCCTATTGCTGTTGTGGTTGCTGAGACTTTTGAGGCGGCAAGAGAAGGTGCTAAAGCGCTGAAAGTGACTTATAAGGATGAGACTGACCAAGCGGCACTGAACTTTACTCAAGAGCTCTCTAACGCACATGCGGTAGATGAAAAAAAAGGCTCTGACAAAAATAATGTTCAAGGCGATCCAGACCAAGGCCTAGCAGATGCTAAAGTAACGCTCGATCGCTTTTATCATACCCCAAGTCAAAACAGCTCAGCCATGGAGCCACATGCGACGTTGGCGCATTGGGAAGACGATAAGCTCGTTCTTTATACAGCCAACCAAATGCTGGCTTCTTGTAAGCAGCAAGTGATGGATGCGCTAGATTTGAGCGAAGACCAAGTGCAGCTGATTGCGCACTATGTTGGTGGCGGTTTTGGTAGTAAGCTTGGTATTGCCCCTGAATCTATTGCTGCTGCTATTGCTTCAAAGGATCTTGGTCGTCCGGTATTGATTACCATGACTCGTCCACAAGTGATGGAAGCAACGGTCAGACGCTCAAATACACGTCAGCGTATTGCCATTGGATGCGATGAGCAAGGGGTCATTAACACTCTGATTCATGACTCTATCAGTAGTAACTTACCTGGTGAAAGCTTTTTTGAACCGTCTGCCTTGTCTACCCATTATCTGTACCGCGGCGAAAACCGCCGTGTGAATTATGAGATGGTAGATATGAATCAAGTGTTGTCAGGCTCTATGCGTGCGCCTGGCGAAGCGGTAGGTATGATCGCGCTTGAATGTGCTATGGACGAGCTTGCCACACAGTTGGAGATTGATCCAGTTGAGCTACGCCGCCGCAATGAGCCGGAGCAAGATCCGAGTCAAGACATTCCTTTCTCGACGCGCCAGTTGATTGCTTGTATGGAACAAGGTGCTGAGCATTTTGGTTGGAATAAGCGAAATGCCAAGCCCGCCAGTCAGCTAGACGGGGACTGGTGGATAGGCACAGGGATGGCAGCGTCTTCTCGCGGCAATTCGTTACAGCCGTCAGAAGCCCGAGCAACGTTGCAAGTTGATGCCTCAAAAGAGCTGGGCGTCAAAGCCGTGATTGAGACGGACATGACAGACATCGGTACCGGTTCTTATACGGTGTTTTCACAAGTAGCAGCTGATATATTGGGTTTGCCAATCAATCATATCGAGATGAAGCTTGGGGATAGCGCACTGCCACCAGCGTCCGGTTCGGGCGGTAGTTTTGGTGCTGCAAGCTCTGGTAGTAGTATTTATCTTGCTTGTGAGCAGCTACGAGATATGCTAGCTGGCAAAGTAGGGCTTTATGCTGACACGATTCAACTTGATAAAGGTTTTATTAAGCAAGTAGGTAAACACGATCTGACTGCGGTAGAGAAAGCCAAAAAAAGCAGCCAAGCGTTCGCTGATAGCACCATTGATAAGATATCGGAAACAACCGGCATTTCATTATCAGAGAATGTGCTAGCGGAACAGTCAGAATCAGAAAAATATAACTTCGATAATAAAGACTCTTACGCGCTTGCGGATGTGGTCGCTGGTTATAATGAGCAAAAAATCACTGCCAAAGGCCAGATAAAACCTGGCAAAAACGGTAAGAGCCATCGCCAAGCCTCTTTTGGTGCGAACTTCGCTGAAGTGGCGGTTCATAAAGTCACTGGCGAGATTCGGGTGAAACGTATGACAGGCGCATTTGCCGCTGGTCGTATTCTGAACCACAAAACAGCGACCTCACAATGCTATGGTGGCATGGTGTTCGGTATTGGTTCAGCGCTGATGGAAGAGGTTATCCATGACAAACGTGACGGTCGTCTCTGTAACCATGACCTCGCCGAGTACCATGTACCAGTCAATGCAGACGTACCGCAGTTAGATGTCATATTAGTAGAAGAGGATGACCCGTATACCAATCCAATGCATATCAAGGGTATCGGTGAGACAGCTATTGCAGGTGCGGCGGCGGCAATTGCTAATGCTGTTTATAATGCGGTCGGTGTCCGTGTTTATGATTTCCCGATTACGCTAGATAAGCTGCTTTATGAGATGCCAGAGTAGTTTTATCCGCTTATGTATGACAAAAACCCGCTTACTGAGCGGGTTTTTGTAACTCAATAGTAGTATATTTTAGTACTATCAAGAAACTCACTATCAAAAAAATAATTATCAAATAAGAGGCATTATGAATCAAGTCGCTGACATTCTGAAGCTGGCACGTGAGGCTCAGCAGCAAGGTATTGATGCTGTATTGGCCACTGTCGTTCGTACAGAAGGCTCAGCATATCGCCGTGCTGGTGCGATGATGCTTATTTGTGAAGATGGCCGCCCGGTGGGGATGATTAGTGGTGGCTGCTTGGAGCCTCACATCATCAAACGTGCCTTTTGGCTCACGCGTGATGGTGCCAATGTGCAAGTCTATCAGACTGGTGATGACATTGAATATGCCGAAAATGGTCAAGCACAGGCAGCGATCAACAAAGAAACTGGTGATACAAATGATGATCTAGACGACTTGGATGGCTTGGATGGCTTGGATGGCATGGACTTTGATGAGTTAAATTTTGGACTCGGCTGTAACGGACGTGTGCATGTGCTGTTTGAGCGACTGACCACCGCTGCGCCATTTTTAGAGTTGGTTCGTCAGGTGCGCCGTCATCAGCAGCCAGTTATGGTCGCTACTTTGATTCGCGCCAACGGTTATCAGAATAATGAGTTGCCAATAGGCATGCGCATCAACCTAGACGAATATCATAATTCGGGAGACTTACTAGAACAAGAGATAATAAACCCTTCGAATATAATTGCCGATATCGTAGAAGCATTAGCAGAGTACAAGCTGTTTGAGAGCAATACTGAATACGTGACCGTAGAAACGGACGAGGCAACCACCGAGTGGCTCGTACAACGCTTGCAACCACAAGTGCGTTTATTAATTTGCGGCGCAGGTAATGATGTGATGCCATTGGTGACCATGGCCAAGCTACAAGACTGGCATGTCACGGTCATAGACAGTCGCGCGCAATATGCGACGCGTATGCGGTTTCCTAAAGTAGATGCCGTGCTGGCTCTATCATTGGAAAATACTGAAAAGCTACTTGAATTGAGTAGTAATGCGGCGGTTGCTTTGATGTCACATAGTCTTAGTCAAGACCGCGCTCGCTTGGCGATATTGCTAGCAAATGCGCAAAACTATAGATATCTAGGTCAGTTGGGGCCTCGTTATCGTACCGAACGTTTAATCAATGAAATCAGTGCCAACATTGCGAATCCTAATGTTTTGGATGATGGTATCCGTAAGTTGCATTATCCGATTGGCTACAAGCTAGGCGGCGATGGTCCTGAAGCACTCGCACTTGGTATCATGGCACAGATAAATGCAGTCATGCATGATCAAACCGCGTCAGTAGAAGGCTCTCACATTGAGGGCTCGAATTTGGCAGCAAGCGGTGATGATATGGACGCTGATATTGTGCCGAGTGTCGTATGAACAGTGGTACTTCTATAGAAGACATTGAAAGACAGACGCAAGACCATGCCGTTATCATATTGGCAAGTGGCCTCAGTCAGCGTCTTGGTCAACCTAAGCAGCTGCTCGTTAAGAATGGCGCGCCATTAATCGTGCGCATGATCCGATTGGCAGTAAGCACCAATCCGCAAGCCGTCATCGTCGTGATTCCTGATAAGCATCCTGCAATTGCTAGTGTAGTTACAGAGTTGGCTATGCTATATCCAATGGTTAAAGCGGTAGTAAATCCAAAACCTGAAACTGGTATGGCGGACAGTCTGCGTTTGGGTATTGAAGTCATCGCGAGCCTTGACACTGCGTTAATCGAGCGCGTGCTTATCATGGGGGTTGATCAGGTTCTATTAGATGAGTCGCACTTAACGGCTTTACTGGCTGGTGAACAGTCTGTAGTGGCAAGTAATTATCATAGTTGGCACAACTGGCAAGATTTAGAAAACTACCAAAATTTGGGTGAAGCAGAATCTAATAAAAACTTTAATAACAATAAATCCACAAGCAATATCGTTGGTCTGCCTTTAATGATCAATTATAAGCTGCTTAGACAGTGGAAAGCGGCATTGATGGGCGATAAAGGGCTACGGCATCTGATTAGAGGGTTACCAGCCGATCAAATAGCTACAGTTATCAACGATAATCTTACCTATGATATTGATACGCCCAAACAGCTAACCTATGCCAAACAGCAAGGCTGGCTGGATAAGAAATCCTAGCAATAATAAGTATTAAGCGACCGATATGATAAGCATGATAGAAACCGAACGACTGTACCTCAGACAGTGGCAAGCGAGCGACTTTGCGCCATTTGCTAAGATGAATGCTAATTCTAAAGTGATGGAATACTTTCCCAAGTTATTAACCACTTCCATGAGTAATACTATCGCCAAAAAATGCCAGACGCTGATTGAGGATAATGGGTGGGGATTTTGGGCGGTGAGTCGCAAGGGCTGCTCAAATAAAAACGATGATTTTATCGGTATGGTTGGGTTAAATAACGCGCATGCCGATATGCCGTTTTCTCCTGCTGTTGAGATTGGTTGGCGATTGCATAATAATTATTGGGGATCAGGGTATGCGACCGAGGCCGCGCAGGCTGCTTTGCGCTATGCTTTTGATGTTTTAGAACTTAACGAAGTCGTTGCCTTTACTGCCGTTATTAATAAGCGCTCGCAAAAGCTTATGGAGCGTCTTGGTATGACTGATACGCAAGACAATTTTTATCATCCTATGCTTGATGCCAAGCACCCACTTGCTGAGCACGTCCTGTACAAGATTATACGGCAGCAGTGGCAAGCCCTTAGCGCATAACGGACTCTATGTATCTGATACGGCTGATCTTGAAAACGTCAAAATATGTCCCTTAAACGGCAACTCTAGATAAGTCGTATTTTCAGGTTTGACATGCTGACTACCAAAGCCAAACTCGATCATTTTATTGGTTAGCTTGTTTTTGCGACCGCGACCAGGGTCGACCACGATGACTTCACAGGTTGGCAGCGCATGGCGCTCGATGAATTCAGCCAATATATCGATATGCTGGTCTTCATAGAGCAAGTCACTGCCGATAATGATATCAAACTTGCCAAGATGGCTATTGTCCTCTGACCAGTCTAAACGCTCAAAATTAATCTCTTTGTTATTATTCAGCGTGGTATTTCTATCCAGAAAATACTCAACCGTTGGATGATAGTCGGTCGCTGTGATGTCAGCACGTCTATGATTGAGCAGCAGACTCGATAGCGCCATGCCGCAGCCCACCTCCAAAATCCGTTTGCCCGCGATATCGTAATCGAGCATATGATTGGCAAGCACCAAGCTTGATGGCCATATCACCCCAAACATCGGCCAAGAAGCAGAGCAAATGCCCAAATTTAACGCCTCATCATCAGGGTCGCTAAATTGCTGATTGTCACGCAGGGTGCAAATATGAATGTCAGTGTTGCCAATTTCGATCGTTTGATAGCGCACGCGCACGGTGGTCAGCGAAGTCATAAACTGTCCTAAAAAAGAAGCAAGAATGCAAGGTTTGGCAAAGGTTGCCACTGTCGATGAGGTAGGACGTTGGAATAGGGTATCTAAATATTGGAAATGGTAGAAAGTGAGCGTTTGTAGAAATTATTTTTTTAGAAAAAACTAGGTAGCGCCAAGAAAAGCGTCTTACAGGTGTGAGGAGAGTATGACCTAAACGATGACAAGTTATTGTTAATTCTGAAGGTATTGTTATTGCTGCGCAAAATCGTCCAGCACTAGAAAGTGATAGAAAGGAAAGTCATTAGACGCGGATGGTTATAAGAGAGGAAAGTGCGCTCGACCTAAGACAAGCGCACTTATATTGCTATGGTATAAAGGATTTGTGTTGAGTAATGGCTCAAGTCCATCAACTAAGAAATTTTAGACCAGATGTCTTGAGTGCCCATACCAGCTCTACAAAGGCGCGACTGTTGGTCAAGGGTTCGCCATCGATGATGAGCACATAACCTGCACAATCAATCCATAAAAACACAAAGCTTGTCTCAGGAATTAACAAGTCAACTTGCTGAAAAAATGAAATCGCTTGACTCTCTACTGCCCAGCCGCGCTGTTTTTGGCGAAGCATAAAGCCGGAAAAGTCAGCAGCAGCGACACTGAGCATGTCCGCTTCTTCTTGACTGTAGCCAATCCGTGCCAGACAAAACCCTTCATCAGAGCCAATTGCGGCACGGCGTTTGCCAGATAAGCTCGCGACCACATAAGGCAAAAACTGATCCAGTGGCAAATTAGGTGCTGGCAAAAGCAAAGACAGTTTTTCAATCCAGCCTTGCTCGATAAAGCTTTGTAGCCATATATCAGAATAACGCTGCAACCAATCAGCGGCGAGTAGTGTCTGCCCATAAGACAATAAATCTTGTAGCGCCAACTGCTCGTCAGTCGGCTCATTCTGTGAAAACGCCTCAAAAATACCAGCGGGCGTTAAGGTTAGATAGGTTTTATCAGCATTCAAGTAAGAGGACATAGCGGCTACCATAGTGATGAAAGGGTGATAAAAAATATTTAAGGTGACAAACGAATGACAATCTATCGTGTAGTGGAAGGTCTAATGGTTTGATCAAGATGCTGTTGGCAATTGTCCCAGCGCTTATCAAACTGCCAATCACGCTTGCCTAAGCTAAACCATACTAAGGAAAATGCCAGACGATCGTTGCGCGCCGTACAGTAAGCAAAAAACTCATTTTCAATTTGCTCAATGGTGCCCCAGTCTTGGCTAGCACGTGCTTGCATCAACTCGCTTGTGATGTCTTTAGCGATTTCTTTGGCATCATCGCTACTGATACGCAGTCGTTGCTTTTGCTCATTGAGCGAAGGTGACACCAGTACACTCCAGCGAGTGGCAAGCATACTGTTGCGCTGAATATAGCTTTTTTTATCAATACAATCGCGAAACCCTTGCTGGGCATCAGGATACAAGCGATCTTTAATACGCGTAAAGAGATTGTTGACATCGTACGGAATATCAAACCAGCAGCCATAGAAAAAGTCCGCTACAGCACCTTGTAACGGCTCTTTTTCAGTCATCAGTAAGGCGGCGTTGATGCGCTGCTCATGAAAGTGACGGTTATTGGGTGCCAAAAATACCTTGCGCGAATAAAGTCGAAATACTCGGTGCGCGACTTTCTCATTTTCTTTGATCAGGTCTGCATCAGACATCATAGTATCCTCTTATCATAGCCGTGATGGCAAAAAGCGCAACAAGCCACAGCCTAATTTCGTAAAACGAAGTGTGATATCAATAAAGCTAATAAGCGATCAGTCCAATAATGTCTGCATCAAATCAATCATGAATTCAGCATCTTCTTCACTCATCGCCTCAAACCCTTGCGGCATACCAAGCTCGCTCAAGGCTTCTTTACCATCGTCATCGCTGTGCAAATCAAGAACGGCTTCTATAAAGAGTTGCGCATCTGGGAAGTCATCTTTGATAAGCAGGACATGGCTAATATCCGCCAAATCACTCTCAATCAGTACCGATAGCTGGGCTTTGGTTAAGCGTGAAAAGCTGTGGAATATCTCCGCTAAGAAAAAAGCCGCTTGGGCATCGCCTTTGATCACTTTTCGGGCGGCTGCTTGATAGGTCTCAGTCACATCCCAATTAAGATCAGATTCTTCTATATCGACAGCTTCTAGCAAACGTAAACCAATCAGCTTGACGTCGCGGTTGTCTGCCATCGCAACGGTTGCGCCTTTATGGATATCCTCTAAGTGATTGATGTCGCTATTGGCCGCCGCGGCAATGACCATCTCATCAGATTTGCCAATGGGACGTGCAACCGCACGGTAGCCTTGCTCACGGATGAGGGCAGCGGCATCAAAAGGGTTGGCGTAGATAATTTGAATATTACCTGCCTCAATCAAGGTCTCTTGCTCAGCATGTGATGCTGGGATATTGAGGTGCATGTTTAGGTTGGCACGCTTTTGAATCAGCGTATTGAACATGTGCCAGCCAGCAAAGCGCTCAGGCGAAAAATCAGGGGCGATTAACATATTGTGTGTCGTCATGATTTAGCCTTCCTCATCTTGTTTCATTTGGGCGTACTGAGCCATTGCCGCTTCGATTTTGCTGCGTGATGGCTTACGGCGTACTGAGGTATATCCCACAGTTTCGCCGCGGCGAACATTGGGCACGACCGTGGCATATACCCAGTAGTGACTACCGTCTTTACATAAATTTTTGACATAGCCATGCCATTTTTGTCCAGACTCAGCAGTATCCCACAGGTCTTTGTAAGCGGCTTTTGGCATATCAGGATGACGCAGAATATAGTGCTGTTGACCGATGAGCTCATCGACGTGGTAGCCACTAATCTCGACAAAGGCATCGTTGACGTGAGTGATAATGCCGTCTAAATCGGTACGCGAGACAATGAGCTTACCATCTGGGTAGGGACGCTCTACACCTGTATCATAGACAGTCCGAGAGGTGCTATCATGATAGGTCAGGGTGATTTGCTCAGCAGGCAGGTCAGGCTTGTGTGCATCAGGGATTGGAGAACCCATGGTCATCTCCTTCGTTGGTCGTTATATTTATAATGAGTAAAATCGAGTACATAGGGCACTCGTCAAAAAGCCAAAGTCACCAATCAAATGAGTTTTGCTAGGGCTTCTGAGGCGCGCTTGATGTCCAAGAATATCAAACCAAGCTTGGCATTGGGTTTTGCCATGATAGTGAGTACCGCTTCATCGCCTGATGACGTCATGATCACGTAGCCCATCTCGCCTTGAATCATGATGCGATCGATACTACCGCGTGCCAATTCGCGGCCTGCACGGTCGCCCAATGATAGCAGTGCTGCTGACATCGCACCCACGCGATCTTCATCAACGCCGGTTGGTAGAGCTGAAGCAATCATCAGACCATCGTTAGAGATTAGGGCAGATGCTTCAACATCTGCTGATGAGCTGTTTAAGTCTTCCAATATCTGTTGAAATGAATCTGTACGCATATCGCTTTCTCTGTACTGTTGGTGGATTTTTATTTATGAACCAGTCAAAAATGTCCTTGTCTTAAGTAAGGTATTATAATTCCTTGCCACAAATATTGATATAGCAAAACCCTATTTAAAATAAGGTTATGATAAATTTTTTCTGCTATTTCATAAAACTTGTAACGTAACGACCAAAAAGCCCCCATCATTCAATGATAGGGGCTTTTTTAGTGATGTAAATCAAGGCGTATTCGTTAAGCTTTATCACGCCATTGACCTTGAAACATAGTGCCTGCAATAGGGTTTAATCCCATCTGATAGGCCAAATCAGCAGGGCGGGCGATGTCCCACAGTACCAAATCAGCATCACAGCCCACTTCTATTTTGCCTTTATTAGATAGACCCAAAGCCTTGGCTGCATAAACGGTTGATCCTGCCAATACTTCTTCAGGCGTGAGGTAAAACAGCGTACAGCCCATATTCATTGCCAACAACAGCGATGTCAAAGGTGAGGTACCAGGGTTACAATCGGTTGAAATCGCCATAGGAACTTGATGCTTGCGCAGTGCCTCAATCGGTGGCAGCTTGGTATCACGTAAGGTATAAAATGCACCCGGCAATATCACCGCAACCGTATTGCTGGCGGCCATCTTGACTATGTCAGTTTCTGATAGGTGCTCTAGATGGTCGCTAGACAACCCTTCATACTCTGCAACTAAGGCGCTACCACCAATATCAGATAACTGCTCAGCGTGTAGTTTGACTGGCAGATCCAATGAGCGTGCGACCTCAAAAACGCGTCTGATTTGATCGCTACTAAACGCAATGTTTTCACAAAAGCCATCGACCGCATCAACTAAACCTTCGGAGTGTAAAATGGGCAGCCACTCGCAGACTTGCTCGATATAGTCGTCCGCACGGTCCTGCATATTAGACTTATATTCAGGTGGTAATGCGTGCGCAGCTAGATAAGTAGTGTTCACATGAATGCCGTGCTTTTCGCCAAGCTGGCGAGCGACCGTGAGCATTTTGCGCTCAGTGTCTAAGTCCAAACCGTAACCGGACTTGATTTCGATACTGGTGACGCCTTCTTTCATTAGCGCGACTAAGCGTTTTTCACTTTGGGCAAATAGCGATTCAATATTAGCCGCGCGGGTGGCGCTGACAGTCGCGACGATACCACCACCTTGTGCAGCAATATCTTGGTAACTGGCACCTTGCAAACGCGCTTCGAACTCATTGCTGCGGTTGCCACCATAGACAATGTGCGTATGACAATCGATAAGCCCCGGGGTCAGCCATTTATCATCGGCGTCTGTGACTTTATTCTCTTGATAATGAGGCAGGTGAGTAGCGATTTGCTCATGTACCCCAAGCCAAGCAATTTTGCCGTCTTTAATACCGATAGCCGCGTGCTCTAACTGACCGTATGGGATGCTATCAGCTTGTTTATTTTCATCATCTTTTGTCTCAATACCAAAACCATGCTGCGCTGAAAACGTCGCAATATTGGCGTTAATAATGATGTGGTCAAATGATGTCATAGTAGATTTGTCGAGCATCTGCTCGTTAAGATTTTCTGATTCATTCATAGTATGCTCCTGATAATTGGGAGGCGAGTGACCTTTGTTTGCAAGATATTTGTAAGACCTAAGCGCTAAGTAAGTGCTGCTCTACAATCGTTGCCAGCAGTCGAGCAGCGACTTTGCAGCTACGACTATCCACATCAAAGGTCGGGTTGATTTCAGCAATATCGGCCATTTTTACTTTGCCAGATGCCATAATGGTTTTGACCATACGCTCAACAAAACCAAGCTCAATACCAAAGGCGGCAGGCGCACTGACACCCGGGACGACACTAGAGGGGAGGCAGTCCATATCGATGGTGAGATACACTATATCGACCTGATCTATGAAGCTTTTGACCTGCTCGGCAAGTGTATCCCAAGGCTGATAATGACAGTCTTCATCGCTAATGACCTGTACGCCTAATTGCTCGGCCCGATCGAAGAGCGCGGCGGTATTAGAAAAGCGACTGACACCTATACAGCAATAATGAAAGGGTTGATCGTGTGTATCAAGGTGCTCAGCAATTTGACGAAACGGTGTCCCAGAAGTCGCTACATCAGACTGACGAATATCCAAATGCGCGTCAAAATTAATAATCCCGATTGTCGGTGCTGCGGATGTGCTGACAGTCGTGTCATTTGTATTTTCTAAGGCTTGCCACAATCCCAGAAAGCTACCATAAGCGATGGCATGACCACCGCCCAATCCGATAGGTAGGCCACCTTGCTTGACGATAGTGCTCACTTCATCAGCATATTTGATCTGAGCTTGCTCAAGAGTGCTCTCGGCAAAGCCATCATTATCATGACAGTGAATATCACCAGCATCACCTAACAAGGTTGATAATTGTCCATCAAAACGTTGTTGCAACTCAGCAATGACTGGTAATGCAGCGAACGCGCGACGAATCAAAGGCGGTGCGGCTCTTGCACCCACGCGGCCTTGATTGCGTCTGACCCCTTGGTCACACGCAAAACCAACCAGCCCAATATGTTGATCCTCATAAGGCTGGGCGAGCTGGTACCAATAGCGGGCGCGCGCAGTCTCAAACGGCTCAGCACGTCCTGTCCACTGAGTCATATCAGCAGGTGTATGGCTAATGGGTGTGGTTGCTACTGCCATCCTTGCTCTCCTTGTACCAATTAATCGTTACTTAGACTCGTACCAGTCGCTACGTAGTTCTTGCCAATGCTGAGCAAGTGTACCGTCTAATACCAGCTGCTTGGCAGCCTCGATATCAGGCGCTAAGTAGCGATCTTTATCATAGAACGTCACTTTTTCACGTAGCTTTTGATGTGCTACTGACAGAGGCTCTGATGTCTCTAAACCGCGATGGAAGTCGATGCCTTGACCAGCGGCGAGCAGCTCAATACCGATGATAGTCGCTGTGTTGTGTGCCATCTCATAAAGACGACGTGCACAATAGGTGGCCATCGACACGTGATCTTCTTGGTTGGCAGAAGTCGGGATACTATCGACGCTACCAGGATGGGCAATGGATTTGTTTTCTGAGGCGAGGGCAGCAGCGGTCACGTGCGCAATCATAAAGCCTGAGTTGACGCCAGCGTTATCCACTAAGAACGGCGGTAAGCCACCTGATAACGTCGCATCGATAAGTAAAGCCACACGGCGCTCAGACATCGAGCCAATCTCAGCGATTGCCAAGGCTAAAATATCCGCGGCAAAAGCCACAGGCTCAGCATGGAAGTTACCACCTGAAATAGCGACTGGACCATCTTCGTTATTGAAGATTAGCGGATTGTCTGTCACGGCATTGGATTCGATGAGTAGCGTTTTTCCTGCTTGGTTGATGATATCAAGACAGGCACCCATAACCTGCGGCTGACAGCGTAAGCAATAAGGGTCTTGAACGCGATCATCTTGCTCGCCGTCATGCGAGGCGCGAATCGCACTGCCTTTGATCAGTTGACGGTGTGCTTTGGCGATCTCTATCTGACCATGATGACCACGTACTTCGTGAATACGTGCATCAAATGGTGAATCCGAGCCTTTGGCTGCGTCAATCGACAGTGAGCCGACGATGGTTGCTGTCTCAAGCAAATCACGCGCTAAGAAATAACCACGTAATGCTAGCGCCGTTGATACTTGCGTACCGTTGATGAGTGCAAGGCCTTCTTTGGCTGCCAATGTGATTGGCTCAAGTCCATGCTGTGCTAGGGCATCAGCGGCAAGGACTTTTTTGCCGTTGACATAGACGTGACCTTCACCCATCATCGCAAGCGTCATATGTGATAATGGCGCTAAGTCACCAGATGCGCCAACTGAACCTTTGGCTGGGATATTTGGCGTGATTTGGTTGTTGATTAAGCCAAGTAAACTATCAACCACCTCGCGGCGTACGCCAGAGACGCCTTGTGCTAGGCTGGCGACTTTCATCACCATAATTAATCGTACCACGCCTGCAGGGAGAGCTTCACCCGTGCCCACCGAGTGAGAAATGATTAGATTGCGCTGTAGCAGCTCAAGCTGGTCATCACTGATACGTGTCTTGGCAAGCAGACCAAAGCCTGTATTGATACCGTAGGCGCTCTTATCACGGGCAATGATGGTACGCACGTCTTCATGCGAGGCATCAATCGCCTCATAAGCACTCTTAGGCAGTGTCAGTACCACGGGCTGATCATAAATGTCACGTAGCATCTCAAAGCTAAGTTGGCGTGGGTGTAAGGTTAATTGTTTAACATTATTCATGGAGGTAATCCTAGTATTGTAAGCAGTGTTAATTATATTGTTTTTAAGGCATATCGTTGTGAGGTTAAGCTGTTTGGGCGCTTTTAGATCATTTAATGTATCTTCTTTGATGTCATTTTTATTAACCAATCCAGTTCATATACAGCGCCAATTGTCCAAACGTTGCGGCTAGCAAAATACTAAGAACCACGCGCTCGAACCAAATAATCACCATTTTACCAACAGAGACTGGGATTTCGGTAGCCAGCACACAAGGTATCATGGCTGAGAAAAACAGTACGCTGCTAATAGAGATAACCCCTGCTACATAGCGCGTCAGTATATCTGCGTCACTTAGCAGTAGTGCTGGCAAGAACATTTCAGCCAATCCTGCTGACATTCCTTTGGCAGCGACCAGCGGCTCTGGTAGGCCGCCAAGCCATGTGAACGGATAAAGCAGCAAGCCCAACGCATCGAACACGGGCGTATATTTTGCTAATAGTAATCCGGTCAGACCGACAGCGATGATAGAAGGCACAATAGCAGCTGCCATCGTCAGACCATCACGAAAATTAGACCATAAAATTTGTTTGAGGTCAGTGGCTCGGCGTGAGGTGGACAAACCCAAATCAAATGCTGCTGCTAGTCGTTTACCTCTTGCGTGATCGAGGGTTGGACGGTCAACCTTATCATCAAACAGACTGATGGGCGGAATCCGAGCGGTAATCGCAGTGACAATAAAGGTAATTACTAGCGTTGACCAAAAAAACACATTCCAAAATTCCATGATCCCAAGTGTTTTGGCGACAATCACCATAAATGCGGCGGATACTGTCGAAAATCCAGTTGCGATGATAATGGCTTCACGCGCTGAATATTGCTTTTGTAGGTACACGCGATTGGTAATGAGTAGACCGATAGAGTAGCTACCGACAAAAGAAGCAACGGCATCAATTGCCGATGATCCAGGCGTTTTCCAGATAGGTTTCATAATGGGCTGCATCAGCACACCAACCATCTCGAGCAAACCAAACCCAACCAAAAATGCCAATATCAGTGCCCCGATTGGTACAATCATGCCGACTGGTAATGCCAGTTTTTCAAACAAAAACGGCAGCATGTCGGCTTCCATCATGAAGGCAGGCGCAGCGCCAGCAACATACATCACCGCCAATATCAGACCAATGACTTTAAAAGTGGTCATAATCATGTGAGTGATATTCTTATTCCACGAGCCGTCGATAAAGGGTTTACTCACGCCATAGAGCATGAGTAAAAACAATAACGTCACCGACAAGGTATGCTGCTGAGTAACCAAATAGGTCGCGCCATGATCGAACAAAATCGTGCTTTTTTCACCAATGGTAAACGGCACAAAAAACATCACCAGACCGATAGCGCTAAAGACAATGAGCTGTATCAGTGCCACAGGCGTCGAGAGCAGTTTTTTTGACGATGTCGTTGCATTGTCATCGTGCAGATCAGATGTTGTATTTTGCTCAATCATATTATCCTCCTTGATAAATCGGCGGTTATGTCCTTATGTCAATTCATCGCTCATAAGGATAATAGGTAAACTATTTAATCATTGGCAGGTTTAGACCGTAATCTTTCGCGGTTTTAATTGCTAACTCATAGCCTGCATCGGCATGACGCATAACGCCTGAACCGCAGTCATTGACGAGCACTCGTGACAAGCGTTTGGCTGCGGCATCTGTACCGTCTGCAACGATGACCATGCCTGAGTGTTGCGAGTAGCCCATGCCGACACCGCCGCCATGATGTAGTGATACCCACGTTGCGCCGCCTGCCACATTCAGCATGCCGTTTAATAGTGCCCAATCTGAGACTGCATCTGAGCCGTCTTTCATGCTTTCTGTTTCGCGGTTAGGACTGGCGACAGAGCCAGTATCTAGGTGATCACGACCAATAACAATTGGGCCTTTGAGCTCACCGTTTTTGACCATCTCATTAAATGCCAAACCTGCCTTGTCACGTTCGCCAAGACCTAACCAGCAGATACGCGCAGGCAAGCCTTGGAACTGAATACGCTCTTTTGCCATATCGAGCCAGCGATGGATATGCTTGTTTTCAGGGAACAACTCTTTGATTTTTTGATCGGTCTTATAGATATCTTCTGGATCACCTGAGAGCGCCACCCAGCGGAACGGACCTTTACCTTGGCAGAACAGCGGACGAATATAAGCAGGGACAAAACCTGGGAAATTAAAGGCATCTTTTACGCCTTCATCAAACGCCACTTGACGGATATTATTACCGTAATCGGTCGCTGGGATATCCATTGCTTGCAGATCCAAAATCGCTTGGACGTGTACCGCACAAGATTGAGCAGCGGCTTTGGTCAATGCTGCATGTTGCTCTGGATCTTCTTGAGCGGCCTTCCATTTTTCGACCGTCCAGCCGCTTGGCAGATAACCATTGATCAAATCATGCGCCGAGGTTTGATCGGTGACTAAATCAGGCTTCATACCGCCAGCATTAGCGCGCTTGACCATCTCAGGCAAGATATCTGCAGCGTTACCAAGTAGCGCGATAGAGACCGCTTCGCCCGCGTCGGTATGTTGTTTGATTAACTCATAAGCATGGTCAAGATCATCTGCTTGCTTGTCGACATAACCAGTACGCAAGCGGAAATCGATGCTCGATTGCTGACATTCGATGTTCAATGACGTTGCGCCTGCAAAGGTTGCCGCTAATGGCTGCGCGCCACCCATACCGCCAAGTCCCGCAGTCAAAATCCAACGTCCTTCCCAGCTGCCGTCATAGTGCTGACGACCTGCTTCGACAAAGGTTTCGTACGTACCTTGGACGATGCCTTGCGTGCCGATATAAATCCAGCTACCTGCCGTCATCTGACCGTACATAAACAGGTCTTTGCGATCGAGTTCATTGAAGTGCTCCCATGTTGCCCAGCGCGGTACAAGGTTTGAGTTGGCAATCAAGACACGCGGTGCATTTTCATGGGTTTGAAACACGCCCACAGGCTTGCCCGATTGTACGAGTAAGGTTTCGTCATCTTCTAATTCTTTTAATGACTCTAGGATTTGATCATAGCTTTCCCAATTGCGGGCGGCACGTCCAATACCACCGTAGACGACCAGACTTTTTGGGTTTTCTGCTACATCAGGATGTAGATTGTTTTGCAGCATGCGATACGGTGCTTCGGTCAGCCAGCTTTTGCAATGCAACGTGCTGCCTGTAGGCGCCGCGATATCGCGAGACTCATCACGGCGGGTAAGCTTATTGTTGGTTCCATTTTCAGTAGTCATGGTCATATCCTTGTGGTAACTAATAGGGTAATAAAATAATCAGAGTAGGTGTTTTACAGTCAGTCTATAAACGCATCGAAATATCGAGTAGCTAGGTCAAGATTTTTAGACTTGCTATAAGTTGTATATACAAATTATCAAAGATAGTTTTTTCATGCAAGGATTTTTTGATAAAAATTAGAATTAATGAAAAAAAGAGCATAACTGATAGAGTGATATGAATAAGAGTTCGCATGATTGTCGTGATATTATGGCGCTACTCTTATTAGCGGCACTGACGGTTTAAAACGAATATGACAAAAACGATTCCGGCGTATCAGCGGATTAAAAATGCGATATTAGACAATATTCACTCTGGCAAATGGCAAGCAGGCAATGCGATCTCTACGGAAATGGCACTGGCTGAGGAGTTTGGCGTTTCGCGGATGACGGTGAATCGCGCGCTCAAAGAGCTAAGCGAAGAGCGTGTATTGGAGCGCCGTCAAGGCTCAGGGACGTTTGTCGCGCAGCAACAATTCAATCATACCTTTGTAGAAGTGCGTAATATCGCAGAGGATCTAAAATCTGCCAATCGCGATTACGAAGCAAAAGTAGTGAGTAAGCGTGCGGTCACAGCTGCTATGCTCGATGATGAGTTGCGCCGTAAGTTTGGTATTGATGAGATGGCTACCGTGACTCATACAGACGCTAGTGATGCACCGATTTTATACGAGGTGAAAATCATTCACGTTGCCGATGGTCAGCCCATACAATTCGAAGAGCGCTGGGTCGATGCCAAAAAAGTGCCTGAGTTCATTGAACAAGACTTTACCGTGGTTAATACCAGTGATTATTTGGTTGCCAAAATACCGTTAGAGAGTGGCAGTTATACCATCCGAGCATTGGCAGCGCCAGATGAGATTGCTGAGTTTTTGCAAATTGCGCCGCAGTCACCAACGCTTGTGTTGCGCCGGCAGACCTATTCGGCCGGCCAAGTCGTTACCTTTGTAAGAATGTGGCATGCGGGTGATCGCTACCAGTTTTCTGGCGAGTTATAGTAGATATAGTCAAGCCTATATCAATCCGCTACATCCTCATCCTCGCTAAGCATACTAATGTATAACTTGCACTCGGTTTCCTTGTATCGAAATTATATTGAACTGACTATAGCTTACGTATGCTCACTGATTGTGTACGTTTTTTCTGTCTAAAGTGAGATACTATATCCATAAGCTGCTATTTAATAAGATAGCAATTGCTCTTACTTAAAGTCGTCAGAATATTTGAACAATCGTTAAAAATTAAAATATAATATAGAAACAGTATTGAAAAATAGCCCGAATAACCTCAAATCGGGCAACCAAAGCCGAATATCATAGAGGAGCTTATATTGTTCTTCTGTATCGGCTTGTCCTATTTATTAACACCGTATATTTTATTAGCATTATGTGTTTTTACTTTATTCATTCACTCTTATAAGGACGTCTTATGAAACGTCGTACTCTTTTAGCCCTTGCCGCTAGCACCATGTTCCTTGCTGCTTGTGGTCAATCTACTACCAACGAAGCCGATACCAGTGCAACTGACAACGCTGCAACAGGCGGTTCTGATTTGCTACAACGTATCAACAACGGCGGCACCATCAACGTCGGTACAGAGGGTACTTATCCTCCGTTCACGTACCATGATGAGAGTGGCAAACTAACGGGTTACGATGTTGAAGTAACGCGTGCAGTAGCGGATAAACTGGGCGTAGACGTTGAGTTTAAAGAAACTCAATGGGATGCGATGTTGGCTGGTTTGGATTCAAAACGTTTTGATATGGTGGCTAACCAAGTTAGTTTGACCACGCCTGAGCGTAAAGCAAAGTATGACAAAGCAATGGCTTATAGCTGGTCAGGTGCGGTTGTATTGGCACCTACTGATGACAACCGTTATAGCTCATGGGAAGGTTTAAAAGGCCTACGTACGGCGCAATCACTTAGCAGTAACTATGGTGAGCTTGCAGAGCGTTATGGTGCAGAGATCGTTCCTGTCGATGGTATGGCGCAGGCGATTCAATTAGTGAAGCAAGACCGTGCTGACTTCACGATGAATGACAATCTGGCGGTATTGGATTATCTCAAAAAGTTCCCAGATTCTGACCTTGAGATTAAATTAACTGCACCTGCTAGTGAACAAACAGGTTCAGGCCTAGTACTTATCAAAGGTGATGATGAAGTTGTAGCTAAATTAGATGAAGCAATGGCTGAATTGGCGGCTGAAGGCACGCTAACTAAGCTTAGCGAACAGTTCTTTGGTGCTGATATAAGTCAACAAAAATAATGTCAGTTTCTATCATGTCAGCTTCTGTAATGTCTACATCATGGTTCGCGGACTTATTGGCAGTATTGCCATTTATGAGTCCTGATCGAGCGCAGATTGTCATCTCGTCGTTTTGGCCAATGCTCAAAGGCGGTATCTATTATTCGATACCGCTAGCATTGATCTCATTTGCGATTGGTATGGCCATTGCATTGACAGTGGCATTGATTCGTATCATTCCGCGTGCCACTTGGTTCCATGAAATCATCTATCGGCTTGCTCGTGTCTATGTGTCCGCTATTCGCGGTACACCGATGCTGGTTCAGCTGTTTATCATTTTTTATGGTCTGCCAAGTGTTGGGGTGAAGCTTGATCCTTTTCCCTCAGCGATTATTGCATTCTCATTGAACATCGGTGCGTATGCATCGGAGACAGTGCGCGCTTCGATTTTGTCGATACCAAAAGGGCAGTGGGAAGCAGGCTCAACGGTCGGCTTGACGTATCTACAGACTTTTCGTCATGTGATTTTACCGCAGGCGCTTAGAGTGTCGGTGCCGCCGTTGTCTAATACCTTTATCAGTCTGGTAAAAGATACCTCACTTGCTTCATTGGTACTGGTCACTGAGCTGTTCAAACAAGCGCAGATTATCACAGCTCGTAACTATGAGTTTATGCTGGTCTATACCGAAGCGGCAATTATCTACTGGGGTATCTGTCTGTTCTTGACCTTTATCCAAGGCAAGCTTGAAACTAGGCTAGATCGTTATGTGGCAAAATAAGCTACGTAGTAAAATAAATTATGGCTCAATAGACACGCCCTAGTACAACAGGAATTTTTATGATCAAAGTCACTAATATTCATAAAGCCTTCGGTGGCAATCAGGTGCTAAAAGGCATCGACTTGACCATTAATAAAGGCAAAGTAGTCGTAATATTAGGACCTTCAGGATCGGGTAAAACCACCTTTTTGCGTTGTTTAAATGCGCTAGAGATTCCTGATCAAGGTGTGATTGCTTTTGATGATGATAGCTTGAGCGTCGACTTTGCGACTAAGCCAAGCAAAAAGACGCTACTAGCTTTACAGCGTAAATCAGGTATGGTGTTTCAGTCTTATAATTTGTTTCCCCATAAGACAGCCATTGAAAACTTGATGCTTGGGCCTACAGTGGTACAAGGGCAGAGCAAAGCGCAAGCCCGTGAGCAGGCATTGGTACTACTGGAGAAAGTTGGACTGTCGGACAAAGCTGAGCTGTACCCGTTCCAGCTATCTGGTGGTCAGCAGCAACGTATTGGGATTGCTCGTGCGCTCGCGATTGAGCCTTCATTGTTATTGTTTGATGAGCCAACGTCTGCACTAGATCCAGAGCTGGTACAAGATGTCCTTGAGACGATGAAGCAGCTTGCCTCTGAGGGCTGGACGATGGTCGTGGTCACTCACGAAATCAACTTTGCTCGCGATGTGGCAGACCACGTGGTCTTAATTGAAGACGGCGTTGTTGTCGAAGAGGGCAGCGCTAAGCAATTATTTGAAGACTCAAAGCATCCGCGTACGCAGGCTTTTTTGCAGCGTATCGAGCAGTAAGCAGTTTATATCGTTGCAACAGGTTCAGTTAGAAAAAGCCCATTTAGGGCTTTTTTTGTGTCTATAATTTGAGTTTGACGGTTTGGATAAATTTTATGTAGCCTCTGTCAGCGTAGATACAGCCAGCGAGAAAAATACCTTTTAATCAAGTCTATCTATTGCGTCGTTTTTTTAATCTAGATTTGGCTATCGCGCCCTGCCAGACAATCAAATAATAAGGCTAGATCGTTTGCCGTCTTTTAAGCCAGCGAGGAACGCGCGTGGTCGTGCCATTGACCACTGCATTTAACAACGCCGCCATCAAAATCAGTGTCACGCCCAGATATTGAATCCAAGACAGAGCTTGATGTAGCAGTATCATTGCCAGCGCAATCGCCGTCAACGGCTCAAAAATCGTAAACACAGATGCACGAGAGGCGGGCAGCTTCTCTAATGCTTTCATATAAAGGCCAAAGGGCACAACCGTACCCAAGAGTGATAGCCCTAACACATAGCCCCAAGTCAGTAGTGGTAAGGACATTAGCTGATCATAGGTGTGATACGTTTTGGGCAGTAATAACAGCCCGCACGCGCTGATCACTACGGAAGTGAAAAATACCAAAGGGGCAGGGTGCGCATCATGCATCGCACGCTTACCGAGCACACCGTATAGTGAGTAGCACATCCCTGCTGCCAACCCGAGCAAAACACCCCAATTGACCTCTGCTTGCTCACCCAGCATCGTCAACCCAACCCCAAAAACCGCCATGAATGCCAGCGCGATAGATTTTCGCGTAATGGACTCACTGAGCAAAAACTTTGAGAATAACAAGCTAAACACAGGTGCGGTATAAAGCAAAGCCACCGCAGGGCCCGCGCCAACATAACTGACAGCAAAAAAATAGCAGACGGACATCCCCAGCACACCAATCAAGGACTGAAGTGCCAACCCAAACCACTGCTTGGGTCGTAGTTTGATCAGCTGCGGCCATAGGGTCGGTAATATGGCCAGCACAATCACTGCCGCCGTCACGATGCGTAATATCGTCACTTGCCAACCACTAAAGCCCATTTGATTGAGGTAGGTTGAGAATATCCCAAGCGTCCCCCAGCAGGTTGCCGCGGTAATGATTTGGACAATGCCTATCCATGACTGATGCGAGTGTATCGCCGCTGTACTGTCGATATTTGCCATAATGGTTTCTTCTTACGATCTAAATGACATTGGGTTATTGCCAGAGCGCCTGTGATCTAAGGGCACCAAGCCGTATTGCAATAAGAAAAGACAACCGGTTCAAGGGCTGTCTTTTGTTTGTTCTTTTAGTCTATCATTAAAAGATTATAAACTGCTACTAGGGCGTGGTCTAAATTTAATCGACTGTTATTTAAAATGGAAGACGTGGCTGGATAGTAGCATTTACACCTGCAGTAAGAAATTACTCAGCAAACGCTTAGCGCCTTCAGTAGCAAACGATTCTGGGTGAAATTGTACGCCTTGTATCGGGTATTCTTTGTGCTTTAGTCCCATAATCTCATCCCCTGTCAGTGCAGATTCATCAAAGCTTAAATCAGCACGGTTCTCATTGGCGACGACTGAGGTAATCGTGAGACAGCTTGGGATGGTTTCGGCTTTTACCACCAGAGAGTGATAGCGCATGATCTCAAGCTCTTGTGGTAAGCCTTGATAAATACCTGAGTTATCATGGCGAATTGATGAGACTTTGCCATGCATCGGTACACTGGCGCGTATTACATCACCGCCGAATACATGAGCGATGCCCTGCATGCCAAGGCAAACGCCCAGTAGTGGTACAGTTTTACCCAGTTTCTCGATGACCTCGCTACATATACCAAAGTAAGCGGGATCATCAGGGGAGCCAGGGCCAGGTGAAATGATGATTCTATCCAGATTCATTGCCTCTACCTCTGCAAGGGTGATTTCATTATTGCGCTTCACGATGACGCTGGTTTCTTTATCATCGCTCAAAGTTTGCAAAATCTCGCCCACATACTGGTAGAGATTGAAGGTAAACGAGTCGTAGTTATCGATAATTAAAACATTCATGGTGTATAAACTCTTTAATAAAATAGTGTCAGTTGGCAAATGACGTTTAGTACAAATTATGGCGTCATAAAGCTGTCTAATACGACTTTCATCGCCGACAGTTTGCGTTGAATCTCTAGATACTCATCGGCTGGGTTTGAGTCATAGACATTGCCGCCGCACGTTTGCGCGTAGGCTGACTCACCGCTGATAAACAGGCTACGAATTGGAATGGCAAAGATACAATCACCATTGAAGTTAAATGAACCCAGCGCGCCGCCGTACGCACCGCGCCCATCTGGCTCGAGCTCATTGATCACTTTGATGGCTTCCACTTTAGGTGCGCCTGATAACGTACCCGCAGGGAAGTTGCTGGCAAGCGCACTGAACATATCTTCGTCGGGGTGCAGGATACCAACGATCTCAGAGGAGATATGCTGTACGTGCGAGAAGCGCTTGATGTCCATCAAACTACGCACTTTTACCGTACCAAATCGCGCTACGCGACCAATATCATTACGATGCAAATCGACCAGCATATTGTGTTCGGCAATTTCTTTGTCATCGTTGAGTAGGGCGCGGGCAAGTTTGCGGTCTTCGACCACATCGACGCCGCGCTTGGCAGTACCTGCGAGTGGGTAAGTTTCCATCTCTCCCTGACGCAAGCGAAACAGTAGCTCAGGGGAAGCGCCAATGATGCACTGCTGAGCAAATTTCATAAAATACATGTGCGGCGATGGATTGACCGCGCGCAGTTTTTCGTAAATGGGCATTTTGTCGCCAGCGATACGATATTTGGACTTAAACCCAACTTCACACTGAAAGATACGACCAGAGATGATGTCTTCTTTGACTTGCATCACTACCTTGGCATGCTCCTCTTGACTCATACCATCGCCCAAAAACTCAACGGTGGGCGCTTCATAGCTGGGAACTGGCTCATCAAGTAGGGCTTTGATTTGCTCGATGCGATTACTCTGCTGATCGGTCGGATAATAGAAATAGAAAATCTCGCCGGTCATCTTATCTAGCGTCAATCCATCTAGATACACGCCGAATTTGAACGGCTCAAAGTCTTCACTGGCTTTCGCTGTCAGGCTTGGCTCAAAAAAATTCACGCAGTCATAGCCCAAATAACCGACAAGACCGCCGCTTTGATCGCGAGCAATGACGTGCTGCGGCGTGATGGCGCGAAGCAATTGATAAGGATTGTCAGTCTGATAACGAGTCGTTTCAGCCGTTTTGTTATCAGTGATAGCGAGCGTATTACGGTCAATAGCAGCGATGGTGGTCACAGGGTCAAAGCCGATGGCATGATGGCGTGAGATATGACTGTCTTCGCCCAATGACTCGAGCAAATAACAGGTGTCGAAAGCGCTTTCGATACGTTTGAATAGCGCAAAAAAATCGATATCTTGCGTGAGCTTGATACGTTGTGGTTTGCTCGGGATATCGATAGGTGCAGGTTGGGTATGTATGGGTGTACTAGCAGTCATAATAAAGTCCAAAATGGTTCAAATATGTGTCAATCAACAATTAATAAAGTAATGAGTAAAAGGGTAGACGGTATTGAGATCGGTGGTTTAAGCTCGTTCTCTATGGGTCGCAAGCAATGCACTCACATCGTGGCTGTGCATGGCTCTAGCACCGCGAGAGACAGTCGCGATACCAACGCCTAGTTGCTCAGAGATGTCACGCTGCGTGATACCTCGATCAAGCAAGTCAAAGATACGAATACGGTTAGCAATGTCGTGCTGCTCTTTATCCGTCAGCAGGGCACTGAGTAGCTTTTCAATCTCTGTGCTATCAGTACAGTTTGCCAGATGACTCAGTAAGCTGTGATAAGGGTCGGTACTCATAAATTATCGTCTTATAATCAGTCGTCTTAATCAAAAATAGCCAGGGTAGCCATGAAGCTCTCGGCTTGTATCAGCATTCTAGTACAGTAGTACAAGAAATACAAGTGATGAGCTAAGTTAATAACAGGCTGCTATAGACGTGATGATTTTTAAGCTTTGTTTATATAGATTCAACTCGTGGCCAGCGTCATATTCGATGGCATATTTATAGTTAGTACCAAGCATTGCTGCGTTGTATTGCTACGTCCACTTGGCGTACTAAGTACTAGAATTGAGAATGTACGATATTAATTATTGCCAAATTGTTAATACTTAGTTATTATGCCTCTCTTTATTTAAACGCTAATCATTATCATTAGCATTAATAGTGTTATTTGCACGACATGATTGAGTGTTTTTAAGGTAATGAATCTTCTGATAGGCGCTATTTTCAGGACTATTCGATGACAGGTTTTAAAAATAATTCTAATTTTTGACAGTAAATAAAGTGAGTAGATGTTTTATGCGCGAAGTAAAGTTATCTAGCAGATTGACTGTGCTATCTATGGGTGTAGCAGCGGCATTGTGTGCACAAGCTGCCAGTGCTGCAACGGCAGCAGATATGCCAAATACGACGTTGCAAACGATTACCGTGACAGCAAATAGCTCTGTCCGCGATAGTGTACAAGAGGACTCTGTCTATATAGATGACTATACGCCAGCAGCTCAAGCAAGCCATCTGAGCGATTTTCTGGACGTCGTACCGGGGGTAAGCGTAGGCGGTACCTCATCGGTCAACCAACGTATTCGTGTACGTGGTCTTGATGATACTAACCTAAAAGTAACGATTGATGGCGCACGTCAAGAAGGCGCGTTGTTCTACCACATGGGTGATGTCACTATTGATCCAGATCTGCTAAAACAAGCAGAGGTGTCAGTGGGCAATAACTCAGTGACGCTCGGTAATGATGCTATCGGCGGTGCGGTTGCTTTTGAGACAGTCGACGCGGCAGATTTACTTAAGCCTGGTCAAAAAGTAGGTGCTAAGCTGCATGCAGGCTACGGCAGCAACAATGATGAACTGCTAACCTCAGCTACTGTGTATGGTACGCCAACAGAAAATATTGATTTACTGGCTTATTATGGCAAACGTGACGCGGACGCTGGTGAAGATGGTAAAGGCCGTAAAATCCAAACGGAAAACAGCGAAGGCGAAAACATCTTATTAAAAGCGGGTGCGTATGTCGGTAGTGATCATCATGTAGGCGCAAGCTTTAGCCGTACCGAAAACAAAGGCAAATTCCCATTACGTCCAGATTTTCCTGCTGGCGGCTGGAACCCAATCATCCCGCAGGAAGTCAAACGTGATACCTATGCGCTTGACTACGCTTACAACCCTGCCAATCAGTTGGTCAATGTAGACGCCAATGTATATCAAACCAGCACGCAGATTTTGCGTAACTCTGATGGCGTACCTGGGTTTGAGTTTGATGCGGAAGTCAAAACCACAGGCGGCAAAGTACAAAACACCAGTATCGTTGATAGCAGTATTATCAACGGCGTACCAGGAGTTCATAAGTTCATCGCTGGGGTTGAGCATTACAAAAAAGAATCTGAGATGGCGCGTGATTTTGGCAAGGCGAGCACTGATGAGGCAACCAATACCTCAGTCTATCTAGAAGACCAATGGCAGATGGGTAAGCTTAGTTTAACGCCAGGCGTCCGTTATGACCGTTATGAATCTCCAGAGTATGTATCTGCTGGCAAGACTTATGACAATGTCGTTGGCGCATTGGCTGCCAGTTATGAGATTGCACCGCGCACCCAGCTATTTGCAAGCTATACGCAGTTATTTAATGGCCCAGATCTTAGCCAAACGATCTTTAATTCCGACGGTGTTGATACCTATGTGAACAATGACCTAAAAGCAGAAGAAGGTGACAATGCAGAAGTCGGTATTGCGACAACGCTGCGTGGTTTGACCATGGCTGACGACTCTTTAAAACTGAGCGCTAAGTACTTTGAAACCAATATCGAAAACTATATTGAGTTCGTACGTGCAGGTGGCAGTAGAACTGGTATGAATTGTACCACTGGGCAACTAGGTACAAGTGCGGCCCCTGAAGCCTGCCAAGGTGTTATTAATAATGACGAAGATTTTAAGATCAAAGGCGTAGAGCTATCAGCCGATTATCGCGCAGATAACTTCAACATGGGTCTAAGCTATGCTCGTGCGCGTAGCAAAGGCGAAGATACGGGTTACAATATCTCTTCTGTCAGTGGCAGTGGCTCAGAGTCTGGTGACAAGTACATGGTCAATCTTGGTTACGCTCCAACCAGTACCACCGAGCTTGGCTGGCGCAGTACTTATGTCGCCGATGTAACACCAAATACCGCTGGTGATGACAACGAAAAACCAGGCTACGACGTGCATGATATCTTTATGACTTATGCGCCAACGCAAATCGAAGGTCTAAAGGCCACGCTAGGTGTATACAATATCTTTGATGAGACTTATGCAAGTCATGCATCGCGCAACTCTATCGATGATGCCTATACTGATTTTGAAATGGGACGTAATATCAAAACGTCTTTAACATATCAGTTCTAATATAGCTTATCTGGTTTGAGTCTAATCGTACTTATAGAGTCAGCTGTCTGTACATGGGAGCTGGCTTTTTATTGCCTACTGGCTTTTGAATTGGCTATAGCAGCAATGACGCTAACGGATAAATACCTACCCAAACAACATATAATAAAGAACCAAGACCCATGATCACATTCAATCCTCGCCAAGCTTGCCTATGGCTCCATCGTTATACGGGGCTCGCCATGGCAGTTTTTTTAATTATCACTGGTATTACTGGCACATTATTGGCATTTCATGACGAGCTAGACGATGTCTTCAACCATAAACTGGCTCAGGTTGAGAAACAAAACGCATCACATCTGCCTATTGCCGAGCTTCATGACAAGGTCATAAGTGCGTACCCTCAATATGCTTTTTCTAGCATGCCAACCTCGATAACAGCAGAGAGGTCAGCCGTATTTTCGGTAGATAGAGCACGAGGAAAAGCCGCCCAAAACCAACCAAAAGCACCGTTTCAACAAGTTTATGTCCATCCTTATACTGGCGATATCATTGGTACTCGTGATAGAGATGAGTGGGCATGGCACAACACCATGTGGAAAGTGTTTTGGTTACATCGCGATTTATTACTGGGTGATATTGGAAAATTGCTACTAGGGATTGTCGCGCTCGTATGGACGATTAATTGCTTTATTGGCTTCTACTTAACATTTCCTAGGGCGGTTAAGAAAAAAGCACAGAACCAAACCTCGCCTAAAAAACGTGCCTCCTTTTTTAAACGTTGGTTACCAGCGTGGAAAATCCGCCGCAAAACCAATACCTTTAAGCTGAACTATGATTTGCACCATGCGTTTGGTCTGTGGCTATGGGTTATGCTATTTGTCATCGCTTGGTCGAGCGTTGGGTTTAATCTAAAACCCGTTTATCAGCCTGTCATGCAGGCAGTGGTCGGTCTGACGCCAAGAGAAAGAGGGCGACCGCCAACCAAGCCTGAACCGAATAAAACAGTAGAAAATCAGGGTAGGGTAGATAAGTCTATAAACTCAAATACGACTGTTAACGACAGCCGCAATACAGCGGACGCCACCGCTCAAACAGTCAATAAGAGCAATAGCATTGCCTATCTGAGTGCCCAAGCCGATATTGTGGCGCGGCAGAATGGTACGGCTGTACAGCAGTTATTGGGTATCCGCTGGGTTGCAGAGGACGAGCAGTGGCAGATGCGCTTTAAGACCGATAGAGATATCGGTACACACAGCGGTGCGTCATCCATTACGGTTGATGCTGCCACAGGAGAGGTTGCGCGCGTTAGTTTTGGTTATCAAAGCGGTTTTGGTAACAAAGTAGACCAATGGCTGTCAACGCTGCATATGGGGCATATCGGTCAAGGCCGGAGCCATCGACTGTATCAAGCATTTTTGGCAATGATTGGACTGGCAGTTGCGGTGCTATCAGGGACAGGTGTGTATCTCTGGTGGAAAGGCCGACAGCAGCGTTTAAAGGCGTTGCAAAAGGGCCGATGATATATTTATATTCTTAGGGTGTGTTTTCATTTAGATCATTATTTACTAAATGAAAACCATACCCTAGTTATCACTTTAATAACAAAAATATGTCGTATGCTATGCAAACAGTGAAAATGAAGCAAGCAAACTTTTCACCTAGCATGACCCACCTATGCCAACCATTATTTTCATCATAGTTCTTTGTGTAATCTACTGATGCAATGTCTTGAGTAAAATCCATAGGAATAACCACTAATCTTAGAACATATAAAGTTATTCCTAACCAAAAAAAGGTATCTGACAATTCTTTATTTAAAGCATAATAAATGAATAGGCAAAAGCTAATCACTAAAATTAATAGAGATAGGTTTTTGTAGTTTATCCATCGATTATCGAATAGCGCTTTATGCATCAATAGTTTCTTCTGTTGTTTGCGAAATGCTGTACTTAAACCGTATCCACAATCACTGGACGACCCTGATGACTTAGGACAGTGACATTAACGTTGTACAGATCTTTCATCGTTTCTTGAGTAATAACATCAGCAGGGCGACCAACAGCCGTCACTTCTCCCGCTTTCATTGTAACGACCGTATCGGCAAACTGTGCCGCTTGGTTGATATCATGCAGGACGATTACCACGGTTTTTTGCTGACTATGGCTAAGCTGACGTAGCTCACGCATGAGCCGACCAGCATGATACATATCTAGATTGTTTAGTGGCTCATCGAGTAACAGATAAGGCGTGTCTTGGCAGACAATCATGGCGATCAGCACGCGCTGACGCTGTCCACCTGACAATGTCGATAAGAAGCGCTCAGCAAGCGGCTCAAGCTCAAAGCGTTCGAGGATTTCTTGTACTTTTTGCTGGTCGTCTACGGTTGGTTGTCCTTGATGATAAGGATAACGACCAAACATCAGCAATTCATGTACGCGTAGGCGTCCTTGCACATGATTGTCTTGCCCGAGCATCGCGACCGTTTTGGCCAGTGTCCGCGCCTGACAGCTGATAATATCACGTTCCTCATCATTTACAGCGAAGCTCACCTGCCCAGATTGTAGTGGTTGCAAGCGAGCCATAACAGAAAACAACGTAGATTTCCCAGCGCCGTTAGGCCCAATCAAAGCAATCACCTGCGCCGTTGGTAGGGACAACGTTATATCGTGCAAAATTTGTTGTTTGCCAATATGGTGAGAGATATTATTCAGTTTAATCATAATCGTCTTATTTTAAAAAATCTTAGGGCTTTCTTTATTAACAGTATCAGTTAAGTGGTCATACTGAACGGCGCTGGGACATAAATATCAAGGCCAAGAACATCAATCCACCCGCTAGCTCTATCACGACGGACAATACGCCTGCCATGTCTAGCACTTGCTCAAAGAGTGTTTGACCCAGCACCAGACAAATCATAGCGACCAAACTGACCAATATCAGTCGCTCGGTGTGATACATATGACGAGCCATACGATTGGTCAATGCGCAAACCAGCAGACCAAAAAATGTCACTGGACCGACTAATGCGGTAGCCGTGGCGACTAGCACTGCGATAACAGTTAACAGACCAAATGCCAGACGTTGATAATTGATACCAAGGTTAATGGCTTGGGCTTGTCCAAGCATCAGCACATCACACTGATAACGCCAGCGCCAGACAAACACCGCAGTGATGACGCAGATCAATAAGCTGATACCTAGTAGCTGAGGATTGACCGTATTGAACTGTGCGTAGCTGGCAGACTGTACCACCACAAAATCATCGGGGCTAATCAGCCGTGCAATGAGCGCGGATAAACTGCGGAACAACACCCCAAAGATCACGCCTACCAATATCAGACGCGTCAAATCTTGACTGCTTTTAGAAAATAGCAGCTTAAATAACAATAAAGATGCGCCAGACATTAAGACCAGCTCGAGTGTGAATTTGGCAATGGGATCGAGACTGGTAAAACTAATCACCCCTAAAAAGAAAACAAGTAAGCTCTGCAACAGAACATAGAGTGAGTCAAACCCGAGTAGGGAGGGCGTTAGAATTGGATTGTGGGTCAACGTCTGAAATAATAACGTCGATACACCAATCGCATAGCCAACCACCATTAGTGCCAATAGTTTCTTGCCTCGTAGCGGTAGCGCAAAATCCCAATAGCCATTGACATTTAACGTCAAAAACAAAGCCATCGAAATAAGTAGGATAATAGCTGCAATAGATTTTGGATGGTTGGTGATAAATGCCCAAAGCGTTGCTAAGCGATTCTGAACAGCAGAGTGTGAATACGAGTTGTCTGTTGCAGATGAGCTGTCTACCGCTGTGCTGGTTTTTGTAGGGCGAGCCTTTGTGGCAGTAAGCTTAGTCGATGAGAACATAAATAAATCCTATGGTGCCAAGCTTATCTACTCAAGCGAAAAATGGACGGCGGTAAATGAATGGTTAATCGATGAAACATTGCTGTTTTATTATTCAGGTTTATTGCTCAGTCTTATTGCTCAGTCTTATTGCTCAGTCTTATTGCTCAGTCTTATTGCTCAGTCTTATTGCTCAGTCTTATTGCTCAGTCTTATTGCTCAGCAGGCGCGCGCAATAATAGCCATAAAAACAGCACCGTACCGACCACACCAAAGACCGTGGCAACAGGCACTTCGAATGGATAGCGAATCGAGCGACCGATAATATCGCAGAGCAATACGGCTGAAGCGCCAAGTAGCGCGACTGCCGGCAAACTACGACGTAATTTATCTCCCATCAATCGGCTAACAATGTTTGGCACGACCAAACCAATAAAAGGAATCATACCGACCGTCACGACCACAACGGCGCTCATCATGGCGACCATCCCCACACCGATCCACGTCACTTGGCGCTTACTAATGCCTAGGTTCAGCGCGATATTGTCACCCAGACCGACGATGGTTAGTTTATCGGCGATGATATAGGCGAGCACACAGAGTCCGCCTGTCAGCCACAGTAGCTCATAGCGACCTGCCAATACGCCTGAGAAATCCCCAAACTGCCACACGCTCAGCATCTGTAGCGACTCAGTTTGATAGGCGATAAAGGTAGTAACTGCTTCGATAATGCCGCCGAAGACAATACCAATCAGTGGAACCATCAAAAAATCAGTTGGCGGAATACGATGAATCAATAGCATAAAGAGCATCATGCCGAATACGGCGGCGATGGTCGCTACGCTCATCTTCACAATGAGCGCACTGGCAGGAAATAGCAGACTGACCACTAGCAAACCGAGCGCGGCGCTTTGGGTAGCACCAACCATGGACGGCTCTACAAAGCGGTTTTTTAGCACTACCTGAATGATCATTCCTGCCACTGCCATCGCAATGCCTGTCAAAATAATCGCAACGGTACGCGGGATACGGCTGACCAGTAGTAGCGAGCTATCAGAATTGGCACTCTGCGTCAGCAGGCTCTGCAAGATACCTGACCACGAAAAGTCAGCCACACCAATAGATAAGCTCAATAACACCAAAAGCCCCATGATAATGAGGCTTGCGGTATTGATTAACCACGGTGGTATGGCGGCACGTCGATATTTCGAGCATACAGTATGGCTAGCGCTTCCTTGCCAATTTGATACTGGCAAAGAAGCGTTAGGTTTGAGCCTAGCACGAGCACGGTGTGAAAATAACGACATAATTTTTATTGGCTTAAAAATGAGCAGTGATAACGGTAGTGATGCTTACTTGTGCAACAATCGTTTTTATCACCAACGACGTTATTTAGCATTAGCAAAGGCATCTTTAATCGTTGTGAGATCCTGCATCCATTGGTAATAGCCACCAAATGCTAAGTAAGAGTCTGGGCTCAGATAAACCACTTGCTGCTTGCTCCACGCATTGGTCTGCGCGACCAGCGGATTGTCCAATACGGCTTTGGCACCAATACCATCTTCACCAATCGCGGCACTGCGATCGATAACAAACAACCAGTCTGGATTGGCTTTTTGGATATATTCAAAAGAGACCGGCTGTCCATGAGGGGCATCAGCAATTTGCTTATCCGCCATAGGGACGCCTAGCACCGTATGGATAAATCCGTAACGAGATTTGTCGCCATACGCTGACATTTTATTGCCATTGACCATGACGACCAGACCAGTGCCTTTGTCTTTGGTGACACCTTTTGTCTCGTCGATAAGCGTATCTATGTCTTGTTGCAATCTAGCGGCCTGATCGCTTTTGCCAAACAACGCACCCAAATCATGCAAACGCTGCTTACTCGATTCATAAATATTAGCCGTGTCGATAGTCATATCCAATGTCGGCGCGATGCTTGACAGCTCGTCATACTTTTCTGCCATGCGTGAGCCAACCAAAATAGCTTGCGGGCGCATCGCATTTAATGCTTCGAGATCTGGCTCAAACACAGTGCCGACCGCTTTTGGTTCAGGCTGCGTTTTTGAGTGTAAATTATCCAATCGCAAGTTACCTGGCATACCATCAACAGCCACGTCTAGCGCCGCCAAATTCTGCATCAAGGTCATGTCGTACACAACGAGTGGCGATGGGTTAATGGCCAGCTCAACATCACCCTTAACTGTATTTACGGTAATCTTTTCGGCAGAGACCGCATCGTTACTGGCGACATTTAATGACTCATCAGCCGTTTGATTGGCAGTATTAGCATCAGCTGGCTCAGAATCATTAGACTCAGGCGAGCTACATCCTGTGACACTAATAGTCGCTACTAAAGCTGCCATCATAGTAGTCAATAGCGGACGTTTGAAAAAAGCACTGGTAGCGCGATTTGATAATAAAGTAGTAGACATAATGGACTCGGTATATCGTATATTTAGGCGATCTTTTAACAATCTAATTGCACACGTAGGACAATAAAAAATAGGAGAATGACGAGAATTATCAAGCATACTTTTGAATACATTCGAGATAGGCTGATAGAAGTCTCATCGGTTCTGCCGGCTAACCTTGTTCTTATAGGTTAGGCGTTTTTATCGTTTGAATATGCTTATATAAATCATTTTTTAAAATAGGACTGCTAGACAGAACAGCCGCTATGATAAAGTAGTTGAGACTCATTATCAATATAAATGATAATGGTTTTTATTAGCAATAGATGACTATCTATAAATAATTGTCTACAAGATGAGTTAGTATTTGTATCATTGAACAGTTAGTGCTTTTTCCTAAAGATGGTCGGTAGATAAGCCACACGTCTTAAAATAGAGGTATTAGTCAATCAAATAAGCTAAGCAAAAAAAGCTTAAAAAAGTTGGCAAGCAAAGAAATATTGTAAATTATTATTGATAATAATTATCGTTTGCATTATTATCTACGCCATTCCATCCCGGACAATAAATATTAGGCTGTTATGAGTTCAACGGATTTAGAGGCCCCACCAATCAGATCGATCCTACTCTCTATTCTAGTAGTAGTAGGGCTGCATGTGCTAACAGCAGTCGCATTGGTGAGCATAAAAGCGCCCAAACTACAGCCTGAGCCAAAACAAGACATACCGCCGGTCGAAATAGAGCTCGTTACGCTACCTGCCAAAAGCGCAGCGCCTATAGCAGAAACGAAAGAACCCGTGCAGCAGGTCAAAAAGGTCACCGTCAAAAAAGAAGTGCAACCTAAGCCTGTACAAAAGCCGAAAGCAGAGCCGCCGCCTAAGAAGCGTGTCGAGACACCTATAGAACCAGCGAAGCCTGTGGTGAAAAAAGTATCTGAAACACCGCCGATCATTGCAACAGAGAAAAGCTCTATTGAGAGTAGTCAAAAGCCTGTACCAAAAAAGACAAGCCCAGAACCGATAGTCGATACATCGGCTGCTGATGAACAACGCAAAGAGGCTGCCCGAGCTAAAAAAGTCGCTCAAGAAGCACAAGACAGAGCGGCGCAAGAGGCTAAAAGAGTCGCGGATGCTAAGGCTGCGGCACAAGCCAAAGCTGCTAGAGAAGCAGAAGCTGCCGCCCAAGCACAAGCCGCTAGAGAAGCCGCTGAGGCTGCTGCGGAAGCCGCTGCTCGAGCGCAGAGTAATGAGCCTGTGAGCTTTACTGCGAGTGCTGCCAATTGGGCATCTGCACCAAGATTTAGCTTTCCTGATCGTGCGGCACGTAGAGCGCGTTCAGGTGATACGCTCAACGTGGTATTAGTACTGCGCGTCAATAAACAAGGTGGTATTGATAGCGTGCGATTGGCGCAGTCTTCAGGCAATACTTTGCTGGATAAAGAAGCCCAGCGTCAAGTACGCTCTGGCAAGTTCAAACCCTTTACCAAAAATGGCGCACCAGTGGTAGGTAATGTGACATTGCCGATCAGCTATGCGGTTCCTTAAGCATTTATATTTTATAACAACGTATTTATTGATAATCTTTCATAATAAGACAAGGCATGATACTCATTTTAGTAGCATGTGATGGCATCAAACATTAAGGAGTCTGACATGGACTTTATGCAATACTGGCAGATCAGCGACATGGTGACAAAGACGTTGTTCTTTTTGTTACTTGCGCTATCTATTCTCTCTTGGGTGACAGGTATCGTCCGCGTATTGCAAAGTCGCAAACTGGCGACCAGTGTGGCAGATGATTTGAGTCAACAGCTACAAGCAAAGCAGGCCGATTTGATTGGCTCTGATGCAGCGACACGTCGTTTGGTCACTGAACAGACGTTACTCAAGCACATAGGGCGCTACCGTTTTGCGAGTGAGCGCGGCTTACCTATTCTTGGAACGACGGCCGCAATCGCGCCATTTATCGGCTTATTTGGTACGGTGTGGGGTATTTTCCACGCGCTGCATAATATTGGTATGAGTGGACAGGCAGGATTGGGGCAAGTGGCAGGCCCCGTTGGTGAGGCACTAATTATGACCGGATTGGGTATCGCCGTGGCTATTCCAGCCGTGGTGTTTTACAACCTAGCAGTACGTATCAATCGCCGTGTGATGTATCAAGCCAATGATAGAGCACATGATCTGTTGTCCAGGTCTGCTGAGCCTGTGCCATCGTCTACCAGCCCGAATGCAGGCGCAACATCGGTGCAGGCGGTCAAAGGCAATCGCTCAAATGCTATTGATGCAGCAGTAGACACGCAGCAAACGCGCCACTACAGCAGCTCTGTAGTAAAATAAAAAAGCACCTCTTGGCGGCATGACAATAAACACAAGTATTGAGAATAATTATGGCATTTCAACTGGGTGATGATGACGTTCAAGGTATGAATGAGATGAACCTCATTCCGCTTATCGATATCATGCTGGTATTGATGATTATCTTTTTATTGACAGCGACCGTACTGAATCCGACGGTTCCTTTAGATTTGCCAAAGACCAGTGCTGAGGTCAATCAAACCCCGCCAGAAGCCATTCAAATCAGTATTGATAAAGACGCGGGCATATTTTGGGATAGCGATCCCATTAGTATGGAGGAACTAGAGGCGCGTCTGCAAGAGCAAGGCGCAACCGGCAAAGATCCTTCAGTGCAACTGCGCGCCGATAAAGAAGGTAAGTATGATACGGTCGCTCAGGTCTTGGCGGCTGCCAGTCAAGCAGGGCTCACCAAGATTGCCTTTGTCAATGAATAATGGCAGCGATAAATGGTAGTAAGTAGTAATAAGCAGCGAAATGCAACGTCCGTTACAGCAAAAAATTGGCGATATAAATCAACAAGCCAATGAATAGAACGAGCACCATAACAATAATAAAAACGATTAAAATAATAAGCTTTTCTCCGACCTCAGTGACGACTTAAACCTCAAATTAAGTCATCACTGAGGTTTTCTTTTTACCAGCCATACCCAAATGGACGATAGCCAAAGCCCAGATGTCCGTAACCAAACGGATAAGGCGAGCGCAAGTAATCCAGATCGCGCTGACGGATATAGTAGTAGCGTCCTTGAGAGTAAGCTTCTTCTAATTTCTCAATGCCCTCTAATGGACAGACTGGCTGCCAGTCATAGCCTTCGCGACCGAGCTTATAAGCATTCAGCTCGGTACAGTAGTTTTTGAGACCTTGTTGTCGTCCTTGCTCCCACTGTATGCGGTTAGGACTTGCGCCGCCGACACTGGCGCAGCTGTTGGTATAGTGCCCAAAGTAAGCCCCTGAACGACCTTGTAGACCATCGGCATAACCGACTTCTTGCCAGTTGCTGCTTTGACATTGCTGCGGCGTCAGGTTTTGGGTGGTGGCACAGCCTGACACGGTCAGCACGATTGCGCCAAGTAGCGATAAGCTCATACCCGTTTTGCTCAGGAGTTTACCTGTCAGCTTGCGAGCGTGATAAGCGCTTGATGAGTTTGACTTAATAAGATAATTCATAATAAACCTGCGCACGTTTAAAATTATGGTTTATCATAGCACTTTTTTACGCCGACCACTTTTGGTATCGGCTGTTTGTATCTGGCTATAATATGTCTGATTATGCACGCTAAATGTCTGATTTAACAGTATAACTGACGAATAGAGAGTGAGCCATACAGCCAGTTTTTGAGTAGTAGTTGAGTGGCAGTGCTTGATTTTTGCGGGTTCGAGCGCATTATAAGTCTTGCTATATCGTTATCTGTCATGCGAGTAGCAGCCAGTTCACGTTAACTATTTATAGGATAGCTATTTATACAGTAGACCTCTTGCAAAAGTACCAGTTTATTGACTTTAACTAACGAAGTCACAAGGGCTAGCGATGACTTATGCAAGAGCTCTAGTAGTTATTTATATAGCCGTCATCTTTACTTTTAGCGTAGACAGGGGTTATCAGCCGTGGCGGTTATATTGATATTGTTTAGCATCATTTTTATTTAGTCAAAAGGCCAGAGCATCATGGGAACATTGATTGGCGTCATCATTGTACTATTCGTCTTAGGGAGTATGATGGCGCTCAAACCGAATGGTATCGATCAGCGTTTAGACAAGCTGCGTATGACCGCGCGCCGTTTGCAGCTTAATCCAAAGCTCGTTGCTTGCCCTGATTGGATCAAGGGTCGTGATAATGAATATGGCCGCGGTATGCTTGGGCAGTATTGTCTGATATTAGAAGAGACCAAACTGCCGCACACCCGCTATCAAGTGATCGATGGACAATGGCGACCAGATAGCAGTTTTGTTGATACCAGTGATGATGCGAAAACACTCCATATTCCAAGTGCCATTCGCTCTACGCAAAGCAGCAATAATGTGACGGTGAAAAAAACCGATTTTAGCTTGGACAAAGCGCCATTAGAGCTACCAGTGAGCATTGAGCCGTTTGTTAAAGGGCTGATGACCAAGGCAAATAGCATTATCATCTATTGGGAAGACATTGCTTACGTGCGCCCAAACTCTAATCCCACGTATCATCAGCAACGGATTGAGGCAGATCTGTTAGTGCTTAAAGCCAATCTTGAGAAGTGGGCGATACAAATGCAAAAAGATGTGAAAGGCTAGTAAAGCGCTTTTTTGTCTCCATTAAAGGGCGATATGCAAGCAGTTTTTCATATTCAATTTATTTAAAGTTGACAGTTTAACGCTTAGCAGTGTAACGTCTTTATAACTATATCTTTATTTTATGGTTATAATTTGTTTTATAACCTTTTTTATCAGCAGCCATTATTACTATAAATTCCTTTACTGCTGACTGTAATTTTATTTTTAATTTACTTATATTTTTTAATTTACTTATACTATGGTGTCGTCAAATATGGCAAAAACCACAACCAAAAAAGCCGCAGCACCAGCTGCTGACAGCCCAAAGGGCAAGTCTTTGGTGATTGTAGAATCACCAGCCAAGGCAAAAACGATTAATAAATATCTTGGCGATGACTTTATCGTACGCTCAAGTATCGGCCACGTCCGTGATTTGCCGGTCAGTGCGAGCAAAAGTGCAAAGAAAGCAACGACCGCTAAAAAAGATGACAGTCTGACCAAAGAAGAAAAAGCACAGCAAGCACTGGTGCGCCGTATGGGTGTAGATCCAGAGCATGATTGGGCGGCCGTCTATGAAGTACTGCCAAACAAAACTAAAGTCATCAAAGAGCTTAAAGCACTCGCCAAAGACGCTGACAAAATCTATCTGGCAACGGATATGGATAGAGAAGGGGAAGCGATCGCTTGGCATCTAAAAGAAGTCATCGGTGGGCCTGATAGCAAATACCAGCGTGTGGTCTTTAACGAGATTACCAAATCAGCCATCCAAAGCGCCTTTAAGCAACCATCAAAGCTCGATATCGATCGCGTCAATGCTCAGCAAGCGCGCAGGTTTTTGGACCGTGTCGTTGGCTTTATGGTATCGCCGCTATTATGGCAAAAGATTGCTCGCGGACTATCAGCAGGCCGCGTACAGTCGGTCGCCATGCGTTTGGTCGTCGAGCGTGAGCATGAAATTCGCGCGTTCATTCCAGAAGAATACTGGCAAATCCATGCAGACACGCACATTGCTAATGGTAGAGCCAAAAAAACCTCAGACGCTGAGCAAATCGGTATTCGTTTAGAGGCGACCAAGCAAGTCGGCAAAACGCTAAAGCTTGGCAATAAAGAGCAGACCGATAAAGTCTTAGAGATACTCAAAGCGAGTGACTTTATCGTCAAAGAGCGTGAAGAAAAACCAACGCAGTCACGCCCAAGTGCGCCTTTCATTACTTCGACTTTGCAGCAAGCCGCCAGTACGCGCTTGGGATTCTCTGTGAAAAAGACTATGATTTTGGCGCAGCGTCTGTATGAAGCGGGTCATATTACTTATATGCGTACCGACTCAACGTTCTTATCGGGCGATGCACTCGCGGCGGTCCGTGGTCATATTGAAGACAGCTATGGTACAAAATATGTGCCAGAAAAACCAAATTTCTATGGCAATAAGCAAGGCGCACAAGAAGCGCATGAAGCGATTCGTCCTTCTAACGTCAATATGAAATCAACGCAGCTAAAAGGTGTTGAGCGCGATGCCATACGTCTATACGAGCTGATTTGGCGTCAGTTTGTGGCGTGCCAAATGCTGCCTGCCAAATATCTATCAGTGAACCTGTTTGTCGGTGCAAGCGATATCGAGCTAAAAGCACGCGGTCGTACCATGGTATTTGATGGCTACACAAAAGTGATGCCACCAGCCAAGACCGACGATACCTTACTGCCTGATGTCAAAAAAGGCGATAAGTTAAACTTAGATAAGCTTGATCCAAGTCAGCATTTTACCAAGCCTGCGCCTCGCTATACTGAAGCAAGCCTAGTCAAAGAGCTTGAGAAAAAAGGTATCGGTCGTCCATCGACTTATGCCTCAATTATCTCGACCATTCAAGATCGTGGTTATGTGAAGCTTGAGAATAAGCGTCTGTTTGCTGAAAAAATGGGCGATATCGTCACCGATAGATTGACAGCCAGCTTCCCAGACTTGATGGATTATACCTTTACTGCTGCGCTTGAAGACAAGCTCGATCATGTGGCAGAAGGTGAGCAAGACTGGAAAGACGTGCTCGATAATTTCTATGGTGAGTTCAAAACCACCCTTGAGCATGCCAAAGGCAAAGATGGTATGCGTCCGAATGATCCGACCGATGTACCAGATGTGCATTGCGATATTTGTGATCGTCCGATGCAGCTGCGTACAGGCTCAACAGGGGTATTCTTGGGCTGTACTGGCTATAATCTACCGCCAAAAGAACGCTGTAAAGGCACCAAAAATCTAATGCCAGTCGAAGCATTTGCCAACTTAGATGATGCAGAAGGCGATGATGAAGCGGCAGAAGTCAAAGATTTGATGGAGAAAAAACGCTGTCCGAAATGTGGCACGGCGATGAATGGTTACATCGTCGATGGTGGTCTCAAACTACACATTTGTGGCAATAATCCTGACTGCGATGGCTACATCCTAGAAGAAGGTAAATTTGAAGTACCGGGCTCAGATGCGCCGACCATTGACTGTAATAAGTGTGATGGCCAGATGGAGCTGAAGACGGGACGCTTTGGCCCATACTTTGCTTGTCAGAACTGTGACAATACGCGCAAGGTACTAAAAACAGGCGAAGCAGCACCGCCACGTATGGACCCAATCCATCTACCGGAGCTAAAATCGACCAAGCATGATGATTACTTCATTTTGCGTGAAGGCGCGGCTGGCATGTTCTTAGCGGCGTCTAAGTTTCCAAAGGTTAGAGAAACGCGTCCACCGAAGCTCGCTGAGCTGCGAGAGATTAAAGATAAGATGGAAGATAAATTCCAGTACTTGTTTGCAGGACCAGATGAAGATCCTGAAGGTAACCCAACCATATTGCGCTGGTCACGTAAGAAAAAAGAGCAGTACATCGGCTCTGAAAAGAATGGTAAGGCCACGCGTTGGGGTGTGTACTGGCGTAAAGGCGAGTGGGTAGAAGAGTAACAACTTTTCTATCGACCATAAGAAAACCTCTTAACCATATACGATAGTTAAGAGGTTTTTTTATGCTATCAATAATAGCTAAGTGTAGACGCTATTAATTCTTTTCGATAATACCACAAGCAACGCGATCGCCTGATGCGCCTGAAGGCTGGCTAGTGTAATCATCTGCGCCTGCATGTACGATAAAGGCTAAGCGATTGACACTATATTTACCTGCTTCATCAGCAGTGATTTTTTTGTTCACATAGTTGATCGTTGCCACGCCGTCTGCGTTGGCTGTTAGGTTAGGTAAGTCGCCTGCATGGCCGTTAATGTCATCTGGATTAGAGTGTGGGTTGTTGTCAGGGTTAAAGTGGCCACCTGCCGCTTTACCCATGTCAGCACAGCTACCTGTCTCATGAATATGCAGTGCCACTGTTTGGCCCGGCTGTAGATTCATTAGCTTACCATAGACCTGTACGCCACCATCGACAGGACGTAGGAACATCTGTCCGACTTCGTTCTTATCACCGCTGACTGCTTTAATGGTTGATTTCAAAGTTGGTTGAGCCAAAGGGTTACCTGTTTGCATTTGGCTTTGTACCGTTTGACAGCCAGTTATTGCTAACGCTGAACCACATAGTAGGGCACTTGCAAGCATTGTCTTATTCATTATTATCTCCAGTTATTTTGGTAATTATTTAAAGCGTGATTAAAGTCATAAATATCTGTATTTATTTTTCTGTTAGAACTCGTGTCGATATTCGGTAACATCACCGTCAGTATAGCCAAGCAAACCCTATAGTTATTCATCAAATGCGCAACAATCGGTTAATAAATGTAAATAACGTATGGGTTTGAAATGTATTAAGGGATTTTCTTTGGCTCATTTTTCCAAATTAATGTCTCGCCAGAATCTAAGGTTTGGGTAAGTAAGTAGCTAGATTTTATCTCATTAACAGAATTAGCTATCGGGTTATTATCGGTATGAGTCAAGGTTAGGTGGCTAGTGCTGTTATGCATAATACGATCAAGGTAGTCCTCAATACCATCCACCAACTCACCACATCCCATCAATGTTGATGGTGATGCACCGATTAGCAATGTATGGTTAGTCGATAGAGCATAAGACCCACCAACGCCATTACATCCAGTTAAAAAGCTAACACCTTGGTTATGAGTATCAAGCCGAAAGCTTGCGGTGATAGGTACATTGGGATTATTAAGCTCATGAATCAAAGTATTGGCATTATCAGTTGCGCGTATAAGATGCCAATCATAGCGCTCTAATAACTCATTGGTGATAGCTAATCCTGAGGTCTGCTTAATAGGTTTTGCTCTACCAGAAAAAATAAATACTTTGCCTTTATCTGTAGTCAACCTCATTTGTTTCGATACTTTGTTAGAGAAAAGCAGATCGTTTGGTAATATAGGGTCAAATCTAAAGTAAGAATTTGAATAGGGCGCAAATACGATATCTAAAGCTTGCTGAACCTCGCCTTTATTTGAGTTGCTTTTACCTGAGCTGGTCGTCGCTACCTCACAGTTATTAGGCATATCTGACATATCAGGCAGCGAGTAAGGATAAGGTAGTGGGCGCCAAGCCTCAAAATTACCTTTATAGCGGTGACAGCCTTCTTGGAATAACAAAGTATCGGGACGCACATTCATGACCAATGGTGGCTTATGATTAAAAGGGCTGATTTTTTCATCGTTATTACTGACGCGAGTCAATTGCCATTCATATTTGGTGAGCGTTTGAAGTAGCCTAGGTATTGGAGTATCAGCTGACCAGTTTTTATCGTCAATGACGGTACTGGTTTGCGCTGAATGATTGAGGCTGTTGGTTTGGCAACCTAGTAGGGCGAGAGGTAATAATGCGCTTATTATCGCTAAAGGCATCCGTAAATTATTTGACATTATAACTTTCCAATAAATAAACATTTGTTTGAAATATATCATAGTATGTTAGCAAGATTGTTGTTTATTATTGCCAAAAAAAAGCCGCCCATCATCGTGATGAGCGGCTCTTATTTTTTAAGAATTTGACTAACTAGGACATGCCATCACTTAGCCCATTAGATCATTTAGCAGTCTTAAAATGTCTAAATCTTGCCAAACATCGTCAAAAATCTTGTGAATATACCTATATTCTCTGCAATTTTTTCCTTGTTTGACTACTATTTATCTCATTTTAAGCCTCGCTATCTAAATGATAACATGCCCTAATACTCAATTAGTTGTGTAGCGCTTTGCCTGCCGTTTTATCAACCGTCACTTTTGCAGGCTTAAGCGGCTTTGGCATATCTACCAAAGCAACCTTTAAAATCTCTTCAATCGTTGCTACAGGTTGAATGGTCAAACCTTCTTTCACGTTATCAGGGATATCGGCCAAATCACGCTCATTGGTCGCTGGAATCAAGACGTGTTTGATACCGCCACGATGAGCCGCAAGTAGTTTTTCTTTAAGACCACCGATACGTAGGATTTTACCACGCAAGGTAATCTCACCTGTCATCGCGATATCTGGACGAATGGCAATACCCGTCAACGCAGAGACAAGCGCTGTCGTCAGTGCCCCACCAGCAGAGGGACCGTCTTTTGGCGTCGCGCCTTCTGGCATATGGACATGAATATCCGTGGTTTTGATCGTCTCGTAGTCAATACCTAAACTATCACCGCGAGCACGAACCACACTCATGGCTGCACGAATCGACTCTTTCATCACATCGCCGAGTGAACCAGTAAAGCTCAGCTCGCCTTTGCCTTTCATGCCGACTGCTTCAATGGTCAACAGCTCACCACCGACCTGTGTCCATGCAAGACCAGTGATACGACCAATCTCAGGCTCTTCTTCAGCCAGACCGTAGTCGTATTGATGCACACCCAGATAGTCATCGATGTTCTTGTCATCGACTGTTACTAGCTGACGCTCCGCTTTTTTCGGAGCGCGCGCACCATGGTTTTCAACCGAACCGCGAACCACTTTACGGCAGATTTTATTGACTTCACGTTCAAGGTTACGCACACCCGCTTCACGGGTATAGCTACGCACGATACTGTGTAGTGCCGCTTCAACAATCTCAATCTCGCCTTCTTTGAGACCGTTATTCTTAATGGCTTTTGGCACTAGGTATTTCTGTGCGATATTGACCTTTTCTTCTTCGGTATAACCTGGCAAGCGAATGACTTCCATACGGTCAAGCAGCGCAGGCGGAATATCCATACTATTGGCCGTACAGATGAACATCACTTGCGACAGATCTAAGTCCATGTCTAAATAATGGTCGTTAAAGGTGTCGTTCTGTGATGGGTCCAATACTTCGAGCAAAGCTGATGCTGGATCACCGCGGAAGTCTTGCGCCATCTTATCGATTTCATCCAATAAGAACAGCGGGTTTTTCACTTCTACTTTCGCAAGCGATTGCACGATTTTACCCGGCATCGCACCGATATAGGTACGGCGATGACCACGAATTTCTGCTTCATCACGTACTCCGCCAAGTGCCATACGCACAAACTTACGACCAGTGGCACGGGCGATAGATTCGCCTAGTGAAGTTTTACCCACACCTGGAGGACCGACGAGACAAAGAATCGGGCCACGCAGTTTTTTCACGCGTGATTGTACGGCGAGATATTCTAAGATGCGGTCTTTCACATCTTGTAAGCCATAATGATCTTCGTCTAAGACCGTTTTTGCCTTGTCTAAATTGATAGAGACTTTGGTCGTCGCATTCCACGGGGTGTCCAAAATCCACTCAATATAGTTGCGTACCACTGACGATTCGCTTGATGCAGGCGGCATCATTTTGAGCTTTTTGAATTCTTGCTCCGCTTTTTTGCGCACATCTTCTGGCAGATCAGCATCTTCGAGACGCTGCTCTAGCTCAGCCACATCATCTTCACCATCGAACGCGCCGTCATTCATATCTGACAGCTCGTTTTTGATGGCTTTCATCTTCTCATTCAAGAAGTATTCGCGCTGATTGTCTTCCATCTGCTGACGAACGGCATCTTGGATATCTTGTTCGATATTCTGCTCAGCACTTTGCTTAACCAAATATTCTGTCAAGGTGTTGATGTGCGTTTTGACATCGTTTTCTTCTAAGAACGACTGCTTGATATCAAGATCCATCGAGACGCGAGTTGAGATGAAATAAACCAGCTCAAGCAAATCATCGATACGCTTCGCCACGCGGGTCAGCTCACGGGCATTACGAAGACGCGCATCCGCATAGCCTTCAAACAGGGTAGTCAACGCCTGAATGGTGTTTTTCTGTTGGCTCTCATCCATGATCACATCAAGATCAGCACGCTCAAATCTCGCCATCAATAAGTCATCATGACTTTCGATGTTATCGACACGGGCGCGATATTGACCTTCGATCAATACTTTGATGCAGTTCTCATCGCTATCGTGCGGCATGGTGCTGACGATGCGACACACTGTACCGTATTGATACAAGTTGTCTTGATCAATGTCTTCGGTCAATGAGTCTTTTTGCGCGACGACCAGTACTTTGTTGCCATACTCAGTCTGTGCCAGCTCAACGGCTTTCACCGATGGCGCACGTCCCACAAACAAGGCGATCTGCATGTGTGGATAAACGACGACATCTCGCAATGCCAAGAGTGGCAAATAGCTTTCATCTTGGTTGTCGTTTACGTCTTTGTTATTAGAATCAGTATTATCAAGATCAGTGTTTTTGACATCAGTTGACGCTGTCTCTAGCGCATCATTAGACGAGGTATCTGCCTCGTTATTTTCTGCAGTAGGCGTTGAAACGTCGACATCAATGTCGATATTGTCTTGGGTTATTTTATGTTCACTCATATATTTTTCCTCTTTCCCCAGACTTGTAAAGTCAAGTTCGTGGTTCATGTCTAGATAAATGGTGTCCACAGATAAAATTGCAAGGCTCATTGATAAAGTCACACGCTTATCTTTGTTAAATAGTTGTCTGGGTACATGGTCATTAGCAATGTGATTGGCTTATAAGTGACAATACAGACAGCAAGTATAGAGGGCTTAAAAAATGTGGATGATACTTGAATGCTGTTGATGTCTGCTTGGTTCTATACGTAGGCTTTATATCCAAAATAAGGTAAACTGGCGCGCGTCTAAAAACGCGTCTGAGAAACGATTCGACATTAAGACATTTTAGACAGCACAGCGCTATTCATCAGTGTCAATATTCATCGGTCTCAATGAGACCAAGCTATAAAGAGCAAGGGGCAACACATGGCCATCAATGCGGTACTGCTGGCAGTTATTATTATGCTAGGACTGTCACTTTCGCGAGTGCACGTGGTGCTCAGTTTATTAATCGGGGCGCTGGCAGGTGGCCTATTAGCAGGTCTGGGTATTACCGACACGTTAAATGCTTTTCAAGAAGGCATCCGTAATGGGGCGGAAATTGCGCTATCGTATGCCTTGCTTGGGGCTTTTGCGGTAGCGATTGCGCATTCGGGCTTGCCGCAATCGTTGGCAGGAACAGTGATTAGACGCATTGATGCCGCTGGTACGAGTGGGATGATTAAGTACATGCTGTTTGCAGGTCTTATCACCATGAGCTGCTTTAGCCAAAACTTAATCCCCATTCATATTGCCTTTATTCCGCTGCTTGTGCCGCCATTATTGTTAGCGTTCAACCGTATGCAGATTGATAGACGCTTAATTGCTTGTCTGATTACTTTTGGACTGGTCACCACCTATATGTTTATTCCTTATGGGTTTGGTGATATTTACCTCAATCAGATTATGCTAAAAAACGTGGGTGAAGCGGGCATTGATGTTGCCAATATTTCTGTGGTGCAAGCCATGGCGATTCCTGCGCTCGGCATGCTACTTGGTTTGCTGGTTGCCGTATTTATCAGCTACCGTAAGCCACGTGCGTATCAGCAAATAGCGATAGACCAGCAAGCGCATGATGCCGTCGTAGAAGGGGATGCCCTAAGCAAAACCGCCGCTGGCGCTCAGTCGCAAAGTAAGTTAAAAACATTGGTGGCACTGGCTGCTATCGTTACTGCTTTCGTCGTGCAGTTATACACTGATTCGCTACTACTTGGCTCGATGTTTGGCTTCGGCGTGTTTATGGCGACGGGCGTGGTGAAATGGCGTGATGCTGATGGTGTCTTTAATGACGGTATCAAGCTGATGGCGATGATTGGCTTTATTATGATTACCGCGCAAGGCTTTGCTGAAGTCATGAAAGCCACTGAGCAGATTCAGCCACTCGTTGATGGGGCGGCGTCACTGTTCGGTGGTAACAAAGCGATGGCTGCCTTTATTATGCTACTTATTGGTTTGATTGTGACCATGGGCATTGGTTCTTCATTTTCGACCATTCCTATTTTGGCTGCGATTTATGTGCCGCTGTGTATCTCTTTAGGGTTTTCGCCATTGGCCACCGTGGCGATTATCGGTACGGCTGGCGCGCTGGGTGATGCGGGTTCTCCTGCGTCAGATTCGACATTGGGGCCAACATCTGGTCTTAACATCGATGGACAGCATGATCATATCAAAGACAGCGTGATACCGACTTTCCTGCATTACAACATCCCGCTACTGGCCTTTGGTTGGATTGCGGCGATGGTGCTTTAGTAAATGACTTGAATGGTTGGGTTTGATATAAAAGGCGAGCATAGTAACTATCATAAATAGTAACTATGCTCGCCTTTTGATAATTTATTTTCATTTTTCAATACAAGATTGTACTAATGAGTATGCAAGATAGTGAGCTACAGAGTTTAGTAATTCTAGCTTCTAAAGCAATAAAATCAATAAGAAGTGAGCCGGATTATCAAGAATCAGACGTGTTGAAAGAGTACATTGTATTGTATGAAAAGTTTATAGATGCCTTTGACAGTAATAATTTAGTAAAGTTAGAACTTAAGTTTCATAGGTTGTCATCTTTATCACGAGCTTTTTTAGAGACAAGTAATGATTGGAAAAAACCTTGCTTAGATTCAATGTATGATTTTGAGAAATCTGGCAAAAAATTCTTTGAATATTAAATCATTCATCAAAATCCCCAATCTCACTATTCAAACTACTCAAAAACTCATCACTTTGCGCAAGTAACTCATTTAAGCGTTCTTCATTGACGAGCCGTGTCATTTCATCAGCGCTAAACGGTTGTTCTTGACTGTAGTAACGCCGCTCTCTAGCGTCCTCATTACCTAATGTCTGCAAATATTCATCTACACTGTCTGCACTGGAACCAGCAGCGCTAGAGTCTTTTTTAGATTGTTTACTATCTTTCATCAAAACCACCTTATGCCGCTTGGCGTAATCAGACCATCTAATGGCACATCCCACGACTGACGCACTAATTGCTCAACCAATTGGAAATCATAGCACCAGCCTACCTTTAACGGCCTTGAAGCCCCTGACTGGTAGCTTTTGCCAAGCGTTGTATCATAAAAGCCGCCACCCATGCCCATACGATTACCGTGTTTATCTACCGCGACTAACGGGCAAATAATCACGTCTAGTTCTGCCGCCCATAGCAGAGCGCGGCTATGATTTTGCTTCATACCTAATTGATGTATGCGGGTAGGGAGGTTGACCAGTTTTGAATGATAAACAGGGACAAAACGCAATCGTTTATCATCATTGCCATTGCTAGTACGACCAAGCGAACCCACCACAGGTAAATAAGGTAAATAGCCTAAGCGTCCGCACCAATCAAGCAGTGGCTGAGTAGGTAATTCACCAAAGCCATCGTAATACAGCCCAATACGCGCATTTGCTGGCAAGCGCTGTTGTAGTTTGCTCAAATGCAAGCTGGCTGCTTGTGCCAAATTTCTACGCGCGCCATCATTTAACTGACGACGCTGGCGAGTAAAGTGTCGTCTGGGTGGATTACTTAGCGTGGGTTCTTGTGAATTAAGCGTTTTTGACTCAGTGGGTATTGTTTCAGAGGGCATAAGTAGACTATCCAATGACATATCAGATTGATGAGAGGCGCTTTTAGACATTCGTTTTTAGGCATTGACCAAGGCGATTTGTGAATATTCAACACGTCCTAGTCATGCTATCATAACGCCACTTTATATCGTATTCTCCTTTATGTGCAGCAAATGTTGCATTTTTTAGAGCAGTCATAAAACAACAAACCAGTTAAGAGGGTAGTTATGTCGACACAGAATCAGGCAACTCGTACCGAAAAAGACACCATGGGTAACGTAGAAGTCCCAGCTGATGCTTATTGGGGCGCACAAACTCAGCGTAGCCGCGAAAACTTCAAAATCGGTGGCGAGACATTGCCGCGTCCAATGATTGAAGCGATGGCACTGGTCAAAAAAGCCGCTGCGATTACCAATGCAAGCCTAGAGCGTATCGAAGGCGATAAGCGTGATCTCATCGTCCAAGCCGCTGACGAAATCATCAATGGTGGTCTGGTCGATCAGTTCCCATTGGTCGTATGGCAGACAGGTTCTGGCACCCAGTCAAACATGAACATGAACGAAGTGCTGGCCAACCGTGCTAACGAAATCGCCGGTTCTGAGCGTGGCAGCTACACGCCAATTCACCCAAATGACCATGTCAACCATGCACAGTCTACCAACGACAGCTTCCCAACAGCGATTCGTGTGGCGGCTGCTCGTCAAATCAACAGCTTATTGATCCCAGCGGTACAAGCATTGCGTGATACTTTGGACAAGAAAGCCAAAGAATTCGATAGCATCGTAAAAATCGGTCGTACGCATTTGCAAGATGCCACGCCATTGACCCTAGGCCAAGAGTTTAGCGGCTATGTTAGCCAACTTGATCATTCATTGACTCGTATCGATAACGCGCTACAAGGTCTATATGAGTTGCCACTAGGCGGTACTGCAGTTGGTACTGGTCTAAACGCCCATCCTGACTATGCAGTAAAATCAGCTGAGCAACTAGCGACTTTGACTGGCTTGCCATTTGTGACCTCACCGAACAAGTTTGAAGCGCTAGCCGCTCGTGATGCCGAAGTATTTGCTTCAGGCGCACTAAAAACCCTAGCCGCTAGCTTAAACAAAATCGCTAACGACGTACGTTGGTTGGCATCTGGCCCTCGTTGTGGTCTAGGTGAATTGACGATTCCTGAAAATGAGCCAGGCTCTTCTATCATGCCGGGTAAAGTGAACCCAACGCAGTCAGAAGCAATGACTATGGTTGTCGCTCAGGTCATGGGTAACGACACGACTATCAGCATGGCTGGCGCGTCAGGTAACTTTGAGCTAAACGTGTATAAGCCAGTTATCGCGTTTAACTTGTTGCAGTCTATCAAGCTACTTGGCGATGCGTGCAACAGCTTCAACGAAAACTGTGCCGTTGGTATCGAGCCAGTAAAAGATAAAATCGATGACTTCCTGCACAACTCATTGATGCTAGTGACGTCATTGAACCGTCATGTTGGTTATGAAAATGCAGCAAAAATCGCTAAGACGGCTTATAAAGAAAACAAGACGTTGAAACAAGTGGCGGTTGAGCTAGATCTATTAACTGAAGCGCAGTTTGATGAGTGGGTAATTCCTGCTGATATGGTACATCCTAAGTAAGCTATCTAATAGTTTTTTAGAATAGTAAAAAGACCTTGCCAAGTGGTGAGGTCTTTTTTTGTTTTCGATTTTGGATCTGATACTACTTTTAGCTATTAATTGTTTCATTTGCTATAGAGATAATACGATTTACTTATTATCGTATTAAGTTTACTCTCAATATCAAAATTACATTCAATGAGGCAAAAAATGGCTTCCAATAAGAACCAACATTATGTACCTCAGTGCTATCTAAAAAGTTTTTCTACGGATGAATCAAAAGCAGCTATTTGTCTCTATAATCTAGACATAAAGAAATTAATAAAAAATGCACCTATAAAGAACCAATGTTCAAAAAACTATTTTTATGGCGAAGACCTTGTTTTGGAAAAAGCTCTACAGCCAGTCGAGGGGCGTTTCTCGGAAGTAGTTCGCCATCTTGAGAATGATAATTATATTCTAACAGACAACGAGAAGACATTCCTTAAAGAGTTTTGGCTAATTCAGTATGCAAGAACTGAGGAGTTTTCTAAGTTTATTGCTGAATCAGCTGAACAAGACATAAAAGCTTTATTTTCTATTGATGTCAAAATGAAAATTAAAGAAGTTGTTCGTAGGTCGATGCAGTCAGCCTCAAAAAATAAGTATCTAATTGATGACTTAAAGATTTGTATTTTGAAGAATAATACCAAAACCGACTTCGTAACCTCAGATCATCCAGCAGTGCTTACAAATCGATGGTATTTTCTCAATAAAAAAGTGCAATTTAGGTCTTTTGGACTACAATCAGCAGGAGGTCTATTTATTTTACCTCTGACTCCTAAAATTCTTATGTTGGCGTATGATAAGGATGTTTATAGTATTGCTAATAAAGGAGGGTGGGCTCAACTTAAAAATACATATGATGTAGATGCTTTTAACTATCTCCAGTTATTGAGCTGTCGAGCTAATATATACACGGCAGACCCTGATAGCTCTCGATATTTAGAGGATCTTCATAGCAAAGTGAAGTATTCAAAATCTTTGCAAGGTCATAAGACGGAATTTTATCTTTCAGATAATTTCGACGGTAAGATAAGAGATGAAAATCGAATCGATGTTTCTGAAATTAAATTAAATCAAAAATTCTTTAAGGTTTCTCAACCTGTTTACGTTGCACCACCAATATGGCCAAGAGTAATAAATTGGAAGCCAAATGGGTTTATAATGACAAATGACACGTATGATGACTTTGTTCGTCAAGCTGTAGTAAAAAAAATTGGGCGAAATGATTTTTATAAAATGCTGATACGCAAAGGCTAGCTAGTAAAAGTAGTTTGATTCAAATAACTAGACTAAGTTAAACTTCTCTGACTTGTTATAAACTCAAAATATGTGTTCATCTAAACTACCTACAAAAGAAGCCAAGCAAAATGCTCGGCTTTTTATATCACTTCTCTAAAAACTCTAAAACTTATAAAGCAAACCAAGCGTGGTCGACGCTTCCGTACGTGAGTCGACCATTGGGCTATCATATTGCTCATTGGGTACATAGCTCACGCTTTGATTGGCAAATCCTGCCCATTTATCATTAAAGTCGTAGTTGGCACTAACGCTGACATACGGATTCAAGCTTGAGTTAGATTTATAAGCGGCAACGCCTGTTTCCGCTGACTCTTCTTCACTGACGCCATAGTAGTATTCATTGTAGGCCGCGTCATGATACTCAAATCCGATGCTTGGATAGACCGTCAGCTTGTTTCTCGTTATTTTGGCAAGGTAGGTTAAGCGCCCCGTATTACCGCCACTTTCGTCCAACACATCGGTCGCAAACTGACCACGAAACGCACCGATAGGCGTGCGACGCTGGTAGCTTATACCTGCTTCTGCGGATAGTTTGCGCTCATCGAGACCTTGCAGGGCACCATTAGCGTCATCAGGATCAAACGAATTCCCTGCGAGCTGCGCGTAAGCAGACAGCTGATTGACACCATCATTGATCAAGTACGCACCCGCTTGGGCACCGCGCGCATAGATCCTATTATTGTCATAAAAAATGCCCGGTAGCACACGCACTTCAGTGCTGTCTTCGAGATCATAGGCGGATTTGACCGCCATGACATTGACCCCAACGCTCAATTCGGCGTCTTTGTCAGTCGGTAGGTTTTTATTAAGAAAAGGAATGGCACTAGACAGGCTAGACACACTGAGTAATGCCGTAGCGGTTAACGCGCTCAGCATGGCTCGCGTAGAGAAGTGAGGTTGCGCTACAAGTTTTAACATAATTGGGTCTCGTGAGTGAGTAGAAATAACGGGGTAGTAAGGTCAGGTAAAAAACGAGCAAAAAGCGAATAAGTAGTCTAAATGATTGGGCTGTTATTGGTAGTTATTTAGCAATGATAGATAAATACGCGCATTTACTCAATGGCTTTTAGCACTTGTAGGATTTGCTGATGAATATCTTGCCACCACCAGACAAAGCCAATACTAATAATCAGCATCGCAAGCCATGGCAATAGTTGCCAAATAAAGGAAGGTTTAATTGGCTCTTTAGACTCGACTGTGTTGTGAGTTGCATTATCATTTAAAGCTGAATTTACAGCAGTAACTCTTTTCATATCACTGCCGTGCATATCTGGCGTATTTATATCGCGGTTATTCAGTCTAGAGTCGTTGTTATCCAATTCAGCATTTTGCTTGATCGAATCAGTATTGAGGGAAAATGATTGATCGATAGGGCTGCTGCCATAACGGCCTGAGTTATCGAGTGGCTCATTGTACTGGCTATTATAGTGATCGCTGCCTTGATCACCGTAGTGATAAGTGGTTTTATAAGGGTGGAGACTCTGCGCTTGCTGAATAGCGGCATTGTGCATAGCGACCGCGAGACGTTGACGGTAATCAATCGCAAAAGCCAAAGCAATGACGAGTCCTGTGATCGCGCCGCCGATATGACCAGCATTATCGATACCCGGTACGGCAAAGCCATAAACTAAGTTAATCGCCATGATAATGATCAAGCTCTTGAGATTGAGTACCATGCCATTGACCGATATTTTAAACAGTGCAGCGATCAGTAACGCCGCACCGATACCCATAATACCACCAGAAGCACCCGCTGAAAGGCCGGGTTGTCCTGTTCCATCCAAAATACCTTGCCATGTGACATAGTTGTTGAGCAAGTTGCCACCGATGGCTGCCAGTAAAAACAAGGCCAAAAACTTGGCTGAGCCAAACATCGGCTCGGCAATCTGCCCAAAGAAATACATGGCAAAGCCATTAAATAGTAAATGCATGAGACCAATGTGCAAAAACGCACTACTGGCCAAGCGCCATGGATCATCCATCATCGTTAAGGGTAAGGCGTTGGCACCCCATTTGACTAACGCTTCAGTTGACGGGTTATTGGCATCGACGCCCGTGACTAGCTGCATGACAAATAGCCCAATAAAGCTGGCTAATAGCAGGGTAGTGACGGGCGCTGTTTTTAATAATTGTTGAATGGTCATAAAGGCTAACTATCATCAAAATGTTATAGATACAGTATAAAGGGTATGAGCAAATTATGTTATGTATAGCCAGTTTTAAACGTCGATTGCTCTACAATCAGCCGCTCTAAAAACGACCCACTTTGAGGTTCTCATATGTACCTTTTACTAAGATATTATCCGTGACGGTATTGATATCGGTATGACCACAGAATGCCATGGATATATCACACTCTTTATAGATGATTTCAAGCGCGCGGCGCACCCCATCTTCACCATATGCTCCCAATCCATAGAGAAAAGAGCGACCGATCATCGTGCCTTTTGCGCCCAATGCGATAGCTTTTAAGACATCTTGACCAGAGCGAACTCCACTGTCTAGCCATACCTCGATATCGCTGTTTTCAGCTTGTACTGCCTGTACAATATCCGATAGAGCAGAGATGGAAGACAACGCACCATCCAATTGACGGCCACCATGGTTTGAGACGACTAGGGCATCCGCGCCACTGCGAGCGGCCATAATGGCATCTTCAGGCTCCATGATACCTTTTATAATAAGCTTACCGCCCCACATGTCTTTGATACGTGCCACATCATCCCAGCTCAGACGCGGATCGAATTGCTCGGCAGTCCAAGCAGAGAGTGATGACAGATCCTCAACATTTTGTGCATGACCGACGATATTGCCAAATGTGCGGCGTTTGGTGCCTAGCATATTCATACACCATTGCGGCTTGGTCATGAGGTTTAGGATATTGGTCAGTGTTGGTTTGGGCGGTGCGGATAGACCGTTTTTGATGTCCTTATGGCGTTGACCAAGCACTTGCAAGTCTGCTGTGAGAATCAGTGCTGAGCAATTGGCTTCTTTGGCACGGCGAATGAGATTGGCCATAAATGCCTGATCACGCATGACATAGAGCTGAAACCAAAACGGCTTACTGGTATGAGTGGCGACATCCTCGATAGAGCAGATGCTCATGGTCGAGAGTGAAAAGGGCACGCCGAACTGTTCTGCGGCGCGCGCAGCATGCATCTCACCATCTGCCCACATCATACCTGTAAATCCCGTTGGAGCGATCGCTACTGGCATCTTGACTGGCTCACCGATCATACTCGTTGCCAGACTGCGGTTATCCATATCGACCAATACGCGCTGGCGCAGCTTGATACGGTCAAAGTCAGTTTCATTATTACGATAGGTGGTCTCAGTCCACGAGCCTGAATCTACGTAGTCGTAGAACATACGCGGCACTTTACGCTCAGCGACACGGCGCAGATCTTCAATATCGGTCATTTTTTCTAGATTTATCATGGAATTCTCACTGCAAATAATAGATAGATGGCTTTATGCTAAGGCGTGAGCAGTTGCTGTAAATCCATCACTGAAAACGGATAGTTTAACCGCTGTGATGGGGTCAAAATCACAGGAATAGTCGTAGCAAACTCCATCATAAGCGCCTCATCGAAGTCTGCAATATCGACATTTTGGTAAGTAATGGGTTGTACCGCCTGAAACTGTGCGAGTATTTGCTCAGCGATATCACATAAATGACAACCAGAGGTCCCCAGTAGCCACCATTGATTGCTGCTTTCAGCGATATTGAGGTTTGGACTTGCGGCGATAACACGCGCTCGTAATATTTCTATACTATTATTATGCATGGTGAGATCTCTGAGCTTAAAGTATGCCAAAAAATACTAATTATTAGGCTGTTTTGATAAAAAGTAAAAAATAGTTGGGTTATTATTACATCATAAAGAAATGGTGTAAATAATGACAGCGATTGTGAGATTAGGTAAGATGACCTGCTACTGGTCGTTACTAATGACTGTCTGTTAATAAAAGGCAATGACAGCTATTTTAGGACTATTGGTTCATAGTTGCTGTTTTTAGTTATTAGCAGATGACCTATATCATCTTATTACTTTTTTAATCACTCGGATATCGCGCATGACAAGTTTTGGCACATTCATCAAACGTCTGCTATTGGCTATTATGTTATTGGTCGTCGCATTCCATATTTTGGTCACCGGATTACTACTGATCTGGAAAACGCAGCCGATCAACAACAGCATGTTTATGTTGACCCATCGCCTAACGGGTGGCACGGTCACGCAGACATGGGCTGAGTACGATGCCATCGCCAAGTCTGCCAAGCAAGCGGCAATCGTGAGTGAGGACTCGACGTTTAGTCAGCACAATGGCTTTGATATTAAAGGTATCAAAGCGGCACAAAAGAAAAACGAAGAAACGGGCAAAATGTCCGCCGGTGGCTCAACGATTACGCAGCAGCTGGCAAAAAACCTATTTTTGACTTCGCATCGCTCTTATGTACGTAAGGCGGAAGAGGCTGTCATTACTGTCATGATAGAAACGCTGTGGGACAAGCAACGTATCTTGACCGCTTATCTTAATGTGGCAGAGTTTGGTAACGGTATCTATGGTATCGATGCTGCAGCGCATCATTATTTTGATAAATCTGCGGCCAATCTGAATCGAGACGAATCAGCGCTCCTCATTGGGATGCTCACCAATCCGAAGTATTATGAAGACAATCAAGGCGACAGAGGCTTGCGTAACAAGCAACGTATTATCAAAAAACGCATGAAAAACGCGGTATTACCGCAAGCGTCTTAATCTTTTAAAAAAAAGCCTTAACAATAAGAATAACGGAAAAGAATAATAGTTAATAACCTTTAAGACGATATATAAGATGACGGCGTATCGATAACGCAAAAGGAGTAGTAACGTGGTAGAGATAAATAATAATCAGAACAGTGGTGATATTAACGATATGATCGACGTTAATAGTGTGAGTGAAGATGGCAACAAAAACGTGAGCGAAAATATGAGTGTCAGTAGCAACTATGATGATCTGGCCGACATCGACTGGCAACGCTCAGAAGACGGCAGCTATTCACCCAGCAGTTATATCAATCGAGATCTGTCTTTATTACAGTTCCATCTGCGTGTATTGGCGCAGGCAGCGAGTCCTCGCCATCCACTGCTTGAGCGTTTATTTTTTCTGATTATATTTTCGTCCAACCTCGATGAGTTCTTTGAGATTCGTGTCGCGGGCATCATGCAAAAGCTCAATATCGGTGATGTATCGACCAGTGCGCATGGTATGCGTCCAAGCGAGGTGTTAAACGAGATCTCTGCTATCACTCACGACGCCATCAATGAGCAGTATCGCATTCTGAATGAGGATATCTTACCCGCCCTTGCACTCGAAGATATCCGCTATCTAAAACGTGATGAGCTCAATGCTGAGCAGTCCGCATGGATGAAGCGCTATTTTACTGAGCAAGTCGTGCCAGTATTAACGCCGATTAGCATTGATCCTGCGCATCCATTCCCGCGTTTGGTGAATAAAAGCTTGAACTTTATCGCCACACTAGAAGGCAAAGACGCTTTTGGCCGCGACATCAACTTGGCGATTGTGCCAGCGCCGCGCAGTCTGCCGCGTGTGATTCGTCTGCCAGATGAGCTGACGGGTGGTAAAGAGCATCATGTGATGCTATCCGCTATCATTCATGAGCATATCGGTGAGCTGTTCCCTGGCATGAGTGTGACGGGTTGTCATCAATTCAGACTCACCCGTAATGCGGATCTGGATTTGGCAGATGATGTGGAAGATATTGCCAAGGCACTAGAGGGAGAGCTTGAAAACCGCCGCTTCGGTGACAAAGTACGTCTTGAGGTGACAACCGACTGCCCGACGCATATCAGTGAGTACTTGCTCAATGAGTTTGAACTGCATGACAACCAGCTATATCGTGTCAATGGCCCTGTCAATCTGACGCGCTTGCTGTTTGATTTTAATATCCCAGCGCTACGATATCAGCCATTTACCCATGCCATACCCAAAGCATTTCGTCGAGAGATGGACAAGTCAGACAAATCGACCAGTATGTTTGCTGCTATGCGTAAAAGCGATGTGCTCGTGCATCATCCGTTTCATGCATTTTCTCCCATTATCAATTTGCTTTGGCAGGCAGCTAGCGACCCCAAAGTGTTGGCAATCAAGCAGACACTATATCGCTCAGGTACCAACTCAGAGATCGTCAAGGCACTGGCCGCCGCCGCTCGTAATGGCAAAGAAGTCACGGCCGTCATCGAGTTGCGTGCGCGTTTTGACGAAGCGTCCAATATTGCCGTCGCCAACTACCTACAAGAGGCAGGCGCAGTCGTGGTTTATGGCATTGTCGGTTACAAAACCCATGCCAAACTCATGCTGATTGTACGCCGTGAGGACGATCGAATCCGCCGTTATATACATTTAGGTACAGGTAACTATCATGCAGCCAATGCCAAGGTCTATACGGATTATGGCTTGTTTAGCGCCGATCCTGATATCTCAGAAGATGTGCATAAGATATTTCAAGAGCTTACAGGCATGGGCAAACCTGCCAACCTCAAAAAACTGTTACATGCGCCGTTTACTTTGCATGAAAAATTGATGAGCTTTATCGATGATGAGATTGCTCATGCTAAGGCAGGCAAGCGCGCTCATATCATCGTCAAAGCCAATGCGCTCACTGAGCGTCGCCTGATTGACAAATTGTATGATGCGTCGCAGGCAGGCGTCAAAATCGAGCTGATCCTGCGCTCTATGTGTTGTCTGCGTCCGCAAGTCAAAGGCTTATCTGAAAACATCACCGTGCGCTCACTCATTGGTCGGTTTTTGGAGCATACGCGCGTTTATTATTTCTATAACGATGGCGATGAGCGTTTGTATTGTGGTAGTGCAGACTGGATGGATCGCAACCTGTTCCATCGCGTCGAAGTCGCATTCCCAATTGAAAACAAAAAGCTGTTTAAGCAAATTTATCAGGATGGGCTACTAAACTATCTACAAGACAACACACAAGCGTGGACACTGGATGGCACAGGCGTTTGGCAGCAGCTTCAGCCAGCAGCAGGTGAGACGCCACACGTCGCACAAGAGCACTTATTAAAAGTAATTAATGGTGTTGAAGCGTCTAGCTAACTGATTGAGGGCTATCTCATCATTTAACCAAGCACTATTTAGCCTAGCACTATTTAACCAAGTATTGGCACATACCAGTACTTGGTTTTTTAGTTAATGCGCTATAAAAGTTACAAACTGTCTTGCAACCTCACATTTATTCACATATTGATACGGCAGTACACTGGTGCAGCTCATAATATCTTACCTATAATTGATATTAGTTTCAGCGCGTTTTAATAGGTTGTATCAAAAGCTTGATAACTCTTTATCTAAAAACGCTTGAGCACATATTCATACAGCGCTACAGAACCTTTAAGGTAAATAAACAATAAAAATAAGGAATGCATTATGAGTACTATTGACGATGACACTTCAGATATCAAAAAAGCAGCTGAGCAAGCAGATGGTCAGGAAATTGAAAAGAATTTAGAAGACAAAAAGACAGCTGACGCTCCTGAGTCGCTTAATCCAGAAGAGCGTACTCCTTTCATTGACGATGAATTAAGCACGGACAAGTAATAGCTGACATAGTAGTTTTGGAAAACTAAGTTCAAATATCCAGTCAAGCAGCAATAACAAATATAAATGCAAGGGAGACGCTATGACCATTCCAGAAAAGACAGCCACTGAAGAAAAAGTAATCGTGGATGATCCAGCAGCAGTTGCACCAGAAAATCCTGAGGGTAGCTATGAGGGGCGTAAGCACGAGCCACAGATAGATGGCCCTGAACAAGACTCACAAGAAACTGATGAGATATATGCTGATCCGCGTAAAGAAGAGAATTTACCTGCAGGCGGTAAAAATGTCTCAGACCTAAATGCTTATGATTTGAGTCAAGAAGATAATTAACCGTTGATATCGTTAATAGCAACGCTAGGCTAATTTTTTGATGATATGAGTAATAATTATAACAACGATAAGGACAAGATAATGGAAACCAGAGACCCTGCTTTAAATGAAAATAGAGTAATAGAAACTGATACTCACGAGACAGTTTATGGCTCTCAAACGATTAAGAACTATGATGAGTTGGAAGAAAATATCACTGAAAATAAAGGTACGGATACTTTTGAAGAAGGGGTAGTTGCGTCTGAGCATGTCAATAAAAATGACAACCCAGCGCGTCAACCTGATCGCCGTGATCAACCGGGTAATGGTTTTGATGATAATATTAATGAAAGTACCGTTGCAAGCGAAGGGCCTGATAGTCAAAAAATTAACAACATGAATCGCTATGCTAATGTTGATAATGCTCAGACTCGCACCTTAAATCCTGATGACAAAGACTAGATCGAAATAGAGAATTGAGCAAAGAGCTATGATATTTGCGTAATTATCGACTGATATCTATATTATTTAGATAAAAGTTAAAGGCACTTACAATATTGGATGGATAGTTATAATAATAGGGAGCAAGACAAATATGCCAAACGACAAGCCTGTCACTGACGAGTATCGTCTAAAAGATGCAGATGATAATAATGGTATCGTACCAGATGACGCTCTACAAAAAGTAAATCCAGCGGCCGCAGACAAAGCAGCTGGAGATCACGATCCACATAATGTTGCTAAGAGTGATAAACAGTACGATAGCTCATTAATGAAAGATAACAATTAAAACAATAAACACAATGATGCTTATTGACATCTGAGTACTGACATTTTTAGTATTTTTTCTAAGTATAAATATGAAGGCACTGCAATTGTCTGAGTCGTATGCTCTGATCAATTACAGTGCCTTTTATCGTTCTAATAACTTATAAATTATAAGCGTATATCAGTTATAAACGTATATCAGTCATAAGTGGCTCTTATGCAGGCGTGCCACTATGAAAGCGTAGCTCAGCGTCTGGACTATCTATCAGCTCAGCTTCTACTTCTTTAAAAAACGCAACGTGCTCATCGATATTATCATCTGATAATGACTGGGCAAGCGCAAGGTAATCCTCAAAATGACGGCTCTCTGACTTGAGCAGATAGCGATAGTATTTTGCTAAACGCTCATCATCAATGACTTCAGCCAACGCTGCAAACCGCTCACAAGAGCGCGCTTCGATAAATGCACCGATTATCAATACATCTACCATCGCTGCTGGCTCATAAGTGCGCTTATGTTTCAGCATGCCCTTGGCATAGCGACCTGCACTCAGATACTTCCAGTCCTGACCACGCTCATTCATGATGCCTAGCACTTGCTCGTAATGCAGCATCTCCTCACGTATAAGCTGTGCCAATTTACGTTGCAAGTCATACGAGAACTCATAACGAAATATCAAATTCATCGCAGTGCCTGCGGCTTTCTTTTCGCAATTGGCATGATCCTGAATGATCAGTGGTAAGTTATCGATAGCGGCATCTACCCAAGCTTGTGTCGTGCGCGCACCCAAAAAATTATAAACAGGGGACAGATCTACCTTTATAGGAGTACGTAGATGCGTAATATCGACGCTATCTTCCTCTACGTCCATACTGCTTTCGTTAACGACATTTACTGGTGAAAGGGACGCTTCTTTTTCAAGATTATCTTTATGCATCTCGTAGTGATCAGTACCATGCGCTGATGATTGTAAGGATGAGAGGTCGGGCTGGTTTATAGTCATAATCTAAGAGGGCTTTTTTATAAATGAGAGTTTAAAGCAGCTAATTTATAGCTGCTTTCAAAATAATGGATTACAGTTAATACGGCTAAGTAAGTTGCCTGAATAATGGACAGTATTTAAATCTAACTATAGATGGTAATGATTACTTACAGTTTAGTCTCAACTGAGCGTTCATTAATTTCTAGATAGTATTCATGGTCTGTAAGGCTTATATCTTATACGATATCATTATTATACAATCCCAATATTTATTTGCTAAATGGCGTTTGCTTGTTTATTTTATTATTTGATAGTAGGATGAGATTTTGCTCTTTAGCCACAGTGCCTTGCTATCAATAGCACTTAGTAGAGAATGGCAATCATTATACCAATGACAATTCTCATATTAAAACAGAAAATTTATACAGTCTATTTTAGGACTGATGAAAACCTCTTTAACAAATAATTATTTATCAGCATCAAATACCATATGTAGCAATGATATCTTTTATTTTATGAATAATTGTTGATAAAAATAACGAGTCTTAAATAGTCGCTGTAGCAATTTAGTATTACCAATACTCACCAATAGATAAGGATAACAACATGGGCCAGTCTTCTAACGCCAATCGCATTCAAAAAGGCATTCTTGCCATCGACCAACAGTTGTATGACTTTATTGAAAACGAAGTGCTGCCAAAAGTTGGTGTTGATTCAGACAGTTATTGGTCAGGTTTTGAAAAGGTTATCAAGGAATTTACGCCACGTAATAAAGCGTTGCTAGAAACTCGAGACAAGATCCAAGCACAGATTGATCAGTGGCATTTGAATAATCCTGCAAAAGATGGCGAAATCGATTATCCAGCTTATAAGGCGTTCTTGCAAGAGATTGGTTATCTGCTGCCAGAAGGTGATGACTTTACGGTCAGTACAGAAAATGTCGATGACGAAATTGCTCATATTGCAGGGCCGCAGCTGGTCGTACCAGTACGTAACGCTCGCTATGCATTAAATGCGACCAATGCACGTTGGGGCAGCCTATATGATGCTTTATATGGCACAGATGTAATAAGCAATGATAACGGTCAAGAAGCGACTGGTAGCTACAATCCAACTCGTGGTGCTGCGGTGGTGGCCTATGCCAAAGCGTTTCTAGATGAGCATTTCACGCTCGCATCCGGTTCATACAATGATGTGACTGGTTTTAAAGTGGTCGATGGCAAGCTTGAAGTCGTGCAAGGCGATAGCAGCACAGAGTTAAAAGATACTAGCAAATTTGTCGGTTTCGTCGGTGACACTGAACAGCCTACTGGTGTACTGCTAAAAAATAATGGCTTGCATGCTGAGATTCAGATCGATAGCAATCATCCAGTTGGCAAAGATGACCCAGCAAATATCAAAGACGTGCTGCTTGAGTCAGCCATGACCGCGATTCAGGATTGTGAAGATTCGGTCGCTGCTGTAGATGCAGAAGAAAAAGTGGAAGTCTATCGCAATTGGCTTGGCTTGATGAACAGCGATCTACAAGAAACCTTTGAAAAAGGTGGCAAAACCCGTACTCGCAAACAAAATCCAGATCGTGAATATAATACACCTGATGGTGGCAAACTAATTTTGCCGGGTCGTTCGCTATTGTTGATTCGTAACGTGGGTCATCTCATGCAGAACCCCGCAATTTTGGTTGATTTAGGTAATGGTCAAGAGCAGATATTTGAAGGCTTAATGGATGGTTTAATCACGCCACTGTTGTCACTTAATGATATCAAAGGCAAAAACGAGCTATCAAACTCACGCCAAGGCTCTATGTATATTGTGAAGCCAAAAATGCACGGCCCTGAAGAAGTCAAAATGGCCAATGATTTATTCAATGCCTCAGAAGACTTGCTAGGTCTAGAGCGTAATACGCTCAAAATCGGTATCATGGACGAAGAGCGCCGTATGACGGTCAATCTAAAAGAAGCGATTCGCCAAGCAAAAGAGCGCGTTATCTTTATTAACACAGGTTTCCTAGATCGCACTGGTGATGAGATGCATACCAGTATGAATGCTGGTCCATTCGTACCAAAAGGCGATATGAAGTCGCAAGCATGGCAACCTGCTTACGAGCAGTGGAACGTCGATATCGGTCTAGAGACTGGTCTGCAAGGTCATGCTCAAATTGGTAAAGGCATGTGGGCCAAACCTGACGAGATGAAAGAGATGATGGACACCAAAGCGGCTCATCCTAAATCTGGAGCCAGTACGGCTTGGGTACCATCACCAACGGGTGCCACCTTACACAGCATACACTATCATCAAGTTAGCGTAGCCGATTTACAAGATAGCCTAAAATCGCGTGAGCGTGCGAGCCTAGACGATATTTTGACCATTCCATTAGCAAAAAATACCAATTGGACAGAGGAAGAGAAGCAGCAAGAGCTTGAAAACAATGCTCAAGGTATCTTAGGGTATGTGGTACGCTGGGTAAACCAAGGCGTTGGCTGTTCCAAAGTACCTGATATCAATGATGTCGGCTTAATGGAAGATCGCGCTACCTTACGCATCTCTAGCCAGCATATTGCCAACTGGTTGCATCATGATGTGGTGAGCGAGCAGCAAGTGATGGACACAATGAAACGTATGGCAAAAGTCGTCGACGAGCAAAATGCAGGTGATAGTGATTACCAGCCAATGGCAGATAACTTTGATAACTCTTATGCATTTAAAGCAGCCTGTGATTTGGTCTTTAAGGGACGCGCGCAGCCTAGTGGTTATACTGAACCATTGTTGCATCAAGCGCGCCTTGATCTAAAATCGAATGCTTAGGGAGGCCAGCTTAGCAATGGGTATTTTAGTGTATGCTGAAGCCTAAGGTGTAGTGTTTAATCTTGCTCGTTTGTGACTCTAAATATGTCATAAATACGTCAGTCCATTCTTCATGAGCGCTATTTATTTATCAATAGGTAGCGCTAATTTTGGGCAATTGTTTTGTATTTATTAAAAAATTTTAATATTATAAGTAATAATATTAATCAATAAAAGCTCTATCTACTTGAGTAGATAGAGCTTTTTCTTGTGAGTATTCGGATTTTATAGATGGCTTGTCATTTGATACTGGATGTATCGAAAAAGCGAAAAAATATGTTGCAAATTATGTCAAAGTTGTTATGCTTGTACTCGAAGTATGAGTTTGGTAACGGATGTTACGCAATGGAGTGATAAAGACAACAGGTTACACGGCAGTTACGCTCTTAATCCCAGTCATGTAAATTATTGTTATTTTCATCTTGCTGTAATAAAGATTCGCCACACTTGTTTCTGACTAATCTCGGTAGCCAGTTACACATTATATCTTTGAGGATTTGTGACGATACCATTATGGGCGCCAGCTAATAATAGCTTGCTCATTACTACAATTGTAAAGTGGAGATACCCCATGAAAAAACTACTTTTAGCTACAGCAATCGCAGCCCTATCTGTTTCTGCAGCCAATGCGGCTCCAACTGTCTATGGTAAAGCATTTATTACTGCTGACTATGTAAATGCTGACTTTGATTCAGATGACGGCAATGCATTTGATCGTGATGAAGATACCGTAGAAATCAACTCAAACAGTTCACGTATCGGTCTTAAAGGCTCTGAAGCCATGACTGCTAACACTGATGTAATCTACCAGTTAGAATATGGTACTCGTGTTGATGGCGATAAAGATGGTTTCACTAACCGTGACACTTATCTTGGTGTAGTAAACAAAAACTTTGGTGAGATCCGTGCTGGTAAAAACCAATCTACTTTAGACTATGTTAACAACGTTATTGTTAACCAAGGTTACTGGGATAACCTAGGCGGTAACAAGCTTGAGAGCAATGAGTCTCAAGGTGGTTTAAACATGTCAGACAGCAGCCGTATCAATAGCTCTATCGTTTGGAAAGCCCCTAAATACAATAACTTGCCACTAGAGCTTGCCGTCATGTATAGCTCTGACGAAGATAGTGGTAACGAAGATGATGGTTTTGGTGCTGCTTTGATGTTTGATCAAGGTATGGGTTATACGCTTGGTGCTGCTTATGACAAAGATCAGAACATTAATGGTGACATCATCCGTGGTACAGCCACTGTTGATCTAGGTAAATTTGTTGCTTACCCTGTAACGCTAGGTGCGTTATATCAGCAAGCTGATTTTGATGGCCCTGACGCTGATGGTGATGAAACTGGTTCCAAAGATGAAAAAGGTTTGGTACTTAGTGCAAATATGGGCCTAACCAACTTTGCCCGCCCAGCTAATGTATATGTTCAGTATAACAAAACTGAAAACCTAAGAGGTTTTGACAATGCTGATTCAGATCAGATCGTTGTTGGTGGTCAGTACTTCTTTAAAGATAACATCATCATGCATGCTTATGCTGGTTTAAATAGTGCTGAAAATATTAGTACTGAAGCTGCAGATCTAAATGACAACATGGTAGATACTGTCGGTGATGCTGACGTATTCGTACTTGGTACTGGTCTAGAATACAAATTCTAATTTAAACATTAGAATCTGACGTTAAAAAACTCATCCTTCGGGGTGAGTTTTTTTGTTGTATAGAATATGAATAACAGAATAATGTTTATTATCAGTGCGAAAAATAAGAGTTTCAGATAGTTTGCATTTTTGCCCTATATTTTATGGCGTATTTTTAGTAAAATCCTTCTTTACCAATTACCGACAGAGTACTATGACCAAGTTTATATTCGTGACCGGTGGGGTAGTGTCCTCACTAGGAAAAGGTATCACCGCAGCCTCTCTTGCAGCGGTCTTAGAAGCACGTGGCGTAACTGTCACGATGACCAAAATGGATCCGTATATTAACGTGGATCCAGGTACGATGAGTCCGTTTCAGCATGGTGAGGTGTTCGTCACCGAAGATGGCGCAGAGACAGATTTGGATTTGGGTTATTATGAGCGTTTTTTACGTCACTCAAAAATGAGTAAAAGTAATAACTTCACCAGTGGCCGTATTTATCAGAACGTTTTGAATAAAGAACGTCGCGGTGAATATCTTGGCGGTACGGTACAGGTTATTCCGCATATTACCGATGAAATCAAAAACAAAATCCTTGCCAGTGGCGAAGGCTATGACATCGCGATTATCGAGATTGGCGGTACGGTTGGTGACATCGAATCACTTCCATTTATGGAAGCCGTACGTCAGATGCAAGTAGAGCTGGGGCGCAATCGTGCCATGCTGATGCATCTTACTTTAGTACCTTATATTGCCAGTGCCGGTGAGACCAAAACCAAGCCGACACAGCACTCTGTAAAAGAGCTGCGTTCTATCGGTCTACAGCCTGATATCTTAATCTGCCGCTCTGATCATCATATCTCACAAGACAACCGTCGTAAGATTGCGCTATTCACTAACGTCGAAGAGCGTGCGGTCATTATGTGTGAAGATGCGCAAAGCATCTATCAAATACCGCGTACGCTACATGAGCAAGACCTTGATGATCTTATTTGTGAGCGTTTCGGTCTTGATGTGCCCGAAGCGGATTTGAGCGATTGGGATAAAGTGGTTGAAGCCCAGCTAAATCCTGAAGGAACAGTGACAGTTGCGATGGTTGGCAAATACGTTGAGCTACCAGATGCTTATAAATCGATCAACGAAGCATTGCTACATGCAGGTATCACGCATCAAGTTGATGTCAAAATCGACTATATCGATGCTGAACTTTTAGAGAGTGATGAGCAGTTATTTTCTCGCCTAAACGATGCCAATGCTATCTTAGTGCCAGGCGGTTTTGGTGAGCGCGGTACGATGGGTAAAATAAAAGCCATCACCTATGCTCGTGAAAATAATGTGCCATATTTAGGTATTTGTCTTGGGATGCAGCTGGCGGTGATTGAGTATGCGCGTAATGTACTTAATATCAATGCCAACTCTTCTGAGTTTGATCGTAAGACAGCTGAGCCTATCATTGGGCTTATCACCGAATGGTTAGATGAGCGCGGCGAGCTACAGATTCGCAGTGATGACTCAGACCTTGGTGGCACGATGCGTCTAGGCGCACAGCAAGCCGAATTGGTTTCTGGTAGCAAGCTAAGCCAGATTTATGGTGCTAATAATATCACTGAGCGCCATCGCCATCGTTATGAGATGAACAACCGTTATATCGAGCCATTAGAGCAAGCGGGTATGACGATCTCTGGTTATTCTGCTAAACAGCATTTGGTAGAGTCAGTTGAGATTTCTGAGCATCCATGGTTCGTTGCGGTACAGTTCCATCCTGAATTTACTAGCTCACCACGCGGTGGTCATCCATTGTTCAATAGCTTTGTCAAAGCGGCTAAGAACCACAGCGAAGCAAAATAGTTCTCAGAATGTGGTGTGTATTGCAAGCGTTTGTTATAAAAAAGACTGATCTTCGGATCGGTCTTTTTTTGGCTCAATTTTGAGCAGTGCAAATAGTTGCTCAATGATTATCGATATTGATGCTATCTAATTACGCTTGCATACTTTTTTTCATCAAGCTATCCGTTACAATATGGGACAGACATATTCATAACAAGATAAGAGGTAATGGCTAAATGGAAAACCTATTAACGGCGCAATCACACATTGCACTTAACACGCCTAATAATAAGACGATCAACATTGGTAACGACCAACCCTTTGTATTATTTGGTGGGATGAACGTCTTAGAATCTAAAGAGTTGGCGTTTGAGATTGCTGAGCAATACGTTGAGATATGTGAGCGCTTGGGTATCGGCTATGTGTTTAAAGCGAGTTTTGATAAAGCCAACCGCTCAAGCCTGCATTCATACCGAGGGCCGGGACTTGCGCAAGGGATTGACTGGCTCGGGCAAATCAAAGAAAAATTCCAAGTACCGATTATCACTGATGTACATGAGCCACATCAAGCAGCACCAGTCGCTGAAGTGGCCGATATTATTCAGCTGCCTGCTTTTTTGTCGCGTCAGACGGATTTAGTGCATGCAATGGCAAAAACAGATGCCATCATTAATATCAAAAAGGCGCAGTTTTTAGCCCCTCATGAGATGCGTCATATCGTCAATAAGTGTCTAGAAGGCGGTAATGATAAGCTGATACTTTGTGAGCGTGGGAGTGCCTTTGGTTATAACAATCTGGTCGTCGATATGCTGAGTTTTGATACGATGAAGCAGATGGATATCCCCGTATTCTTTGATGTGACACATAGCTTGCAGCAGCCAGGTGCGCGTAGTGATAGTGCAGGCGGACGCCGTGAGCAGATTACAACGCTTGCACGTGCTGGTATGGCGACAGGATTGGCAGGGTTATTTTTAGAGGCGCATCCAAATCCAGAAATGGCGAAATGTGATGGGCCATGTGCGCTGCGTATGAGCCAGCTAGAGCCATTCTTGCGTCAGCTCAAGCAAATTGATGATTTGGTCAAAGGCTTCGATGTGTTAGATACGCATTGATACGGTGAGTGAAAAGAGGATTAGGCAATGGCAATTCAGATGGCAAAAGTCAGTATAGAAAATATCGACGATGAAGATGGTCTAGATAGTGTCATGACCGCTCTCAAAAATATCTCAGGCGTGACCGCTATCGATTTAGATCCCGTGCATGATGTTGCAACGGTCAGTTATGATGATACGGATACGAGTATTCATGCCTTAACAGCGGCGATTAGCATGGTTGATTATGTGACTCAGCCATTTCCTATCGATGCGCCGCAAAATCCGCATCATAACGACTAAGATATATGGACGATCTGGATGCTACATAAGCAATGAGTAGCGTTCAGGTTTTTATTAATAAGTTGCTGTCTTGTTAATAGCATCTCGTTAATAAAGCAACAACCAAAGTGTCTTGCTGTCGCTGATGATAGGGCTTATGCTTGTTTGGTGGCGCGTTGATAGGTTTTAAGAAGTAAATATTGAAGAACAGCTATCAAGGCTACTTTTCACTAATAAAAATAAGGAGCCAACCATGGTAAGCCAAACACGTATTATTCAAATCGATGGCATGACTTGTGGCGGTTGCGTGGCAAGTGTACATACTGCTACTGCCGACATTGATGGTTTAGATACGATCACCGTTGATCTAGCTGATAATCTAGCGACGGTCACCTTTGATGATGGCAAAACCAGTGCAGAGGCCATTGCTTCGGCTATTGATGATGCTGGATTTGAGGCAACAGTCGCTAATTCATAGATTGCATTATTTATCAAAAAACCAGCTATCATGCTAGTAATAGCATGATAGCTGGTTTTTTTAATGGTTAAAAATTTTGAGCATAGATTACGTCTATCACTGTCCTAGTTTGCTGCTATTTACTAAATGATAGAGGCTTACTTGAATAGATGACGGTTGTGACCATCTAATAGTCGCTATCTGAATATATTGCAATATGTCTGTTTATAATCACTGGATAGTCTAAACAGCGTATTCATACTGATTGTTATCGTGTTTTACTTGTTTCATTTGATTTTTTTGTCAATCCACTGATATTTTATCATGGCTTCTATGAACATATAGACGCTATAAAGAGTTATTTTTATGAATGATACTAACCGTACCACTAGTGATGAATCCTACGATGTCGAGACTGACATTCAATCAAATACGCCACTTGCGCCGCAACGTGCGCATCTGCAATTGGCGATTGATGGCATGACGTGTCAGGCCTGTGCTTCACGAATCGAAAAGGTGCTGAATAAAAAGCCTTCGGTGTATGAAGTGAGTGTGAATTTTGCTGGTGAGACTGCAAATGTAGATTATGATCCGACGCAAACGACGCCAGAACAGGTCACGGAATGGGTAAACAAGACGGGTTTTGTTGCCAATCTACAGGCCAGCGACAGTTTATTTGCAAAAACAGATGAAGACACAGCCACCCAATATCCATGGCGATTGATTGGTTTATGGTTGTGTTTGGTGCCATTTTTGGTGGGCATGGCAGGCATGTTGGTGGGGGTTGGGATGGCGTGGATGCCGCCCATTTGGATTCAGTTTATTTTAGCGACGGTTGTACAGTTTGGCTTTGCGTTACCATTTTATAAGAGCGCATGGGCATCTATAAAAGGTGGCCTTGCCAATATGGATGTACTGGTAGTGATTGGTACCGTGACGATATGGGCATATTCGACTTATCTGTGGCTCATGCATGGCGATGGCACTTTGGGGAGCCTCTTGCAAAGTGGACACATGGGCGGACACGTTGTCAGTGATAGCCCAGCCGTATATTTTGAAGCAGGGGTGATGGTTATTGCTTTTGTGCGGACTGGTAAATACTTGGAGGAACGTACCAAGAAGCATAGCCTCAACAGCATTGATTTATTATTGTCATTGACGCCTGATGAAGTCGAGCAGCAGCAGCCAAATGGTGATTTTAATAACATTGCACTGTCTGATGTGCAAATAGGCGATATCTTACGTGCCAAGCAAGGCAGCCGTGTCGCGACCGATGGCATCGTCACAGATGGTAGCGGCTGGTGCGTGGAGAGTCACTTAACAGGAGAGTCAATAGCGCTTAAAAAAGAAGCGGGTGATGGATTACTGGCAGGTGCTTTGGTGGAGAATGGTAGTTTGCTGTATCGTGTGAATGCCAAGGGTAGTGACACCAAGCTTGGTGATATGGTGCAAGCATTAAGTGATGCGCAAGGCTCAAAAGCTAACTTGGCGAGGCTGGCTGACAGAGTGACCGCCGTGTTTGTGCCAATTGTAGTGACCATTGCTTTGGTTACTTTTGGCCTAACATGGTGGCTGACAGGCATGGTCGATACTGCTTTGATGCACGCCGTATCAGTATTGGTCATTGCTTGTCCATGTGCGCTTGGTCTAGCGACGCCAGCAGCCATAATGGCAGGTATGGGGGTTGCTGCGCGTCACGGTGTTTGGTTCAAAGACGCACAAAGTCTCGAGGCGGCAGGCAATATTGATACAGTAGTGCTCGATAAGACGGGCACGCTGACCATTGGTAAGCCAACTATCGTTGATCAGGTCATGGTGGATAAGTCACTGGCCGTTGACGATGTATTGCAAATTGCAGCCAGTGTCGAGGCGCACGCCAGTCATCCACTAGCAACAGCTCTGATCAATACTGCTAAAGACCGACAATTATCTCTATTCAACGTGACTGATGTCAGTGTGATAAAAGGTGCTGGTATACAAGCGAATATCGAAGGGCTTGGGCTGATAAAAGTTGGCACGGCAGAGTTTGCGAACTTGACGTTGCCAAGATTTATGCCAAAAGTATGGCAAATTGCCAGTACCGTTGCGATTAGTATTAATGATGAACCACTAGGCGCGTTTGCACTAGCTGATGACTTGAAAGCGGACACGCCACAAGCAATTACTGCGCTACAAGATGCTGGTATCAATGTGATCTTGATGAGTGGTGATAAGCAGTCCGTTGTCGACCATGTGGCAGGGCAGCTGGGCATTGATAAGGCTTATGGCAAGATGAGCCCACGTGACAAAGCAAGCCAAATTGCATTATTGCAGACGGCTGGGCATAAGGTGGCGATGGCAGGAGATGGCGTCAATGATGCGCCAGCAATGGCCACCGCTGATGCCAGTTTTGCGATGTTTGAAGGGACTGATGTCGCGCAGCACAGTGCTTCTGCCCGTTTGATGGGTGAGTCTTTGATGCATATTGATGCCGCGCAAAAAATCGCCCAAGCAACGCTACGTAATATTAAGCAAAATTTGTTTTTTGCCTTTATTTATAACTGTCTTGGAATTCCACTTGCTGCGTTTGGGTTTTTGAATCCGATGATTGCGGCTGCTGCTATGGCGCTTAGTTCTATCTCAGTTTTGATGAATGCGCTACGATTGACACGCTTCAAAACAGAGGTTGAGCTAGATAATACGGTATCTGCCTCGCACACCAATAAAACGCGTTTGGTGAAATAATAATTGCTGTATTAGCGCTGATATTTCATTAACGCAGACCAAAAAATTATATGAGATATACCTATCTATGATGATATTTATGACCGCAAGTCAGTGTAAGATAAGGGAAGTTTGGCAAAATATATGCTATGATGCCAAGCACGATAGCCAACCGTTAATCTGTTCAATAAGCCTTCCTTCATATGCAAATATAGTCATATGACAGAAAGGCTTGAAGGGATTCTAGATGTATTGGCTATATGATATTTTGCTTTATCTTTTTTGTATGCTAGCTGCCGTTATTTATCTCACAAACTTGGCATGACCAAAGGAATTAACAGACATTATGTACGCTGAAGAAACCAACAACGTCACCGCAATTAAAGACATTCGCGCTCGTGAAATTTTAGACTCGCGCGGCAACCCAACTATCGAAGCTGATGTGATCTTAGCTGATGGCACTGTCGGCCGTGCTGCGGCGCCAAGTGGCGCATCAACAGGTTCACGTGAAGCGCTTGAGTTACGTGATGGCGACAAATCTCGCTATATGGGTAAAGGCGTCAAAAAAGCCGTTTCTAACGTCAACAGTCAGATTCGTAGTGCTTTGATTGATAAATATGTGACTGAACAGCAGGGTATTGATGATGCCATGATTGCGCTAGACGGCACAGAAAACAAAGAAAGCTTGGGTGCGAATGCCATGCTAGCAGTGTCACTTGCCACAGCCAAAGCGGCTGCCAAGTCACAGAATATGCCATTGCATCAGTATATTGCTAACTTGCGTAATCAGACGTCATTGACCATGCCCGTGCCAATGATGAACATCTTGAACGGTGGCGAACACGCAGACAATACCGTTGATATTCAAGAGTTTATGATTGAGCCAGTTGGCTTTACCAGCTTTTCAGAAGCGCTTCGTGCTGGTACAGAGATTTTCCACAGCTTAAAGTCTGTGTTGAAATCACAAGGCTTAAACACTGCTGTCGGCGATGAAGGTGGTTTTGCACCAAATCTACGTAGCAACGAAGAAGCTATCACCGTCATTATGCAAGCGATCGAGCAAGTTGGCTACAAAGCGGGCGAAGACATTCATCTTGCGCTAGATTGTGCAGCTAGTGAATTTTATAAAAATGGTCAATACGTCTTGGCAGGCGAAGGCAACAAAGCTTTTGATAGCCAAGGGTTCTCAGACTACCTCGTTGGGCTGGCACGTCAATATCCTATTATCTCTATCGAAGACGGTCTGGACGAGTCAGATTGGGATGGTTGGAAGTATCTGACCGAGCAGATTGGCGATAAAGTCCAGTTGGTCGGTGATGATTTGTTTGTGACCAATCCTACAATCTTGCAAGAAGGTATCGATAAGCATATTGCCAATGCAATTCTGATTAAGTTCAACCAAATCGGTACACTGTCAGAAACGCTAGATGCGATTTATATGGCGAAGAAAAATGGCTATGCAACTATTATCTCGCATCGTTCAGGTGAAACGGAAGACAGCACCATTGCAGATTTAGCAGTTGGTACCGCTGCCGGTCAGATCAAAACCGGTTCACTATGCCGCTCAGACCGCGTTGCTAAGTACAACCAATTACTACGCATCGAGCAGCAAGTACGTGCAAGCTACCGTGGCCGTGAAGAGTTTATCGGTCTACGTGGCTAAGAGTCTGACTTGGCTTTTTAACGTGTAATATGCGTCAAAAAGTCTAAGCTTAAAAGCCGAACTTATCATTAAATCTAGGCGATATATAATCATTTGTGTATCGCCTAATCATCTTAAAACTTTAATCTCATTCTTTCTATGTTGTTTGGCGTTGTCACCTTATGAAATATTTTAGCCAATTTATACTACTTGCTTTAGCTGTTGCAGTGCTTTTGGGATTGCAATATCAGTATTGGCTGGGAGAAAATGGCCATTTTGAACATAACAAGTTGACGGCTCAAATTGAAGAGCAACAACGCTTAAATGACAATCAAGAGGCAGCAAACAATCTATTACGTACCGATGTTCAAGATCTAAAAACTGGACTTGAGGCGGTGGAAGAGCACGCTCGCTTAGATTTGGGTTTAATCAAACCAAATGAAACTTTTGTCCAAGTATCAACTGCACCAACGACACATAGTAGCTATTAAACTATAGCTATCGATCTGTATGATGTGATATCAAGCATTATCATTTATTATAGAGCCATCCGTCATTCTTATCATTTTCACTATCTCTCTTTAAGCATATCGTCATGGGTTCAACCATGAGTATCACACTATGAATAAAACCTCTAATATACATGCCATGATCGTCGCAGCTGGTCGCGGCAGCCGTTTTGGTGCGTCTATCGCCAAGCAATACACAATGCTAGAAGGTCAGACATTATTGCAGCACAGCGTGGCTAGGCTTAGCCATAGCGATTATATTCATAAATGTCTATTGGTCGTAGCAGCAGACGACAGCACAGCGCAGGAGCTAGAGTTTGAGCTTCCTATATATTACGCAGTTGGTGGGGCCGAGCGTTGGCAGTCAGTACAGGCAGGGGTAGAGGCCATCAGTGAGTCAGGTGCCGCTGATTCAGATTTAGTACTCATTCATGATGCAGCACGTCCCGCTGTACCGAGTGTGGATATCGATCAAGTTATTAAAGCAGCGATGAGGGAGACTTATGGTGCTATCTTAGCGACACCGGCGGCCGATACGTTGAAGACATCCTATCAGCAAATCACACCTACTGAGGAAGATAGGCTCATTCCTTATGCGAAATGCACTATTGACCGTAGCAACATATGGCAAGCACAAACCCCGCAAGTTTTTCGTTTAGGTCAACTGAAACGCGTCCTACGCTATGTGTCTGAACATCAGCTCAGCATCACAGACGAAGCCAGTGCTTTTGAGCACTTAGAGCTACCTATACGTTTGGTGCCGGGTAGTCGACAAAACATCAAGCTTACGTATCCTGATGACGCCATTTTACTGGCAGCAATTCTTAATATCCAATCCTCACATTAATCAAATTTATAGATTTGCTTCGTATTTATATCAGATAGCTCAAGGTAATGACTGTCAATATCGCATCAATTTTATGGCAATTTTCAGCCTCAATAGAAGTTAAGATATATTAATTTAATATATAATATATATTTAAAACATGTTTTTTGTATATAAGCAAGGTCATTAATTAATAAGAGGTTGCTTTGATGACCAATCTAACCTATGATGTAACTAACTTAATACAATTAATATAAAAAACTTATAAAATCAATAATATATCAGAGAAGATTATTACATTTAGTGATGTTGTCTCTATATTTTCTGAAGTTAGTATGATTGTTTTAGCGACATTTACATAATAATAGGGAGAAGCTGATTGTCAACAATCAACGATTCGACAAATCCAGTAACGACAGATCTCTGCCAGCTTGTATATATAAGCCGGATTACTTCTACTGGTCTTTCAAGTCCTAGCACGCTTAATGACATCTCAGAGACCGCAGTTGAGCGTAACCACGCCGATAACATTACCGGTATTCTTTGCTATGGCAATGGATACTTTTTGCAGTGTGTAGAAGGGTCAGAACAAGCACTAACAAATCTAAAAAATCGATTGCTAACAGATGATCGACATAAAGAATTAGAAATCTTAGACTTCTCGGAAATCACAAAGCGCCGTTTTGGCAGTTGGTCATTACGCTCTATTACACTTGAGCGCTGGATGACTAAAGAGTCTGAGCTCAAAAAACTGATGCCATTTAAGCCTTATGATTGGAATGCTAATGAGTGGCAGAAATTCTTAGATATTTTGCAAGAGTATTACGAAGAGCAGAATAGAACAGGCAATATCGATACGGCACCTATTAAGTATAATACTCTAGGCGTGACGTTGAGTAAGGTCGTTGGTCAACATCAGGCATTCTTTTTAATTCAGACGGTACTCGGCCTGATGATAGCTGCCACATTACTATGGCTAATGCTGTAATCGATAGATAATATAATTATAGGAGTCCACTCTCTTATAATTTTAAGTATGTTAATACGATTGCTCATCGAGCTAAATACTAATTATATCCAGTTGAGCAGACAAGCAAGAAAAAGCCAGCATTGACTCAATGCTGGCTTTTTTATTCAAACAAATAGCTTGGAGATTAAGAATAGTTTGGATGTTAAGATCAGGTATAAAAAAACCCCACTCATAATATATTATGAGTGGGGTTTTCGGTGGTACCATTGTTAGTCTTATTGAGTGCTAACAAGTGACGCCAAATAGTGGCGTCCCCAGGGGGATTCGAACCCCCGTTACCGCCGTGAAAGGGCGGTGTCCTAGGCCTCTAGACGATGGGGACTAGTAACAACACTTCAACTGCTTTCACCATTTATGCTGAAGTGGTGCGTATTTTAATAGCGTCTGCGTTTCCTGTCAAGCCTTTTTCTACGTCTTTTTAAAATTAAATATCTTTTTTTAATTGCACGGCGAGGATGGAGATCATTGCGCTTTAAATGATACCGAATCCATAGGGAAGTACAAGCACTAATAGTTAAAGCGAGCAACATATAGCCTAGGATGGTTCCCCATAACTTAAGTTGTGGATCCATAATAAAGTCCCTCCTATTAGGCCTCGATAGTATTCGCTACCAAGGCAGAGTGAGCAACTTGAACTATCTATAGGATATAACTGCATCGCTTAAGCGCGACATTCATCATAAATAGTCATATTAGCCGTCCAAAAATATGACATTTATCAACATACAAAATAATTCCATCTGCTTATCGTGATATCAATCATATCCCTATTGATTATCAAATCAAGATGTCAAAGTCATCAAGTATTACAAATAGCACTATTATGTATGATTGGCAATATATGATATGTGACTTATTCACTATCGTTATCAGCTGATGCTTCTTTAGCCTCTTCATTGTGCATTGCATTTGCGAGCATAGGATAATTATTGAGTATGTGACAGAACAGCTCGGCCGTCTTTTGAGTGTCATACAGTGCTGAGTGAGCATTTTTACCATCAAACTCGAGTCCTGCTGCCTTACATGCCCGTGCTAGTACGGTTTGTCCAAATGCCAGTGCAGACAAAGTCACGGTATCAAACACTGAAAAATTGTGAAAAGGATTGTGGTTCTTACTATTGGTACGTAGCACAGCTGCATTTAGAAATGCCAAATCGAAATGCGCGTTGTGTCCAATCAGAACACATTGACGGCACTCTTCTTCGCGGCGTACTTCTTTTAAGCCTTTAAAGATACGGCGAAGGGCCGTTTTTTCATCTTCAGCAATGGCTTTGCGCATTGGGTTGTTAGGATCGATGCCAGTAAATGCAAGGGCACTGGGCTCTAAATTCGCACCCTCAAATGGCTCAATATGAGCATTGAATGCCTCACCTGGATAAAATACGCCATGCTCATCAAGTAGTACAGGGATACAGGCGATTTCTAATAGCGCATCAGTTTGAGAATTAAAACCCGCTGTCTCGACATCGACAACGACAGGCAAAAACTTGCGAAATCGGTCCTTTAGACTCAAGGGTGCTTGCTCGTCGTCGCTCTTGTCTTGAGTAGCAGCACTTTGGATTACGTTCAGGTCATCATCCGTAGAATTTGAGACATCTGCGTCAGGCAAGGTTGCTGTATTTTGATTGGTCATATCAAGTTCAATCACTTTTATCAGTCGTGCTGGTATATGGAATTACACATCATTATTTCATAACATCGATAACGTATTTGCACTAAGGAGGTTTAGTACAAAGGTATCATTGGCATTATAGAAAAAATAATAGGTTGTTTTGTCAGTGCTAGGCTGTGTGGCTACTAAATCTTAAGCGACCAAGGTAACGTTTCACCTGCCATGAGTGGCGTTAATGATGCCCCATCAAAGTAAGGGTAGTCGTTCGGCACTTGCATAGGAGTGTTGACAAGCGTAATGGTACTCTCGTTTAGAGGTAGACCGTAGAACTGTGCGCCAAAGCGACTGGCAAATCCTTCTAGCTTGTCTATTTTGCCAACGCTATCAAACGCAGTGGCATATAACGGCAGAGCGGTTGCTGAACTATAGCAACCAGCACAGCCACAAGCGGCTTCTTTCTTGTCGGTAGCATGTGGCGCAGAGTCGGTACCCAAGAAGAATTTTGGATTACCACTCGTGGCCACATCTAACAAGACTTTTTGATGGCTTTCACGCTTTAAAATCGGTAAGCAATAAAAGTGCGGTTTGATACCACCAACCAATAGATGGTTGCGGTTAAACATTAAATGCTGCGGCGTAATAGTAGCAGCAACATGGTTGCCTTGAGCCAATACAAAATCTGCTGCATCACTGGTTGTTATATGCTCTACCACGATTTTTAATGTTGGGAATTTGACGATGATTTGTGCCAGTACTTCGTCTAAAAAGCGTTTTTCGCGATCAAAGATATCTATATGGTCTTGCGTCACTTCACCATGTATCAGTAGTGGTAAATTGTGCTTTTCTAGTGCTTCAAACACATCGACACAGGCATTGATGTTGGTAACACCATCGGCAGAATTGGTGGTCGCTCCAGCAGGATACAGCTTGACCGCTTGTACGATGCCTGACTGTGCGGCCAACTCGATATCTTGGGCAGTGGTATTGTCCGTTAAATACAGAGTCATACGTGGATCAAAGGCTGATTTTCGCTCAAGACTTAAATCGCTTGCTGCCAAAGTTTCCATGATACGCGCGCGATAGGCCTGTGCATCATGTGCATTTTTGACTGGCGGCACAAGGTTTGGCATACAGATCACACGGTTAAAACTACCTGCTGCGTGCGGTACGGTCGTGCTCAAAGCCTGATCGTCGCGCAAGTGAATATGCCAATCATCTGGCTGAAGGATGGTTAATTCTCTAATCGAATCAGTCATAGTGTCAAAGCGCTCTATATCGTCAAATAAAGGAAAAAAAGAGGATAATACTGTGCGACTATCATAACAGATTTGCCCAGTTGACTAAATATAAGGCGAAATATCTGTACATAATTCATTGAGTATTATTTAACCCTTTTTAAGATTTAAGCCAAAAGCACACGCCTTATGGCAGTTAGACTTTTGCCTATAGTAAATATGATGTACACTGAGCAGGTAATTTCTTTTTAACTTGCTTTCGATTTGATCTTAGCGCGTTTACTAAAACTAAATTCTCATAACAGGAGTTTTTCATGGCTCAACTTGATCCAAAAAATATTAATAAAATCGTATTGGCATACTCAGGTGGTCTTGATACCTCAATCATCGCTAAATGGCTGCAAGAAACCTATGATGCGGAAGTGATCACCTTTACCGCTGATATCGGTCAAGGCGAAGAAGTTGAGCCAGCAAGAGCCAAAGCTCAAGCAATGGGTATCAAGCACATCCATATCGAAGATTTGCGCGAAGAGTTTGCCCGTGATTACGTATTCCCGATGTTCCGTGCCAATGCTATCTATGAAGGTGAGTACTTACTCGGTACGTCTATCGCTCGTCCACTAATCGCTAAGCGTTTGGTTGAGATTGCTAAAGAACACAATGCCGATGCCATCAGTCATGGCGCGACTGGTAAAGGTAATGACCAAGTTCGTTTTGAGCTAGGTGCTGTCGCTTTGTCACCAGACGTGGTAACGATTGCTCCTTGGCGTGAGTGGGATTTATCGAGCCGCGAAAGCTTGATGCAATATGCCGAAGAGCATGACATTGCTATTGATTATGCGGGCAATAAGAAAAAATCTCCTTATTCAATGGATGCCAACTTGCTACATATCTCTTATGAAGGTGGCGTTTTAGAAGAGCCGTACACTGAAGCAGAAGAAGACATGTGGCGCTGGTCTGTCAGCCCAGAAGACGCGCCTGATGAAGCGCAATATCTAGAACTAGAATACAAGAAAGGCGATATCGTTGCTATCGATGGCGAAGCACTAAAGCCTTATGAAGTCATGATTAAGCTGAATGAAATTGGCGGCAAACATGGTATTGGCCGTTTAGATATCGTTGAAAACCGTTATGTTGGCATGAAGTCACGTGGTTGCTACGAGACGCCAGCTGGCACAATTATGCTAAAAGCCCATCGCGGTATCGAGTCATTAACGCTTGATCGTGAAGCTGCCCACCTAAAAGATGAGCTCATGCCACGCTATGCAAAAATCATCTACAATGGCTATTGGTTCAGCCCTGAGCGTATGATGCTACAGGCATTGATTGACAAATCACAAGAATACGTCAACGGTACCGTACGTGTAAAATTATACAAAGGTGCTGTGAGCGTTGTCGGTCGTAAGTCAGATGATTCGTTATTCGACGAAAAAATCGCAACATTCGAAGATGATGCGGGTGCTTACGATCAAAAAGACGCAGAAGGTTTTATCCGTCTAAATGGTCTACGTTTGGCGATCGAAGCTAGCCGTGGTCGCGATTTGTCTAAATAAGCATTTCGATTGTACGTAGTTAATATTGTACGTAGTTAACTAAGTATTTAGCTCAATAGCAACAAAAAAGAGGCCTATATAAATAGCGCCTCTTTTTTTATGGCTGATGCGTTTCTATCAAGACTCTGTTTTGAACATCACTTTATTAACAGTACATGTCTTTATTGAGCCTGTGCCGTCTCTGCCGTATCAGACTCTTCATCGTCCATTCTCACAATAGCGACATCTTGTTGCTGACGTTCATCAGTAATATCTTGTGCTAATATTTCTTCTGTGGCGAGCACGACGCCATCAGATTTTTGCGATTGATATTTGAGCGTAGCAAGTGCCCCCAGTACGCCGATGACAAGTATAATAATAAGAATGACAGGGTTTTTCCAAAGTGGCGTGGAAGCGTCATATTCTATCGGCTTTTCGCTCGTTGTCGCTGGCGTGTTGTCATTATTGCCACCGATTAATCCTAAGCTTACCAACGGTGGCTTTGGTGGATTGGCGGGTTCAGAGTTGATGCGCAGGCGATTTCGACTAAGATAGATATCAGAGATTTTCGCCAGCTGTAATAACCAGCGCTGATGTGGCAAAGCAATAGCGTGCATCTCTTCAAATACCAGCATGTCGTTATGACGACCCTGCGGCAAGTTATCAGGTGAGCGACCAATGGCTTTTAGGTAATTACCCGTTGCCAATTGCATGTCTTGTACAGGTTCATGGTTTTCAGGTTCGAACCCTGTCAACTCGTACCAGTAGCTATCAAAAGGTGGTGGGGTGCTTGATAGCTGCTCAGCGTTTAATAGCTTGAGCTCTGCACTCTCTGTATGATTTTCCAAAGGTTCTTTGTCTTCTACAGACTCTGTCAGTGTGGCCGGCTCACTGTTAGCACGCTCTGATTTAAGAGTAGGCACTGCTTGCGTTTGCTCATCGCTAAAGCGTGCTGCGGACAAAAACTGTGGCTGTAGGGCAAACCATTTATTCATCTCGTCAGTATCGAGTTGACTGTATTCTGCCAAGATAGCCAATTCTCGAAGGACAATCACGCATAAAGAGGTGAGTAAGATTTGAACTTGCTGCGTTTTTGCATGAATATTTTCAGCAATATGATCACTGATTTTTATCACACGGGCGCTGTTATTAAAAACGGCGTCTGCCGCATCGTTTCGGTGATATAACGTCGCCTTAAGAGTCGCAAAATTCATGGAGTTGTATTGTCGTAACTCTTTGACAGCAGCACGTCCAAATAGCCTTTTGCTGAGTGCTTGTCCTTGATGTTGCTGCTGATAGGCAAGAAGTGCGCTCACAATAGCTTGTAAACTGGCATCCATTGCCAGCCTCGCTTGTGGCAACGAAAGCTGTGCGGCATCAGCCAAAAGTGGCAGCATAGGCTTGGTATCATGATATAAAAAATCATACATCGACACACGTGTCGGTGAAATAGTCGTCATAATCTGCTAGCATCAAAAAGTGTGCCTCTATATTACGGTGCCAAAAGCATTGACACAATCCCTTGATAATAGAAATTTTGAATCAGTTTTACCAATTACCTTAACAGTTATCTTATGGATGACTGATGGCGGGAAGCATTTATGACGAATAATGAAACTTTTAATAAGCATCTAGTGATTAACATTGCTAAGCAGACATTAACAATTTATAAGCAGCAAGCTGAGGTCACTGAATACACCGTCTCTACGGCAAAGAACGGCATCGGTAGTCAGCAAGATAGCGGCTGCACGCCTCTTGGTCAGCATAATATTGCAAAAAAAATAGGCGGCAGTGAGCCTATGAACGCTGTGTTTGTGGGCCGTGTGCCAACTGGCGAGGTGTATGATGCCGCTCTTGGCACGTTACATCCTAAGCGTGATTGGATACTGAGCCGTATTCTTTGGTTGAGTGGTTTGGAAGAAGGCTCGAATAAAGGTAGCAACAGTCAAGGCGGCTGTGATACTTATGAGCGCTACATCTATATCCACGGCACACCAGATACTGAACCGATGGGTATACCGCTTTCACATGGCTGTATACGTATGCGTAATACAGATATCGTGGAATTATTTGAGCAAGTCGAAGAGGGTATGCCAGTAATGATCGTTGCAGATTAACTAAGATTAATCGTACTCATTATTTCTATAGCATATTTACTTATCGGTATTTGAGCCGAAACATCCGATGACAGCTAAAGATGGTAGTGAAAGGTATAAATATTGAACGATAAGATCAAAGCGAAAAATAAAATGGTTTATTTATAAAAAAGGACAGCTTCATTGATAAAAACTGTCCTTTTTACTAAGCAACGTATCTTTATCGAGGTATCTTTATCAAGGTATCTTTACCGAGTAATACGTTTTACCAAAATGTTGAGCTGTCTTTAAATTTGGCCAAACGTGCTTCGATATAACTTGGGTCATCTGTGAGCATGGCAGCAAACCAACCTGCACCGTATAGGGCATTGGCATCTGTGGCCGATTTTAGGGCATAGAACTGTTGATATTGATTGTCATCATTGCGTTGCTCTAGCGCTATTTGCGCTTTTATCAGACGCTTTAACCAACGCTTGGTTTTCTTTTTGGCTTTTTTCTTACTTAGCAAAGGCGCAGAGAACTCACTTATGTAGCGTAACGCTTTTAGGTAATCGCATAGTAGCGCTTCGTCTTGATTATCCTCAGAGATATCGGTATCAACATCTACATCATCGCTCACAAGCTCGGTATTACTTACTTCATCAGTTTCTTTATCTGCTTTGAGGCACTTTTTATATTGTTTCGATAGAATTTTTGCTAGCTTGTCGAGAGCAAGTTTATCCGTTTGAGGCTCAATACTAGGGTCACTCATGGTAAAGGCAATCAGCTCTAGCAAGCTGAGCTGAAAGTCATTGGCTTGCAGCGTGTTGATCGGTGTGATTTTTATATCTCCGATATCTGTTGTCCAGTCAACAGCAGGGGCTCCGAGTGCCTGTAGCTCAGGTTCGATATAGGCTTCGATATGAGCGAGTTGGTAATAATTGTCAAGCAAGGTTGAGGTTTGCTTTAGTATCGGTAGCCATTCTGGGTTTATTTCATCGGAAAAGTCAGCAAATGCGGTTAATGCAGCTTGCATACGATCAATACCGATGCGTGATTGCAAAATATGCTCGTGATCAATGCTTCCAGCGACGATAGCACTACTATTTGGTAATACCTGCAATAAACAGTTGTGTACGGCTGCTCGTATAAAGGCGGGCATGCTATTGTCTTTGTTCACATCTAGTTGGCTTAGGTCAGCGCCAACCGCTGGACTGTGGTTCTGTCCGTTGATGAGCAAGCCACCGTTCTCAGCTTTGGTCACGGTAGATAGGCACAGCTTGTAGCGTTTGCACCATGTTTTGGCTGTCGTAAATAAAAAATCTATATCTCCTGACACCAATTCGAACTCTATCTCCTGAATAGTTTTTCGCTGAGAGTCGTCAGTACCATGGACAATTTCTCCATGATCGTAAGCCATCTCGATACAACTATCAGTTTCATCATCATTATCTTCTGTGAGCAATCGTGTGGTGCGCTCGACGTCGGTGACATACAGTCGTGTTAGGTTTTTTGACAACTTTTTGAGTTTAAAGTCAGCCAGCGCAGAGGCGACAGGAGTGTCCGCATATATCGTCAAATCAGGCATCAGCTCGTTATTATCAAGCATTTCCTGCACTTGCTTGTCGTCTAACACAGCGTTGTGCTCCAAACGGGCGGCAATGCCATCGCCACCAGCTTTGATGGTTTGTACCCATGTATCGCCTTCTTTGCGAATACGCAGACCGATACCTGCCTGTACAAGTTGTTGGTCAGGGGTATCGTAATAGTGTGCAGCCAGTGGTGTCACTTGTGAGGATTTAACTTTTGCTTGACGCATTAAACCCTTTAGACGTGACTCTGGTATCAAAAACTTCAGCTCTATCTCTTGCATATTGGCTCCTAATAATTCTGACTGATGGCTTTGATTAACGGTTTTGCTTGATAATTATTAGTCTACCACTCTCTGATTATTTAAACCGCAATAAAAAACCGCCCTACATGATGTAGGGCGGTTTTTTAATAAATACTGCTAGTCTGTCGGTTATTAGAACTGGTTCATCGTGTTCTTGCCGCCGCCAGCTTTCAGTGCGTTATCGCCTGAGAAGATTTCTTTGTGATCATCACCAAGGTCAGAACCAGCCATTGCTTGGTGCTTAACACAAGAGATGCCTTCACGGATTTCTTTACGTTGTACGCCAGCTGCATAAGCAAGCATGCCTTCTTCACCGAAATAGCCTTTAGCAAGTTCATGAACGCTAAGAGCAGTCGTGTGGTAAGTCGGTAGCGTAATTAAGTGATGGAATACACCAGCTTCACGTGACGCATCACGTTGGAAGTTCTTAGCGGCTACGTCAGCTGCTGCATCAAGTTCAGTACCGTCATAATCAGCACTCATCAAGTCATCTTTATTGTATGCAGAGATGTCTTTACCTTCAGCTTCCCACTGTGCGATAACTTGCTTACGGAAGTTAAGCGTCCAGTTGAACGATGGGCTGTTGTTGTATACAAGCTTGGCTTTAGGCTGTTGCTCTTTGATACGGTCAACCATTGATTTGATGTGTGCAACGTCTGGAGTCGGTGTTTCGATCCATAGTAGGTCAGCGCCGTTTTCTAGAGCAGTGACACAGTCAAGTACAACGCGGTCGATGTTAGTCTCTTCACGGAACTGATATAGGCCGTTAGGTAGACGAACTGGGCGTACTAGTTTGCCGTTGTGCTTAAGTAAGCTGTCGTTTTCTTTGGCATCTTCAAGAGATACTTCTTCCATTTCGATGAAATCAATGTATTTAGAAGCAAGATCGCCTGGCTCATTTGATACTGGGATTTTTTGTGTGAGTGATGCGCCCTCAGAGTCAGTACGAGCAACGATAACACCGTCTTCAACACCAAGCTCTAAGAATGCATAACGGATAGCGTTTAGCTTAGAGATGAAGTCTTCGTGCGGTACGGTGACTTTACCAGCTTGGTGACCACATTGCTTAGCGTCAGATACTTGGTTTTCAACCTGAATGGCACAAGCGCCTGCTTCGATCATTTGCTTGGTCAATAGGTAAGTCGCTTCTTCGTTACCGAAACCTGCATCGATATCTGCAATGATTGGCACAACATGTGAATCAAAGTTTTCGATTTTTTCTAGGATAGCTGAGGTGTCTTGACCCGCTTCTTCAGCAGCGTTTAGCTCACGGAAGTAGTCATTCAATACTTTAGCATCAGCTTGACGTAAGAAAGTGTAGATTTCTTCGATTAGCTTAGGCACTGATGTTTTTTCGTGCATAGATTGGTCAGGTAGTGGACCAAACTCAGAACGTAACGCCGCTACCATCCAACCTGAAAGATAGATATAAGTTTTAGAGGTAGTGCCGAAGTATTTTTTCTTGGCATACATGGTTTGCTGTGCCACAAAACCATGCCATGCACCTAGAGACTGTGTGTACTGAGACGTATCATTGTCATAATCTTCCATGTCTTGACGCATGATTTTTGCAGTATACTTTGCGATATCCAAGCCCGTTTTGAAACGGTTTTGTGACATCATACGTGCGGCATCAGTCTCGCTAATGTTCTGCCAGTTGCCGTGCTTTTGCTTTAATTCACGTACTAGTTCGATCGCTGATTTATATGCAGTTGACATCTATAGTCTCCTTGGTAGGGTGTAAAAAATAAATTGAGCGTTAAAATAATAATTTGTGTTGTCAATAAATTCGGTAGTGGTGGTATCAATACCTCATAAAGGTCTTCTTTACCCTAAACAAACCTGTGCATGAATACAAGAAGATTGCTGAACTCAGCAGTTGACAAATAATTGCTGATTTATAGTGCTGATTCAGCTTACCCACGTCTATCAAAGGTGTTTGAGCATTTAATAAACAGCGTTGTCATAATTAGCAACAAGAGATGTTACAATTATACTGACACTTGGTAGTGTTTCACTGTCGAGATAAACCGTTACTATACTATTTAACTATGTTGTTTTTTGGACGATAACCCGTTCATAAAACTCAGGTTTGTGGTTTGTAGCGCAAATCCTTCATGGAACTCACTATAACTGCCTTACCAAGATTTATCTAATTTATGATACTTATCTTTAGTATTTTTATAGGTTATAATGTAGTTATAACAGTATCTTATGGTGATGAAATTGAGTTATGCTGAGTATCTTTTGCGGTAAAACCAATAAAAATTCGCAAAATTATGCTGTCCTAGATCGAAAATCACCATTTCAGCACTAAAAATACCAAGTGTGCCATGGTGCTTATCTTTTAAAAGCTAAGAGAAATACATATGAATTTGCAGCGGGTTGATTTAAATTTATTAGTCCATCTAGATGTGTTGCTACGAGAAAAAAACGTCACTCGCGCAGCTGAGCAGCTTGGTATCACCCAGCCTGCCATGAGCAATATTTTGCGCCGTCTGCGTAAGTTGTTTAATGATCCATTGCTGGTGCGCTCCTCTGAAGGGATGACACCGACTGAGCGCGCCCTTGAGTTGCAGCCACGTATCCGTGAGATACTTGCAGATTTGACTCAAGTACTAGAGCCGCGCACTGAATTTCGTCCTTATAGTACGTCACGCGTCTTTCGTATTATGACGTCAGATTATGCTGAGGCGACTTTGGTGCCGAAGTTGGTGAAGGCGCTACGTTCGGAAGCACCCAACGTCATCTTGGATTTTTTGACACCCTCAGATGTCTCTTATCGCGATATGGAGCAGGGGCGTGTTGATTTGGCGATCAATCGTTTTAATGAGATACCACAAAGCTTTCATCAGGTTTTGGTATGGCGTGATACATTTAGTTGCTTGCTGTCGTCTGAGAGTCCCTATGCCAATCGTTTTAATCTGAAAAACTACCTTAAAGCACAGCACGTATGGGTATCTAAAACAGGGATGGGCGTGGGATTTGGAGTTAATCCAGAAAAATCAGGCGGCCTAGGGTCTATTGATCAGGCATTGCAACGTTTGGGCCAAAAACGCCAAATTAGTGTCTTCACTCGTCATTATCAGATGCCAGCTATGCTTGCCGCAAATAAAGACTTGATAGCGACATTGCCAACCCGTGTGGCGAGAATGCAGGCTAATAACGACAGTATCATGATGGAAGAGCCGCCGTTTTTTATTCCTGAGTTTGAGCTGACCATGGCATGGTCACCATTGCTACAGCACCATCCTGCTCACCGCTGGTTGCGTCAATTAATCATGCATGTGGCACGCCAAGTAGTGGCTGAGGAAGAAAATCCACCACAAGAAATACCTGTCATTAATCACTTATTTTAATGAGAGTTTTTATAAAGTAGTAAGTATTTTATAGTGAACAATTAGCTTGCTTTGAATATTATTGTTTACCCTATATTTGGTATATTCAACGAACCAAACCAGCCATTAGGCTGGTTTTTTTGTTTAGTATTGCTATGTAGTCTTATTCAATATTTAGCTATTCTTAATAAGACAGTCACACTATTAACATCTTCAACACACTTCACAATATATTGTAAAACTCTTTACCAAATACCTTGTTATGATAGGTGCAGATAGAAAACAACTTATCGATTCATTTATTGAATTATCCTATCGACGTAATACCAAACAATTAAAAGTGACAATAATACTAAATACATAAAATTAAATAATAAGGACATCCACATGTCAGATATTACTACTGTTAACCCAGCAACGGGCGAAGACATTAAAAACTATGATTACATGAGCAACGACGAAGTTAACAAGATTGTTGACGCGTCACATAATGCATTTTTAGAATGGCGTACTGTGAGCCACGAAGAACGTGGTCGTGTCATCAAGTCCATCGGTGACAAGCTGATGGAGTACAAAGAAGAGCTATCTAAGCTAATGACCGAAGAGCGCGGTAAGCTATATGGTCAAAGTCAGCAAGAAGTCGATCTTTGTAAGGCGATTTGTGACTACACGTCTGAAAATGGCATCGCTGCGCTTGCAGATGATGAGCGAGATATCGAAAGCATGAAAAAAGGTATCGTGACTTATCAACCAATCGGCGTCATCTATGGTATGCAACCTTGGAACTTCCCAGCATATCAAGTATTCCGCTATGCCATTGCCAATTTGATGGCAGGTAACAGCGTCCTGCTTAAACATGCAGCAAACGTCACAGGTTCTGGATTATTGATCGAAAAAATATTCCATGAGTCTGAACTGCCAAATGATTTATTCCGTACGATTTTGATCGATCATGATCAATCAGAAAAGTTGATTGAAAATGACAAAGTACGCGGCGTAACGCTCACCGGTAGCGATGATGCTGGTCGTATTGTTGGTCAACAAGCGGCCAAAGCAATCAAAAAATCAGTACTAGAGCTTGGCTCAAATGACGCCTTTATCGTACTAGAAGACGCCGATATCGAAACCGCTGTAGAGACCTGTACCCAAGCCCGTTTAATCAACAACGGTGAAACTTGCGTAGCAGCGAAACGCTTCATTGTTGTTGATAGTGTTTATGATGAATTCCGTAAGCGTATCGTAGAGAAGTTTGAAGGTACAAAATCTGGCGATCCAATGGATGACAGCTCAGATATCGGTCCATTAGCGCGCAAAGATCTGCAAGAAAAATTGCATGAGCAAGTTGAAGAGAGCTTGAAAAAAGGCGCGACGATAGCCGTTGGTGGTCAACTACCAGAAGGTAAAAGCAGTTATTATCCAGCGACTATCCTAGAAAACGTTGAGAAAGGCCAGCCTGCTTATGACGACGAGCTGTTTGGTCCAGTAGCCTCGCTCATTCGTGCGAAAGACCAAGACGATGCAATGCGCATTGCGAACGACAGCCGTTACGGCCTAGGTGGCGCTATTTTCTCAAAAGACGAAGAGAAAGCCATTCGCCTAGCTAGTGAGCAATTCGATACTGGTATGGTGTATATTAATGGTTACGGTCTTGCCAATCCTGCATTGCCATTTGGTGGTGTGAAGAACTCAGGCTATGGTCGCGAGCATGGTGGATTTGGTATTAAAGAGTTTGTAAACATTAAAGCAGTACATGTATTTTAAGAAGATAGAAACTTATCATGAATGACCATTTGTACTCTTTTATAGGTGGTCACTGAATAAGAAAAGCCCAGTTACTCATTGCGAGTAACTGGGCTTTTTGTTGTTTTATACCGTAAAAAATGGCTTAAACAGCCAAAGGTTTTATCTGTCTATATGTTATGCATTACTTATATTCTATGAAGTGATAAATAACTGCAAAGGTAGGGTTGGTAGGTATTGATTAGCTTGTGATGTGCTTTCGGCTTCAAGTGACAAAACGTTTTTTGCTAGCAGCAATATCGTCCACGGTAAAAGCTTATGCTCTAGCTTCTGTACCTGTGACTGTAAGCGCTCTGCCGTATCGTTGATATCGACACTCAGTACGGCTTGGGTCAATACCTGACCTGCATCTAACTCCGCTGTCACCTTGTGAATACTACAGCCATGATGACGTTCACCCGCCTGCAGTACTCGCTGGTGCGTATCTAGCCCCTTATAAACTGGCAGTAGAGAAGGGTGCAAGTTAATCATCGGTGCAGGCGCATTATCGATAAATGAACCACTCAATACGCGCATGAAACCAGCCAAAACGATCAGATCAGGTTGCCATGCAATGAGCTGCTCGTTTGCATGAGCCTCAAAGGTTTTGATGCCCATGCGTTTGCCACTCGCAACGTGTGACAAGACAGCAACTGGAATCGCTGCATCGGTCGCACGTGTCAATGCATAAGCATCGTCGCGATTACTAATGACACCAACGATCTCAATCGGTAGAGCACCTGCTTGCATGGCATCTATGAGCACTTGTAGGTTGCTACCACTTCCTGAGACCAAAACGGCAATACGTAATGGCTTGATAGGTTGGCTTGTTTTATCAATTGACATTAACGGTATACCACGGCATCGGCTTCACGTTTGACCATTTCGCCAAGTTGCCAAGCGTTTTCACCAGCGTCAGCCAATGTCTTGATCGTTGCTTCGGCTTTATCTTTAGGCACCACGATGACAAAACCAACGCCGCAGTTAAAGGTACGGTACATCTCACTTTGCTCAATATTGCCTTGAGTTTGTAACCAAGTGAATAACTCTGAGAACTGCCAGCTGTTCGTATCGATGCTAGCGGCTAGGTCATCAGGGAGCACACGTGGCAAGTTGTCAGTGAGACCGCCACCTGTGATGTGTGACATAGCATGAAGCGCTGAGCTACCAAGGGTATCTTGCAATGCTTTGATGGCTTTGACATAGATGCGAGTAGGGGCCATCAAGGCGTCTTGAATAGGTTGACCATCTAGTTGTTCATCGCTATTGGCTACGTCAATACCGCTAACCTCGATCACTTTACGTACTAGTGAGTAGCCGTTTGAGTGTGCGCCACTCGAAGCCAGTGCAATCAGGACATCGCCTTCGGCAACATTTTCACCAGTCACGACCTCGCTTTCTTCAACCACGCCCACGCAGAATCCAGCGAGGTCATAATCGTCGTCTTGATACATGCCTGGCATTTCAGCAGTTTCACCGCCGATAAGCGCACAGTTAGCTAGTTTACAACCATCGCCAATACCAGTGACCACAGTCGCAGCTACATCAACATCCAGCTTGCCTGTTGCGTAGTAATCTAAGAAAAATAGTGGCTCTGCACCGCAAACCAACAAATCATTAACACACATCGCGACCAAATCAATACCGATGGTATCGTGACGATTGAGCTGCAATGCCAATTTTAGTTTGGTGCCCACACCATCAGTACCAGACACTAATAACGGAGAAGTGTAACCTGTTGGGATACGGCATAACGCACCAAAACCGCCAAGTCCACCCACGACTTCAGGACGAGTAGTGGCTTTTGCAACGGACTTGATTCGCTGAACCAAAGCATCGCCTGCATCAATATCAACGCCGGCGTCTTTGTAGCTTAAAGAAGGCTTGTCACTCATAGTCATCTCACAGTTGGGGATAGATAATTGGAATTAAAAAGTAAGGGAGTCAATCACGCTAAAATCAGCGAGATAAAGTTTAAAGGCAAAGTTTAAAGATAGTGCGCGCATTATACCCAAAAACAGACCGTACTCGCAAAGCAACTTGCCAATATTTGGCTAAGATTTGCATTAAGTGGTAAATAAGCGGTTAAGAAACAAAAAATGACTGATTTTTTGTTGTACTCTGCGATAATAAAACGCTAAATTTACGACTCCTGACGGCTCAAGTACCGCAATTTTTGTCACTATCTCCAATCAGCCCACGTATAGGATTACTTATCATGATGAACCAACCAATCGACCCTTTTTTCAGACGTTTATTTATCGTCGTCGCTTTGGTTGTGGCGCTGTTCCTTCTCTACCTGATGATACCAGTCATTGTGCCGTTTATATTTGCTTTTATGCTGGCTTACTTGTTCAATCCTTTGGTAAAGCGATTGTCAAAATATCTCAGACGCTGGATTGCAATCATTATCGTTTACTCTACCATCACTGTAGGGATGGCGCTGTTGCTCTGGTGGTTGGTACCGACATTGTGGCATCAGCTACAAGCGGCTTGGGAGTATCTACCTAAGATATCTGGCTGGTATAACCAAGTAGTGCGCGAGTGGTTCAATAGCAATACTCGCTTTCAACTGCCTGTGTTAGAGTCCAAGGACTTTTCTGAGACGCTGGTCGAGTATATGCAAACGAATTATAAGTTTGCTGATGCCAGTACCATGATGAGCCAAGTACTGACTTCAAGTATGAACTTTATTAACAGTGCAGGACTGATCGTGTTGGTGCCAATTTTAACGTTTTATTTTTTGTTCAATTGGGATCAGCGTTTACAGACGTGGAAGATGGCGATACCAGGAGCATACTGCAAACAAGTCATTGGCATCGCCAAAGAGTGCGATCAGGCTTTAATGGCGTTTATTAAAGGCCAGCTGTTGGTGATGGTGCTACTGGGTGCTATTTATGCAATACAGCTGCAGCTTATTGGACTAGAGCTTGGACTTATCATCGGTATGGTGGCTGGTATTGCTAGCTTTGTGCCTTACTTGGGTTTTGGCATTGGATTTGTAGCCGCTATCATCGCCTGTTTGTTTCAGTTTGGGTTGGATTGGACCTATCTGTTATTGGTCGTTGGGGCGTTTTTGGTAGGACAAGCTGCAGAAGGTTATATTCTGCAACCGCTACTATTAGGTGATAAGATTGGTTTATCACCATTATGGGTTATCTTTGCGGTATTGGCAGGCGCCAGTCTATTGGGTTTTGTGGGTATGTTAATCGCGCTACCGGTCTCTGCTGTTCTGAATGTATTGTTCCGCCACCTATATGCGTACTATCGCACGACAGATTTTTATAAAGGCCGTAAGCAACTGCTATTGTTTGAGAAGAAGTAAATATTCTGTTATTGAATATACTGAGCGGATAGCGTACAAATGGGAAGCATAAAGCAAATGATTGATAAGGCTTAGTAGGTAAAAGACTTGTCAGTCATTTTGCAAATATGTTATATATAGTCGCAGTGTTGATCGTATCAGCCGTTGCTATATTGTTTTATCAAGATTAGCCTGGTTAAGGCAATTCAACCATTATAAAAAAGCTATATATCCACTGCACACAGTTTTATCAGGTAGTATGGATAGTACTGAATAGCAATTTATTCCTTTTTCTACTGCACTTTTATATTGCACTACGCAACACGAGTTGATGATTCATGGCAGAAGCACAGCTAAGTCTCAATCTGGACATTAAGCATGATGCAAGTCTCAGCGACTTTGCCGGTCCCGGTTGGATGTCTATTATTGATGCAGTGCGGCAATTACATGTCGGCCTGATCGGTCAGTTATACCTGTTTGGTAGCCCTGCGACGGGTAAGTCTCACTTGCTCTCCGCTATTTGTGAGTCATTTATTGAAATGGACAAATCAGCTATTTGCTTGTCACTCAATGAGCTGATCCATACCGATGTCCATGTACTCTCTTCTTTAGAAAATTTTGATCTGATTGCTATCGATGATTTAGAAGTGCTTGAGCAAAGCAGCCAATGGCAAGAAGCGCTGTTTCATCTGATCAACCGTAGCCGCGAAGGTCAGCGCCAGCTTTTATTTGCAGCCAATAAGCCAGCAGGTGACTTACCGTTTCAACTCAGAGATTTATTGACGCGTTTGGCACAAGCACCAGCTTTTAAAGTGCCTACTGGTCATGATTTAGCAGACCGTCAAGCATTGCTCCAGTCCATTTTGCGTCGGCGCGGCTGGCAGTTTGATGATCGCATTATCAATCATTTATTGACTGAAGGGCCACATCGTATCGGTGCAATGATGGAAGTGCTCAATTATATTCAGCCAATGTTTTCTAACCTTGGCCGCAGTAATATATCAAAAGCGGTGATCAGTGACGCATTACGTACCATTGATGAGCAAACACTCGCAGCAGAGCTGGCTGATATAGCCCAAGAGACGCAAGTAGACAATGAGACGACGGATCAAGACCAACATACGATGCCACTTGATTTTTAGTCGTAAAACTTTTAATCGTAAGACTTTTAGCAGCAAAAATACAAATAACAGTAAGAATACTAACTTTTTATCCAACCTGCTTTCACTATTAATGGAATAACCTATGAAATCGAATGCTTCTTTGCTAAAAAAATTGACTATTGGTCTGTTGTTTGTGGGTGCGACCTCAGTCTCTATGATGTCACAAGCCGCTGTGACGCTATTGGTTGATGACCATATCAAAGTGACTGCCATCAATGGACAAGAGCTCACATCAAGTCTATTTCAACAAGAGACTAAAAGCTTTACTTTGCAACCTGGTCAACATGTTATCACTGCTAAGTATGATCGCTTATATGACCTAGGTCGTGACGAACATGACTATCTGCGCTCAAGCAATATCAGCGTGGCAGCACAGATGGCGGACAACCAAACGTACCGTTTGACGATGCCGAACCAGCCAGAAGATTACAAAGCTGCTAAAGAATATGCCAAGAAGCCAACGCTTGCAGTACAACAAGGAAATGCCATCATTGCTAGCCAGCAGTCAGTAGGCAATAGTGGTAGTAGTATCTTTTCAGGCTTGGGTAAAGCTTTAGGCGGTGTATTTGGAGGGGGTGATGACGCAGAGCTACAAAATCAGCAAGCCATTGCGGCTCTTGGTAACAAGACCACTATATCGACAACGTCCAGTGTTAAGCCTTACTCCGCACCAGTAGCACAGCCTACCAATACATTAGATTCATTTATGCATATTTGGCTACAAGCAACACCTGCTGAGCGTGAAAAGATGCGTCAATGGATCCAACAGTAAATCAATCTGTTACAGATTGCTGAGCATAAAAAAGCACCCAATTGGGTGCTTTTTTATGGTTCTAAATTTTACTGTTATTTGGCTTAATTTAAGCAATATATAATCAGCTTAATGAAGTATTAACCCAAAAAGGCATTGTACATCCATACCAGTTTTTCTTGCTCTTGTACGTATGCATCGACCAGATCAGCGGTACCTTGATCATCGCTTTCTGCTGCTAATGACGATACTTGACGCTGCTCGGCAATGAGCGCTTGTAAACCAGTTACTACACCTTTAACGCAAGATGTACCATCTTTGACATTTTTGTCTTCGCTGATGCTCGTGTGTTGTACAAAATCGCTATAAGCGTGAAGTGGTGTACCACCGAGAGTCAAGATACGCTCAGCGATCTCATCAATCTGTAACTGTAGCGATGTGTATAATTCTTCAAACTTTGGATGCAAAGTAAAGAAATGCTCACCTTTGACGTTCCAATGATAGCCACGTACATTTAAGTAAAACACATGGTACGTTGATAGCAGATTGTTTAATTGAGCGATGACTTCGCTCATGTCAGCTTTTTCTAAACCGATCTGGTTAGTAGCGTTATTAGTATTACTCATAATATTGTCCTTATAGTGTGAGTGTTGTGATACGTAATAAAGAAGAGTTTTGGTAGCTTAAATCAATAGAGATCAGGTTGGTAGAAAAAGTGGTTCAATTCTACTAATCACTGTTCATACCAGCTATTTCTCTATGTCTGTCTTCTTTTGATGCTTATAATAATAGCAAACTATCATTAATAAGTTAAATTTAATAAATGCAATTTTACGATTGGTTTTATAAAATTAAAATCAAATTTCTCTATCGTTTTCCTAAACGATAGAGAGCCCTAATTACAGCTATGCTGGCGGCTGCAAGTTTTCAGGATTTAAGCCTTTGACCGGAACCACTTCTTGTAAATGTTGACGTACCGTATCGATAGGGAATTTTTGCGCTTGCAAACGTTTCGGAAGGATTTGGCTACCTTGCTGACCTTTCATCTCAAACATCATAAAGATATAGTCGTCAGTCTCATCCCAGCTCTTGATAGCAGTCCACGGAATAACCGCTTGTTGGGTCGCACCTGCACGCATTTGCATACCGCGCATTTGCGAGTTTTTCATCATTTCAGGCTGGTTGCTTGGCATCGCCATGACTAGACCATGTTTTTGTACACCAAGCTTCATTTGGCGCATTTCATCTGGCATCTCTTGATCAGCAATTTGTTTTTCAAACTCTCTTTTTACATACCATCTAAAGCCTAAAGTACGCGCCAAAAGATAAATCACCACACCAACGAGCATCAACCAGAAAATGATGGTTGAGTAGCCAGTCACAAAGATCAGTCCTGCAATAGCGAGTACCACAACCACAGCCATAATGATCCATTCTTTGGTCTTAAAGCTCGACAGACCAAAAGAGGGGCTGGCACTGGCAAACAGTTCATATTGGGCTTGAAGGAATTCAGCTTCAGTCAGGTTTAAGGCGACAGGTTGGAGCGTGTAAGGATACAGGGCCATAAAGGTTTCTCAGATACTTGTGTTAAAAGTGTTGGGTTTACATCGCCAAAGCCAAGTCGTGATGTACTACTTGGCTGTAGGTAAATAAAGGTATGCGCTTATCTTACCGAAAAGTACTCTTAAATGAAACATATAAGCGGATCTGTTCATTGATAGTGGCGATATTAATGGCTTTAATAAAGGTGGATGAGTCTTGTTAAGGTGAGTTTGAACTTTAGGATATGTAGTTCGAATAAGTATAACTGGCCATGGATAACGAAAGTAGTAGCCCGAAATCACGCTAAAAGCGCTCAAAAAAGCTCAAAGCATGGTCAAATCTGCTGGGTCTTGGTATGATAGCGGCACCCATATAGTTTGATAAAAAATATGGCAGCATGGCAAGGTAGTTATTGAGTTATCAAGCTTTGCAATAAGTATAAGCTGACCAATAATTATACTAATAATGTTTAAACTTCTTATTCACTCTTAGTGTTACAGGCAACTATTATGATTGATCCAAAACTCTTACGCGGCGATTTGAGCGATTTACAGCAACAACTGGCCACTCGTGGCTATACGCTTGATATGGAGTTTTGGCAGTCGATTGAATCCGAGCGCAAGTCTCTACAAGTCAAAACAGAGGAGTTGCAATCGCGCCGTAACGCTGGGGCTAAGCAAGTCGGTGCCCTAAAAAAATCAGGCGAAGATGCCAGTGAGCTATTGGCGGAGATGCAAAGCGTTAGCGGTGATATTAAAGCTGCGGAAGACGAGCTACGCACCTTACAAGAGCGACTCACTCAAGCGGCGCTGCAGATTCCCAATATTCCAGCGGCAGATGTACCAGTCGGTACGTCAGAAGACGATAACGTAGAAGTGCGTAAGTGGGGCACACCGCGTACATTTGATTTTGAAATTCAAGATCATACACATATCGGTGAGACGCTTGGTATGCTGGATTTTGAGGCAGCGACCAAATTGACGGGCAGTCGTTTTAACGTGCTAAAAGGTCAATTGGCGCAATTGCATCGTGCACTGATTCAATTTATGCTCAACACCCATACGATGAAATATGGCTATCTTGAGACTTATGTGCCTTATATCGTTAATAGCGACAGTCTAAAAGGGACGGGTCAGCTGCCTAAATTTGAAGATGATTTGTTTAAGCTAAGCAATCACACCAATAATGATGAGATGGATTTTTATCTGATTCCAACCGCTGAAGTGCCAATGACTAATTTGGTACGCGGCGAGCGTTTGGATATCAAAGAGCTACCGCTAAAATTCACCGCGCATACGCCATGTTTCCGTAGTGAAGCGGGCTCGCACGGGCGTGATACTCGTGGTTTGATCCGTCAGCATCAGTTTGAAAAAGTAGAAATGGTCAATGTTGGCACCAGCGATCAGTCTGATGACTTACTAGAGGCGATGACAGGGCAGGCTGAATATATCTTGCAGCAGCTTGAGCTGCCATACCGCACGGTACAGCTATGTACTGGCGATATGGGTTTTGCCGCACAAAAGACCTATGACATCGAAGTATGGTTGCCAAGCCAAGACACGTACCGTGAGATCTCTAGCTGCTCTAACTGTGGTGATTTCCAAGCGCGCCGTATGGGTACGCGCGTTAAAGATGGCAAGCAAACCAGCCTTGCGCACACCCTAAACGGTTCAGGTCTAGCAGTTGGTCGTACGCTACTGGCCGTGATGGAAAACCATCAAAACGCTGATGGCAGCATCACTATTCCAGAAGTACTGCGTCCGTTTATGGGCGGTGCTGAGACTATTTCAGTTTAATAAATGGACTATAGGTAATGAGCTGCTTGTCACTTAGGTCACTTGCAGCTTGTTACTGATAGCTTAAATTAAAATCTATAACTGTCTATCGTTTAACAAAACTGATGTGAGTCATTGCTAAATAGAAACGGTATTGTCACCGCATTTTTGGCTAGGCTCATAGCAAATATGTTAATATTGCATTGTTATTTTATATCCTATCCACTGAGGACGCACGCCGCGTTTTTGGTGGATCATCCTCTGAGTAAACTCTCCTCTTATCTTTATACGACTCATTCGAATATTAGGACACTCTATGCCAGCTCCAATTAGCGAACGTAAACTAGCCAATGCCATCCGTGTACTGTCGTTTGACGCGGTTCAAAAAGCCAACTCTGGACATCCGGGTGCGCCAATGGGTATGGCTGATATTGCCGAAGTTTTGTGGCGCAAATTTTTGAAGCACAATCCAGCAGATCCTAATTGGCACAACCGTGATCGCTTTGTACTGTCAAACGGTCATGGCTCGATGCTTATTTATTCATTGCTACATTTATCAGGTTATGATGTTAGCGTTGATGATCTAAAGGGCTTCCGTCAGCTGCATTCAAAAACCCCAGGTCATCCTGAGCTTGGTTACACGCCTGGTGTCGAGACGACGACTGGTCCATTAGGACAAGGTATTGCCAATGCCGTTGGTTTTGCAATCGCAGAGAAGACACTTGCGGCACAGTTCAACCGCGACGGTCACAACATCGTTGACCATCATACCTATGCGTTTCTCGGCGATGGTTGCTTGATGGAAGGTATCAGTCATGAAGTGTGCTCGCTCGCTGGCACATTAGGTCTTGGCAAGTTGGTATTCTTCTACGATGATAATGGTATCTCAATCGACGGTAATGTCGAAGGCTGGTTCACCGATGATACCGAAGCGCGTTTTGAGTCTTACGGTTGGCAAGTGATCAATGTTGATGGTCACGATACTGATGCGATCACGCAAGCAACGGAGCAAGCCATTGCAGAGACTACTAAGCCAAGTCTAATTATTTGTAAAACCACGATCGGTGCGGGTAGCCCGAATAAACAAGGTCTAGCCGCCAGTCATGGCGCGCCACTCGGTGATGACGAAATTGCCCTGACGCGTGATGCATTGGCTTGGAAACATGCGCCGTTTGAATTAGATGACGAAATCTATGAAGCATGGGATGCTAAAGCCAAAGGCGACGTACAGCAAAAGAACTGGGATGCTGACTTTGAAGCGTACAAAAAAGCCTATCCAGAGCTTGCCGCAGAATTGTCACGTCGTTTGAATGGCGAGTTGCCAGCTGACTTTGCTAGCCAAGCGCAAGCCTATATTCAGCAAACGCAAGAAGCAGGTGGCGATGTTGCTAGTCGTAAAGCCAGCCAAAATGCGATCAACAGCTTGCAGCCTTTATTGCCAGAACTACTAGGCGGCTCAGCGGATCTTGCTGGCTCGAACCTCACGCTATTTAAAGGCGCTAAAGGTATCGAAAAAGACGCTGATGGTAACTACATCTATTATGGCGTGCGCGAGTTCGGTATGACCGCGATTGCCAATGGTATTGCATTACATGGCGGCTTTATCCCTTACGTAGCGACTTTCCTGATGTTTATGGAATACGCACGTAACGCGGTACGCATGGGCGCACTCATGAAGCAGCGCGTCATCCATGTCTATACCCATGACTCTATCGGTCTGGGTGAAGATGGCCCGACGCATCAGCCAGTTGAGCAATTGACTAGCCTACGTACCACGCCAAACCTACGTACATGGCGTCCGTGTGATGCGACTGAATCTGCCAGCGCTTGGGTAGAAGCAATCAAGTCTGAAAACAACCCGTCAGCACTGATCTTCAGCCGTCAAAGCTTGCCACATCAAGCACGTGATAGCGAGCAAGTAGCGAATATTACCAAAGGTGGTTATGTACTAGCAAAAGAGCAAGGCGAGCTACAAGCCATCATCATCGCGACGGGTTCAGAAGTTGGTCTTGCGATGGAAGCGTACGAAACATTGAGCGCAAATGGTGTTGGCGTCCGTGTGGTGTCTATGCCATGTGCTGAGATTTTCGTTGAGCAAGATACTAGCTATCGTGAAGCGGTATTGCCTGCTAATATCCGTGCTCGCGTCGCAGTTGAAGCGGCTCATGTGGACTACTGGTATAAGTTCGTTGGTCTAGATGGCAAAGTCATCGGTATGACGACTTATGGTGAATCTGCACCTGCCAGTGATTTGTATAAAGAGTTTGGTATTACAACTGACGCTGTGATTGAAGCGGTAAATAGTTTAGTGTAATAAACTTGATTTAGTTTTTAAGTTTAAAAAAGCGTTGCTAGATTAATCTAGCAACGTTTTTTTTTATAGGTAATAGACCTTTAAGTTAATAACTTTTAGAACAAGTCTACTTGTTTTGCTTTACTATCAAGCGTTGATTCTAACCAGTCAATGAATGAGTTTTTGAATTTTATTCCAGAAATCTTGCCTCGATATTTTTCAATGATAAATAAATCATGATTTTTTAGAGGTACATAAACCTCATCCTGTTTTTCAATAATTTTTTTATCTATCAAGAATTTATTCAATGCTCTAGTATTTTTGAAATAATTTTTTCCTTCATTGTTTAAATAGTCTACAACTTCTTTAGCTGAGTAGCCATTGTTCTCGTAAAATATAAAGTCTATTTCATTTTTGCTTATTCTTTTAGGTTCTATAAATTGATCTTCATTAGATAGATATACCTTAACTTTTTTATCAAGACTTAAAGCACGAATTATATTTTTATGACTTCCTCTACTTTTTCCATCCCAGACTACTAAACTATAGTCGCTATCTACAGACATTGCCTTATCTTTATGAGTCTGCCTCTCTCTTTCTTTTGTGATTTCAGGAGCAACATTTACAAGTTTTGTTTGAAAGGTTTTTGAACTTAAATTTCTAGGTGAGCTATAAATTGAATACACATGAACATTATCATAATTATTTCTTTTAAAATAATCTTGAATTACTTTATCGATGCCATCAGCATCACCTACTAGAATAGTCATATTATTGTTTTGAATTTTTTTTAAACTTTCCAATACACCATTAGGTAGAGTTTTTGTAGAAATAGATCCGGAGATAAATACTTTGCTCATCTATTACTCCTGGTTTTAGTGAGGGTAACTACGTAAACATTTTGAACTTGAGCTTCATCATATAGAACGTTTGTTAGTTCTATTAACGTTGTTCCAGACCTATATAAATCATCAATAATCAGCACTTTTTTATTTTTATACTTATTAAAATCGGTCACTTGAAAAGCATTATTTATCATTTTCTTTCTTTCTTCAATATCTTGAATAGATTTGAGTTGCTGAGTTTCTTTGACTTTCTTTATGAAGCTAAAATCAGTATTTATATCGAGAAGCTTTCCAACTTTGGCACAAATATCGTAAACAGGTTGTGAATCTCTTTGAAGTGAAGCAGGTACAGGTATAATAACATCTAGGTATTTTAAAACCATTCTAGTTTTCAAAAACTCTACAAGTTCATTAACTAGAAAGTCTATTTGATTATTATCTTTACGATATTTTAGTAAAAATAAAGCCTCTCCAATTTCAGACCTAATATTATCATAACTTCCATCAGGATTAATTGTACTCGATAGGGTATGCAAATCTAAAGCCCAACCACCCTTCCATCGTCCAGCTAAATTTTGTGTCATCTCTTATCCCTATTATAAAGCATATGTTTGCTGAGTATTTGAGCTTCATAATAAGCGCATAGTAAATGTAACTCAACTAAAATTCAGTTTTTTATCTAGTTTGCCTAATGAATATCTTATACCAATTATGAAATATAAAAAAGAGTAGCTAGAAAAACATTCTCGCCACTCTTTTTTATATTTTTGATTCACTAATATCAATTTTGATTCAAATACCAATCTGTCCGAGATGTAATGGCGAGATGGTTGAACGCACTGCGAAAAAAGGCGCACGCCAAGGACAGTCCTTTTATGGGTGCGCGCAGTTTCCTAAATGTCGCGGCGTGGTAAATATTGATTAATCGTTAATCATCTTAACCTTAGTCACATTACCCATATATCTCTTCCAAGCGTAAACACGCAACCAATCGACCATCCCATTCGCGCAGTTGTGGCTCCACTTCGCTACATTGAGGTTTTGCATACGGGCAGCGTTTATGTAGTGCACAGCCACTTGGTGGATTGAGCGGACTTGGTAGCTCACCTTGCAGGGTTAGATCGTTTTTATGACCATTTACCGTGGGGGCAGCAGCCAAGAGCGCAATGGTATACGGATGTTTTGGCGCATTATAAATGGCTTCTTTTGGCCCGTGTTCAACAGCTTGACCTAAGTACATCACCATCACATCATCAGCGACGTGGCGTACGACTGACAAGTTATGCGAGATAAAAACGTAGGCAGTACGATATTCATCCTGCAAATCCATAAATAGATTTAGAACCTGCGCTTGAATCGACACATCGAGCGCGGAAGTTGGCTCGTCAGCGACGACGATTTTGGGATTGAGCATCATCGCGCGGGCTAGGGCAATACGTTGGCGCTGACCACCCGAAAACATATGTGGAAAACGCCCAGCATGTTCAGGACGTAGGCCGACATTTCTCATCATCTCGTTTATCTTATCGCGCTTCTCTTCTTTAGACAGATTGGTATGAATATCCAACGGTTCTGTCAATTGATAGCCAATGGTATGACGCGGATTTAAGCTACCATAAGGGTTTTGGAAGACCATTTGTATTTCGGTACGTAACTCTTTGAGTGCTTTTCTACTATAGCCCGTAGTGCCTTCATCATTGATAAACAGCTCGCCCTGCGTAGGCGCTTCAATTAGCGTCAATTGGCGGGCAAGGGTGGATTTGCCGCAGCCTGACTCACCAACGACTGCCAGTGTCTTACCAGCTTCAAGCTCGAATGAGATACCGTTTAGGGCTTTGACATACGCTTTTGGTTTACCCAATCCTTGTGATACTGGGTAATGCTTGTGTAAATTGTCTGCTTTTAAAACCACTTTATTACTCATACTTGTGACTCCAAAATAGCAGCGTGAGAGATAGGGGTGCGAGAAGAAGGATCAGCATGAATACAGCGTACCTTGCCATTCGGCGTATCCAAAATAGGCGGCGGTACATCACACGTTGGCTCTTTGTAGGGGCAGCGAGGAGACAATAAGCAACCGCTTGGGCGATCATATTGGCTTGGTACGACACCGGGTAAGCTATTCAATCGATCCTGACCAATAGCCAACTCAGGGATGGCTTGTAATAGCGCCTCTGTATAAGGGTGTGCAGGATGTTGAAAAATCTCTGGCACGGTACTGGTTTCGACCACTTGTCCAGCATACATAACCGCGACATCTCGTGAGTTTTGTGCGACAAGGCCCAAATCATGAGTGATCAGTACCATCGCCATTTGTTTTTCGCGTTGTAAACGACCCAGCAAATCCATAATCTGTGCTTGTACAGTGACATCAAGTGCGGTGGTCGGTTCATCGGCGATGAGCAGTTTTGGTTCACAAGCAAGCGCCATCGCAATCATAACGCGCTGGCTCATACCGCCTGAGAGTTGATGCGGATAGACTTTGAGACGGTTTTTGGCGTCAGGCATTTCGACCAACTCGAGCAGCTCTAATATACGTGCCTGTACTGCCGAACCGCGTAAACCAAGATGCTTGCGCAGTACTTCGCCCAACTGCATCTCAACGGTAAAGCTTGGATTGAGACAAGACATCGCGTTTTGAAAAATCATAGAGATGTCTTTGCCAATGATGCCGCGTTTTTCTTTGGCAGGCATACTGATCATGTCTTTATTATCAAACATCACCCGCTTGGCACGGACGGTCGCAGACGGCGGCAGTAGCCCCATCAGCGCCATCATCGTGACCGACTTACCTGAGCCGGATTCACCCACGACAGCGATGACTTCACCTTGTGTGATTTTTAAAGACACATCATCGACAGCGCGAAAGGCACGCTTTCCTTGACCAAAAGTGACCGATAGGTTTTCGATGTCTAATAGCAACGGTGCTTTTGTCGTTGATGCGCCATTCATAGAAGTATGAGTGGTAGGTGTTTTAATTAAGGTATCAGTCATCTTAGGTCACCTGCTTTAATTTAGGATCGAGCGCGTCACGCAGGCCATCACCCGTCAAGTTAATCGACAATGCAGCCAAGAAGATAGCGACACCTGGCCAAATAGCGAGCCAAACATTACTTTGAATATACTGACGTGCCGTACCGAGCATCGCGCCCCATTCAGCATCAGGTGGCTGTACACCAAAGCCTAAGAAACCAATCGCACCTGCTTCTAAAATAGCAGACGAGAAAATCATCGTCGCTTGTACGATAAGCGGTGCCATACAGTTAGGCAAAATCGTGATAAATAATAAACGCAGCACGCCAGCACCCATCACTTGTGAGGCGATAAAGTACTCACGCTGTAACTCTACCATCGCGGTGGCGCGAGTCAGACGAATAAAAGGCGGCGTACAGACCAAAGCGATGGTAATAATCGTATTGGTCATAGATGGGCCTAAGATAGCAGCAATGATGATGGCTAAAAGCAAGCTTGGATAAGACATCAAAATATCATTGACCAGCATGACCGCTTTGCCCCAAACCTTGGGCCAAAATGCGGCACTAAGTCCTAATGAAATACCGACTAGCATCGCAAGGGTCGTCGCGCTCAGACCGATAAACAGAGAGTAACGCGCGCCATACATCACCCGAGACAAGGTATCTCGTCCAGCATCATCAGTGCCTAGCCAAAACATCGCATCACCACCATTTAAAAAGGCTGGCGGCAGCTGCTCTTGGCCGGTAAACAATTCATAAGGGTCATGGGGTGCAATAGTGGGCGCGAGTATGGCAATGATGACCATCAATGCCAATACAATAAAACCAAGTACTGCGCCTTTATTGCGACAAAACGTCGATAAAAATAGCTGCCAAGATGATGGTGGTGTGGCGGCCATAAGATTGACATCAGAGGGGAGAACAGAAGGCTTCATGAGCAGTTCCTATAGTGGCTAGCGCAGTGACAGTTTTTAGGATTTTATTCCTAAAAAAGTACTAAGCATTGCTAAAACATCACTTCAGCGCCAATCATCACTATTTATAATATGAGTATTTATCAATGTGACATTAAGAAGTATGTCGAATACGTGGATTGATCAGACCATACAAAATATCAATAAATAAACTGACCAAAATCAGGGCAGTGGCGACCAACAAAATACCGTTTTGCACAATGGGGTAATCACGAGTGAAAAAGCCATCGAGGAGCCAATTACCAACGCCCGGCCAGCTAAAGATAGTCTCAGTGATAATCGCGCCCGCAAGCAATGTCGCCATTTGTAAGCCAACCACAGTGACTACGGTAATCAACGCATTACGCATCACGTGTATCATTATCACGCGGCGCGGTGATAAGCCTTTGGCTCGAGCCGTACGTACATAGTCTTCATCCAACACTTCTAGCATCGCAGAGCGTGTCATCCGCGCGATCATGGCGAGTGGGATAGTCGATAAGGCAATTGAAGGCAAGATAAAGTGTTTGACCACATTCCAGAATGCGCCCGGTTCTCCTGACGTGAGAGAGCCGAGTAACCATGAACCGTATAGTGGCTGGACATCCAAGAACTGTGCGACAGAAATTACCCCAGCAACGGGTAAAAGGCCAAGATAGTGAGCGAATATACCAGTTAGGATAGGTCCCAATAGATAGATCGGCATCGAGTATCCTGCCAGTGCTCCTGACATCAGGGTATAGTCAATCCAAGTACCACGGCGTAAGGCGGCAAAAATACCTAAGCTCACACCAATGACACTAGCAATGACAATCGCGCACAACGCCAGCTCTAAGGTTGGTACGAAGTGAGCAAAAAAGTCTTGTAATACGGGAGAACGAGTACGAAAAGACTGACCAAAGTCACCGGTCAATATACCCGTCAAATAGTCCCAATATTGGACAACGAGTGGTTTATCTAATCCGAGCCTTTCTAAGGCGCGGGCATGTAGCTCTGGATCGACCATACGCTCACCCATCATGATCTCAACAGCATCGCCCGGTACGAGACGAATCAACGTAAAGGTCGATAGCGTGAGGCCAAGATAGACAGGAATGAGAATGGCAATACGGCGCAGAATATAAAGTAGCATGGGCTGCTCAGTAGTTGTGATTCAATGAGTGGAGTGGTAGCAATGAATGAAGTCGTCCGTGACCATGCATTTAAGTCATAAGGCACTTGAGTGAAAGGCGCTTAAATGACAAATACTTAAATGATAAGCACTTAAATAAAAAGTATTCAACGCATATAAATACGGCTGGAACAGAGATTCTGAGCCAGCCGAATACAAATTAAATAATAGTGCATGTCGTACCGGACTTAATTAGCTAAGGCTATTCGACCTTCACGCCATCGAAGCGTACAGCACCAAGTGGACTGATTTTGAAATCCACAACGTTTGGTGCAGTGAATACGGTGACTACCGAGTGCGCCATTGTCGTCCAAGGAAGTTGCTCTTTGAATATCTGCTGAGCTTGTACATAGTCATCCACACGCTCATCTTGATTGGTCACCTGACGCGCCTTCATGACTAAATTATCAAAGTCTTTATTACACCAGCGTGAGTAGTTGTTACCACCGACGGCGTCACAAGACAGTAATGAACCTAGCCAGTTATCTGGATCACCATTGTCGCCAGTCCAACCTGCCAAGATCACATCAGGCTCACCTTTAGCAGCGCGTTTTAGATACTCGCCCCACTCATAGGTTACCAGTTTGGTATTAACGCCAATCTTCGCCCAATCGGCTTGCAGCATTTCAGCCATTAGCTTGGCATTGGGGTTGTACGGACGTTGGACTGGCATGTACCACAAGTCGATGCTCATGTTATCAGCACCTGCTTCTTTGATCAGCGCTTTTGCTTTTTCGACATCATAAGGCGCATCTTTAAGCGATTCGTCGTAACCCCACTGCGTTGGAGGCATCGGGTTGGTCGCTTTGAGACCTTCGCTTTGATAGACGGCATTGATAATCGCGTCTTTATTAATCGCCATATCTAATGCTTGACGAACTTTAAGATCACTAAGCTTCGGTTTTTCGACGTTGTAGCCCACATAGCCGACGTTAAAGCCTGGTTGATCAAGAACGGTGGCTTTACCAGATTTTTTGACCGATTCAATTTCGGCAGGTTTTGGATATGCCGATACATGACATTCGCCCGCTTGAACTTTTTGCGCACGAACCGCTGAATCTTTGGTAATGACAAAGACGAGATTGTCGATGTAGATGTTATCTTTGTCCCAATAGTCTGGGTTTTTGGTATAACGAATTTGCGCGTCTTTTTGATAAGAAGTGAAGACGAAAGGACCAGTACCAACTGGTTTGGTATTAAGGTCAGCGGCATTACCAGAAGCCATCAATTTGTCTGCATATTCAGCAGAATTGATATAGGCAAACGGCATCGCTAAGTTCTGTAAAAATGGTGCGTTGGTCTCGCTTAGCGTGACTTTTACCGTGTAATCGTCAACTTTTTCAATGTTAGAAATAATATCAGGCAGTCCCATGCCAACTGAATATGGGAACTCAGCAGGATAGGCTTTGTTGAATTCATAGTCTGGGTTGGTGAGACGTTCTAGGGTAAAAATAAGGTCGTCTGCGTTAAAGTCGCGGCTTGGTGTGAAATAATCTGTTTTACCAAACTTGACGCCTTTACGTAGATTAAAGGTGTAAGTCTTGCCATCTTCGCTAATATCCCAGCTTTCAGCGAGTCCTGGCTGAATCTCAGTACCATCTCTTTTGAATTGCACCAAGCCGTTATAAATAGGATAGGCGCTCGCATCAAAATCTGTACCTGCGGTGTACTGTGCTGGATCGAAACCAGCAGGGCTACCTTCTGAACAATAAAGCAAGGTCTTGGCGGCTTTAGCGTCTGAGCTGACAGCAGATTCATCAGTGGTTTTGTTGTCACCGCTACAGGCGCTTACACCCAAGATAAGCGTGGCCAACATCGTAAGTTTAAAGAGTGATTTTTGCATTATTACGTCCCATGTAATGATAGGTAGTCACTCATATATTTACCTAGTTTGTATTCGACCATGAACACAATGTGCGAGAAATATAATGAGCAAGCACTAAACTGACTTTGAGTATTTATTCTAACGGTATATTTTTACAAAATAATACAAAAATAAAGTTGATATAACTTTAATTGATGTAGTTAAAAACATAACGATATGAATAGTTGTTCGAATATACTCTTATAAATAGCCGTAATGCAAGAAATATTTGAACTAATTTTTATAAAAAACATGGGTTTCTGCTCGTTTTGATATTATTTTGATCAATAATATCAACCATTGTTTCATTCTATCCCTGTGATACCAATAGGAATGAGACGAAATAATGTATTAATCCTTAATTATAATTTTACTCAATAAAAACAATCAGAAATAAATTGGTTACATTTTGTGTATGCCAATTTATGAGATATTGAGGTTATGAGAGATTGAGGGGATACATAATCTACGTAGTGACTACCTCAGCATGACTGTGTTTTGCCTTAATAAGATCTGCTATTTTTTCAGCAATCATGATGGTTGGCGCATTGGTATTGGCACTAATGAGTGTCGGCATGATTGAAGCGTCAATAACCCTTAATCCACTCACACCGCGTACTTTTAGTTCCAAATCAACCACTGACTTATCATCTGCACCCATACGGCAAGTGCCCACGGGGTGGTAAATAGTGTCTGACTTATTGCGGATATAACCGAGCATGCCGTCTTTTTCGATATAAGGGGCGGGGTAGTCTTCGGTGACGTACTTGGCGAGTGCGGACTCTTGCATAATAGCGCGAGTACGCTCGGCACCTGCCACCATATGCTCGACGTCTTTTGGATGTGAGAGGTAGTTGGGATCAATCAATACGGCGTCAGAAGGATCAGCTGAGCCTAATCTCACGGTGCCGCGGCTCTCAGGACGCAAGTAGCAGCTGTGGCAAGAAATGGCATAGCCACGTCTCAAATCGCGTCCATGCTCAATCACACGCGAGATAACGAAGTGCAACTGGGTATTCGGCCACTCTTTTGGCGCGTCACCCACACTAAAGAAGGCACCCGCTTCTGCATAATTGGTAGATAGTATTCCTGTACCGTCTTTTCTCCACTGCCGAATGCTTTTAGGCAATGTCGCCATAGCTGCCAGACCGATGCCGATGACATCAGTGGTATTGACCTCGTAATCAAAGACGACATCCAAATGATCTTGTAGATTGCTACCGACGTCAGGTGCGTCTACCACGACATCAATGCCATGCGACTTTAGATGCTCAGCCGGGCCAATACCAGACAGCATCAGGACTTTGGGCGAGCCAAATGCACCCCCTGACAATAGAACTTCATGACGCGCCTGAACGGTATGCTTCACACCATCTTTTTCGTAGATGACACCGGTGGCTTGATGGTCTTCGATAATGACACGGTTGGCTTGCGCATGGGTAATCACGGTGAGATTCGGACAGTTTTGCACAGGATGCAAGTAGGCCGCAGCAGCAGAGCAGCGCTGGCCTTGTTTTTCACCATGAAAGTGGGTGACTTGATACAACCCTGCACCGTCTTGCTTTTCGCTATTGAAATCGGTGTTATGGTCGAGACCATTGGCAACCGCCGCTTCTACAAAGGCCTTTGAGATGTCTCGCGGACTCAGTAAGTTGCTGACATGCAGCGGTCCACTGTCACCATGCAAGTCATCACTACCGTGAATATTGTTTTCGGCTTTGATAAAGTAGGGCAGCACATCATCAAATCCCCAGCCGGTGCAACCTTGTTCCACCCAGCGCTCATAATCTAGCCTACTGCCCCGCGTATACACCATGGCATTGATGGCAGATGAGCCGCCCAAGCATTGCCCACGTGGCTGAAAACCGCGACGATTATTGAGATGCGTCTGAGGCGTAGTATGAAAGCACCAGTTGTTCAATTTGAGCGGCTTGCCAGGAACCATCAAAATCAATCCAGCAGGTACACGTACCGCCAGATCTTTGCCATCACCGCCATATTCTAATAGGCAAACGCTGATGTTTGGGTTCTCGGTGAGACGGCTCGCCAGTACACAACCTGCAGACCCGCCGCCGACGATGACGTAATCAAATAGTGTGTCAGAGTCCATTTCATATTCCTTATAGCATCCATGCCAATCAAAATAGTTTCAGCTTTACCATAGCTATTATTCTACTGAAATAATGAAATATAAATGACTCCGTGGTATCTATTCAGTATCTATCTACATGAGCACAGGAAAAAAACTAGCAGTATGAATTTCAACGCGCTGATTGGCCTTGAATTCATCTGATTTTTACCGTCCAACCTTATACTGAGCAGACCTCTGAGCGTACAATAAAGCGTTTGCCCTCAGGGATCTCTAGCGAAAAGCTCGCACCGCGTCCTTTTACCACATCAATGGTCAAATCGGTATGCTGCCATAAATTGTATTGTGCGCGTCCCATATAAAATGGACAGCCAGCAAGATCGCCAATCAGCACGTCTTGACCGCCCACCTTGAACTCTCCTAGTGGATAGCACATGGGTGAGCTGCCATCGCAGCAGCCGCCTGACTGATGAAACATCAGCTCTCCGTGCTTAGATTTTAGTAGCTCAATCAACGCCTTACACGACTCTGTTGCTGCCAGTTTCATATTCTACTCCTTCTTATAATCCATCCATGGTTTCTACAATTGCTTTCTACTATCAGTATGCCACAGTCAAATAAAAAAGGTCGCATCATCTTCAGACACATCACAACTGGCATGTGGCTAAAAAGAGACGACCTTCGATTGATGAGTGACAGTGAGAGCAACTAGGTAACAAGCTTACGCCACTGTCATTTTGCGATCCGTTATTGATTATAGTCGATGACGATACGACCTTCGATTTTACCATTACGCATCCGCTCAAAAATATCATTAATGTTCTCTAACGGCTCGGCTTTGACGGTCGCTTTTACTTTGCCAGCCGCTGCCATATCTAGCGACTCTTGCAAGTCAAGACGCGTACCAACGATAGAACCGCGTATGGTGATACCATTGAGTACAGTATCAAAGATTGATACGGGGAAGTCGCCAGTGGGGAGGCCGTTACACACTAATGTACCACCGCGACGTAACATGCTTAAGGCTTGATCAAAGGCTTTTGACGATACTGCAGTGACTAACACGCCATGAGCGCCACCGATCTCTTCTTTCAGAAATTCACCTGGGTCTGTATTTTTTGCATTAATAGTGACTTTAGCCCCCAGTTTTTTGGCGAATTCAAGTTTTTCGTCATCAATATCGACAGCGGCGACGTTGAGTCCCATCGCAATCGCATATTGCACCGCCATGTGGCCAAGGCCGCCGATGCCTGAAATGACAACCCAATCACCAGGCTTGGTTTCCGTCATTTTAAGACCTTTATACACCGTTACGCCTGCGCATAACACGGGCGCAATCTCGATAGAGTCGACACTCTCAGGAATGATACCGACATAGTTGGCATCTGCAAGGACGTACTCGGCAAAGCTACCATTTACTGAGTAACCAGCGTTTTTTTGTTTCTCACATAAGGTTTCCCAGCCGCCCAAGCAATGCGTACAGTGACCACAAGCAGAATATAGCCATGGCACGCCCACGCGGTCACCTTCTTTGACATGAGTGACGCCGTCACCGACCGCTGTGATCACGCCAACACCTTCATGACCTGGGATAAATGGCGGACTCGGTTTGACAGGCCAGTCACCTTCGATCGCATGTAAATCGGTATGGCAGACGCCTGAGGCGTGCATTTTGACAACGATTTGCCCAGCACCTGCGGTTGGAATATCGACTTCTTCGATTTTTAATTCTTGACCAAACTCATGTAATACCGCGGCTTTCATTTTATTAGTCATGATAATCTCTCTTTTATGGGTGATTGATGGGGTGTTGATATAAAAAGTTATTGCCATATTTTGTTCAAAACAGGCAAACACCTTATTTTGGGCGCAAGACTGCTACGAATTTTTTCTGCTGTGCGCCTAAGCGTAGTAGCAGATACAAGAACTCGTCTCAGTCTTTTTTATTTAACTTTTTTATTGAAATCATTGTGGCGAGCGGGCTATGTAATACTTGTAATAACCCGCTCCATGTCTAGAAATGATGGTTTAGAAAAACCCCATCTTTTTCGGACTATAAGATACCAGCATGTTTTTGGTTTGCTGATAGTGGTCGAGCATCATCAGATGGTTTTCTCGGCCAATCCCTGATTGCTTGTAACCGCCGAATGCCGCGTGTGACGGATAGAGGTGGTAGCAGTTGGTCCATACGCGTCCCGCTTGGATGCCGCGGCCGAAGCGATAGGCTTTGTGTACACTACGTGTCCATACGCCAGCGCCTAGACCATATAACGTGTCATTGGCAATTTGCATGGCTTCGTCGTCATCTTTAAAGGTAGTAACCGCAAGTACGGGTCCAAAGATTTCTTCTTGGAACACGCGCATATCGTTGGTGCCTTCAAAGATAGTCGGCTTAACATAGTAGCCGTCTGCTAAGTCGCCATCATGTTTGGCTTGCTCGCCACCAACCAAGACTTTTGCGCCTTCTTTTTTACCGATATCAAGATAAGAGAGAATCTTCTCTAGCTGATCTGAGCTGGCTTGCGCACCAATCATGGTATCAGTGTCTAATGGATTGCCCATTTTGATGGCTTCGACACGAGCGATACAGCGTTTGATAAATTCTTCATAGATACTCTCATGTACCAGCGCCCGTGATGGACAGGTACAGACTTCGCCTTGGTTGAGCGCGAACATGACTAAGCCTTCGACCGCTTTGTCCAAGAAATCATCATCTTCATCCATGACATCAGCAAAGAAGATGTTAGGGCTTTTGCCGCCAAGCTCTAGCGTTACTGGAATGATGTTTTCGCTCGCGTACTGCATGATGAGGCGACCAGTCGTGGTCTCACCAGTGAAGGCAACTTTATTGATACGTGGATTGGAGGCAAGCGGCTTACCAGCTTCAACTCCGAAACCGTTGACCACGTTGAGGACACCTTTTGGTAAGATATCAGCAATCCCGATTGTCTCTAGCATAAATAGGATAGAGGCAGGCGTTTGCTCTGCAGGCTTGAGTACTATACAGTTACCAGCAGCAAGCGCAGGGGCTAGCTTCCATACTGCCATGAGGATCGGAAAGTTCCATGGGATAATTTGGCCGACGACACCAAGTGGCTCATGGAAGTGATAAGCAACCGTGTCATCATCAATTTGACTGATGCCGCCTTCTTGTGCACGAATGGCACTGGCAAAATAGCGAAAGTGATCGACAGCTAATGGAATGTCTGCTGCTAGGGTTTCACGTACAGGCTTGCCATTTTCATAGCATTCAGCAATGGCGATGGCTTCTAAATTGGCTTCCATCTTATCTGCAATTTTGAGCAGTAGATTGGCACGTTCAGCGACACTGGTTTTGCCCCAAGCGTCTTTGGCAGCATGAGCAGCGTCTAAGGCTTTTTCAATATCCGCTTCTTTTGAACGGGCGACTTGGCAGATGACTTTACCGTCAATGGGGCTTGTGTTATCAAAGTATTCTCCATCGGCTGGTGCGACCCACTCACCATTGATAAAGTTGTCATATTTTTCGCGGAATTGGACGGGGCTGTTTTCTGTATTGGGATAGGCGTGTAGCATTAACGACTCCTTGTTGTATTAATTTATAAAGCAAATAAACGTTCAAGCCTTTGATATATGATCTTTTGAGGTCATATCTATAAAGTCACTTGCACGGTTTTGCTGGATCTTCCTGATCAGGTTGTCAGTCTATCCTACTGAACTTTTATACATAAGGATAGTTACTTTTAGTCAAGCAAATCAGGTTGTTTCATAAATTTAGGTTATGCATAAGTATCTGCTTAAATTGGTTCGAAAACTTGGTACAGCTGTTATAATTGCTACCATTATGATGCTACGACGGTAGTTTCCTTTTTCTTATGTTATTGGTTGGTTTGGATATATGCGTCAATCTTCTGCTCTTGATATCTTAAAAACAGGTCAAAATGTGTTTTTGACTGGCTCAGCAGGTTCAGGTAAAACTTATACTCTCAACCAGTACATCAATTACTTACGCGCGCGCCGTGTGCCAGTTGCTGTGACTGCTAGTACGGGTATCGCGGCGACACACATGAACGGCACGACTATCCATAGTTGGTCGGGTATAGGCATCAAAGACGAGTTGTCTGATCGTGATTTGACCAATTTATCGCGTAAGCAGTTTTTAGCAGACAGATTAAAAGACACGGCGGTATTGATCATCGATGAGATTTCCATGCTACATGCCAAGCAGCTCAACTTGGTCAGCCAAGTGCTCAAGCATATTCGCAAAAATGACAAAGCCTTTGGCGGCATCCAAGTCGTGGTCGCAGGAGACTTTTTTCAGTTACCGCCGATTGGTAGTAAAGGGGAGACCAATCGTGAAAAGTTCGCCTTTATGTCTGAAGCGTGGCTCGATGCCAAGTTCCATATTTGCTATTTATCAGAGCAGCATCGTCAAGTCAGTGAAGCAGCAAATGGCGGGCTTGATTTGGATGATATTCTTAACCAAATCCGTCGTCAGGAAGTGACCTTTGAAGCGATTGCCGCCTTAGAAAACACGTACGATCAAAGCGTCGATATCAAACGCACTCGTCTCTATACACACAATCTCAATGTCAATAAAATCAATGATAAAGAGTTGGCATTGCTAGACGGTGAGATGATGCGCTTTGAGGCGACCACCACGGGTGACAGTAAGCTGGTTGAGACCTTAAGAAAGACCGTACGTACCCAAGACGAGCTGATTCTCAAAGTGGGTGCAAAGGTGATGTTTATCAAAAACAATGCCGAGCTTGGGGTGTCTAATGGAACGATGGGCGAGTTGATTGGGTTTGCTGCGGTCAAGATAGATGACAGTAAAGATAGCAGTGATGCGTTAATTGAAGATGATAGCAGTAGTGACAGTGAAGATACTAGCGAAGCCACTGATAAAAAGACGACCAAGGGCAAGAAAAGTGCTGCCAAAAAAGAAGCCGAGCAGTCAAAAGCAAAAAAACCAACGACACAAAAAATGCCTGTGGTCAGGCTAAACTCAGGACGTGAAGTCATTGCTGAGCCTGAAGAGTGGATCATCGAAGATGAGACGGGTGACGTGCTGGCAAGTTACCTACAAGTACCGCTCTGTCTGGCATGGGCAATTACTATTCATAAATCGCAAGGCATGACCCTTGATGCTGCTGAAATCGACTTGTCGCGTACCTTTGAGTTGGGGCAAGGTTATGTGGCATTATCACGCCTTAAATCACTGGCAGGATTGCAGCTGCTCGGTATGAATGACATGAGCTTGCAACTAGATCCGCTGGCACGCGGCGCAGATAAGCGATTCTTGGTACTGTCTGACGAAGCCGATGCCAACTATGCGATGCTCGATGAAGAAAGCATGCAGCAGGCCCATGAGAAGTTTGTCCTAAAGTCAGGTGGTACACTGAGTAAGTCTGTGATTGACGCCTATGCCGCGCTGCAAAAAAAGCGCCGTGAGCAGCAGCAAGCGCAAATCGATAAAAAACAAAAACTGGGCAATCAGGTCTCTGATAAGTCAGAAAGCACCTTGCGTGCGACCAGAGTGTTATTAGAGGAAAGTTTGACCATTGCAGAGATTTCACAAGCGCGTCAGTTATCACAGTCCACCATCATGCGCCACATCGGCGAGCTAAAATCGCAAGACCCCAGTCTTGCCTGTGATCATCTACGTCCAGAGGATGAGGTCATGACAGCGGTTGGCAATGCTTATGTCGCCATAAAAGTCGCTAACAATCCAAACGATTTTAATGATGACGGTAGTATCAAACTGCGTCCGATATTTGATCATCTCAAGCAAAGCATCGACTACAACACCATTCGTTTGGCATTAATTTTTATCACGCCGTAATTTTTTATGACATGATAGTTTGTTATGACATGATAGATTTTTATGACTCTGTAGGTTTTTTTGAAAAACTAATATTGAACCAACTATTAGAGCGTGTCTAAAGCGACAATGCTCATTAACGCTCATTCTTTATATCCCTTTATAGCGATATCTTTTATGCCTGATTTTTCTAGCGCCACTTATCAACTGACCTCTGACCCGATAGCGGCGACGTATCGTACCACTGGTGAACACTCGCAGCCACTGAGAGTTGCTATCAATGGCTTCGGTCGTATAGGGCGCAATGTACTGCGTGCCTTGCTAGAGCGCTTTGAGGTGTTAGGACGTGCCATTCATGTGGTCGCCATTAATGATTTGGCACCAGCGGATATTTTGCTGCATTTATTAAAGTTTGATAGCACGCATGGTCGCCTGAGTCGATTGGGCGTCAATGCCGAGATTGTAGAAAGCGGAGCAGATGAGGATAATAGAACTCAGCTTTGTCTAACCAAAAATAATCTGACGTATTGCATCAATATGCTATCAGAGCCCAATCCACAAAATTTGCCTTGGCAGTCGCTAGGCGTCGATGTGGTGCTGGAGTGTACGGGGCATTTTCGCTCGTATGAGCAAGCCACTCTACATATTGAGGCTGGCGCACAGCAAGTAATCATTGGTGCAGCGCCATTCGATGACGTGGACGCTTGTATCGTCATGGGTGTGAATACCGATGCACTCACGCTTGATCTGCCGATTATCTCTAGTGTCTCTTGTACCACGCAGGCATTGGTGCCGCTGATTGATACGCTTGATAAAGCGTTTGGTGTGAAATCTGCCATGATGACAGAGATTCATGCGGTCACCGCTGATCAGACCGTGCTCGATCAGGCGCATCGAGACCCAAGACGAGCGCGTGCTTCTGGCTATAACATTATCCCAACGACCTCTAGTAGTATCGCTGCGACAGAGCGTGTCCTACCAGCCATGGTGGGTAAGATAAATGGACATTCGATACGCGTGCCCACCATTGATGTAGCGGCGATTGATGTTACTTTTGTATTTGATACGCCAGACGTCAGTGTCGAGGCTATCCGTGAGGTACTCAAATCTGCCAGTCAGGCGCACCTACATGACATCATGGCCTATACCGATGAACCTTTGGTCTCTAGTGATTTTATTCATCAGACTGAGTCGCTCATCATTGATGGTCAGCAGCTCATGCAAGTAGGCGAGCAGTACAAGGTCTTTGCTTGGTATGATAACGAATGGGGTTATGCCAACAGACTGCTCGATATGTGCTTACATCTGGCGTACAGCAAGCGATAATGCATAATTTAAAAGTATTTTAAAATTAATTGAGTTTTTTTAGTTTAGGGGCTTGCATTATAAAATGATATCTATATAATGATGCACCAATGGAGACGTGGCAGAGCGGTTGAATGCACCGGTCTTGAAAACCGACAAGGGTTAATAGCCCTTCGAGAGTTCGAATCTCTCCGTCTCCGCCAAATTCGAAAAAGCCCCAATCAGCAATGATTGGGGCTTTTTTTATGTTAAAAATCGGATTCTATATAGCCTTTATATTTATGATAATCGAGTTCTCACATTTTGAATTAACGGCTTATATTTATAAGCATACTTTGTGGTTACAAAAATAGTAAGAATCCACAACTAAACAACTTTACTATTTTTAAAAATATGAGTATATTGAAAATTGTTGTTTAGTACATTTAATATCACTTTGTAGTTTAACAACCTGAGGATTATCTAATGAAGAAAATAGCGCTATATCTTTTAGCCGCTACCGCTCTTTCAGGTTGCGGTGGTGATGATTCTGGCTCCGATTATGAATCTAGTAATAATATTAATTTATCATCGGGATTTTATACAGGTACTACAGATGAAGGTGAATATTTAGAAGGCTTAGTCGACGACGATAGTAAGATGTGGTTTATTTATTCAGAACCTGGGAATTCAGAACCTGATAACTTTCTAGGTGTTATCAAAAGTGATAATACCGTAGTACTTGATAACAGTCAGTTTGTAGCAGCAGGAAAAAACTATTCTTTTGATAACCGTGCGTATCGCAATATTATCATTAACGGTAATTACAAAACATCAAAAGCTATCACAGGTACATTGGTGGAATCAGGTTCAAGAACGATAAATTATAATCTAGGATATGAAGAAACTGTATCAGCTAAAAAACACACCCTAAGTATGATTAACAATAAAGTATATATGAGCAATTCATATGTGTCTGGTGTTAATAGTTCAAGCTCCATAATGATCAAATTTACCATCGATGGCAACTTTACTAGTTCTGATAGTAGAGGCTGTAATATATCAGGTAAACTCACACCCTCTGCTTCAGAACGGTACTTTTTAAGCAACATCACTTTCTCTGGAGCCTCATGTTCTTTATCAGGTTATAAGGTAGGTGAAGTTTATACAGGAATATCGGTAGTAGATGGAAAGAACAACGATGAAATATTATTCATTAGTACAGATACTAGTGGGGATACAAGCGTAGTTTTTATATAGACATAGCTTTTATCCTCTGATACTAATAAACAGTAAGTGTTAACTTTATAAATTTGAATAGCAAAAAGCCCCAATCAGCAATGATTGGGGCTTTTTTTATGGGGCTGTTATATATAAAGAAAGAAAGAAAGACTGAATCAAATGCTCTACAAAATCTTAAATAGTACGTTGTACGGCTATTTTGCCAGTGAGTTGCCAAACTCAACAGTCTGATCATCTGCTAATATCAGTTTGCCTTCCTCAATCTCGATTGTCATGCCGTTGGGGTTTTTGATCGCACGCATGACATTGATGTCCTCAATACTACTCTCGATAATGATTTTGCCAGATTGTTCTGGCTCGATAGCTGGATCGAATTGTATCAATGGAACATTGAAGCTTTTACCTTGCCTAAGGTTGGCATCTTTCATGCGCAGCACACCTTTGAAGCTCTGTATGGCGACATCGCCATGATTAGATAGCATGAACTGCATTTTGACTTGGTTTAAGCTATCGCTGTCACTGGTCTTAATTGGTAATAGGGCGACAGGGTATTTCTGTGCTGTCGTATTTGCCGCCTGACCAGTCACGACGGGGCTCTTTTTACCCGTTGGATTATTGGGATGCAAACGCTCGTACTCACGCTGTTGTATGAGGGCTTGCTCAATCGTGGTACGCGGCATGGCGCCTGATTCATAAGCCTCGCTGAGTTTCATTCGCAGCATATATCGGCTCAGCACTTGCTGATCGGCCGCAGGCAATTGCTCAAAGGTTTGCCCTAGCTTTTTTTGCCACTGGTCAGAATCAGTCGGTATGGTTGTTTTGCTGGGGTCAGTTTGTGGTGATGAGCAGCCAGGCGCCATCGCTAGCATCGCCACCGTTATGCTCAAACACAAAGTTTTATTAAAACGATTTTGTAAACTCATCATCGTACACCTCCTTATACATTTTTATTATGGTAAAACCTGACGAACAATCGCGACTGTTATTCTTAATATACCTCGTTTGGGGAGAGGTTTTGTTTAATTATGGCTAACTACCGTAGCAAACTGACGATAGTGTCAAAAAATCAGTGCTGTTAAATACGAAAAAAATGTATAACGGTTAAAAGTTTTAATAAAGCTTTACTCTGGATAATAGCTCTGAATAACAGCAACAAAAAAAGACCAAGCTTGCGTTAGCAAACTTGGTCTTTTTTATAAACGTCGTTATCGGCTACTATCTGGCCGCATAATGACTTCTAGTTTGTCATGTTCAACATTGGTTATTGATCGTTGTCTTGCAACTCAGATAAAGAGTGAGAGATGTTGTTGTTGTGCGTTACTACGATTGCTTCATCGATGATACGCTGACTGACGCCGCGCTTGCGTAGCGTTTCGATAAATACCTCGTCATGAGCGAGCGTGTAATCTTGATGGTCACGATCGAGACCTTGGCGAATATAAAGGCGAATAAGACCTTGAATGCGCTTAAAGCCCAATTCTGACGTTGTCGCTTCCAATAGGCCAATCATTTCTTCAGACAAACGAATGCTGATCGGGCGCATGATTTTTTGCGGATGATCAGAAAACTTATTTTTTACACGTACAGGTATCATAATAAACCATTATTTTTAGTGAGTAGGAGTAAAACACTCAAACAAAAACGAACCCAATCAGAACTCATCTTACCATACAACAAAAATGCCTAAAAGAATACAGCCGCCGTGCGAATATTATTATAGACAAATGCGAAAACGGCAACAATAAAAAAACCTTCATCAAATAGTGATGAAGGTTTTTAGTATATGGCTCTCCAACCTGGGCTCGAACCAGGGACACACGGATTAACAGTCCGTTGCTCTACCAACTGAGCTATTGGAGAATAAGCTGTCATAACTGCAAGTGTTTCAAGCTTTATAAAGCAGTAATTACTTGGCTTGTTTGCGTTATGTGGGGCACATTTTAGCCAAGTCGTTAGAGGCTGTCAACCTTATTCTGAGATAAATTATAAATATTGTCGCAATTATTAAAAATAGGCGCTTATCCCTTATCAGATAGGACGTTTCAGCGCCTCTGCTCGTTTAATAGGGGCGTAAATAGGCCGATTTGCTCACAATGATACGTACACTTATAAAAATAAAAGACGTTACGTAGAAGAATGCGCAAAAAGCGCACGCGAGTATTTAGATCGTAAGACAAAGCAGGTAATAAAAACAGTTCTATCTTGAAATAAAAGCCATTACGACATGCTTTGACACAATAAAGTTGCAAGACAGCCCTTCACATTGGTAACAGAACTCTATAAAATACCGACCATGTGGTTTCTTTGCTATGTTTTATTAGCAGTTGTTTAAATAAAGGCGGTGCGCAAAAGATGAGTCCTACTACGATTGCCTACGGTTACCTAACCATTGCCATTATATGTGAGGTGGTAGGGACGACATTTTTGGTGAAATCAGAGCAGTTTACCCATTTAGGGCCGACGCTGATGATGGGAGCGCTGTATGCGCTCTCATTTTACTTATTGGCACAGACACTCAAGGTGATACCGCTAGGCATTGCTTATGCGTTATGGGGCGGGTTGGGCATTGTGCTCACATCGCTTGCAGGTTTGGTGCTATTTAAGCAAACCCTTGATACGGCAGCAGTGGTTGGCATTGCCATGATCGTTGGCGGTGTCGTTGTAATGAATTTATTGTCTAATTCTGTGGTGCATTGATATGAGTGTAGAAATAGAAAATCCTTATAAGCGTAAAAAACAGCCAGAAGTGGTTCGCCGTGCTCTGCTCGATCAAGCAGCACGGATCACGCTTGAGCAAGGGCTATCTAAAGTGACGTTTCAGGCAGTCGCTGATGCGGCAGGCGTGACAAAGGGCGGTGTGATGCATCATTTTGCAACAAAAAATGCCCTTGTGCTTGAAGTGTTCGATGATGCAATGGCGAAATTTGAGGCAGAAGTCGAGGCCGCTATGGCAAAAGATCCTGTGAGTCATGGCGCTTTTACCCGTGCTTACATCGACGCCACCATCAGTCTGGGCGAAAAAGCGCAAGAAGAATACGACAACCAAGCCACCTTATATGTATTGATGCTAGGTGATAGTGAGCTACGTGAGCTGTGGGCCAAATGGGCCAACACGCAGTTAGAAAAACATGCCGCCACTGACGATACTGAAACCCTATGTATGGCTCGTCTGGTCGCTGATGGAATTTGGCTCTCCGACTTTTCAGGTATCAACATATCAGATAAAAAATCGCTACATGATCGATTGATAAAAATGACGCAACCTGACTTTGACAATCGTTCGGGTCAATAAATATCCGGATTGCTAACCATGCAACTTTAGAATTTTAACAATGACGATATGATTTGGTAAAAGGGTGTTTTATTGCCGCTTTTATCAATCGTCCCAAGGAGTATTTATGACAGATATCAACAATTTGACAGACATTATCGATTTAGAACAAGTGCAAACTGCCTATATTAATGGTCGCTACTTAGCGGTCGATGACACGCTCGCCACTTTTGAAGACATCAATCCAGCGACAGGTGAAGTGCTGGCAACCATTCAGCAAACCACCAATGAGCAGATTGATGATGCGGTCAAAGCGGCACATAAAGGTCAAAAAATCTGGGCGGCGATGACGACTGTTGAACGTGGTCGTATTTTATCAAAGGCCGTTGAAATATTGCGTGCGCGCAATGATGTGCTTGCGCTACTTGAAACAAAAGACACAGGTAAAGCCTACTCTGAGACAAAGTATGTCGATATCGTGACTGGCGCTGATGTCATCGAGTACTATGCAGGGCTTGCACCAATGATTGAAGGTCGTCAAATTCCATTGCGTGATACGAGCTTTGTCTATACTCGCCGCGAGCCGCTTGGTGTGGTCGCTGGTATTGGTGCATGGAACTATCCTATTCAGATCGCGATGTGGAAAGCAGCACCTGCATTGGCTGCTGGTAATGCGATGATCTTTAAGCCATCAGAAGTCACCCCTTTGACTGCTTTGAAATTAGCAGAAATCCTGACAGAAGCGGGACTGCCAGATGGTGTATTCAATGTCGTACAAGGCAACTACGAAGTAGGCCAAGCGCTGACCAATCATCCAGATATCGCCAAAGTATCATTCACAGGTGGCGTACCGACGGGTAAAAAGGTCATGTCGAGCGCAGCAAGCTCGTCTTTAAAAGATGTGACGCTAGAGCTTGGTGGTAAATCACCATTGATCATATTTGATGATGCCGATATCAATACTGCGGCTGACATCGCGATGATGGCGAATTTTTATAGTACCGGTCAGGTATGTACCAATGGCACGCGAGTGTTCGTCCCTAAAGCGCTGCAAGAAAAGTTTGAGCAAGCCATTTTAACGCGTGTTGAGCGTATTAAGTTGGGCGATCCGCTGGATGAGAACATCAACATGGGTCCATTGGTCAGCTTCCCGCATATGGAAAGAGTGCTTGGCTATATCGAGCAAGGTAAAGAGGGCGGCGCACGTCTACTAACGGGTGGCGCACGCGTTACAACAGATGCGCTGGCAAATGGTGCCTTTGTTGAACCGACCGTATTTACAGATTGCAGCGACGATATGACCATCGTCCGTGAGGAAATCTTTGGTCCAGTCATGTCAATATTGACCTACGAGACCGAAGAGGAAGTCATCCGCCGCGCCAATGATACCGATTATGGCTTAGCAGCTGGGGTGGTGACTGCGGATCTAAATCGCGCGCATCGCGTCATCGCTCAGATCGAAGCGGGTATCTGCTGGTTGAACACGTGGGGTGAGTCAGCGGCACAGATGCCAGTCGGTGGCTATAAGCACTCAGGTATCGGCCGCGAAAACGGGGTTGAGGCGCTTGAGCATTATACTCAAACCAAATCTATCCAAGTAGAGTTGGGTGCGTTTGAATCGGTCTTTTAATGATTGGTATTGAGAAAAACGAGGGCAGTTTGGACCTGATGACGCTGTGCATTTGACCTTACTGCTACCAACCGATTTATATTTTTCAATATTATGGAGTATGTTATGACATCAACCACCCCTGAGTACGATTATATTATTGTTGGTGCAGGGTCAGCAGGTAATGTGCTGGCCACGCGTTTGACCGAAGATGCCAATATCAAAGTATTGCTACTAGAAGCGGGTCGTCCAGATTATCGATTGGACTTTCGTACCCAAATGCCAGCGGCGCTTGCGATGCCGCTGCAAGGCACGACTTATAACTGGGGCTACAAGACAGATCCTGAACCATATATGAACAACCGTGTCATGGATTGTGGTCGCGGTAAAGGACTTGGCGGCTCATCGCTTATCAACGGTATGTGCTACATCCGCGGCAATGCGCTAGATTATGATGATTGGGCAAAAATCAAAGGTCTAGAAGACTGGACGTATTTAGATTGCCTACCGTATTTTAAAAAGTCAGAAAACCGCGATGTCGGTGAAAATGACTACCACGGTGCGGGCGGCCCTGTTGAGATGACTACCTCAAAGCCAGGCGTCAATCCACTGTTCCAAGCCATGATCGAAGCTGGCGTACAAGCAGGATATCCACGCACCGAAGACTTAAACGGCTATCAGCAAGAAGGCTTCGGTCCGATGGATCGCTTTGTAACGCCAAATGGTCGCCGCGCTTCAACGGCTCGAGGCTATCTGGATCGCGCCAAGCCGCGTGACAATATCACGATCTTGACAGGTGCGCTTACCGATGTGATCTTATTCGATGGCAAGCGTGCCGTCGGTGTCAAAGTAGAGCACGGAGGCCAAACCAAAAAGTTTTATGCATCTCGTGAAGTGGTGGTGTCCTCTGGTGCGATTGCCTCACCTCAGCTATTGCAGCGCTCAGGTATTGGCCCTGGTCAATGGCTCAGAGACGCTGGCGTGACGGAAATATTAGATTTACCGGGCGTTGGTAATAACTTGCAGGATCATTTAGAGCTGTATATGCAGTATGAATGCAAACTGCCAGTGTCAATCGCGCCTGCCAACAAATGGTGGAATAAACCAGCGATCGGTGCGGAGTGGTTGTTCAATGGTACAGGCCTTGGCGCTTCTAACCAGTTCGAAGGCGGCGGTTTTATCCGTACGGATGAGAAATTCACTCACCCAAATATTCAGTATCATTTCTTGCCGCTTGCCGTGCGTTATGATGGCCGTAGCGCCAGTGATTCGCACAGTTTTCAAGCCCATGTTGGTTCATTGCGCTCACCAAGTCGTGGTCGCGTCAAGCTGACATCAAAAGACCCAAGTGCGCATCCAAGTATTTTATTTAACTATATGTCACATGATCAGGATTGGCAGGAGTTTCGTGCGGCAATGCGTATCACGCGTGAGATCATGCACCAACCTGCGTTGGACCCTTATCGCGGTGCTGCCATCTCACCCACCGAAGACTTGGTCACCGATCAGCAGTTAGATGACTATGTGCGCGAGCATGGTGAGACGGCTTACCATCCGTCGTGTACGTGTGCGATGGGTGAAGATAATGATTCGGTCGTCAATGGTGAAGGGCTGGTGCATGGTATCGATGGTTTGCGAGTCGTCGATGCGTCTATTATGCCAAATATTATTAGCGGCAATCTCAATGCCACCACCATTATGCTGGCCGAAAAAATCGTTGATAAAATGACAGGCGTACAACTGCCTCGTTCTACGGCAGATTATTATGTCGCCAATGGAGCACCGCTACGCGCTGAGCCGATGCGCGATTACCTCTCAACGATGTAAGCTAAGCGGCTGGGCAGGTAGGCAGGGCGAGATGCGCTGCTGAATAAATAACGATATAAGATAACTTCAAAGTAATGGCCTTTCACGTAAAGGCCTTTTTTATCAGCGCTGATGTAGTAGGGCGATGCAAGTCGTTACGGTCGGCACTGTTTATCATTTTATTCGCTTTTATTCATTGGTACTGCTTTGTGCGTCATGCGGTTATGTATACGTTATGTGGTTAAAAGTCATAATGCTATGCCGGACAAAGCAATATCGGACACTGTTTAATTTACCTATTTGAGGTCTTTTATGTACAGTTCGCCATCACAAGATGTGACGAAACCTTTGAGCCTAAATAAAACTGTGTTTTTAGGTTCGGCTATTATTTCTATTTTATTGATAATTTGGACCATTGTTTTTCCAGATTATAGTGAGACATTACTCAGCTCAAGCATGTCTTGGGTATCAGATAAGTTTGGCTGGTACTATATGTTGGTGGTTGCCGCTTATAGTATCTTTGCTTTGTTCGTTGGTTTTTCTAAGTATGGCGATATTAAGCTTGGTCAAGATCATGAAAAAGCACAATTTCCGTTTTTAGCGTGGGCGGCCATGCTGTTTTCAGCGGGTATCGGTATCGACCTGCTATTTTTTGGTGCGTCAGAGCCATTGATGCATTATCTAACGCCGCATACGGGACTAGAACCTGCTAGCGCCGAGGCGATGCGCCAAGCACTTGCTCAGACTTTCTTGCATTGGGGTCTACATGGCTGGGGTATCTATGCGCTGATTGGTATGGCGTTGGCTTATTTCGCCTATCGCAAAAACATGCCACTCGCGCTACGCTCACCGCTCACACCGATATTTGGTGAACGCTTGATCAAAGGCTGGCTAGGTGATGGGATTGATACCTTTGGTGTCGTGTGTACGTTGATGGGCATTGCGACCAGTCTGGGTATTGGGGTCTTACAGGCCAATGCTGGCTTGACCCATGTGTTTGGTATTGAATCTAGCAAGATGGTTCAAGCGCTTATCATTGTAGGTGTGGTCGTAGCCGCTGCTGTCTCTGCGATGACGGGTGTTGAAAAAGGCGTACGTCGTCTGTCTGAATTCAATATGCTGTCGTCAATATTGCTATTGCTTGCCATATTAGTGATGGGCAATACAGTATATTTATTAAACACTTTTACGCAAAATATTGGTCAATATTTCCAAACCATTATTTATAAAACCTTTGATGTTTATGCTTACGACGGTACTGCTGGTGCCGACTGGAAATCCGGTTGGACAATATTTTTCTGGGCATGGTGGGTGGCTTGGGCACCGTTTGTTGGTCTATTTATTGCGCGTATTAGCCGTGGCCGTACGCTACGTGAGTTTGTCTTTGGCGTGATGTTCATTCCATTGGGCTTTATTTTTGCATGGTTCTCTATCTTTGGTAACACCGCGATAGATCTGGTCGCTAATGGTGCAACGGCGCTTGGTGAAACTGCCGTCAATGATGCCGCTATGGGCATGTTTGCGCTATTTGAGTACTTCCCTTATAGCGAAGTCCTATCATTTGCAGGTGTGATCATTGGTTTAGTGTTCTTTGTGACCTCTGCTGACTCAGGCGCGTTGGTACTTGCGAACCTAAGCTCAAGAGGCATGACTAATGACACCGATGCACCGGTTTGGTTACGTTTATTCTGGGCAGCGGCAACGGGTCTTATCACGCTAGGCTTATTGTTTGCGGGCGGTTTTGCCTCATTACAATCTGTCTCTGTGATTGCGGGCTTGCCATTCTCTCTGATTCTAGTGCTGTATATGATGTCTATGTGGAAGTCATTGAAAGAAGAGGGCAATAAGCGCAAAGCCAGCACGATTGGTACTGCCAATGTACTTGACAGCGGTAAAGGCTGGAAAGCACGCTTGCAACGCATTGTGAGCTTCCCGGGACACGCGCAGGTCGAAAAATTCTTGAAAACAGTCGTAATGCCAGCGATGACTGAGGTCGAAAAAGAGTTCAAAGCGGGCGGTCTCAAAACCTCGTTAGATGCGCATAATCTTGCCAGTATTGGTGAAGATATCGATGCTGGTATGGATAAAGACAGTGGTCAGGTCGACGGCCTAAAACTGCGCGTTGGTCATGGTGACGAAGATGACTTTATTTATGAAGTCAACTTGATTAAAGCTGAACGTCCTAACTTCACATTGAATACATCAAACAAGCAGGCAGAGCACTATTATCGTGCTGAGGTGTTCTTAAGTGAAGGCTCGCAAGAGTATGACTTGGTCGGTTATACCAAAGAGCAAGTATTGGTCGATATCTTAAATCAGTACGAGCGTCATTTGCAGTATTTACATTTAGAGCGTTAATGGCTTAGACGATCACTTATCAACTATATGCACGATAGCTGATAGGTGACTGTCTTTATAAGAAACTTTTGTAATAAATGACCCCATAAGTCGATTGCAGCTTATGGGGTTTTTTATGACGAACAAAACAAGCGAGAAACAGCATAAGTGAGAGATAACATCAATCAATATGGGATAAAATCCATCAGACAAGCGGATAGGGTTTTATACAAGCAAAGGATATCGTTGTGAGCAGATTAAAATACATAGCGCATTACTCAGAGCAGATTCAAACGCAAGCGGCGCAAATGATAAGTGATGGCAGAATGGGTGAGTATTTGGAAAACAAATACCCCACCCAGCATCAAGTACAAAGTGATAAGGCGCTTTATCACTATATCAATGAAATAAAAAACCAGTATATGCGTAAGATTGGCCCGCTATCACATGTCAGTTATAGCAGTAAGTTAAAGGTACTAAAACATGCGCTAGGTATCCATACTACCCAATCTCGCGTGCAAGGAAGTAAGCTTAAATCTCATAACAGCATCACAGTAGCAAGCCTGTTTAAAGATGCGCCGCCAGAGTTTTTGCGGATGATTGTGGTGCATGAGCTGGCACATTTCAAAGAGCATGATCATAACAAGGCGTTTTATCAACTGTGCTGTCATATGGAGCCTGACTATCATCAGCTCGAATTAGATATGCGTTTATGGTTGCATTGGCAAGAGCGGTGACCACAACTATGGCTAGCTATAAATAATAGCGTCATAAGAATTTGTACTATTAGTGTTTAATATTCCTTTAATTAAATATAACGGCATAAAAACTTTTTAATTCTTAGGAAGAATGCATTCAGATAAACGGTAGCAATTATAGTTTGAACGGTGTTTCTTTAATAGATAGATAATTTATTCACTATAAAGAATAATTTTCATATGCCGGTTAAAGGATGTAGCGTAGATGCTATATAATTAAGCCATAATTATGAATATATACATTCTATTTAATAAATATATTCAATTATAAATCATTAACTTTATCTTTCCTAATTAATAAAGACAAGCGGTCGTAGTCATAGTATGAGTGGCGTTGGTCTGTGTATCACTGTGTACTAAGATAAACAGAATAGTATTGAATTTGTTACTTAAGATATTTCAATTATTTCTACTTCGATATTTCTGCATAGAACCTGAGTTTTAGTTGATTAGTCTTACTGGCTAAAGGTTTTACTGTCGTATACCGGCCCACTTACTTTTTAAAGGAATAAATAGACATGAATCGTAATTATAAGGTTATTTGGAATCAATCACTAAACTGTTTTATGGCCGTTGCAGAATATGCAAAGAGCCGTGGTAAATCATCTAGTAATGTTGTCAGTTCTACGTCTACTGCATCGGCTGTCGTATCATCAGGTGCGCGGTTGTTGCGTTTGAGTGCAATATGTGCAGGACTGGCAGCTTCTGGTCTAAGTATGCAGGCGAATGCAGCAAGTGAATATCGCGGTGACAACAGGGATACTCCGATCTTTGCTAACACTGGTGAACGACTCAACGTTGTAGGTGGCGCACCGATAAACAACCTAAGTGAAAACAATATTGGTGTGATCGCTGTCGATACCAGTGCTGAAAACCAAGATACGTTAACCATAAAACTTGCTAAAGACATTACGGGTCTTGATAGCGTGACGGTTGGTCCTAACGTGCTAAATGGTGCTGGTTTGACTGCAGGTGAAACCTTCGTCTCATCTGACGGTCTAAACTTTGTCGCTAACGGTGGCGCTAGCACAGTTGCTGTGACAAGAACTGGTATTAATGCAGGCGAGCTTGTTATTGAGGGAGTTAAAGACGGTGTTATTGATGAAACTAGTAAGCAAGCCGTTAACGGTAGTCAGTTAAATGCAACTAACACTATGGTTACTAACCTGACCAATGGTACTGCTGGTATCGTTCGTGAAGATAACGGTACAGGCGCGCTCACTGTTGGCTCTACTGCAACTGCAACTACTGATAATGCGATTGCAATGGGTGTGGGTGCAAAGGCTACTGATTTAGAAACGATTGCTATTGGTAGAAATGCTTCTGCTTCGGGCGGTGGATCAGTTGCTATCGGTGATAGCACAGTAACTACCGATATAGATTCAGTAGCTATAGGCAACGATTCAAAAGCCTTAGGTGCGCGTACTATTGCTATTGGTGATGATGCTGTTGCTGGTGACGACACTGTTACTATCGACGATGCTATTGCTATTGGTACAGGAGCCATTGCCAACGGTCTTCGTAGTAATGCGCTTGGTACTAATGCTAATGCCGCGGAGCAAGATAGTACCGCAATAGGTTTTAATGCCAATGCCGCTGCTGTCGATAGTACTGCAATAGGTAGAAATGCTAGTGCCAACGGTCTTCGTAGTAATGCGCTTGGTACTAATGCTAATGCCGCGGAGCAAGATAGTACCGCAATAGGTTTTAATGCCAATGCCGCTGCTGTCGATAGTACTGCAATAGGTAGAAATGCTAGTGCCAACGGTCTTCGTAGTAATGCGCTTGGTACTAATGCTAATGCCGCGGAGCAAGATAGTACCGCAATAGGTTTTAATGCCAATGCCGCTGCTGTCGATAGTACTGCAATAGGTAGAAATGCTAGTGCCAACGGTCTTCGTAGTAATGCAATTGGTCAAGGTGCTAGTGCAACTGCTGAAGATAGTACGGCAATAGGTTCTACTGCTAGTGCCACTGCGATCGGCAGTAGTGCCATCGGTGTGAATGCAATTGTACAAGCTGGTGCAGACAATACAGTTGCCTTGGGCCGGAATACTCTAGCAACTGAAACAGCGACAGATTCTGTGGTTATTGGTGCAGGCTCACAAGTCAGTGGCCAGTCTGCTGTAGCGATTGGTAAGGGTTCTCAAGCGAATGGCAATCAGTCTATTGCTATTGGTACAGGCAATATTGTGAATGGCAATAATTCTGGTGCATTCGGTGATCCAACCATTATTGATGGCGCAAACAGCTACTCGGTTGGTAATAACAACAATATCACCAGCAATGATACCTTTGTACTTGGTAATAGCGTAACCCAAACCGTCGAGGGTTCAGTTGTCTTGGGTACTGGTTCGGCTGCGACTACCGGTGCAGGCGTTGCTGGTTATGGTGCTACTAACGATGCGGCGATAGCTGCGACTACAAGTACCACAGGCGCAGTTGCTATAGGTAATGCAAGTGAAGGTGTCTACCGTCAAATCACTGGTGTTGCTGCAGGTGCAGCAGACTCTGATGCGGTCAACGTGTCGCAACTAAGAGGCGTTGAGAATCGACTTGTCAATAACATGAATGATTTGGGTTATAAAATTAATGAAGTAGAAGAAGATGCTAACGCTGGTATCTCAGCTGCTATGGCTATGTCCTCACTACCGCAAGCCTACATACCTGGTAAATCAATGATCGGTGGGGGTGTCGCAACCTATAATGGTGAAAGTGCAGTTGCCATTGGTCTGTCCAAAGTCTCTGATAACGGTCGTTGGGTAATGAAAATCAATGGTACAGCAGACACCCAAGGCAATGCTGGTGGCGCAATTGGTGCAGGCTTCCATTTTTAAGATTAGTATTAAATAAAGTCTGCTATGTTGTTTTGCACCTTGTGTTCATACAAGGTGCAAGTCCCTACTAATAATTTTATTGAGTTTAAAAGGAAGTCATATGAATAACCAATTTTTGGGTAAAGTTACCAGTTTAGGTACGTTAAGCCTAGCTTTGTTAGCGATGACAGGTTGTCTAGGTAGTAAAAATCTTAGTCAAGGTATCACGGACCAAGGCCGTGTTCAGCAACAGGATATCGTCTTCCCAGAGCTCGATACTGCTTGGCAAAAAAACGGTCAGTTTCCTAATAGTGAGAACCTCGCCAAAATAAGACCTGGTATCGCCAAAGATGATCTGTATCAACTGATTGGTCCTCCACACTTTAGCGAAGGTAGCAATGCACGTGAATGGGACTATATTCTTAAATTCTACGACAATAATCAACAAGTAAAGGTTTGCCAATATAAAGTGATTTTCGACAAAGAATATAAGGGTCAAGAGTTCTATTGGAGTCCTGCTGACTGCCCGCCCAAAAAAATTGCTGTTGTACAATCGATACCAGAACGCATCAACTTAGGTGCTGATACGTTGTTTGAGTTCAATAAATCAGAGGCTCAGAATATGTTGCCGCAAGGCCGACGTGAGCTTGACGAATTGGCTCAAAAGCTGAGAGAGTATCAACAGATGGGTCAAGTCATGGTTTCTATTACTGGGCATACTGATCGCAAAGGTGACAATGCTTATAATATGAATCTGTCATCACAACGTGCCCAGACCGTTGCTAACTACTTGGTCAATCAAGGTGTTAGCCCGAATAGTATCTCTGCCACAGGCGCAGGAGAATTGCAACCTGTCCAACAGTGCTCAACGGCGCTATCACGCCAACAAGAAATCGACTGCTTACAGCCCAATCGCCGCGTTACGATTGATGTGACGGTTGTTCAATAGTTAGGCTGAAAATAGAAATTTTAAATAAAAAGGGCTACTAATTGATAATTAGCAGCCCTTTTTTATTATATGTATCATTATAACTTGCTTATTATTATTGACTTATGAGCTATATTACATGTAATCCAAAGTAAAAACTTGCACGACATTTTATTCATGATGTTAAGCAAAAATTTATTATTGCTGATAATAATTATCAAGGTCGTATGCGCGACGATGAGTTTTTTGCCACTGAGTTCTACTGGCAGCCAGCCTCTTGTGCTAAATATTCACAGTTCTAGCACTCGGTTTGATTCTCATAAGTAACGAAAAAAGTCTGACAAGATATATATCATACTGAGCTTTACCAGATACGGTATTGTTCTTCTTTTGGCTCATAACCGCTCATATACAGAAAGGCCTAAATAACATCAATGATAGAACATACAATAAGCTAAATGGTTTATCCTATAGCAATAAAAATTTGGGCTTCTCGAGTTTTTTCAAACTTCAGATCGCTTGTTATTTACGATAAAGATTATCTAATGAGTTATACAAAAAAGGTTATAAGCAATGATCAATACCAAAATATATAAAGCCATTTATACTTTAGCCGAAGAATTACTAGAGGCCGATCGTAGAGGCAATCAAGCGAAATTTGACGAGCTTTATGCTGAGCTAAAAGCCATTTGTACCGATAATGAAGGCACTGACAAAGACCACCCAGAGCAGTGGGAGACCCTTGCTGATTTCACAGAGGATTTGGACGAAGCTTTAGTTATCTATGACAAGGCGTTGGTCAAAGCCACGGCGATCAATTCAAAAGATCATATGTCATCAATTGCTTTTTCTATGGCGGTTCTACAGCTTGAGACGGGTGAGACAGAAGCGGCTATCCAAAGTCTACAAAATGCTAAAGTCACGGCCAATAAAATTGAAGACAAAGAGTTTAAGGTGGAGATCGATGAGCTACTCACAAAGCTGCTAGCTGAGTAACCTCAACTAAATAGGAATAAATCTGGTATGCAAGACGTCCCTATAGTGATCATTGGCGGTGGCTTGAGTGGACTATACGCCGCCTTTTTATTAGAGCAAAAAGGCATCGCGTATAGACTGCTAGAGGCTCGTGATACATTGGGTGGCCGTATTGCAGTCGCCAAGTTTTCAGACATGCCCCATTCGGAACAGGCAGCTCTTGACAAAAAGGCTGCTGATAAGGAAGCTGCTAATAAAATATTTGACAACACAGAGTCAAATAATGTGTTTGACTTGGGGCCTTCGTGGTTTTGGCCAGACTATCAGCCGCAGTTGAGTAGTCTTATTGAATCATTAAATCTATCGCGCTTTGCTCAGTTTGAAGAGGGCGATATGATGGTTGAGCGCGCTGCGGACCAACCACCTGTACGTATGCAAGGCTATAAAAGCGCGCCGCCTTCTATGCGCTTAGTCGGTGGAATGGCTGCTTTGATTGAGGCGCTATACGCTCGTTTAGATACTCGTTGTATCATGACCAATCAAACGGTACGGCAGTTGACTAAAACGGATGGACATATTGAAGTGCGGAGCGAAGATAGCTCTGGGTATATGACGACGTTTCGAGCGCAGCATGTGTTACTTGCGCTACCGCCTCGGTTGGTAGAAGGTCGTATAACATTTCAGCCAGCATTACCGCAGAATCTGAGTACCCAGTGGCAAGAGACAGCAACTTGGATGGCACCTCATGCCAAATATGTGGCGGTCTATGAGTCACCATTTTGGCGATATAACGGTCTCTCAGGCGCAGCGCGCAGTGCGATAGGGCCACTTACCGAGATACATGACGCTTCTACGCTAGAAGGTAATGGCGCGTTGTTTGGCTTCTTTGGCGTTCCCGCGCAAGTACGCCAAAGTGTCTCTGATGATGTGTTAAAAGAACACTGCCGTGCGCAATTGGTACGTCTGTTTGGGGCACAGGCGGATACGCCAATTGCTGAGTATCTCAAAGACTGGGCGCAAGATCCATTGACGGCGATGCTAGCTGATGTCAGCGGCGATGGTCAGCACGCAGTAGCGCCACCATCTAAGCCACAAACAGGCGTATGGCAAGACTATCTAACAGGCTGTGGCAGCGAATGGTCAACGCAGTTCCCTGGTTATATTGCGGGCGCTATTGATGCAGCGGCAACGGCGGTACAAAGCTTGCCTGCGACAGTGTTATCTCGATAGTGTTGTCTCGATAGTGTTGTCTCGATAGTGTTGTCTCGATAATAGACACCGCTAAAGGTTATCCAGCTAGATAAAACATCGTCATCCAATAGGATAGTTGATGAATGACCCACTCAAAAAAAACGCTCGCAAGGCTACTTGGCTGGTTCCTTTTGCTTGTCTGTTAGCAGGCGGTGCGCTCACTGGTATTTCGACCAATCTAGCAAAATACGCTGGTGACATTGGGCTGACACCACTAGCATTTTTGTTTTGGTCGATCACTGGCGCTGCTATTATTCTATTGATAGTTTCCTTCATTAGGCAAGAAACACTTCCTTTTAGCGCTCATAGTATTGAATATTATTTCGTTGCCGCCTTTGTCAGCGTGGCTGCTGCTAACTTACTGTTATTTTCTGCTATTCCTCATGTTGGGGCAGGGTTTGTTGCCCTTATTATATCTTTACCCCCACTGCTAACGTATGTTGGCGCACTGCTGCTACGTATGGAGCGTTTTTATCTCATTCGTGCGCTTGGCGTAGTGGCGGCACTTTTTGGCGCAGGGGTGTTGGCTATTCATAAGCTTTCTGCACCAGAGTCTAGTGTCTTCTGGATCTTAGTCGCGCTGTGCGGGCCAGTGCTACTCGCCATTGGTAATATCTATCGGACATTACGCTGGCCTGACAATGCTTCATCTAGTGCGCTTGCACCTGGCATGTTGGTTGCGGCGGCGCTATTGTTAGGTTTATTTAGTGCATTCTCTGATTTTTCTGTCGCGATATCTTTGGGTGCTTGGTTGCCGCTAGGATTGATAGCCGTACAAGCATGGGTGTTTGCTGGTCAGTTCTTATTATTATTTCTTTTGCAAAAAACAGGCGGCCCTGTTCTGCTCAGTCTATTAGGTGCAGTGGGGGCAGTCGTTGGTGTGCCTATTGCGATTTTTTTACAAGGGGAGCGTCCGCCTGAAGGCTTGTTTTTGGGAGCGACGTTAATAGCCATTGGTGTGGTGTTGGTGACATGGGGCGGTGTAAAGATGACGACGGTAACGATAAAGGACGAGTGAAAGTCAGCTTATCAAGCGACACAATCAGTCAGTGTGCTATGTCCTTGCAAGTATTTGATATTCTTTTTTAATCCTGATTATGATCTATATTGATTCAATAATTAGTTACGATTATTTCAAATCAGTTTTTGTGAATACCATAAAAAAGGAGTATAAGTATCGTGGTTATCGTTGTCATGGACTCAGGCTATGAATGCAGCCACACGTTATCAATTATTAAATAATTTTACGATTCTTATTAGTGTTATCGGGGTAGTTGTTGCCTTGTTAGATAGTGGCTTTACGCTACCGACATGGATACAACAAGTTTTTCATATTTTTTATTTGGTCATTATCTTACTGAGCTTTGTGGTGACGGTTGGCCGTTATATTTACACAAAAAAACCGCTAACGCTTAATAAAGTCGCAGTGTTTGACGCCTTTACCAGTACAGCGATTGTCATTTTATTGATAGCGCATTTCACTGATTTGGTGCGTTCTGGATTGGACGCCGCCGTTGATGGTTTTGTCGCGATAAAGATCGCCGTGTTTGTCACCTTTATCCGTGAACTCTCTGATCATAATTTCAATCTCAATCGCACCTTTTTGCATCCTGCACAGTTTTTTATTTTAAGTTTCTTAGCCGTTGTGCTGGTTGGTGCTTTGCTCCTAATGATGCCCAATGCGACAACGCAGCCGCTGTCCTTTATTGATGCGCTCTTTACCGCGACTAGTGCCGTTTGTGTGACTGGGCTTATTGTCGTGGATACGGCGACCTATTTTACGACGTTTGGCCAAGTCATTATCATGGGGCTGATACAAATCGGCGGCCTAGGTATTTTGACGTTCGTGACGTACTTTAGTTACTTCTTTAAGGGCGGCGTCAGTTACGAGACGCAAGCGAGTATTAGCGAGATGTCTTATATGCGCGGCATGGGTAATGTGGTGTCGACACTTAAGTCGATCTTATATGTGACATTCGCCGTTGAGGCGGTGGCGGCGGCACTCATTTATATCAGCATTTATGATATGCCTGATATGGACTGGTCTGAGCAATTGTTTTTTTCGGTCTTTCATGCGATATCCGCTTTTTGTAATGCTGGGTTTTCGACCTTTAGTGCTGGCATGTATGACGATTCGCTACGTTTTAATTATCCATTGCAGCTTATCATTGCGATGACCTTTATCTTTGGCGGTATGGGCTTCACCATTGTGGTCAATGTACTGCGCTATCTGCGTCATCGCATTGAGCGACTGATATATCGCAATGACCGGCACTATATTTATCAGCCTTGGTTGCTGAATATCAACAGCCGTATTACCTTGATTACGACTGGGGCGTTATTGTTGACTGGTCTGATCGGGGTGATGGTATTTGAATACAACAATGTACTCGCTGACCATACCAGCTTTTTTGGTAAGCTTATCACAGGGTTTTTTACGGCTGCCACGCCGCGAACCGCAGGGTTCAATGTCATTGATATGGGTGAGCTGACTTTTCCAACAGTCATGCTAACGATATTTTTGATGTGGATTGGGGCGTCACCCAACTCAACGGGTGGTGGTATCAAGACCAGTACCTTTGCAATTGCGCTATTAAATACATTGAGTCTAGCCCGTGGGCAAACGAAGATAGAAGTGTTCAAACGCCAAATTGCGGAGATTTCAGTCCGCCGCGCGTTCTCTATTATGTGGTTGTCATTATTGGTCATCGGTACAGGTGTGACGCTGATTAGTTATGATCAGCCAGAGCTTGATTTGATCAAAGTGGTGTTTGAATGTTTCTCAGCTTATAGCACGGTTGGCTTAAGTTTAAACCTGACAGCAGACTTATCAGATTTTAGCAAAGTGGTGGTGTCGGTCATCATGTTTGTTGGACGTGTCAGTATGCTGACGATATTTATTGCGCTACTCAAAAACATGCGCCAACGCAATTATCGTTATCCGACTGAGGAAATCACGATTAACTAAATCGTTGCAGACAGACGATTTTATGCTTAAAAATGAGCAAAAATATATCAAAAGATACTGAAAAAGGTCATTAAGGTTATGAAATACATCATCGTAGGGTTGGGGAATTTTGGTGCGTCACTGGGAGCAGCATTGACCCGCCAAGGTCACGAAGTGATTGCCATTGATAACAGCATGCAACGAGTAGAAGCCTATAAGGAGGTCATCTCTCATACGCTCTGTATGGATGCCACGGATGAGTACACCGTGAGCGGATTACCGATTGTCGATACCGACACCGTCATTGTCGCTATTGGGGAGGATCAAGGTGCAAACGTGATGGCAACGGCGTTGTTCAAGACGCTAAAAGCAAAACGTTTGATCAGCCGCAGCATCAATCCGCTGCACAAAAAAGTCCTACAAGCCATTGGTGTCGACGACATTATTTATCCTGAAAAAGAAGCGGCCAATCGCTGGGCCAAACGACTGTCACTAAATCACTTTGTTGATTCGTTTGAGCTAAGTGATAACTTCAGTATGGTAGAAATCAAGATTCCAAATGTGTTGATCGGAAAGACGGTTGAGGAGTTGCGGTTGGAGCAAAAATTCAATATCCGATTGCTTAGTACCTTGCGCTATGAGTATTATGAAGACAGTTTTGGTCGTACCCAGACCAAACCTAGCGTCCAAGGTCTGGCCACGCCTGATCAAATATTGCAAGATCGTGATGTATTGGTCATTTATGGCGCAAACAAACACATCAACCAGTTCTTACGTAGTGTGGGTGTGAAAATCAAATAACGGTTTGCAATCGCAGTGACATGAGAAGAGACAGGGGAAGTTTATGAATAAGCGCAGTATATCCGTTCTATTGGTCGCTGTTATGGTGTTGCTATCAGGCTGTGATCCGTCTGCGCAAGACCCGAACGTTCTTCTGTCCGAACGCCAACAAGATCCGATTGAAGAATTAGAGGTAACCTCCGATGTAGATCGCAGTCAGTTCAGTTATAAAGAAACCTTTTATGTACCGATTTATTCTGATATTTATACCGATAGAGACAATCGCAAAGTGCTATTGTCAGCGACACTGAGTGTGCGCAATACCACGCTGAAAAAATCACTGTATATTAATAAAATTGATTATTACGATACCGATGGTGCACTGGTAAAATCGTATCTAAGCAAGCCCATTGAGCTACCAGCAATGGCTACGCTCAACTATATCGTCGAAAAAGAAGAAGATAAAGGCGGATCAGGTGCTAACTTTATCATCGAGGTCGAAGGTATCGATGAAACCGTCAGACCAGTTATCGAAGCGGTCATGATTGGTAATTTTAGCAACAAAGGATTTGCCTTTAGTACGGAAGGTACGCCAGTAATACATTAAAGGAATGTGTTCAGTGAAGTAATAAATAACAAGGAAAGTTTAATTCAATTCAAGGAAGAATTATGTCTGCAACCAAAGAAGAAATCAGCGCCTTTATGGCGTTAGAATTTCCACAAACCAAATGTATCGTCGAAGCAGTCAGTGAAAATGGCGCGACCTTATCGCACGAGATTGGCATAGATGAGCTACGTCCCGGTGGCACAGTGTCAGGACCTGTCATGATGGCCGTCGCTGACGTCGCCATCTATGTTGCGATACTTGGGAAAATCGGTATCGTGCCATTGACAGTGACGACGAGTCTGACTATCAATTTTTTGCGTAAACCGTCAGCGGATGCACGTATTATCGCTGAATGCACCTTACTCAAAGTAGGGCGAGCCTTGATAGTGGGTGAGGTGTCTCTGTATTCAGAAGGCTCAGACGATGTCGTGGCTCATGTAGTTGGCACCTACTCTGTACCGCCCAAGCGTATCTAAAACGCTATGCAAGCGTTTGGATAGCTCATCAAAAGAGCAACTATGTTAAGAGTTTGCTCTTATTTTATTGGTCAACGTGCTTTATAAAATAGCGAGTATCATCTATTCACTAGGATCTGAACCTGGTGGAAAATCATGGCGTAGCTGCGCAACATTAGCAGTGGTCACTGTATCTGTGAAGTTATTTAGATCGCTATGCACGTATTGTGTGACCGCTGCTATTTGCTCATCACTCATCATGCGATGAAAAGAGGGCATACCGCGCATACCATTGATAACGACACTAATAATATAATACTTCGATTGCATCTTACTGTTGTCAGCTAATGGCGGATAGTAGCCAGCGCCGTATGCACCGTCACCTTTGTGCATATGACAACCTGCACAAGAGTCGTCATAGAGTTTCTTACCATTGGTGGTAAAGAACCCCGTTTTGCCTAGTCTCATTGTTATCATCCTTGCTTCAATGCCAGACTGATTTTCCAAAAACTTATTATCTAAAATTTCATTAGGGCGTGTTGAACATTGGGTATAAATTAATGGCAAAAAAAATAGCGAACGGTTAATCTTTAAGTTCTCACACAAAAAAGATATCGTTCGCTATGCCTCGCACTATGCTCAAAGATGAACACTGG